>Ga0164290_1000313_pt1 | contig 174400 bp, 160 predicted proteins | sample Micstemetagenome_FD_108782 | JGI IMG/M metagenome (GOLD analysis project Ga0164290, IMG submission 108782) | Contaminated culture microbial community from soil near Moab, Utah, USA - Microcoleus steenstrupii SON62 (Illumina Assembly) | ecosystem: Environmental > Terrestrial > Soil > Soil crust...
CGCCGTGAACGTCGCACCGCCCGTCTCGGCCAAGACCTTCGTGATCGCGGCCGTCAACGACGTCTTGCCGTGGTCAACGTGACCGATCGTCCCGACGTTGCAGTGCGGAAGATTCCGCTCAAACTTTTCCTTACCCATGGCTCTCAATCCTTGCTCTCATGATGTGCGGAGGCGACGCCTGCGCGCGCGAGGCAGGCGTTTACCCCCAATCATCACACGCTTCAAGACCGAGGTTGGGACGAGGAGCCTACTGCACCACCAGACTCCGCTTCGCTCGCTAATCAAAGCTAGGGCTGGAGCGGGTGACACCCAGCATTCCTTAATGAGCGCAGCGAATTTAGGAATGCTGGTGCCCGTAAGGGAGGGAATCGAATGGGAGTGTGTTGCACCACCCGCCTGCGGCGGGGCGCTAGTTTTCCTAAGCGCGCGTCGCGCGCGTAAGGAAAACTAAGCGTGGAGCGGGTGAAGGGAATCGAACCCTCGTCGTAAGCTTGGAAGGCTTCTGCTCTACCATTGAGCTACACCCGCGCGCCGTCGGCATTATGCGCAAGAGTTGCCTGGCTTGCCAGCCGCCGTGATTGGAGAGTGGTGGAGGGGGAAGGATTCGAACCTTCGTAGACGTGAAGTCGGCAGATTTACAGTCTGCTGCCATTGACCGCTCGGCCACCCCTCCATCTCAACCCCTTGTGCCCTGTAAAACCAAGGAAAACCAAGGGCGTGGCGGCTGTCTTGCGCGGCGACGGAGGTAGGGGGTTTGGCACGGCTTGTCAACGTGAAAGAGGCGCGCTACGCCCTGCTCCACATCAGGAGTTTCCCATGAAAAACCGCGCGCGGCAGCCCCGCGACCACGCTCGCCGTTCCGGCGGCGAACGCAGCGCCGGCCCGCGCGAGACGAAGCCCGAGCGCGGGTCGTCTGGCGAGGTTTGGCTGTACGGCCACCATGCCGTGGCCGCAGCACTTGCGAATCAAGAGCGCCGCGTGCTGCGCCTCTTGGTCACGACCGAAAGCTTGGAGAAGCTGCGCAACGACGCAAGCGTGCCCCAAGGCGTGCTGACCAAGGCGCAGAACGTCGGCCGTGGCGAGATCGACAAGACGGTGGGCGAACACGCGGTTCATCAGGGCGTGGCCATGCTGACGCGGCCCATCGATCATCACCTGGAAGACGTCTTGGCCATCGCCGAGACGAACGCGAACTGCTGCGTCGTCATGCTCGATCAGGTCAGCGACCCGCACAACGTCGGTGCCATCGTGCGCTCGGCGGCGGCCTTCGACGCAGCCGCCGTGATCACGCTCGACCGGCGCGCAGCCGCCGAAACGGGCGCTCTGGCCAAAGCCGCCTCGGGCGCGTTGGATCGGATTGCGTTTGTGCAGATCACCAACCTCGCGCGTGCCATCGAGGTGCTGAAGGAACATCAGTTCTGGGTCGTGGGCCTGGAAGCCGACGGCGCGAAGGCCGTGTCGGCCGTCAAGCTGAAGGGCCGGGTGGCCTTCGTGCTGGGCACGGAAGGCGAAGGATTGCGCCGTTTGGTGAAGGAAAGCTGCGATGAAATCGCGCGGCTGCCGATCAACGACGCGGCGGAAAGCCTGAACGTCTCCAACGCCGCCGCCGTGGCCCTGTACGAACGCCGCCGTCAGCTTGATGCCGGCTAGGGCATACCCTTGCCCTGCCCGGCGCGGCGGCCTTATGGTCCGCCGTCCGAACCCGCGCCCCATGCCGGATTAGCTCAGGGGTAGAGCAACCGCCTTGTAAGCGGTAGGTCAAGTGTTCGAATCACTTATCCGGCACCACTTCTCCCACACAGCCAATTAGTTTCGACACGCTGAGGGCGTGCGAAAAAGTATCGGTGGCGCATCCGGTAGTTGTGGAACCGAATTCATCCCAACATAATATCCAAGGTTGAACTGTCGGGGCGGCGCAAAATCTGCGATGCTGGCGACACGAGGATTATAGGCGTTTGGGGTCGTGGTGAGCGGTCGCGCAGCGCATATCTTGGTGGTGGAGGACGACCGGTTCGTGCGCGAGCTGGTCGAGATTTACCTCTCGTCGGAAGGCTACCGCGTCAGCGCGGTGGCCGACGGCGAGGCGATGCGCAAAGCGCTGAAGAACAACCCCGCCGACCTCGTCATCATGGACTTGAAGTTGCCGGGCGAAGACGGGCTGACGCTGACGCGTTATCTGCGCGCCAACCACAGCCTGGGCATCGTCATCCTGACCACCCGCAACGACGCGGTGGACCGCGTCGTCGGCCTGGACTGCGGCGCGGACGACTACGTCACCAAGCCGTTTGATCAGCGCGAACTGCTGGCGCGCATCCGCAGCGTGCTGCGGCGCACGGCCGCCACGCCCGTGCGGCCCGTCTCTACGGCGTCGAACGGCGGCGGCGTCGCATTCGCGGGCTTCCGCCTCGACCTGACCGACAATCTGGTGGTTTCGCCGTCGGGCGAACGCATTGAGTTGACCAGCAACGAGGCGCGCCTGTTGGCGCATTTGGCGCGCAACGCCGGCAAGGTGCTGTCGCGCGACATGCTGATGGATTTGGTTCTGCAGCGCTCGCGCGACCCGCTCGACCGCAGCATCGACATTTTGGTGACACGCATCCGGCGCAAGATCGAACATGACCCCCGCCATCCCTCGCTAATCAAGACGGTGCGCGGCGCGGGTTACGTGCTGCCCGATGCCGCGACGTCTAACGCAGCCTAAGGATTTTTCTTTGGTCGCATTTTCCACGCCAAGTGGAAGGCCGCTTCCCCGCCTACGCCAAGGCTTCGGCGGGTCTTGCTGCTTGTCCCCCGAAGCTGCGAAGCAGCGAAGGGGGATCGGGAAAATGCTCGATTACATCCTCATCAGCGGCTGGAGCATGCGGGCAAACAGGCCCGTGGGCTTGAGTTCGCCGCGCGTGACGACCAGGCAGATGCAATCGCCGTCATTATCGGCCACCGGCTGGTGCAGCGTGTCGGTGCCCGCGGTCTCGACGTCGCCGCGGCGGTAGCTGCCGAAGCTGTCGCGGTAGCCGCCCGCCAGCACCATGGTGAACTCTTCGTCGCTATGGCCGTGGTGGGGCATGCGCGTGCCCGATGCGATGCGCATCAGCCCGACCTTCGCGCCGTCATCGGCCTCAAGCACGGCGGCATAGCGCACGCCTGGACCCATCCAGCGCCACTGCAAGGATTCGGCGCCGCCGGGAATGTATGTGCGCAGCGGCTGGGGCAGCAGCGGGTCGGCATGATTGCTGTTGGCCGCCGGGTCGAAGCGGATGTCGCTGCGCAGTTCGGTGGTATCGGCGGCGGCGGTCTTCACGCCTGCCACCAGCAGCATGACGTCGTCGAACGAGGTCGATACCGTGGCGCTGGGCTGCATGGCCTCGATCAACTCGCCGCCGACGGCCTCGGCCACCGCGATCACGTCGCGGCATTCGGGGCACAGGGCCAGGTGCGTGGCGACCAGGATGGAGGCGGCCTCGTCGAGCGTGCCGGCGGCGTAGGCCAGCAGCGTGTCCTCGCTGGGATGATGCATCAGGGCGTTCATTGTTCGTCTTCTCCCAAAGCAACGCGGATCCGGCGCATGGCCAGCCGCAGACGCGATTTCACGGTTCCCAGCGGTAGCGCCAACTGCTTGGCGATCTCGCCGTGGGGCTTGTCCTCGAAGAACGACAGACGCACGACCGAGGCCTGCTCTTCGGGCAGGTCGGCCAGCGCGTCGCGGATCTTGACCCGCATCTCGCCGGCTTCCATCGATTCGTCGGCGGACTGTTCGGGGTCGGGCACGAACGCCGGGTCGTCCGGATCGAACTCGGGACGGCGGTTCTTACGGATGGTGTCGATGCGCAGATTACGCGCGATGGTGAAAATCCAGGTTCCCGCCGAGGCCTTGGACGGATCGAACATGCCCGCCTTGCGCCACAAGGACAGCATGGTCTCCTGCACGATTTCCTCGGCCTGGCCGTTGTCGGCGCCGTGACGCATGAGATAGCTCTTCACGCGCGGCGCGTAGTGCTGGAACAACTGACCGAAGGCTTGCTTGTCCTGGCGCTGGGCGACGGCCAGCACAAGGGCTGAAAAGTCCGGTGTGATGTCTTGCATGCGTTCAGCCGGGGCCGCGGTCATCGCACCGGCCTTGCGCGCCACAGGCGACGACGTTGCACGCTGCCGCTGCGCAAAGCCGAGCGGCGCTGAGGAATTGTCCCAGGTAAGCGATTGCAGCATGAGCCCTCTCCCCGGACCAAGGCCCGTTCGATAGTTCTACGGGGGGCGAGGCAGCGTGGATCAGCCGCATAAACCGGAACGTGGCCGAGAGCGTATGAAGCGGCAAGGATGACCATCAGGGCTGCACAAAAAAGCGTTGTATCTCAGCGCGTTCTGCATCTTAACTGACTATGGTTCGCCTTCGGAAGGGGGTTAAAGGCCCCGGCAACGCGATCAACGGTTCGAACGTAAGGTTATTCACGATGACGGGGCAACGCTTGAACATCGCCATGGTCGGCACAGGGGTATCGGGGCTGTCGGCCGCCTGGCTGCTCAGCCGCAACCACAATGTGACGGTGTACGAGCACGACAGCCGGATCGGCGGGCACTGCAACACCGTCGACGTGACCTTCGGGGCGCGCGACATTCCGGTCGATACCGGCTTCATCGTTTACAATCATCAAACCTACCCCAACCTGACGGCGCTGTTCGACCACCTGGGCGTGGCGACCGAGCCCAGCGAGATGTCGTTCTCCGCCTCGCTCAACAACGGCGCGTTCGAGTATTCCGGCAACACGCTGTGGAGCATGCTGGCCCAAAAAAGAAATCTCGTCCGCCCGCGCTTCTGGAACATGGTGTGGGACATCATGCGCTTCTACCGGGAATGCGTGATCGACGCCGCCAAGCCCGAGAACGCCCACATCGCGCTGGGCGAGTACCTGTTCAGCCACGGCTACAGCGAGGCATTCCTGCGCGACCACCTGCTGCCCATGGGCAGCGCCATCTGGTCATCGTCGCTGAAAGACATGCGCGCCTATCCGCTGGCGTCCTTCGTGCGGTTTTTCAAGAACCACGGCCTGCTGGAACTTCAGGACAAAAAGCGTCCGCGCTGGCGCACCGTGACGGGCGGCAGCCGGGCCTATGTGAACAAGATCATCGCGCCGTATGCGAAAAATATCCGCCTCAACTGCGGTGTGACCAAGATCGAACGCGCCGGCACCGGCGTGATCGTCACGGCCGCCGACGGCAGCCGGGAAACGTATGACCATGTGGTGCTGTCGTGCCACTCCGATCAGGCGCTGGCGATGCTGGGCGATGCCAGCGCTCAGGAGAAAAAACTGCTGGGCGCGATCCGCTACGAACGCAACCACGCCATCCTGCACAAGGACGAAACCCTGATGCCCAAGCGCCGACGCGCCTGGGCCAGCTGGAACTACATCTCCGAGACCGGCGACGCCGATACGCGGTTGGTCTGCCTGACCTACTGGATGAACCGGCTGCAGAACATCGACGAGAACTGCGCCGTGTTCGTGACGCTCAACCCGCACCGCCAGCCAAAACCGGAGTCCGTCGTGGCGCGGTTTGATTATGAACACCCGATCTTCGACAGCGCGGCACTTGAGGCGCAGAAACAACTCTGGTCGATCCAGGGTGTGAACCGCACATGGTTCTGCGGCGCGTACTTCGGCCACGGCTTCCATGAGGACGGCTTGCAGGCGGGCCTGGCCGTCGCCGAGGCCTTGGGCGGCGAGCGCCGTCCGTGGAGCGTGGCAGACGAATCCGGGCGCATTTATTTGTCGGCGAAAGCGGCGTGATGAATCCCGCGCGCGATTTCGCTTCGGGTTTTTATACCGGCACGGTGATGCATCGTCGCGTGCGGCCCAAGGCGCACAAGCTGACCTACGGCGTGTTCTCCATGCTGGTGGATTTGGACGAACTGCCCGCGCTGGACCAAGCCGTCTCAGGGTTCGGCCACAACCGCTTCAGCGCGTTCAGCTTCTACGACCGCGACCACGGCCCGGGCCGCGACGGGCCGCTCAAGCCGTGGATCATGGCCGAGCTGAAGAAAGCCGGCATCGAGACAAACAACGGCCCGGTGCGGCTGCTCTGCTATCCGCGCATCCTGGGTTACGTGTTCAACCCGCTCAGCGTGTATTTCTGCTACCGGCCCGACGGAACGTTGGCCGCGGTGTTGCATCAGGTGAACAACACCTTTCATCACCGCCATTCGTATCTGTTTCCGGTCGAGAGCAACGCCCCCGAGATCGTGCGCCAGACATGCGTGAAGGAAATGTACGTCTCGCCGTTCATCAAGATGGGCATGACCTACAACTTCCGCATCAAGCCGCCGACGCACGACATCGCCGTGGCGATCAATGAAACCGACCAGGACGGTGCGCTGTTGTTTGCCTCGTTCGCGGGCACGCGAAATCCCTTTTCGTCGAAGGTTCTTTGGCGGCTGTTTTGGTCATACCCGTTGATGACGCTCAAGGTGATTGGCGGAATCCATTGGGAGGCTTTAAGATTATGGCTCAAGGGGGTTCCGCTGGTGCACCGGTCGGAACCGCCGCCAGAGCCGGTCACCGTCATCCGCGGCTAAGATCGGCCGAAGAGTACGTATAGAGGGAGCATGTTATGAGCGAGGCGACAGCGCGCAGCACTGCCGCAGACCGCGAGACGTATCACCGCGGCAATCCGCTGATTCAGAAAGCCATCAACGTCGTCAGCCGTTTGGAGGTCGGGCATCTGTCCGTCACCATGCCCGACGGCAGCGAGTACGAGCTGGCCAGCAAGCACGGCGGAGGACCGCATGCGGTGGTGCACATCCGCCGTTGGCGGGCGCTGCGCCGTTTCTGGAGCCAAGGCGACACCGGGTTCGTGGAATCCTACATGGACGGCGACTGGGACAGCCCCGAACTCTCCAACATCATCGAACTCGCAACGCTGAACGCCGATTCCTGGAACGCGGGCGCGTTGGAAAACTTGTTCACGCGCCTGTGGCACCGCGTCGCGCACCTGCTGCGCGCCAACACCAAGACCGGCGCCAAGCGCAACATCGCCGCGCACTACGACCTGGGCAACGACTTCTACCGCCAGTGGCTCGACCCGACGATGACCTACTCGTCGGCCTACTTCGAGCACGACGCCCAGCCGCTGCCCGAGGCCCAGTTGAAGAAATACCGCCGCATCGCCGACATGCTGGAGCTGAAGCCTGGCAAGCGCGTGCTGGAGGTCGGCTTCGGCTGGGGCGGGTTCGCCGAAGTGGCGACCAAGGAATACGGCTGCCACGTCACCGGGCTGACGCTGTCCAAGGAACAACTCAAATTCGCCGCCGAGCGCCTGCAAAAACAGGGGCTGTCGGACCGCGTCGATTTCCGCCTGCAGGACTACCGCGACGCCGACGGTGCCTTCGACCACATCGCCTCCATCGAAATGTTCGAGGCCGTGGGCGAGGCCAACTGGCCGCGTTACTTCCAGATGATCCGGGATCGTTTGGTGACCGGCGGCTCGGCCGCGCTGCAGATCATCACCATCGCCGAGAACCGCTTCGAGTCCTACCGCAAAGGCTCGGACTTTATTCAGCGCTACATCTTCCCTGGCGGCATGCTGCCGACGGTGGAGATTCTTAAAGACCAATTCGGCCGCGCCAAGCTGAACTTCGCCGGGGCCGACATGTTCGGGATGAGCTACGCCAAAACGCTACGCGTCTGGCGCGACAAGTTCCTGGGCTCGTGGTCGTCGATCCAGCCGCTGGGGTTCGATGAGCGCTTCCGGCGCATGTGGGAGATGTACCTGGCCTATTGCGAGGGCGGCTTCCGCGCGAAAAGCATCGACGTGGGCCAGTTCAAGCTGGTGAAGAGCTGATTTTTTAATCCTAAACGGCGGCGGCGTCGTATCTTGTTGATATGACCACATCCCGTTCCAGCCTGCCCCGTTCCCGTATCGCCCTGTACGCCCTGCCCGGCTTCGCGCTGGCCATGCCGACGATTCCGGCCGCGGTGTTCCTGCCCTCGGTGTACGGCACCGAATTGGGCCTGGCAGCGGCGGGGGCTGCGTTGCTGCTGGCGCGCACCACCGACGTCATCACCGATCCGCTGGTCGGCGCGCTCAGCGACAAGTGGCAATTCACATGGGGCCGGCGCAAGCCTTGGATTTTGCTCGGCGCGCTGCTGGCGGGTTATGCGCTGATCATGCTGTTTCAGCCGCCCCAGGGTGTGACCACCGCCTATGTCACGTTGTGGTCGGTGCTGCTGTACCTCGGCTGGACCATGATCAACGTGCCCTATACCGCCTGGGGCGCGGAGATGACGGGTGATTATGACGAGCGCGTGCGCGTCACGGCGGCCCGCGAGGGCGTCATGTTGTTTGGCATCTTCGCCGCCGGAACGGTGCCGGTATGGGCGGCGGGCGCAGGCTTGAGCGAGCGCGACGCGCTTGCGATCATCAGCTGGATGGCGGTCCTCGCCGGCGGGCCGTTCATCCTGGCGATGCTGTGGAAGGTGCCCGACCCGCTTCCTCGTGACAGGCAAACCACCCCGGCGATCTCCTGGCAGGCGATCAAACAGCTCTCCAATAATAAACCCTTCCTGCGCCTGCTGGCCGCCTGGCTGATCAACGGTTTCGCGAACGGCATACCGTCGACTTTATTCCTGCTGTTCCTGCAATACCGCCTGGAGGCGGGCCAAACCGAGCGCGGCATCCTCATCCTCGTCTATTTCCTGGCTGCGGTGCTGGCCATCCCGCTGTGGAGCTGGGCGGCCAAGGCTTACGGCAAGCACCGCGCCTGGTGCGTGGCCATGGCCGTGACGTGCCTGGCCTTCATCTGGGTGCCCCTACTGCCGCCCGGCGCGGTATGGGCCTTCGGGGTGGTCTGCGTGGTCACCGGCGTGGGCCTGGGCGCGGACCTGGCCCTGCCCCCGGCCCTGCAGGCCGACGTGATCGACTTCGACACCCTTCGGAACAAGCAGCAGCGCGCCGGGCTGTTCTTTGCCCTGTGGAGCATGGCCACCAAACTGGCCCTGGCTCTGGCTGTGGGCATCGCCTTCCCGCTGTTGGCGGCCCTGGGTTTTGACCCTAAAGCCGCTGAAAACAGCCCGACCGCCTTGTGGTCGCTAGCGGTGATCTATGCCTGGGTGCCTGTCGTATTGAAGATTGTAGCGATTGCGCTGGTCTGGGCCTTTCCCATCACGGCCGATCGCCAGCGCCTGATGCGGAAACGGTTGGATACGCTGGCGACGCGGACGGGATGAGGACCAAGGCTGATGATGTTTTTCACGACGGCGCGGCGCGCGCTGCAAGCGACCCTGTTGTTCTCCGCGGCTGTACTGTTTTCAGGTTGTAGCACCCCGATGAAGCCCGAAGATTTCGCCGATACTCAGCCCCGCTTTGTGCTGGAGGATTATTTCACAGGCAAGACCAAGGCCTGGGGGATGTTCACCGACCGCTTCGGCAACCTCAAGCGACAGTTCGTCGTCGACATCACCAGCACCTGGGACGGCAAGCAGCTGATCCTGGACGAGCGCTTCGTCTATAGCGACGGTGAAAAAGAACAGCGCGTCTGGACCATCGATAAGCAGGACGCGAACACCTACACCGGCACCGCCGGCGGAGTGGTGGGCATCGCGAAGGGTAAGAGCTTCGGCAATGCGCTGAACTGGGCCTACGACTTCGACCTCAAGGTCGGCGACGGCACCTTGCGCGTGCACTTCAACGACTGGATGTTCCTGCAGCCCGACGGCGTGCTGCTCAACAAGGCCGACATCAGCAAGTTCGGCGTGCACTTAGGGACGGTCACACTGGCCTTCCGTCAGGTCGGCAAGGAAGCCCAAGCCGCGGCGGCCAACGACTCCTACCCGCCCTCCGAAGCGATGCGCAACGCTGCCGAGTAGCTCGGCATAGCCATTTAATAATGGACGGATAATGGCTATGCCGCCCTGGAATAATCCGGGGCGGCATAAAACCGCGCCTGAACCATGCGTCCGGCAAATAACTGGCTCACGACATAACATTGGTCAATTTTCCTCGACAGTGGATACTCACGCTCTGTCACGATTAGAGGAGGAAGCCATGGTTGATCGTCGCACCCTGTTTCCCGCCATCGCGGGATTGGCCACAGGAGCCATGTCGTTGCTGAGAAGTAAAAAGGCGGAAGCCGCCGCCGTCGCCCCTCAGCGCGTCGGCTTCAAAGGCGACGTGGAACTGCGGGGCTCAAGTGCGAGAAACGAGCGCCTGCCCAGCCTTGATCTTGAAAGCCAGCAGGACTTCCTGACCGGTTTCAGAAGCTGGAATCAAGCCAGCTTCCGGACGTTGGCCCCCAAACGCATGGAGCAGCGGCTTCGTGAAAGGGGTTTGGACCCCGCCACGGATCAGCCGATGAAAACCATCCTCGACATTGCCGACAACGACGCCGTGCTGGGCTTGGCGGCGCACACATGGCTGAATTGCCAGTACTTCAGCTGGAAAACCATCCAGGACCATTTTCACGCCGACGCCGATCGATACTTCGATGAGCTGGAAGCGGCCGACAAGTTGGGGCCCGGCACCCTGGAACTGCATCCGGATATGAAGCTGCCTGATCATACTAAGCACGAAATTCACATCATGCCGGGCGGCTACGTCGGCGACCCCTTGGGCGGCTACATGTACCATTACGGGACGAACAATTTTTACACGGGCAAGAACAACAAGGATGAACTGCATACGACCTACGCCAACTCGGTTCCGGTGCCGCAGGACGGCGTGGTGAAGCGCGTGTTGGACGTGGGCTGCACGATCGGCCAATTGACCGTCGCCCTGAAGGAGCGGTTCAAGGACGCCGAAGTGTGGGGCATCGATGCCGGCGGGCCGATGCTGCGTTACGCCCATATGCGCGCCGTCGATCTCGGCGTCGACATCAATCTGGCCCAGCGTCTGGCCGAAGACATGAAGTTCGAGGACAACAGCTTCGACATCGTCACGTCCTACATTCTGCACCATGAAATGCCCGCGGAAATCTCCAAGCAGCACATCCGCGAGGCCTTCCGGGTATTGCGTCCGGGCGGGGTCTTTTTCCCGATCGACTTCTATACCGGCGGCAACAAACCCACGACCTTCGCCCACCAGAAATACCGGCACTATTGGGATATGCGCTGGAACAACGAGGTGTGGTGGGACGAATACGCCGGCCTGGATTTGCTAGGCGTCATGCGCGAGGCCGGATTCACGTCGACGGAAGACGGCCCGCCGGCGTGGATCGGACCGAAAAACCTGCTGGGCATCAAACCCGCTTAGAGGGGGCACACAACATGGCAACCACGAAACTCAAGACCGACCGCGCGGGCTATGCGTCCGACTTCATTCCCTCGGATGTCGACCGGGCCGTTTTCCTCGGCAACCCCGTCATCGACAACATGATGGTCAGCCTGATCGCGCTGGGCACGGAAGTGTGGTCGAACCGCCGCCGCATGAAGGTGCTCGAAGCCCTGCTGGCCGAGAAAGGCATCACCAACGAGATGGTCGAGCAGTATGCGCCCACGGCTGAACAAGAAGCCGCCTGGCAGAAGGACCGCGACCGGTTCATCGACCTGACGTACTCGCCGTTGCTGCGCGAAGGCAACCTGCCCGTCTCGGCCAAGTTCAACCGCGACAAGAAGTAAGGTCGGAAGACGGTTGAGGGCCTACTGCTGGCTTGAGTCGTCGTAAGTTTCGACGTCGCGGTGGCGGTATTGCAGCGCGACCATGACCGACTTGATGGGCCGCAGCGCCAGCATGGTCACGCCCACGATGAACACCGGCCAGATCAGAAAATGAACCCACAGCGGCGGGGCTGCGGATAAATCGAGCCACAGCGCCAGACCCGCGACGATCAGGCTCAGCGGCAGGATGACGAAGAACGCCGGACCGTCGCCGGTGTCGTGCCCGGCGAAGCTGAGGCCGCAGGCGTTGCATTTCTCCGCAATCTTGATGAAGCCGTCAAACAGCGCGCCCTTGCCGCAGCGGGGGCAGCAGCCCGTCAGCGCGGCGGTCGGCAAAGAGACGGCGGGGTGATCGGTCATGGGCGGCTGATATAAGACCTGAAATAAAAAAAGGCCAGTTTTCACTGGCCCTTTTTGTTGCGAATTTTGCAGGGGTCTAATGCACAAACGTGCGGATCGGTTCGCCCAGGATCCAGTAGATCCACACGAACAGGAACAGCCACACCACGTCGACGAAGTGCCAGTACCAGGCGCACGCCTGGAAGCCGATGTGCTTGTGCGGGTCGAACTGGTTCTTCAGCGCGCGGAAACCGCAGACGATGAGAAACACAGTGCCGACGAACACGTGGAAGCCATGGAAGCCCGTAGCCAAGTAGAACGTGGACGGATAGATGCCCTCGGTCAGCTTAAACGTGGCATGGCCGTATTCGTAAACTTGCAGGCCCAGGAACAGCACGCCTAAGCCCGCGGTGATGAAGATCCACAGTGCGGCGTTCTTGTTGTCGCCGCGCTCGACGAACAGGTGCGCGCGCGTCACCGTTCCGCCCGAGGTGAGCAGGATCACGGTGTTGTAGAACGGCAGGGTCCAGGCCTCCAGCGGCACGATGCCTTCGGGCGGCCATTGCACGGTCGAGGTACCGAAGCCCAGCGAGTGGTGGAAGAAAGCCCAGAAGAAGGCGGCGAAGAACATCACTTCCGAGGCGATGAACAACGCCATGCCCATGCGCAGACCGGTGGAAACTTCCGCCGTGTGGGCGTGCTCGACACGCGATTCCTTGGTCACGTCACGCCACCAGAACCACATGGTCAGCAGCACCATCAACAGACCCGGCACTACCTTCCCCACGCCGATCTCGGCGCCCAGCACGGGCACTTTATGGAAGTACATCACCGCGCCGATGGCGAGGATGAGCGCGGAGAATGCGCCCAGGGCCGGCCACGGGCTGGGATTGACCATGTGATAGGGATGTTTGGCTGCGGCGCTCATCGAAACCTTCCTTGCAAAGCGTAGCTTTAGTTGAGTTGCGCCGGCGCGGGGGCCGGAGCCATCGACACCTCGGCGGCGGCGGCCTTTTCGGGCAGCATGCCGTCGTCGGCCTTGAAGAACGTGTAGGACAGCGTGATCGTGCGGACCTCGGAGGCGGTATCGTCGGCCAGCATCTCCGGGTCGACGAACAGCGTGATCGGCATATCGACCGACTGGCCCGGCTGCAACGTCTGGAGCTCAAAGCAGAAGCACGCCAGCTTGTTGAAATACTGGCCGGTCTTTTCGGGCGTCACGTTGAAGGTGGCGATGCCCGTCATCGGCAGGTCGCTTGTGTTCTGCGCGTGGTAGCTGACGGTCACGGTCTCGCCGACTTTCATCGAGACCTGCTTCTGGTTGGGCTTGAACACCCAGGGCAGGTCGCGGTCGGTGTTGGCGTCGAAGCGCACCGTGATCATCACGTCGGAAACGTGATCGGGCGCGGACGTGGCGATCTGCGGCGAGCCGTCGATGCCCAGCGCGCGGCACACCAGCCGGTACAACGGCGAGGAGGCGAACGCCAAGCCCATCATGCCCGCGGCGCACGCCAGCGAGATCACCGCGATGCGGGTATTTTTGGGTTTGGGCGTCGGTGTGTTCATAGGGTCTGGGCGGTTGCGTTACTCGGCCGGCATCATCTTGCCGGTCAAGCGCGGCGGTTCCTCGAAGGTGTGGAACGGCGCGGGCGACGGGACGGTCCATTCCAGCGTCGTCGCACCTTCGCCCCACGGATTGGCTTCGGACTTTTCACCTGCGTACAGGTTACGCACCGCGAAGATCAGGAAGAACACCGAAGAAGCCCCGGCGATGTAGGCACCGATGGAGGAGATGTAGTTCCAGTGGGCGAAGACGTCCGGGTAGTCGATGTAGCGGCGCGGCATGCCCGCCAGCCCCAGGAAGTGCTGCGGGAAGAAGGTGATGTTGACGCCGATGAACGTCGTCCAGAAGTGCAGCTTTCCGGCCCATTCAGGGAACTTGAAGCCGGTCATCTTGTCGACCCAGTAGTAGTAGCCGCAGAAGATGGCGAACACCGCGCCCAGCGACAGCACGTAATGGAAGTGCGCGACCACGTAGTAGGTGTCGTGCAGGGCGATATCCATGCCCGCGTTGGCCAAGACGACTCCCGTGACTCCGCCGACGGTGAACAGGAAGATGAAGCCGATCGCCCACAGCATGGGAACGCGGAACGAGATCGAGCCGCCCCACATGGTGGCGATCCAGCTGAAGATCTTCACGCCCGTGGGCACCGCGATCGCCATGGTCACGGCGATGAAGTAGGCGCGGTAGTTCACGCCCATGCCCACCGAGTACATGTGGTGCGCCCAGACGACGAAGCCGACCACGCCGATGCTGGCCATGGCGTAGGCCATGCCCAGGTAGCCGAACACCGGCTTGCGCGAGAACGTGGACACCACGTGGCTGACGATGCCGAAGGCCGGCAAGATCATGATGTAGACTTCGGGGTGGCCGAAGAACCAGAACAGGTGCTGCCACAGCAGCGGGTCGCCGCCGCCGCGCGGATCGAAGAAGGTGGTGCCGAAGTTGCGGTCGGTTAGCAGCATGGTCAGCGCGCCGGCCAGCACGGGCATGGCCAGCAGCAGCAAAATCGCGGTGATCAGCGTGGCCCACACGAACAGCGGCATCTTGTGGATGGTCATGCCGGGCGCGCGCATGTTGAAGATGGTGGTGATGAAGTTGGTCGCGCCTAAAATGGACGACGCCCCCGCCAGGTGCAGCGACAGGATGGCGAAATCGACGCTCATGTCGGGCTGGCCGGCGATGGACGACAGCGGCGGATAGAGCGTCCAGCCGGTGCCCGCCCCCTGGCCCGCCACCATGGACAGCACCAGCAAGATCAGCGCCGGGGGCATCAGCCAGAAGGAAATATTGTTCATGCGCGGGAAGGCCATGTCGGGCGCGCCGATCATCATCGGCATCATCCAGTTGCCGAAACCGCCGATCAGCGCGGGCATGACGACGAAGAACACCATCAGCAGGGCATGGGCCGTCACCAGCACGTTGTAGAAATGCTTGTCGGTGATGAACTGCAGGCCGGGGTCCATCAGCTCCATGCGGATCATCATGGAGAAGGCGCCGCCCACCAGGCCCGAGACCACCGCGAACACCAGGTACATCGTGCCGATGTCTTTGTGGTTGGTGGAGTACAGCCAGCGACCGATCCCCGTCGGGTGATGATCGCCGTGATCGTGCCCGTGGGCGTGATCATGTCCGTGGGCCCCGGAATGAGAGTGGGCGGCTGAGCTCATCGTCTGTTCTCCAAAATCGCGGACTTTTTAATCGGAAACGTTATTGAGCGGCGGCAAGCTGGGTGGCGGCGGGGCCTTGGGCGGCCTGCTGTTCCTTGCCGACCCACTCTTGGAACTTCTCCTTGCTGACCACGTCCACAACAATCGGCATGTAGGAGTGATCGACGCCGCACAACTCGGAGCATTGGCCGTAGTAGCGGCCTTCCTTCTCGACCTTCATCCACGTCTCGTTGATGCGGCCGGGCATGTTGTCGAGCTTCACGCCGAAGGCCGGAATGGTCCAGGCGTGGATGACGTCGTTGGCGGTGAACAGGATGCGGATGGTGGTGTCGACCGGGATGACGACGTGCTTGTCGACCTCCAGCAGGCGATGCTCGCCCTTGGCCACGTCGATCTCGTTCTCGGCGCGCGGCAGGGAGTCGAAAGAAATCTCCTGGTCCGGGTACTCGTAGGACCAGAACCACTGGTTGCCGATGACCTTAAGCGTCATTTCGGCCTCGCTCGTGCGGTCCATGAAGTACAGCAGGCGGTAGGAGGGAATGGCGATCAGCACCAAGATGATGACGGGCACGACCGTCCAGATGATCTCGATAGTGGTGTTGTGCGCGGTCTTGGACGGGACCGGGTTGGCCTTCTCGTTGTAGCGGAAGATGCAGATGAACAGCAGGATCAGCACGAACACCGAGATGACCACGCACACCCAGATCAGCAGGGTATGGAAGTCATAGATCATGTGGGCGACCGGGGTGACGGGCGTCTGGAGGTTCAACTGCCATTCTTTCGGGAACGACGGCGTCGGCATATCTTGCTGCGCCGCGACCGCCCACGACATTAACGTGGCGGACATCAAGGACAGGAACCCCAGAATCTTACCGATCACAGACCATCTCCCTCACAGGCTTTAGTGTGCGCCGGTTTAAGCGCCGGGCCATCGCCATTCAACTGATTTTTTTAAGTAATTCGATTTTCTGTGGCGGGTCTTGGGGCCCGTTTCGCTGCGATGCAGCGTACTCCAGGCCTGGGGCGGGCGTAAAGCAAAGCGGACCGTTGAAATTCTCGATTTTAACGTTCGCAATGCCGCCATTGGGGTTATTTGACCTCGATTTCTGCAAGTCGTTCGCAATGTCGAGTGCTTGCTATGAACTCCGCGTTTGACTGGACGCGCCGTTGGGCTACTTAAACGCCTCATCCGCGCGACGTGCGCCTTGACCTGCATCAGAAAGCTGGACCGCCGTGACCGCACCCTCCCCGCAGCCGCCCGCCAACCGCAAGAAATTGGTTTTGTTTGGGCTGGGCCTCGTCGCACTGGCCGCGTTGATGTACGGCAGCATCATCGTCAAAACGGCGCTGATGGGGCCCTAACTCCAATCAGGTCAACATCTCATGGATACAGCCACCGTGCTGCCGCATGTGAATGCGGCGCTGAACACGATCTCGACCATTCTGCTGCTCATCGCCTTCGTCATGATCAAGCAGGGCAAGCGCGAGGCGCACCGTCAGTTCATGCTAGCCGCCACGGCCGTCTCGGCGGTGTTCCTGGTGTGCTATCTCGTCTATCACTTCACGGCTCCGATTTTTGTTTTCCCCGGCCAGGGCTGGGAGCGTCCGGCGTATTTCACGCTGCTGGTCAGCCACGTCATCCTGGCCGCGGCCGTGACACCGATGGTGTTCATGACGTTGTGGCGGGCGTGGAAGGCCTGGCAGGCCACGGGCGATCTGTTCGCGCCGGGCGCGTTCGCGGGCCACAAAGCCATCGCGCGCATCACCTGGCCGGTGTGGATTTACGTGACCGTGACCGGGGTGGCTATTTATGCCATCCTCTATCACGTCTATCCGGCCCCGGCGTAGCGGCCGCCTTATGTCCAGCGACGACCACGAAAGAGACCAGTGATCGACGACATCGACATGGCTGAGCGCTCCAAGACCGCGCGCCTCGACGTGGCGGTGGACGGCCGTTTCGCGGGCGTTCTGACCCCGCATTTCAAGTACGAACTGTTCGGCTGGGCGGCGCTGCCGCTGGTGGCTCTCGCGCTGGCCGGGTTCCTGGCACTGCTGATCGCGCTGTTGCGCGTGCCGGGCGCGGAAAACGTGCTGCCGTGGAGCAGCCAGTCCTTCTTCGAGAAAGGCCTGGTGGCGCACGTCACCTTCGCCTTCGTCATCTGGTACATGGGCGTGCACGGCGCGCTGACGGTGCTGGTCACCGCGCAGACGTTGGGACCGGATAATTCCGAACTGACGGGCGCGGGCATCCTGATCGGCCGCACGGGCCTTTACGGCGCGGCGCTGAGTTTGATCCTGCTGCTGATCCCGGTGCTGGGCGATTTGGGCGAACCCTCGCCCAACAACTACATCCCGGTGCTGGTTCATCCGCTGTACTACGCCGGGCTGACGCTGCTGGCGGTCAGTTTGGCGCTGCCGATCTTAAGGCTGCTCACCATTTTACGAGCCCGCAAGGACGTCGAGCCCGTCACGCTGGGCGTGGCCGCGGCGGGCTTGATTTATCTGATCGCGCTGGTGTGCATCGTCATCGCGTGGTTTGTGCGCCCGGACAATCTGGAACTCGAAGCGCTCAATGACTTCGTGATCTGGGGCGGCGGCCACGTGCTGCAGTTCACCAACACCGCGCTGATGCTGTGCGCGTTCTATCTGCTCACGCGCGTCACGCTGGGCGAAACGCCGGTCTCGGGCCGGGTGTTCTCGTGGATGATGCTGCTGATGGTGGGCGGCGCAGCCATGGGTCCCTTGCTGTACGTCACCTACGAGGCGGGCGACCCGGCGCAGCGGCTAATGTTCACCGATCTCTATTGGTTCGTGCTGCCCCTGCCCTCGACTGTGATCCTGGCGGGCGTGCTGCTGCTGCTGGCCCGCCGCCGGGCCGACGTGCGCGCCGCGGCGCCTGAAGTGACGGGCATGATCGTGTCGCTGGCGCTGTTCGGTTTCGGCGGGGTCCTCGGCTTTTTTGAAAGCTCGGTCGATACGCGCACGCCCGCGCACTATCACGCCGTACTCATCGCGGTGACGCTGGCTTTCATGGCGTTGTACTTTGCGCTGTTCTTGCCCTTGCTCGGCCTGCGCACGGAGCGACGCCGGCTTCGCACCTGGATGTATTGCCTGCTCGGTGGCGGACAATTTTTGCATTCCCTGTCGTTGTTCGTGGCCGGGTCCTTCGGCGTGGCGCGCAAGACCGCGGGGGCGGGCCAGGGCCTCGATAGCTGGGAAAAGATCGTCTCATTGTCGTTCATGGGCGTGGGCGGGCTGATCGCCGTCATCGGCGGGATCATGTTCATCGTGCTGGCGGGCAAATTGCTGTTGGCCCGGGCACGCGAAGGTGTTACCGCATCCTCGTCCAACACGGGCGCTGTAACCGGCGATGACGCCCGTCCGGCCGAGTAACACTCATGCAAATCCGCGCCTACATCCAGCTCTGCAAGCCTCGCATCGGCTTCCTGATCGCCGTCACGGCGATGGCGGGCTACGCCGCCGTGGCCAAGCACGTCGACGCCGTGCAGCTGGCGGTGCTGTTCGTGGCCATGCTGCTGGGCAGCTTCGGCTCGGCGGTGTTCAACCAATATTACGACCGCGACATCGACCGGCTGATGCCGCGCACCTCGACCCGCCCGCTCGCGGCGGGCAGCCTGGGCGACCCGACGCACACCATCTGGCTGGCGTTGGCGCTGGTGGCCGCGGGCTGCGCGATTGCATTACTGGCGTTCAACTGGCTGGTGGCGACACACCTGGCGCTGGGCGCGTTCGTTTATGGAATTGTCTATACGATCTGGCTGAAGCGTTATCACTGGACCAACATCATCATCGGCGGGGCGGCGGGCAGCTTCGCGGTGCTGGCCGGTGCCGCGGCCGTGGACCCGACGCAGTGGCTGCTGCCCTGGCTGATGGCCATCACGCTTTTCCTGTGGACGCCGTCGCACTTCTGGGCGCTGGCGATCCTGATCAAGGACGACTACGCGGCGGCGGGCGTGCCCATGCTGCCGGTGGTCAAGGGCGACGCGGTCTGCGCCAAATGGATCTTCGGCAATACGTTGGCCCTGGTGATTTCGGCCCTGCTGCCCTGGATGCTGGGCGAACTGGGCGCGGTTTACGGCGTCATCTCGCTGGCCTTCGGCGGGTGGTTCCTGTGGCTCAACTGGCTGCTGGTCAAGGATCCCTCGCGCGACCTGGCGCGGAAGAACTTTTTGTTTTCCATGCAGTATCTGGCGGGCGTGTTCCTCGCCATCGTCATCGACCGGCACTTCTGGACGATGAACTGGCCGGTCGCGCAGTGGTTGTCGTAGCCATCTTCCGCTAGCCGCCCCTCTCCTCCCCGCCCTAGACTTCCCCCTCATCACTGGGAGGGGATCATGCGTTTCATTATTCTGGCTGCGGGCCTTCTGGTCGCCGCGTCGGCCTCGGCGACCGAGACTCACTGCAAAGGCAACGAGAAGAACCTCGAGACTTATCTGAAAATGCACGATGCGCTGTTCATGCAGCGCGACGCCGAGAGAGTCCTTGAGTTCTATGCGCCCGAGTTCATCAGTCACAACTCCGACTCAGGCGGCGGCGGGGCGGCGAAGGTCAAGGCCGAGCGCATGAAGCCGATGTGGATCGACTCCAAGAAGAACCAGCCTGACCGCGTGTTGACGAACGACTTGATTATGTGCGCCGGCGACCTTGTGATGGCGCGCGTGACCGTAACGGGCACTCAAACCGGGCCGATGTGGGGCATGCCCGCAACCGGCAAGGCGTTCTCGACCAGCGCCATGGACATCTACCGCTTCAAGGACGGCAAGGTGGTGGAACGCTGGGGCAACAGCGACGGCATCGCGATGCTAAGCCAATTGGGCTTGCTGCTGCCCTTCGCTCAGGCCCAAGCGGCTAAAGCCGAGAAGAAATAATCAGTTCAAATCCACCGCGTACTTTTTGAGGTCGTCCAGCGCGCAGTGATCGAGCGCGCCTTCGTGCGTGGCGGCCAGCACCACTTTCGGTGCGTTGCCGTCCAGAAAGGCCTCCTGCCAGCGCGGCGCGCACAGACACCAGCGGTCGCCGGGTTTGAGCCCCGCGAAGCCGAACTCCGGCCTAGGCGTCGAAAGGTCGTTGCCGCGCGCCTTGGAGAAGGCCAGGAACTCCGCCGTCATCACCGCGCACACGGTGTGCGAGCCCACGTCCTGCGCGTTCGTGTTGCAGCAGCCGTCGCGGAAAAAGCCGGTGATCGGCGACATGGAGCAGACGGTCAGCTTGCCGCCGAGCACGTTCTTCGACGGGCGCTGCTGAAAGCGCCGCCCCTCTTCGTCGCCCATGTCGCGCATGGCTTTAAACTCCAGCAAGAACCTGGATTCATCCTACCACGCCCGATAATCTGGCCCGATGAAATTTGTGACATTGAAATATGTGACGTTGATGGTTGCGCTGCTGTCGGTGGCAGCGCCCACACAGGCTGCCGGCAAAACGCTGCGCATGGCGCTGATCTCCGCGCCGCCGACGTTGGGCAATCCGTTCGGCGGCGTCGGCCCGCCCTCCAGCTTTGTCTGGAACGCGCTGTACGACACGCTGACCTCGCCCGATAAAACCGGCGAACTGGAGCCCGCCCTGGCGCTGTCGTGGGCGGCGGAGGAACCGACGCGCTGGCGCTTCAAACTTCGCCCGGGCGTCACATTCTCCAACGGCGAGCCGTTTGATTCATCCTCAGTCGTGACCACGCTCAACTGGCTGATCTCGGATGCGGGCAAACGCACGGTGGTGGGCGGCGAGGTGTCCAACATCGTCAGCATCAAGGCCGTCGACGCCCTGACGGTGGACATCCTCACCGACAAGCCCGACGCCATTCTGCCCAAGCGCCTGACGGCCGCGCCCATGCTGGCCCCCAAGGCCCTGACGGCAATGGGCATGGAAGCCTATGCGCTCACACCCGCGGGCACCGGACCTTTTGTGCTGAAAAGCTGGAAGGAAGGCGGCGGGCAGATTCTGGCCGAGGCCAACACAACCTCATGGCGCAAGCCGCGCATCGACCGCATCCTCTACACCGTCATCCCGGACTCCACCGCGCGCGTGCAGTCGGTTCTCTCGAACCGCATCGACATTACGGTGGCGATCTCGCCCGACCAGGCCCAACAATTCGACGGAACGGACTTCAAGGTGGTCGTGTCGCCTACCTCGCAGGTGTTCGCCATCGCCTATGTGACGACGCAGGCCAAGAACAAACCGCTGCAGGACGTACGCGTGCGCCAGGCCATCAACTATGCCGTCAACAAAGAGGCGATCACCGATATCGTCATGCACGGCACCATGAAGCCCGCGAGCCAGGGCGCAACGCCCGTGACGTTCGGGTATGATCCCTCGCTCAAGCCCTACGCCTACGATCCGGCGAAAGCCAAAGCCATGTTGGCCGAGGCCGGGTACGGCAAGGGTCTGAAATTGAGTGCAGAGGTGGTGACGAGTGGGTTACCCGGCGATGCGGGCTTCCTGCCGTTGGTGCAGCAGGATCTGCGCGCCGTAGGCGTGGAGTTGGAAATGCGCTCGGTGCTGTTCAGCGACTGGCTGCGCAAGTACAACGCCAACAGCTTCGAGGCCGAGATGTTCGGGCTGTCGTGGAACGGCGCGCCCTATTACGACGCCATCCGCGCCATCAAGTATCACTCCTGCGACCAGCCCAATCCGTTCTTCTGCGATCCGTCGTGGATGCCCGCCTTCGCCGCCACGGGCCTGGAGTTCGACGTCGATAAGCGACGCAAGCTCCTGCAGGACCTCTCGGCCAAGGTGCGCGATTCAGCACCGGGGCTGTTTCTCTATGAGGTCACGGACCTGTCCGTGGTCTCCCCACGCGTTAAGAATTACGACATCAAACTGCGCGTACCGGTGTACGAAACCCTTGATATCGCGGAAAATTAACGCGGTGTAAGCATCCAGTCGCCGGGCCGGTGCGTAAGTATGCTACAACACCTGCCACACCCGCACTTTGCCAGGAAAGCCATGACGCCCCCAAGCGCCCTCCGACTTTTCCCCGCAGCCCTTGCCCTCAGCCTTTGCGGAGCCGCGCTCGCCCAGCCGAGCGCACTCGACGGCGCGATGGACGCCTCCGCGCCTGCGACGATGTCGCTGGAGGTGCAGAACGTCGGCCCGCCGCCCGAAGACCAGATGCCCGCCATCGATCCGCTGGCGCTGTACGGCGATGAGATCGTCTTCGACGTCTACCGCAAGAATAGCAAGGTCGGGCAGCACCGCGTCGACTTCAAGCGCGACGGGGATACATTAACCGTGAACTCGCGGCTGAACATCGCCGTCGACGTGCTGTTCTTCAACGCCTACAGCTTTGACTACGACTCCACCGAGATCTGGCGCGACGGCAAGGTGGCCGCGGTCAACGTCAACGTCGACGACAACGGCAAGGCCGCCAAGATCACCGCGCGGCTGGAGGACGGCCTGTTCAAGATCGACGGCCCGCGCGGCTCCTACATCGCCGCCGACTGGGTGTTCCCCACCAACCACTGGCACCGCGGCCAGGCCAACTCTAGGACCATCTTCAACACACTCAACGGACGGCTGACGCAGGTCGTGGTGGTTGATCGCGGCATCGAGCGCGTGCAGACCGCGCAAGGCTCGGTCGATGCCGACAAGCTGGAGTACACCGGCCAGTTGAAGGACACCGAGGTCTGGTACGACGCCGACAACCGCTGGGTCAAAATGCGCTTCAAGGCGCGTGACGGTTCCTTCATCGAGTACCGCTGCCGCCAATGCGGTTTGGCGCCCGGCGCGGCGGACGCGGTTGCAGGCGACGACCCGCCGGCACCGCAGACCGCCGTTGGTCCGAGCTGATGAGCCAGTTGAGTTTGCCCGGACGGCTGTGGATCACGGGCGCGGGCAAGGGTATCGGCCGGGCCGTGGCGCTGGAGTACGCCGCGCGCGGTTGGAGCGTGGCGGTCAGCGCGCGCACGGCCGCCGACCTGAACGACGTCGCGCGCATGGCCTCCGAGAGCAAGTTGCCGGGCAAGATCACGCCGTTTGTCTGCGACGTGACCGATCAGGACGCCATGAAGCAGACCTTCAAGGCCGTCGAGAACACCATCGGCCCCTTGGATCAGGTGATCTTCAACGCCGGAACTCATATTCCCAACGAGGCGCGCACGTTTTCAGTCGCCCCGTTCCGCACGCTGATGGAGATTAACTACCTTGGCTCCATCAACGGGCTCTCGGCCGTCATTCCGGCTTTCATGGAGCGTCGCGCCGGGCACATCGCGGTGGTCTCCTCGGTGGCGGGTTACCGGGGCTTGCCCAAGGCCTCGGCCTATGGGGCCACCAAAGCCGCGCTGATCAACATGTGCGAGGCGCTCAAACCCGAACTGCAAGCGGCGGGTGTGGCGATGTCGGTGATCAACCCGGGCTTCGTGCGTACGCCGCTGACCGACAAGAACGACTTTCCCATGCCGTTTCTGATGGAGCCCGAGGACGCCGCCAAGGCGGTATTTAATGGCATGGCCAAGCGCAAGTTCGAGATCGCGTTCCCGACACCGTTCGTGCTGATCCTCAAGTTTCTCCAGATGCTGCCCTATGGGCTCTACTTCGCGCTCGTTAAAAAGACCACTGGAGTCTAATTCAAAAGCAAAGGCCGGTGTCCCGCGAAGGACACCGGCCTTTCAGCAAAGCTTGGACGTCAGTAGCCGATCCTGGGGAGGAGCGGCGAGGCGAACGTTACAGCACCGCCTCGCCATGGAGATTGACGTCCAGACCTTCGCGTTCCACGTCTTTGTCGACGCGCAGTCCGATGATCATGTCGAGCGCCTTGGCGATGATGAACGTCACCACCGCGCAATACACGATCACCACGCCCGCGCCGTAGAGCTGGGTGACGATCTGGCCGGCGTTGCCGTCGATCAGGCCCGACTTGCCCTCGCCGCCCACGGCCGCGACGGCGAACACACCGGTCAGCACCGCGCCGACGAAGCCGCCGACGCCATGCACGCCGAACGCATCGAGCGAGTCGTCGTAGCCCATCATCTTTTTCAGCGAGGTCGACGCCCACCAGCACACCACGCCGGCGATCAGGCCGATGATCAGCGCGCCCATGGGATCGACGAAGCCCGCGGCAGGCGTAATCGCGACCAATCCCGCCACCGCACCAGAGATAATGCCCAGCACGCTGGGTTTGCCCTTCACCGCCCATTCCACGAACATCCACGACAAGCCCGCGGCCGCGGTGGCGATCTGCGTGACGGCCATGGCCATACCGGCCAAGCCATTCGCCGCCACCGCCGAGCCGGCGTTGAAGCCGAACCAGCCGACCCACAGCAACGACGCACCGACCAGGCTGAGCGTCAGGTTATGCGGCGGGAACGGCTCCTTGCCGTAGCCCGTGCGCTTGCCCAAGACGAGCGCCAGGACCAAACCGGCCACGCCTGCGTTGATGTGCACCACCGTGCCGCCGGCGAAGTCGAGCACGCCGTCCGTAGCCAAGAAGCCGCCGCCCCACACCCAATGGGCGACCGGGGCATAGACCGCCAACGACCAGATGCCCATGAACCACAGCATGGCTGAGAACTTCATGCGGTCGACGAAGGCGCCAGCGATCAATGCCGGGGTGATGATGGCGAAGGTCATCTGGAAGATGACAAACACGGTTTCGGGGATTGTGTAGGAGATCGAGCCGACGCCGACGCCGGTCAGAAACACCTTGCTGAGGTCGCCGATGTAGGCGTTGCCCGCCGTGAAGGCGAGGCTGTAACCCGCCACCATCCACAACACCGAGATCAAACAGGTGATGGAGAAGGCATGCATGACCGTGGACAGCACGTTCATCTTGCGCACCATGCCGCCGTAGAACAGCGCCAGGCCCGGAATGGTCATCAAAAGGACGAGCGCGGTGGAGGTGAGCATCCATGCGGTGTCGCCGCTGTCGATGGTGGGCTCGGGTGCCGCAGCCTCCTCGGCGGGCGCTTCGGCCGCTGGACTTTCCGCAGCGGGTGCAGCTGCTTCGGCGGCCGGCGCGGCTTCTTGCGCGAAGGTCGCGGTCGCCAGCACGATCAGCACGAGAAGGCCCGACAGCGCGGCGATGATGGTCTGATGGCTGAACCCGGTCGTCCCGGCCACAGCCCCCAATGCGTCCCCTACTTTTTTCATTTTCAGTCCTCTCTGATGACGAATATTGGGCGCGCCTCATCCCCGAAGCGCGCCGTGTCTCGTCTCTCTATTCAAGTTCCATGCCGGAATCTGGGGATAACTTTTAATAATAATAACAACAGCTTATCGGGGCTGCGGGTCAGCTACGCGATGCTCATGCCTGTAAATTAAACATGCCTTTAGCCTGATGCACAAAAATAGTGCAGCGCAGCATAGCCCGCGATTGGTTTAAGCTGACCCACCACAGATCAATGGGGGTTTGCATGCTGAAAGTTCTTCTCGCGCTCACGGCTTTGGCGTTCGCCACGTCCGCCCAGGCTCAGGTCAAAATTGAACGGCTCAACCCCGAGGGTTTGAGCAAACCCGCCGGCTATTCGCAGGTGGTTACCGCCTCGGGCGGCAAACGCGTCTGGCTGTCGGGCCAGGGCGGCATCAAGGACGACGGCAGCGTGCCCGCCGACCTCGCCGAGCAGACCAAGATCATGTTCGAGAAAATCGGCTTGGCACTGAAGGGTGCTGGCGCGACACCGGCTGACGTGGTGGCGATGCGGGTTTATATCCTCGACCTCGGCAAGGGCACCGACCCGACGCCGGTCTATGCGGGCATCCGCAACTTCTATCCGGCGGGCGCAAAGCCCACCTCCACCGTGCTCGGCGTCACGGGCTTCGCCGTGCCCGGCATGAAGGTGGAAGTGGAGGTTGAGGCGGTGGTTGCCGACTAAGCGGCGAGCTTGCCCACCAGCGAGAGGATGTTGCCCGCCGGGTCGCGGAAGTGCGCGATGCCGCCGCCCCAGGGTTGCTTCTGCGGCGGGGCCATGAACTCCACACCCTTGGCGATCAGTTCCTCGTACAGCGCGCTCAGGTCGGCGACCTTGAAACTCACCGCGGCGAAACGGCCGACCAGTTCGTTATAGGCCGGGTGCTGCGGCGCGATGCGCTCGAGCGCCAGTTGCGCGCCGCCGGTGTCGAAGAACGCATAGGGCCCGGCCGGAGTGCCCTCGACCAGATGCAGGCCCAGGGTCTTGGCGTAGAACTCGAACGCGCCTGCGAAATCGCCGACGTAGATGCGCACCGCCTGCAGCTTGAACTTGGGCTCGTGGTGGTGATGACCGTGCCCATGATCATAGTCGTGATCATGGTCATGATCGTGCGGGTGATCGTGGGGCATATTGTGTCGCTTTGATATCGTGTCGGATGGGTCGTTGTTGCTAACATGGCGGGACGAAACGCCGCAACCTCAGGAGCCACCATGGGCAAGCTCAAGCAGATACTGGCGGCCGCAGCGGTGCTGGTTCTTGCCGCGCCCGCGGCGGCGGATGTCTGCAACTGCAGAGGGTCAGCGGCACCTGGCGGACCGTGTTATGCCGGGCCAGGCGGCCCGGCTTACGATGGTCCCGGTGGGCCCGCCTACTCCGGACCGGGCGGTCCTTGCTATGCCGGTCCCGGCGGCGGCGCCTACGCCGGACCGGGCGGACCGGCCTACGCGGGGCCCGGCGGTCCACGCTCGCGTGCGCCGGGCGGTGCTGCGGACGATGGCCCGGGTGGGCCTGCCTATTCCGGGCCGGGTGGGCCGTGCTACGCCGGACCCGGCGGCCCTTGCTATGCGGGCCCCGGCGGCGATGGACGGCGTTGCCCGGCCGTGTGCGAATGACAGGCCCATCTGCGCCGCCTAAACTCATCTTATGTTGAACCAAGGAGCCTTTATGCCGCTGCCGCCCGATCAGGTGTTTTACGTCTCGCCCGCCCAAATCAACGACTGGCGCGCCAAAAACGAGGCCGTCATCGTCGATGTGCGCGAGGACAACGAGTGGGCGGAGGCGCACATTCCCGGCGCGGTCCTGATGCCGCTGTCGACCTTCGACCCCGCCGAAATTCCCGACCCGAAAAGCAAGCATTTGGTCTTTCATTGCCGCAGCGGGCGGCGCTGCGGCATGGCTGCCGAGAAGGCCGTGGCCGCCGGCTACACGGGTGTGATCAAGCGCATGGAAGGCGGCTTCATCGCGTGGTCGGCGGCGGGCTACGACAGCGAGGCCGGTTAGATGCAGGCTCAGGCGCGCGACCCACTGATCGGCCACGAAGACAAGCGCCTGTTTTTGGTCGTGGTCGACGACAGCGAGGAGCTGAGCGCGGCGATCCGCTACACCTGCAACCGCGCGCGCAAGACCGGCGGCAAGCTCGCGTTGCTCTACGTCTATGACCTCGACAAGGATTTCCAGCAGTTCGCCGCCGTCGGCAACCTGATGGAAGAAGAAGCCAAGAAGACCGCCGAGGAGGCGCTGCAACGCCATGCCGCCGTCATTCAGTCCGCCGTCGGGCGCGTCCCTGAGATGTTCGTGCGCAAGGGCAACTCGCGCGAGGAGTTGTTCAAGCTGGTGGCCGAACACCCCGAGATCAGCATGCTGGTGCTGGGCGCGGCACCGGGCAAAAAACCCGGGCCCTTGGTCGAGGCCGTGACGGGCAAGTTTGCGGGCAAGATCGGCATCCCCGTCACCGTGGTGCCGGGCGAGCTGAGCCCCGAGGACATCGACCGTTTGACATCAGGGTGAAAGACCCTAGGCTGCTGCAAACTCAGGGTTTTCCCAAGGATATCTGCGATGGCGTTCGTTGCGCCGGCCGAGAATGACGGCGTCAACACCTCTCCTGCGGTGTCCGACGAGGTCAAGACTACCACCTGCTACATGTGCGCCTGCCGTTGCGGCATCAAGGTGCATCTGAAGGGCGGCCAGGTCCGCTACATCCAGGGCAACCGCGACCATCCGGTCAATAAGGGCGTGCTGTGCGGCAAGGGTGCGGCGGGCATCATGCAGCACACCTCACCGGCAAGACTTCGCAAGCCCCTGAAGCGCGTCGGAGATCGAGGACAAGGCGAATACGCCGAGATCGAGTGGGATGAAGCGCTATCCATCGCCGCCAAATGGCTTGGCGACATCCGTGCGTCCGATCCGAAAAAACTCGCGTTCTTCACCGGCCGCGACCAGTCGCAGTCACTCACGGGCTGGTGGGCCAAGCAGTTCGGCACGCCCAACTACGCCGCCCACGGCGGGTTCTGTTCGGTCAACATGGCCACGGCGGGCATCTACTCCATCGGCGGCTCGTTCTGGGAGTTCGGCGAGCCCGATTGGGAGCACACGAAGTATTTCATGATGTTCGGCGTGGCCGAGGATCATGATTCCAACCCCATCAAGATAGGGCTGGGAAAGCTCAAAGGCCGCGGCGCGAAATTCGTATCCATCAATCCCGCCCAAACCGGCTACTCGGCCATCGCGGATGAATGGCTGGGCATCCGGCCCGGCACCGATGGATTGTTCGTACTCGCCCTCGTGCACGAACTACTGAAAGCCGGCCAAGTCGATCTGGAGTACCTGGTGCGCTACACCAACGCGCCTTGGCTGGTGATCCTGGCCCCGGGCACGGCCGACGACGGCTTGATCGCGCGCGACGGCGCGGGCAACCCCATGTGCTGGGATAGCCGCATGAACGCACCCACGAACGCCCTACTTCCGGGCGCGGTTCCGGCGCTGCGCGGAGCCTTCGACTTCGGCGGCAAGCGCCTCGTACCGGTGTTCCAACTTCTGGCGGAGCGTTATCTCGACGGAGCTTACGCGCCCGACGCGGTGGCATCGCGCTGCGGCATCACAGCCGCGACCATCAAAAGAATCGCAGCTGAACTGGCGCATGTCGCGTTTCAGCAGCAGATCGAATTGCCCATCGCCTGGACCGACTGGGCGGGCCGTAAGCACGAGACAATGATCGGTCGACCCGTGTCGATGCACGCCATGAGGGGAATCTCGGCGCACTCCAACGGCTTTCATACCTGCCGCGCGATTCACCTGCTGCAAATGCTGCTGGGCAGCGTCGATGTGCCCGGCGGCTTCCGCTACAAACCGCCCTACCCGCGCCCGATCCCGCCCGGCCCCAAGCCCGCCGGCAAGAACGGCATCCGCGCCAACGAGCCTTTGAGCGGCATGCCGCTGGGCTTCGTCGCGTCGCCGGAAGATCTGCTGCTCGATCCCCAAGGCGCACCCATCCGCATCGACAAGGCCTATTCGTGGGACCACCCGATGGCCTCGCACGGCTTGATGCATATGGTCATCAGCAACGCGGTCAACGCCGATCCGTACCCCATCGATACGCTGTTCATGTACATGGCCAACATGGCCTGGAACTCGTCGATGAACACCGGCGGCACTATCGACATGCTCACGGCCAAACACGCCGACGGCAGCTATAAGATTCCGCACATCATCTATTCCGACGCCTATTTTTCCGAAACCGTGGCCTACGCCGACTTGATCTTGCCCGATACGACGTATCTGGAACGCTGGGACTGCATCTCGCTGATGGACCGGCCGATCTCGGATGCCGAGGCGGCCTGCGACGCCATCCGCCAACCCGTCGTGCAGCCCGACCGCGACGTGCGCGCGTTTCAATCGGTGCTGCTGGACCTCGGCGCGCGTCTGAAACTGCCGGGCATGGTCGACGAGGACGGCGCGCCGAAATATCCCGGCGGCTATCCCGACTACATCGTGAACCATGAGCGCGCGCCGGGCATCGGGCCCCTGGCCGGCTGGCGCGGCGACGGCATGCAGCACGGTCACGGCGCACCCAACGCCGCGCAGTTGGACAACTACATCGACAACGGCTGTTTTTGGCGCGGCGAAATTCCGCACGACGGGCGCTTCTTCAAATTCGCCAACGCGGGTTACCTGACCTGGGCGCGGCAGATGGGCTTTTTGCCCAGCACCGAGCAGATCGTGTTGCAGCTCTATTCCGAGCCGATGCAGAAGTTCCGCAACGCCGCGCGCGGGTTTGGTTCGGTGCAGCCGCCCGAGGCGGACCGCGCGCGCATCGACGCACACTTCGACCCGCTGCCGATCTGGTACGCGCCCTTCGAGGAAGCCGCCGTTGACGGCGCAACGTTCCCGCTGCATGCGCTGACGCAAAGGCCCATGCATCACTATCATTCGTGGGGTTCGCAGAACGCTTGGCTGCGCCAGATCACGTCGCAGAATAAATTGTACATCCACCGCGATACGGCGGCAGCGCGCGGCATCAACGACGACGACTGGGTGTGGATCGAAAGCCACGCGGGTCGTGTGAAGGGCCAGGCGCGGCTGATCGACGGCGTCAACAAGGACACGGTGTGGACCTGGAATGCGATTGGAAAGCGTAAGGGCGCCTGGGCCCTGAAGCCCGACGCGCCGGAGGCCACGCGCGGCTTTTTGCTCAATCACGTCATCTCCGAGCGGCTGCCGAACTCCAATCAGTCCAACAGCGACCCGGTCACGGGCCAAGCGGCGTGGTTCGATGTACGCGTGCAAGTCACACGCGCGCCCGAGCATGAGCAGAACGATAATGGCGCTGAGTTCGGCGTGCTGACGCCGCCGCCTGGCATTCAACCCGGCCCCGACGTGCTGCAATACGGACGGCGTTTCAAATGACCGGCCTGCCGGAAAAGACTGACAAGAAACTCGGGCTGGTGATCGACCTTGATACCTGCGTCGGCTGTCAGGCCTGCGTGACCAACTGCAAGGAATGGAACACCGGCGGGCACATGGCCCCGCTGACGGACCTGAACGCCTATGGAAAAGAGGCCGACGGCGTTTGGTTCAACCGCGTGCACACCTATGAAATGTCCGGGCACGAAGGCTGCGGCGCATCGGCCTCGCGCACCGTTCACTTTCCCCGCTCGTGCCTGCACTGCGAAAAGCCCGACTGCGTAACGGTGTGCCCCACCGGCGCATCATATAAGCGCGTGTCGGACGGCATTGTGCTGGTCAACGAAGATTTGTGCATCGGATGTAAACTTTGCTCGTGGGCGTGCCCCTACGGCGCGCGCGAGTTCGACGTGTTCGAGGGCGTCATGAAAAAGTGCACGCTGTGCGTCGATCGCATCTACAACGAAAATCTGGCGGAAGAAGACCGCGTACCCGCCTGCGTGGCGACCTGCCCGACCAGCGCGCGGCACTTCGGCGACCTGGGCGATCCCAATTCCGACGTGTCGAAATTGGTGAAGGCGCGGGGCGGCGTCGACCTGATGCCGGAACTGGGCTACGCGCCGACGAATAAGTATCTTCCGCCGCGCGCGCGCAAGGACACCGCAGCCGCCCTGCCCGCACCCGCCCTCACACCCGCGCCCGGCGGCTTCCTGGGTTGGGTGGATAAGTTGTTGTCGCGCTGATCTTCATGCATCCCGCCCTCTCCGTCATTTTCTTCACCACCGCCTCGGGCGCCGGGTACGGCATGCTGGTAGTGCTGGGCGTCTATGCTGCGTTGGGACTGTTGCCGCAAAGCCTGTGGTTCGCGCTCATGACCATGGTCATGGCCTTGGGCCTGATCACCGCCGGGCTGTTGTCGTCCACGTTTCACCTGGGCCACCCGGAGCGCGCGTGGCGTGCGTTTTCACAGTGGAGAACAAGCTGGCTGTCGCGCGAGGGCGTCATGGCGGTGGCGGCGTATGTTCCCGCGCTGGCGTTCGGCACGGCGTGGGTATTTCATGACGCGATGTGGATGAAAATACTCGGCCCGCTCATGGCGCTGTTCGCGCTGGGCACGGTGTACACCACGGCGATGATCTACCGCAGCTTGAAGCCGATCCATCAGTGGCACAACAAGCACGTGGTCGCCGACTACCTGATCCTCAGCGTCATGACCGGCGCGGTGCTGACGCTGGCGCTGTCAGTGCTGTTCGGCGTGGCGCTGCCGCTGCTGACCCCGCTGTGTGGCGTGCTGCTGGCGGCGGGGCTGACGGCAAAGTGGTTGTACTGGTCGTTCATCGACGGCACATCGGCCATCAGCACACCCGGCACCGCGCTGGGACTTGGTCACGCAAATGCGCGCAGCATCGAGTGGCCGCACACCGAAGCCAACTACGTGCTGAAGGAGATGGGCTTTCAGGTGGCGCGCAAGCATGCGGCGACCTTGCGCGCCGTGGCGATCTGGGCGGGGTTCGTACTGCCAGCGGTGAAAATCGAACTCTCGATTCTGCTGGCCCCCGAGATTCAGCCCCTCCTGGCGGTTCCAGCGGCCCTGGCGATGGCCTTGGGCATCGTGGCGGAACGCTGGCTGTTCTTCGCCCAGGCCAAGCACACGGTGACATTATATTACGGGGCGGCCTCGGCTTAGGGCGGCCAGCGTAATTATGTTGCGCTGCAATATCGCCTACCTGCGCAGGTGCGGCGTTCACCAGACAACTTTTGTTACCAATTCCGCGTTGCCGTATTTGTCATACGAGCAGTACATAAGCTGACCGATTTTCCGGCGTTCACCTTAATTTCGCTCTGCACCCACGCCATTCAGACCCTAGGGAGGCCCGACCATGGCTGACGACAAGAAGAAGAAAGCTGAGACACCCGCGGGAATGGACATGTCCCCCGCGCCGGCCGCCAAGGCCCCGCCCAGCGCCAACCGCACTAAGGCCGCCTCGGACTTCATCAAGGCTGATACCGACGCCGCGGTGTTCCTGGGCAATCCGCACATCGACAACCTGATGACCATCGTCATCGCCATGGGCGCGGAAATCTGGGCCGATCGTCAACGCTCGCGCATCATCGAGCACCTGTTGTCCACCAAGGGCAAAGTGACCACCGAGATGATCGAGCAGTACGTGCCCACCGACGAGCAAAAAACCGCTTGGGCGGCCGAGCGCGACGCCATGACCAAGCGCGTCTACAGCGTGATGGCCCGCGACACGTCGAAGGCGCGTCCGTTCGGCGAAGAACGCGTGTTCAACTAAGCAGTCGAAGGGAAAACATCATGATTGATCGTCGCACTCTCGTCGGCGTCGGGGCCGCGGTTTCAGCAGCCGTCGGCTCGGTCTTCAGCGGCCGCAAGGCGCACGCCAAAGGCGAAGACAAAATCAAGCCGGCGGGCACGCTGGCACCCCGCGGCCGCCTCGGACGTCTCGAGCGCTTCGCCAACCTCGACCTGGAAAGTCGTCAGGACTTCCTGATGAGCGTCCGCGCCTGGAACAACTCCGAGGTCAGCCGCGTCGCGCAAGCCCGGGCGGATGAAATCCTGAAGGAAAAAGGCATTCCGAAGGACAAAGAGTTGTCCATGCAGGAGTCCGTCGCCTTGCTGAAAGACGACCCGCTGATTCAGTCGGTCACGCGCATGGGCACAAGCTCGCAGCAGTTGATGTGGGCCGGCCTGAAGGAAGAATTCGAGGGCAATGCCGACAAGTACCTGTCGGAGATGGAAGCCGCCGACAAGATGGGCCCCGGCACGTTGGAGCTGAACCCCGGCAAGAAATGGCCCGATTACGTCCAGCACGAAATTCACATTCAGCCCGGCGGCTATACCGGCAGTGAATTCGCCGGGCACATGTACCATTACGGCACGAACGCCTTCTACACGGGCCGCAACTTCCAGGACGAATTGCACGTGGGTTCGGCCGCGCGCATGCCGATCCCCAAGGACGGCAAGGTCAAGCGCATCCTCGATGTCGGCTGCGGCATCGGCCAGTTGGCCTTGGCGCTCAAAGAACGCTTCCCTGACGCCGAAGTGTGGGGCATCGACGTCGGCGGCCCGATGGTGCGCTACGCGCACCTGCGCGGCGTCGAACGCGGCCTGGACGTGAATTTCGCCCAGCGCCTGGGCGAAGAGACGGGTTTCCCCGACGGTTACTTCGACATCGTGACCAGCTACATCATGCATCACGAAGTCAACCCCGAAGGCACGGCGGCCATGGTGAAGGAAGCCTGGCGCATTACCCGTCCAGGCGGCGTGTACTACCCGCTCGACTTCAAGCTGACGGGCGCGCCGCGCCGTACGGCGTATGGTGCTTATCGCAGCTGGACGGATCATCGTTGGAACAACGAAGTCTGGACCCTCAAGTTCCGCACGAATGGTCTACCCGACATGATCCGTAAGGCCGGGTTTGAGTTGAATGAAAAAGAACCTGAGTTGCTGCGCGGCTTCGGCGTGCTGAACGCCACCAAGCCCGCGACGGCGTAAATACTTCGCAGATCGAGTGCAAAGGGCCGGTGTTCGCACTGGCCCTTTTGCTTTTCGCTGCGATCTGTGATTTTTTCAGGTCATGCCCGACACCCAGAACGTCTCCGCCCCTGCGACCGAAACTCCGCAAGCCATACGGCTGGCCGATTATACGCCGCCGCCCTACCGCGCCGTGCAGGTGGACCTGACCTTCGACCTGCACCCGACCCAGACCAAGGTTCGCGCCGTGACGGCCTACGAAGCAGCCCATGACCGCTCTCAAGGGGTGAAGGCGATGACGCTCGACGGCGAGAAGATGAAGCTGTTGTCCGTGGCGATGGACGGCAAAGCCCTTCACGAAGGCCGCGACTACACGCTGACCAAGCACAGCCTGATTATTCCCGTGCCGCCCGCCGCGTTCACATTAGCCGTCGAGACCGAGCTGAACCCCGAGGAGAACAAGGCGCTGGAGGGTTTGTATCTCTCGCGCGGCAAATTCACCACCCAGTGCGAGGCCGAGGGCTTCCGTCGCATCACCTATTTCCAGGACCGGCCCGACGTGATGGCGGCCTTCAAGGTCACGCTGCGCGCGCCGAAAAAAGACTGTCCCGTGCTGCTGTCGAACGGAAACCCCGCTGGCCGGGGCGAGCTTCCCGACGGACGGCACTTCGCGTTGTGGGACGATCCGTTCCCCAAGCCCTGTTATTTGTTCGCACTGGTGGCGGGCGACTTGGGACATATCGAGGACACGTTCACGACGATGAGCGGGCGCGCGGTCGCGCTGAAAATCTACGTCGAGCACGGCAAGGAGCCGCGCGCGCGCTACGCCATGGACGCGCTCAAGAGATCAATGAAGTGGGACGAGGACAAATACGGCCGCGAGTACGATCTCGATGTGTTCAACATCGTCGCCGTCAGCGATTTCAACATGGGGGCCATGGAGAACAAGGGCCTCAACATCTTCAACGACAAGTACGTGCTGGCGGATGCCGAAACCGCGACCGATACCGACTACGAGCTGATCGAGGGCATTGTCGCTCACGAATATTTCCACAACTGGACCGGCGACCGCGTCACCTGCCGCGAGTGGTTCCAACTCAGCCTCAAGGAAGGGCTGACAGTGTTCCGCGACCAGCAGTTCTCCGAGGACATGCGCAACAAGGACGTACGCCGCATCGACGACGTCGACGCATTGCGGGGACGTCAGTTCACCGAGGACGCCGGGCCATTGGCCCATCCCGTACGGCCCGAGAGCTACATCGAAATCAACAACTTCTATACAGCGACGGTCTACGAGAAGGGCGCGGAAGTCATCCGCATGCAATATACATTGCTCGGCCCTGAAAAATTCCGCGCGGCGATGGATTTGTACTTCCAGCGCCACGACGGCCAGGCCGTGACTTGTGAAGACTTTGTGTCGTGCATGGAGGATGCGGGCGGACGTGATTTCACTCAGTTCAAGCTGTGGTACCGCCAAGCGGGTACGCCCACCGTTACGGCCACGGGCGCGCACGACGCCAAAACCAACGTCTATACGCTGACCCTGACTCAATCCCTTTCGCCCACGCCCGGCCAGCCGGTGAAGCAGCCGATGCACATTCCGTTCGCGGTCGGCTTCGTGGGCCGCAACGGCCGCGACGTGCTGCCGACCACGGTGCTGGAACTGCGCGAGTCCAGCCAGACCTTCACCTTCCCGGACATTCCCCCCGGCGCGCTGCCCTCGCTTAACCGCGGTTTTTCCGCGCCCGTCAACGTGGTCTCGCCGCTTGCTGATTCTGATCGCGCCTTTCTGATGGCGCACGACTCAGACAGCTTTAACCGCTGGCAGGCCAAGCAGGATTACGCCGCGAACGTGATTCTGAGCGGCGGCGGCACGGCGGCCTTTCTCGACGCCATGGGCGCGGTCATCGCCGACGCGCGGATTGATGACGCGTATCGCGCCTGGCTGATGGCCCTGCCCGGCTTCGACGATCTGGCAAATCGCATGGCCGTGGAAGATCCGCTGGCGCTGTTTGCCGCACGCGAGGGCTTGAAGAAATCCATCGCGGCCGGCCATCAAGCCGCGCTGCGCAAATTGTATGACGAGCGCCGGGCGCACGGCGCTTATTCGCCCGATGCCGCCAGCGCGGGCCGACGCGCATTGAAGAACACCGCGCTGGGGTACCTCGCCGCACTTGAATCGCCCGAGACGATTTCATTGGTGAAAGCGCAGTTCGACGCCGCCGACAACATGACCGACCGCATGGCCGCGCTGGCGTGCCTGGCTGATCTGCCTGGCCCTGAGCGCGCCGAGGCGCTGGAGGCATTTCACGCACGCTTCAAGGACGATGCGGTAGTGCTGGACAAGTGGCTGGCGGTGCAAGCCAAAAGTGCGGTGCCGGGCACGCTCGACACCGTCCGCGGGCTTCTGGCGCACCCGAGCTACGAACCGAAGAATCCAAACCGCATCCGCGCGCTCATCGGCGGTTTTTCGATGGGCAACCCGGTGCACTTTCATGCGTTGGATGGCTCGGGCTACGACTTCCTCGCCGAGCAGATCATGTCCATCGACGCCTTCAACCCGCAGACCGCCGCGCGCCTGCTTCCGTCCTTGGGCCGCTGGCGGCGCTTTGCGCCCGCGCGCCAGGCGCAGATGAAATCCGCGCTCGAGCGCATCCTGAAGAAACCCGGACTGTCGCGCGACGTCACGGAACTGACCAGCAAGAGCCTGGCGTGATGAACCCCGCCGTCCGCAAGGGCATGAAGCTGGGCCTGAGCGCGGCGCAGGCCGATCTATTGTCGCGCCTGCACACGCCGGTTCAGGTGCAAGATTTCATCACCGCTATTCCCATGAACTTTGAAATCGGCGGCGGCACGGCGCTGTCGGTCGTAGAAGTGCTGCGACAGCGTCGTGCGCATTGCATCGAAGGCGCCATGGTCGCCGCCTGCGCATTCTACCTGAACGGGCAACCGCCGCTGTTGATGGATATGTCGGCCGACGACACTGACGATGACCATGTGATCGCACTGTTCAAACAAAACGGCCACTGGGGCGCGGTGTCGAAAAGCAACGGGCCGTACCTGCGCTACCGCGACCCGATTTTCCGCACGTTGCGCGAGTTGGCCCTGTCGTACTTCCACGAATACACCAAAGGCAACCGCAAGACGTTGCGCAGCTATTCCGTTCCTGTCGATCTGCGCCGCGTGGACCCCAAGCTCTGGGTGACTCATCCGAGCTTCTGCGAGGAGATCGTGGACTTGCTCACCGTGGCGCGCCATTTCAAGCTGGTGCCACGCGGCATGGAAAAGAAGCTCCGCCCCGCCGACCGGGTGGACGTACTGGCGCACAAGATCGACGAGTACAAGAAACGCTAAGGCACGAACCTTTTGGCCAACGCCGGCACGTACGACGGCGTGCGGTTGCGGATCGCAGTTCCTGCCGCCTCGGCCGCCGCCAGAATATCGTCCATATCCCCGTAGTACGAGGTCAGTTCCTCGGCGTAGTCGCGCTTCCAGAAGGCCGGGTGCAGACGGTGCGTCACGGCCATCTTGCTCATGTAGTCGTCTTCGTTGGCGTGGCTCCAAGGCTTGGTGGCCTTGGCGAACTCCTGGCCGTCGCAGCCGTAAATGTCCACCTGCTTGGAAATCGTGAACGCCACTGGAAGAACCAACATAGTGAAGATGTTGGCCGTGGCGGTGCTGAAGAAGGCCTGCGTCAGGTCGATGTTGAACTGCGGCTCGCGCTTATTGCCCACGCCGATGATGCGACGGTGCAGCGCCGAGGGCGTGATCGCCTTGAAGTACGGCACGAAACCCAATTGGGTGATGAACACGCGCGCTTCATCGGCGCTCAGCGCCTTGACGAGGTCGGCGCGGAATTGGCCCGCATACAGCGACATGCCCGCGTGCTGCACGGGATCACCCGCGAACAGCAGTTCGGGCTTGAGATGGGTCAACGCCGCGTCGTCCCCGATGGTGGAATTGCACACGCCGCGCAAAGTCTCGCCCGCCTGAAACTCGCCCGCCGCTACCGCGCGCACGACGTGTTGCAGCGACGGCCCGTTGCCGAAGACGCTGACGGGTCGATCTTTCCAGCGCTTCAAGTGCTCGAAGAACAGATAGACCGAGTTGGCCAAAAGCTTGTCGATCTCAGCCTTGGGCAGCAGACCCAACGCGAGCGTAATCATGCCCAGGGTTTCCTGCTGGACGTAGGTGGGATCAAGCCAGCCGATCTCGCACGCCGTGCGGGATACGATTGAATTGGCTTCGGCGTTCAGCGTGGCATGTTCGGCGTTCCAAACCACCGTGCCGTACAGATCCAACCCGGCCTCGGGCAGTTTTTCCGGATCATAGGGGGCGATGACGATCTTGCCCTTGAACAGGGGCGCATAAACCGCAATCGCCGGGTCGTAATCGCGGCCCAGATAGACCTTGGCCATGTCGAGCAGCTGATCGGCATCGATCAGCGCGAAGTCCTCGCCCGCGTAGGGAAAGACGATGCGCTTGATGCGGTCCGCAAACGGCAGGAAGTGCCAGACGGCGCGAAACACCTGGCCGTAAAGCAGGTCTCGATTGGGAAACGGCGGCCAGAACAACACATCGCGCATGGCCGCAGAGTACGAAAGCCGCCCCGCACCCGCTAGCGGAATTGCAGGCCCAGGCGCGCCATGGCGTCGGTGATGGGGATGAAATAGTTCAGCCCCATGCTGCCGCCCGCGGCGTTCATCTGGCCGCTGACGGTCAGGCCCAGCACGTTGCCCTTATCGTCGAGCAGCGGCCCGCCGCTGTTGCCGGGCATGACGTTCACGTCGCTCTGGATGAGGCGCAGGTTGTCCTCGGTGCGGTAGGAACTGATGACGCCGGCCGAGACCGTGCCCTCGTTCTTTTCATCCAAAGGCGACCCAATTGCGAAGACGCCAGAGCCGATGGCCGCCTCGTCCTCGCGCACCGGCAGGCCGGGAAAGCCCGCCGTCTCGGTCTGGATCAAGGCCACGTCGCGCGCCTCATCGGCGGTCAGCACGTCGCCCAGGATTTCGCGGCCGGTGATGAGGCGCACCTTGACGAATTTCGCAGCCCCCACGACGTGGGCATTGGTGATGACATGCCGGTCGGAGACGAAGAACCCGCTGCCCTGGCCGGCACCTGCGAAGATGGTCGCCACGTTGCCGCGAATCTCCACCGCCTGATCTTGGAAGGCGCGCTGCGACAGCGGCAGCCGCGAAATGAGGGTCGCGGGCGCGCTTGGGGCCACGGGCGCAAGCGGGGCGGCTGTCGCGACGGTTGCCGCGCCGGGCGGAGGCTCGCCCACGACCAGTTCATAGAAGTTGCGGTCAGCCAGCAGCAAGCGCACCGCCGAGGCATACGCCTCGATCAGCACCCGCTCCTCGCCGTTCTTGCTGCTTTCAATCTTCGACGTGCCGCGAATTTGCCGCTGGTAAACGACCCGGCGATTGAGAGCGTCGTAAAGCTGCCAGTCGATCAGCACTTCGGCGGTGCCGCCGCCCAGCCTGAAGATTGCAGTTTCACTGGGGATGCACAGGTCTGCCTTGATGTCGGCGAGGACGCCGCCGACCAGCAGTTCGGCTTTGCTCTGGTCGCGGTCCTTGAACAAGGCGTTGGGGTCGCCCACCAGCGTGTAGCCGGCCGAGGCCATCTCGGTGCGCAGCCGGTCGATGTAGGCCGGGTCGTCCAGGCTGTAGGCGCCGCCGCGCAGGCGGTAATCGTCGATCTTCGAGCAGAACAACCCTTCGCCTATTTTTCCGATGATCGTGTTGGATGGAATGCGCACGGCGATGCGCTCGACCTGAACGCCCTTCGTGCGCGTGCCGAGGGGAACCTGCAGCACGGGCGGTTCGACGGGCTGCTCGGCGGCGGCCTTGGTCTTTTTCTTGCGGCTTTGCGCGTCGGCGGGCCCCGAGAACATCACCGCGAATACGGCGAGCAGCGAAACGGCGAGGCGCAGAGCGCGGGCGGGGTGGGTCATGGGGCTGCAAGAGATGCGTGTAGGGACCGCAAAATTCTACACCACAGCCATGGGACGTCAAAGGCCCCGGATCGCTCCGGGGCCTTTGTTCTTGCAGATTAGTTCGCCAGCGGCGGCAGGTCGAAGACCAGCACTTCGGCGTCCGCCGTGGCCTTCAGGTCCAGCGCGGTTTCCTTCTTCACCGCCGCACCGTCACCCTCAGTCAGGGTTTGGCCGTTGAGCGTCACCGCGCCCTTGGCGACCTGTACCCAGGCCGTGCGCCCCGGCGCGAGGCTCAGCGCCGCGCCCTCGCCCGGCTTGAAGATGCCGGCATACAGCGAGAGATCCTGGTGGATGGTCACGCTGCCCTCGCGCCCGTCGGACGAGCCGACCAGCTTGAGTTTGCCGCTGCGCTCGGCCGCCGGAACATGAATCTGCTCGTAGCCCGGCGCGATGCCCTTGGTCTTGGGCAGCATCCAGATCTGTAGCAGGCGGGTGTCGGTCTCGGCCGGGTTGAACTCGCTGTGGGTGATGCCGGTCCCGGCACTCATGCGCTGGATGTCGCCGGGCTTAATGACCGAGCCGTTGCCCAGCGAATCCTTGTGCTCCAACGCACCGTCGAGCACATAGGTGAGGATCTCCATGTCCTTGTGCGGATGCATGGGAAAACCCGCCCCGCCGCGCACCAGATCGTCGTTGATGACGCGCAAAGCCGAGAAGCCCAGGTGCTGCGGGTCGTAGTACTCGCCGAACGAGAAGCTGTGCTGGCTGTCGAGCCAATAGTTTTGATACCGGCCGCGCTCGTCGCTTTTTCTGATCGTAATCATGATGTCCTCCGTTTCTGAAGCGGAAGATATGCGCCTTGACCTGTTGAAACAATCCATACCATTGGCATATAATTGTTTCCCATATTGATATAATAAGGAATTCGTCATGGACCGCATCGCCGCCTTGCGCACCTTTGCCGCCGTCGCCGAGGCCCAGAGCTTCTCGTCGGCCGCGTCGCACCTGAAGACATCGAAATCCGCCGTCAGCAAGCATGTCACGGCGCTGGAACAAGACCTGGGCGTGAAACTACTCAGCCGCGCCACGCGCAAAGTCAGCCTCACGGCGGCGGGCGAGACCTACGTGCGCCGCGCCGAGCGCATCATCGCCGAATTGGATGAGGCCGACCAGGCCGTGCGCCAGGAAGCCGCAGCACCAGCCGGACGATTGCGCCTGGCCGCGCCCATGACCTTCGGCGTGATGCACATGGGCGACTTCATCGCGGAGTTTTTGAAGAAACACCCGGGCATCACGGTCGATCTGAATTTGAGTGACCGCTACATCGATTTGGTGGAGGAGCGCATCGACGTGGCCATCCGCATCGGCCGCTTGAAAGATTCCTCGCTGCAGGCGCGCGTGCTGGCCCCGTCGAAAATGTACGTGTGCGCCTCGCCGCGCTATTTGAAGGCCCATGGCACGCCCAGGACGCCCAAGGACCTGCTGAAACATAAGTGCCTGACCTACACCTACGCCGACGGCACCACGAGCTGGCGGCTGAAAGGGCACACGATGAACGTGTCGGGCCCGGCGCATGCCAACAACGGCGACATCCTGCGCCGCCTGGCGTTGCGCGACTTAGGGCTCATCAGCGGGCCCTCGTTCATCGTCGGGCCCGACATCAAACGCGGCGCACTGGTCAGCGTGCTGGAGGATTACGTGATCCAGGAGGCCACCATCAACGCGGTCTATCCGCCGGGCCGCTTTGTGCCCGCCCCCGTGCGCGCCTTCATCGACTTCATGGTGTCGTCGTGCAATCCCAAACCGAGCTGGGATGCATAGAGCATTTCCCTGAGAAGTGGCCTTCCACTTGGCGTGGGAAATGCGACCAAAAAAGGGCAATTTACTCTGACCCTATTGCTCCACCAACTTCGCAGCAGCTACTCCCGCCAGCCGCCCAAGCGCGGTGGCGGCGAGCAAGCCGTTGCCCGCCAAGTAGCCGGAGTTGCCGGGCCCTGAGATGCCGCGCGCCGCACCGCCACCCGCAAACAAGTTTGGTAGCGGTGACTTGTCCGCCCGCAGCACGCGGGCATTTTTATCCACCACCAAACCGCCCTGCGTGTGGAACAGCGCGCCCGAAACTTTCACCGCCTTGTAGGGCGGCTGAAGCACTTTGCCGGTGGTGAAATTCCGGCCGAACGTATCGGGTTTGCGGCCTGCCGCCATCTCGGCCACATCGGCCAGCGTCGCCGTCAGCGCGGCGGGCAGGCCCGTGACTTTGCACAGTTCATCCACGCTCTCGGCGTGACGGATGCAGTCAGCCTTGATGGCGTCTTGGTAGTCGTCGAACTCTTTCATCGCATCGTGGATCGATTGATCGTAGATGCTCCACGCCCAGTGACCGGGTTGGGCGACGATATCCACCGCCTGTTCGGAATAGCCGCGCGCCTCGTTGGAGAAACGTTGCCCCTCGGCGTTCACCTGGAACCCGCCGCGCACGATATGCGCCCACAGAATCGGAATCCCCTGCCCATAGGCCAGCCCGCCGTGGCCCTGATAGGAATGAATGTCGGCCACGTCCGCGCCCAATGCGCGGCCCCATACAATCGCGTCGCCCTTGTTGCCGGGATGGCCGAAGAACGTGGCCTCGAGAATTTCTGGAATGTACTCGGCCAGCATCTCGCGCGATCCGGCGAAGCCGCAGCACGCCAAGATGAGCGCCTCGCAGCCGATATCCTCGGTGGTGCCGTCGGGGCGCGTCAGGCGCACGCCGTGAATGCGCTGGGTTTCGTCTGCAAACAGATCCGTCACCTGCGCTTCCAGAATGATGTCGATGCTTTCGCGTTCGGCGGCCTGATGCAACGCCCCCATCAACTCAGATCCGGTGCGATTGGGCGTGCCGTGCATTCTCATTCTGGAGTGGCCGGGATAGAGGAACGAGTCCACTAAACTCAGCGGCACCTTGGCATAGTCCGCCAGCCACTCCACCGTCGGCGCGCCTTCGCGCGACAGATGCAGCGCCATGTCGTAGTCCGCGGCGTTCTTGGTTTTGGCCATCACGTCGGCGGCGAACAACTCGGGCGTATCCTCGATGCCCTTGGCTTTCTGAAAGCGGCTGCCGGGCCCGGGGATCAACCCCGTGGACATGGCCGTGGTGCCCAGCGCGGTCTGGTCGCGCTCCAGCACCAGCACTTCGGCTCCATTTTGTTTGGCCGCCAGAGCCGCGCTCAATCCGCAGCCCCCGCCGCCGACGATCAGAACCGGCACGCTGCCCTGAAACTTCGCCGCACTCGGAGATAAAATCGACACACAGAGACCCCTTTTGCGATAAAACTGCCCGACCATTGGATGGCGGGCAAAACCGCTTTCCAGGCGCTGCCAAAATGCCCTACCGTCGCACCTCTGACAACCGCCTAACCCGTTGGGTTATCAGCACATACGGTGTCCTTATGGCTCTCGACGCGCCCGCCCCGTCCATCTCGCAGGACACCGCCGACTTTTTGGCCGGTAAGCACCAGATGCTGATCGACGGCCAATGGGTCGACGGCGGCTCGGGCGAGACCATCGCGGTCTATGACCCCGCCACCGAGGCGCAGATCGCCACCGTGCCCGCCGCCGACAAGGCCGACGTGGACAAGGCCGTGGCTGCCGCGCGCAAAGCCTTCGAGACGGGTCCATGGCCGAAGATGCCGCCGTCGGAGCGCGCGAAGTTGCTGTGGAAGCTGGCCGACCTGCTGGAAGCCAACGCCAAGCAGTTCACCGAGGTAGAAATCCTCAACAACGGCATGCCGTTCAATCCCGCCGGGGCCATGGCCGTGCCGCTGGCCGCGAACATGTTCCGCTACTACGCGGGTTGGCCCACCAAGATTTTCGGCGACACCATCGCCGTGGACCCGCCGATGCCCGGCGTCGAGGTTCTCACCTACACCCGCAAGGAGCCCGTGGGCGTCGTGGCGCAGATCACGCCGTGGAACTACCCGCTCGGCATGGCGGCCATGAAGCTGGGCCCGGCGCTGGCGGCCGGATGCACGGTGGTGCTCAAACCCGCCGAGCAAACGCCGCTCTCGGCGCTGATGCTGGGCGAACTGATCTGCGAGGCGGGGTTTCCCGATGGTGTGGTCAACATCGTGCCCGGTTACGGCGAAACGGCGGGAGCGGCGTTGAGCGCACACCCAGGTGTGGACAAGGTGGCCTTCACCGGCTCCACCGATGTCGGCCGTATCATTTTGCGCGCGGCGGCGCGAAACTTGAAAAAGGTGTCGCTGGAACTTGGCGGCAAGTCGCCCTTCATCATCTTCCCCGACGCGGATTTGGAGCGCGCCATACCTTCTGCTGCTTTCGCGGCGTTCTTTCTGCAAGGGCAGAACTGCATGTGCGGCAGCCGCCTGTTCGTACATAAAAACATCTACGACAAAGTCATCGCGGGCGTGGCGGCCTTCGCCCAAGGCATGAAGGTCGGCCCCGGCCTCGATCCGTCCAACAACATCGGCCCGTTGATCTCGCGCGAACAGTTGACCCGCGTGCAAGGCTTCGTGGCAGCGGGCGAGAAAGAGGGCGCCAAGCTGGTGACCGGCGGCAAGCGGCTGGAGCGCAAGGGCTTCTTCATGGAGCCGACGGTATTCGCCGACACCAACCGGACCATGAAAATCGTCCGCGAGGAGATTTTCGGCCCCGTGGTCTGCGCGCAGATGTTCGACACCGACGACATCGATCAGGTCGCGGCGATGGCCAACGACACCGAGTTCGGTCTGGTGGGCAGCGTGTGGACCAAGAACCTCGCCATCGCTCACAAGTTGGCCGCACGCGTGCGGGCGGGCACCATGGGCATCAACACGCATGGCTTGGCAGGCATCAACGCGCCCTTCGGCGGCTTCAAGCAATCGGGCTGGGGCCGCGAGTTCGGCAAGGAAAGCCTCGACCTCTACCTCGAGACCAAAACCGTCGTGGCACATATGTGAGATAACAAACCCCTCACCCTGCCCTCTCCCGCACGCGGGAGAGTGAAAGAGAGGGCGCTAATAACCTCTCCCACGCGTGGGAGAGGTCGAGGCGAAGCCTCGGGTGAGGGGTTATCTTTTGTTCAGGGTGGCGACAGTGTTCAAAATTTTCGCGGCTATTGTCTTGATCTCGTTCGCCAACGCGAGCCACGCCGCAACCCTGCGGGTGGGCGGCACGCAGGCCCCGCCGACGCTGGGCAATCCCTATTCCGCCGTGGGCCCGCCGGCCAGCACAGTGTGGTCGGCGATGTACGATGGCTTGACGATGATCGACGCCAACTCAAAGCTGGTGCCCGCCTTGGCACTCAGTTGGCGCAACACCGCACCGACGACCTGGGAGTTCAAGCTGCGCCCGGGCGTGACGTTTCACAACGGAGTGCCGTTCAACGCGCAAACCGTTGTCGACGTCGTTAATCTGCTGAAGTCGCCCGACATGCAGCGCTATCTGGTGGCGGGCGAGTTGCGCACGGTGACGGCGGTGAAGGCCATCGACCCGCTGACGGTCCAGTTCACCACGGCCGAGCCCGACGCGGTGCTGCCCAAGCGGCTGAACATCGTCATGATGATCGAGCCTGCCGCCTGGAAGACCATGGGCGGGGATGCCTATGCCCTGAACCCCATCGGCACGGGCCCGTACAAGCTCACCGACTGGGGCCGCAGCAATGCGCGCATCAAATTCGATTTGGTCCCGTCATCGTGGCGCGCGCCAAAGCCCGGGGCTAACCCGCTGATCGACAAGGTGGAGCTGATCAACATCGCCGAAACCGCCTCGCGCGTGCAGGCGATCATGTCGGGACAGATCGACATCTCCATCGCGCCCGGCCCGGAAGACGTGCAGTTGCTCACTGACGCGGGTTTCACGGTCAAGACGCAGCCCCTGGGCGTGGTGATGAGTCTCGCCTTCCGCACCGAACGGCCCGACGCCGCGCCGCTGAAAGACAAGCGCGTGCGCCAAGCTCTTAACTACGCCGTAGACCGCGAGGGCATGGCCAAGGGCCTGCTGAATGGCTTGGTCACGGCGGCCAGTCAGGGCTCGACGCCCGAGACCTTCGGCTACAATCCGAATTTGAAGCCCTACCCCTACGATCCCGCCAAGGCCAAGGCGCTGCTGGCCGAGGCCGGATACGCCGATGGTTTTCCTCTGCGCGTCGAGGCGCTGACCAACCTGGGCAACTCCGATACCGCGCTCTATCAAAAAATGGCGGAGGACCTGGGAAAAGTTGGCGTGAAGGTGGAACTGCGCTCCACCACCTTCGCCGCCTGGGTGCGCAAGTACGGCACCAACGAGTGGGGCGACATCGACGCCTTCACGCTGACCTGGAACAACGCGCCGTTCCAGGACGCCATCCGGCCGATTGAATACTTCTCCTGCCTCAAGCCGGCGGCGTTCTTCTGCGACCCATCCATCGTGCCGCTGATCAGGCAGAGCAACCAGACGATGGACGAAGCTGCGCGACAGAAGGTGCTGCAGGAGATCGCAGCCAAACTGCAAGACGTCGCGCCGGCATTATTGCTGGTGGACTTCCCCAGCCTGGTTGCGCTGTCGCCGAAAGTGAAGTCCGCGCCTTTGCGCGTGGCGGGCTTGGAATTCGAGAACGTGGTGCTGGCGAAATGAAATCCGCATTGAAGGCTGTTGGTGTCGTCGTCGCGCTTCTGGTCGTCATCGTCGGCGTGACCATGAGCGTGTTCGTGGCCCGCTCGGGCATGTTGACCGAGCGCGGACCCGACCAACTCACCGCCTGCACGGCCATCGACGGTCAGGGCAAAAGCGGCGAGGACATGCTGATCGACCGCGAGCGCAACACGGCCTTGGTGTCGTGGCTCGACCGGCGTGGCGGCGTCACCGGCCCGCCGACCTTCGGCACCGTGGGCCGCATCGACATCAGTGCAGCCGAACCGCGCATCGAAAATGCGCTGACGGCTGATCCCGCCGACTTCCGGCCTCATGGTTTATCGTTGTTCATCGGCGCGGACGGTGCGCGGACTCTTTTTGTGATCAGCCATCCGCCAAGCAAACCGCATCGCGTGGAAATTTTCCAATCCAATGCCGAGGGGCTTTATGAGCACAAGCAAACGGTCGAAGACCCGCTGTTGATCCGCCCCAACGACATCCAGGCCGTGGGCGCGCGGCAGTTCTACATCGCCAACGATTCCGGAGCGACCAACGGCTTGGGCCGCATGCGCGAAATGGTGTTCGGCGCAGGCCTAGCCAAGATCACCTATTACGACGGGCAAAAGTTCTCCGTGGCCGCCGAGGGCTTGGCCGCGCCCGGCGGCATCAATGCATCGCCGGATTTGACCACCATCTACGTCGCCGAAACCCAAGGCAGCCGCGTGTCGGCCTACACGCGCAACGCCGCCACCGGCGCGCTCACTTACAAGGGCGAAGCGGCGCTGCCCAGCCTGCCCGACAACATCGACGTCGCGCCCGATGGAACTTTGTACGTGGCCGCCCACGCGAATGCCGTCGCCCTGGTGCGGCAGTTCGCCGACGCCACCAAGGTTGCGCCCACACAGGTGTTCCGAATCCCCGCCGACAGCTTGAAGGCAACGCAGGTATTCTTCACCAAGGGCGAGGTCATCTCGGCGGGCAGCGTCGCGGCCGTACACGACGACAAGATGCTGCTAGGCTCGATCACCGACAAAAAAGTGATGCTGTGCAAAACGCCAGCATAAGGAGGCAACCATGAAAACATTCCTGCGCATTCTGGGCTGGACGTTCGGCTCCATCGCCGTGCTGCTGGCGGTAGGCTTGGCCATTGGAGCTGTGTACTACCGCGACATTCCCGCCGCCGAACTGGAGAAAAAATACGGCAACGCGGAATCCAAGTTCATCATGCTCGACGGCGTGCGCATGCACTACCGCGACGAAGGCCCGCAAGACGGCCCCGTCGTCATGCTGATCCACGCGCATTTCGACAGTCTGCTGATGTGGGACCCATGGGTCGAGGCGCTCAAGGACAAATACCGCGTGGTGCGCTTCGACTTCACCAGCCACGGCCTGACCGGCCCGGACCCGTCGGGCGACTACACGCTCAAACGCACCGTCGATCTGGTTGAGATGCTGGCGAAGGAATTGAACCTGACGAAGTTCTCCTTGGCGGGTACGTCCATGGGCGGCACCATCGCGATGCACTACACCAGCCGCCACCCCGACGTGGTGGAGAAACTGATCTTGCTCAGCCCCGGTGCGTTGAACACCCGTATCCGCAGCCGCGACACACCACCGCCCCTGCCGCCGGGCATCGACCTGCTCAAGATCATCACGCCCAAGGCGATGTTCTCCGGGCTATTGACCAACGGCTTCGGCGACGACAGCAAGGTGAGCGATCAACTGGTCACGCAATGGTGGGAGATGATGCGCCGTGAGGGCCAGCGCGAGGCGGAAATCACACGCAATCGTCAATATGTCTCGGGCGACGTCGATGCGCTGATCCGCACGCTGACCCCGCCGACGCTGATCATGTGGGGCGAAAAAAACCCCGTGGTGGCGGTCGATCAAGCCAAACAGATCGTGGATTTGATGACCGCGGCTAAATCGGTGAAGTTGACCGTTTATCCCGGCGTCGGACACATGGCCGTGCACGAAGCGCCCGAGGCGACCGCCAAGGACGCACGGGCGTTTTTTGATGAGCCGGTGATGGAAACACAGGCCGCGAACTAAACCGCTGCCACCTTCATCGCATTGACCTTCTGATTGGCCGGGCGCGCGAGGCATTCGGTCAGCCAGCGGTTGACCACCGGCCACGGCGAGAGGTCGAATTTGGTGCGCGTCAGGTATTCGCCCACGGCGGCGACGTTGAGATCGGCGATGCTGAACGTCGGCCCCGCCAAGTAGGGCGACTTGCCCAGTGCCGCCGTGAGCGTGTTCAGCGGCGCTTTGGTGCGCTCGGCCAATGCGTCGATGACCTTCTGGTCGCGGTCGGGCTCTTTCTTGAAGTTGAACTCGATCAAGCGGCCCACGGCGGGCGGTTCCAGTTCCGTCGCAGCCCACAGCGTCCATTGAATGCACTTGGCGCGCGCGGCTTTGTCCTCGGGCCACAGCGTGCCCGCGCCGTAATTGTGGGCGATATACAGGTTCATGCCCAGCGATTCGGTCATCACCACGTCGCCATCCGTCAGCGCCGGCACCTTGCCCGCCGGATTGATGTTGAGGTACTCGGGCGTCTTGGTGTCGCCCTTGAGGTAGTCGAACGGCACGTGCTTATAGGGGATGCCCAGTTCCTCCAGCGCCCAGAGATTGCGCGAGGTGCGCGAAGCCGCCTTGCCGTACAGCGTGATCATGCGCCGGTGTCCTTCTTGCCTTTATCGCCGCGCGTTTTGTAGCGCGGCCGTTCGGTCGTCGTCACCGGCGCAGCAATTCCCCAATCCGCGCCCCAATGCAAGCCTTCCAGCGTGCCGTTGCGCGGGGTGTACTCCGCCCCGATCCAGCCGTCGTAGCCATGCGCGTCGAGTAGGTTCATCAGATAGCCCCAGTTGAGCTCGCCCAAGCTGTCGGGCTCGTCGCGGTTGGGGCACCCGGCGATTTGAATATGCCCGATGATGTCGAGGTTGTTCTCGATGAACGCCGTGATGCCGCCTTGAAGCGTCTGGGCATGGAACACGTCGTATTGCAGCTTCACGTGCTTGTTGCCCACGGCGCGCACGATCATGGCCGCCTGGTCGGGCGTCTGCACCATGTAGCCGTCGATGTTGATGTTTTCCACCAGCACCCCGATGCCTTCGGGTGCCAGCGTGCGCGCGGCCAGCTCCAGGTTCTTTACCAACACCTCGACCGCGTCCACCTGCTCGTCCTCGGGCACCAGGCCCGCCAGCACATGCACCTGCTTGCAGTCGTTGTACTCGGCATATTGCAGCACCGTATCGAGCGAGGCCTTGAACTCGCTCTCGCGGCCCTTCAGCGCGGCTAAGCCCCGCTCGCCCTTTTCCAGATCGCCGGCTGGGGCGTTGAACAGCACGAGGGGAATGTTCGACATGGCCACCACGTCGCCGAAGGGGGCCGGTTCCATCTCGTAGGGAAACATGCACTCCGCGCCCGCGAAGCCGCATTTCGCGGCGAGCTTGAAGCGCTCGGCGAACGGAACGTCGGTGAACAGCATGGACACGTTGGCGGCGAAGCGGGGCATGAGACCTATGTGGCGAGCAGTCCCTCGATCCGCGCGGCCACGGCGGCGGCGGCATTCAAGGGCGCATGGGCGAAGGGTTCATAGACGCCCGTGAAGGGTTTGGCGAGGCCGGCGCGGTATAATTCGGCATGCAGGCGGGCGTGCTTGGGCGCGACCATGCCCGGCGGCGCATATATATAAGCACCGGCCGTTCCGGCGCAGGCCTCGCTGCACATGGACACCGAGTCCCCGGTCACCACCACCACATCGGCCAGCGCCAGGTAGCCGCCGTAAGGGTTCGGCGCGGCCTTGGTCTGTTCCTGTCCCCACAAATAGGCGTGGCGCGGCGCATCGACGGCCGCCAGCAGCGCGATCTCGGCCTCCGGGCCGGTACGGCGCGAGGTGGACAGTAAGACTGAGCCGCCTGCATTCTTCGCCATGGCGTTGACTTTGGTGCCTAAGTCCGCCGCCATCTCGGGCGGGAACGGCCGTTGCCGCGTGGCCCCGCCCATCAGCAGCGCGATGAACGGGCGCGGCAGATGGGCCAGCTTAGGCGTCCACTCCGCCGCATCCGTCGCCAGCCGCGCCGATGAAAACCGATGCGGCGCGCCGGTGATGCGCAGAATGTTCGGTGCGTCACCGTCCGGGCGCGCGCAATCATGGTTGGGCACGGCGATGAGGTCGAAGTCCGCCGCCCCGGCCATGCCAGGGTTCATGATGTGAACCAGCCTGACTTTTTTATCCGCGACCTTCTTGATCCAGCGCGCCACGGGCGCGGTGCGCCGCCCGGCGGCGATGACGAGGTCGGGCCACGGTGCGATGAGCTGCGCGGCGGTGTCGTCGGTCACGCCCATCAGGGTCGACCCGCGCACGATGTTGGGCAGCTTGCCCAAGGCGGTGTAGCGGATGTCCTTGCGGATGTGCGCGCGGCCCATGGCCTCGGCCACGCCCAGCACTTGGCCCGCGTTACCCGGCCGGTCGTCGATGAGGAGCCAGATGATCGAAGAAAGCGCCATGATTTGCTGTGATAACCGGGCTTGACCCTAGTATCTAGGGTCACATACTCAAAGCCATCAAAATGTCTGTCCTGCGTTCCTAAAGGCTCTATTTCTTATGAGTACTTCTCCCCCTCTCCGCTCCGCCCGTCAGATCGCCGCCGGGCGCGTCGTCGCCGACATTCTGTTGGAAATCAAAGCCGTCAACTTCCGCCCCGAGGAGCCCTACAAGCTCACCGCCGGCTGGGCGAGCCCGGTGTACATCGACTGCCGCAAGCTCATCAGCTTCACCGAGCAACGCCGCACCACCATGCGTCTGGCCACGGTCGAATTGGATGAGGCCATCGGCCGCACCAAGATCGACGCCGTGGCCGGCGGCGAGACCGCTGGAATACCGTATGCGGCGTGGCTGTCGGAGACGCTGTCCAAGCCCATGTTATACGTGCGCAAGAAGCCCAAGGGCTTCGGCCGTAACGCGCAGATAGAGGGCGACTTCAAGGACGGCCAGAACATCGTCCTGGTGGAGGACCTGGCCAGCGACGGCGGCTCGAAATTGCTGTTCGCCAAGGCGCTGCGCGACGCCGGGGCCAAATGCGAGCATGTGTTCGTGGTGTTCTTCTACGGCGCGTTCCCGGGCGCGGAAGAATCCATGGCCGCCGATGGCCTGAAACTGCATTACCTATGCACCTGGCGCGACGTGCTGGCGGCGGCGGAAGAACGCAAATCGTTCTCCGCGGCGGCCATCGCAGGCGTGAAGGAGTTCTTGGCCGATCCCGTCGGCTGGAGCGTCAAGCACGGGGGCAAGGGCGCTTGATAGATACAAATCATTCGTCATTCCCGCGCAAGCGGGAATCTATCCTTTGGTTTGCGATGAAAATTCCCACACAAGCGAACAAGTTGGGTCCCCGCTTTCGCGGGGACGACAAATTTATATTGATCAGCTTGCTGATTCTTTTTTGTTTGTCGATCGCATCGCCCGCGCACGCCCAATTCAGCGCCGACAAAACCGGCCCCGAGGCGCTGCGTAACGCCAACATCGTGCGCTGGGCCAAGGGCGAATACGAATACCGTACGCTGAAAACCCAAACCCCGCGCGGGGCGGAAAGCTTTCATCTCACCGTGGCGCGCGACGGTTCGCGCACCATGCGCGCCGTCACCGACATCACCGCGCGCGACGTGCAGGCAAACGTCATCGTGCGCGTGGCCGAGAGCTTCCGCCCCATCGAGGCCTACGTCTCGCTGTTCACCAAGGGCGGCTACAAGGGCTCGCTGACGCTGCACGTGGACGGCGACGTGCTGCACGCGCTGACCATGGGCCCGACAGGCCGCATCGAACAGACGACGAAAGTGCCCGCGCAGTTCTCGTTCGTCACGCACCCGCTGGCGCTGGACAGTTGGCACTCGTGGTACATCGCGCCGACCAAGGGCGTGGTTCAGACGGGGGCTGAGTATTTCGTCAACACCGACGGCGACGTGGCCAAGGCGCTGAACGGACAGATGCAGCCGATCACATTCGAGTACATGGGCGAAGAGGAGGTGACGGTGCCCGCGGGCACCTTCAAGGCCACACACGTTAGAATGGCCGGTCACTCGGATATTTGGCACACCGGCCCGGACCGGATTTTGGTGCGTTACGTGTGGACGGCGATCGACCGCGACTACGTGCTGAAAACACTGACGACGGGGCCTTAGCCCTGCGCCGCGGGCAGCGTCACGCGCACGCGCAAGCCGCCTTCGGCTCGGTTGATCAACTCGATATCCCCGCCCATGGAGCGCACGGCGTTGCGCGTGATGGTCAGCCCCAGCCCGGTGCCGCCGGTTTCTCTCGATCTTGAGGACTCCAGCCGCACGAAAGGCGCAAACACGCGCTCCTTGTCGGCGTCGGGGATGCCGGGCCCGTCGTCGTCGATCCACAGTTCTACGCCGTCGACGACGCGGGACAGCGTGATGCGCGCGCGTTTGCCGTACTTCACCGCGTTGTCGATCAGGTTTCCGACCGCGCGCTTCAAGGCCAGCGGCCGGGCGATGAGGTCGAGCGCGGCCGGGCCGGAATAAGCCACGTCATGACCCGCGGCACGGGCGTCGGCGGCGATGTTGGCCAACAGCCCGGCGATGTCCACCGTAGAGGTCGGCTCGTTGGCGGCGTCATCGCGCGCGAAAGCCAAGGTGGCCGCGATCATCGCCTCCATTTCATCCAAGTCGCTCAGCATCTTGCGGCGTTGCTCGTCGTCGTCGACGAACTCGGCGCGCAATTTCATGCGTGTGATCGGCGTGCGCAAGTCGTGGCTGATGGCCGCCAGCATTTGGGTGCGGTCCTGGATGAAGCGCTTCAGGCGCGTCTGCATGGTGTTGAAGGCCCGCGCGGCGCGGCGCACTTCGCCGGGGCCTTTTTCATTCAACGGGTCGGCGTTGACGTCCACCCCTAAGCGTTCGGCAGCACTTGCGAACAAAGCGAGTGGTTGAGTCGCGCGGCGCACGCCCCACAGCGCCACCACGGCGACGAGCAGCGACAGCATGCTGAGAAAGATGATCGGCTGGGTGCGCGAGGGCCGCTCGTCCACCGCCAAGGAGATGCGCGCGTTGAACCACGACGCGTCGCCGACGCGCACCGAAACGCGGATGATGGCCTCCGCGCCGGGCAGCGACAGCAGCGGGCGGGCGACCATGCGTTCCATGCGCTGCTCGCGGCGTTCCTGGCGGCTTAAGTTCCGATCGGGCGGCGGAGCGTCCTCGCCGCGCATGTGACGTTCGATCTCCTCATCGGAGGGAAACGCCGCACCGGGGTCGGACCCGCGATCAATCAGGCTGTCGACGTGGATCTCGGTCCCTTTGGGGAACTCGCGCTGCAATCTCCGTTGCACCACGCGGCTGGAGAACTGAGCATCGGACTGCTGCACGATGGGCCGGCGCGTCACCGCCATGGCCATGCCCGGCGAATTCAGCCGGCGGATAATGGGCACGATATCTTCCGGCGGCGCGCGCTCCACCAATCTGCGGATGGCGATCACCTGATCGGCGGCCTGGCCGGCGGCTGCGGCCACGGCTGCGTCCTCGCGGAAGACGAAATAGAACACCAGCGAGGAGACGTTCAGCACGATGACGATGGTCATCACCACCACGATGATGAACGTCGCCAGGTTGTCGATGCGCAGGCGCTGCACCCAGCGCGGCGCTTCGCGGCGCGGCTTGGATTCGGCGGCGGGCATGACGGTCTCAGCCACGGCTCACCTCGGGCGTGAACATATAGCCGCCGCCGCGCACGGTTTTGATCAGCGTCGGGGTCTTGGCCTCGGGCTCGATCTTCTTGCGCAGTCGTCCGACCTGCACGTCGATGGCGCGGTCGAAGGGAATGGCGGCGCGGCCCCGCGCCATGTCGAGCAGCTGGTCGCGGTTGAGCACGCGGCGCGGATGCTCGACGAAGGCCACCAGCAATTCGTACTCGCCCGCTGTCAGCGGAATATCCTCGCCGTTTTTACGCAAAGAGCGCGTGGAGGTTTCCAGCTCGAAGCCCTCGAAGCGGATCACCTCGTGCCCGCCCTCGCCCACGGGCACGACGACGGGAAGCGGCGGGGCGGTGGTGCGCCGCAGCACCGCCTTGATGCGCGCGGACAGCTCGCGCGGATTGAACGGCTTGGCGATGTAGTCGTCCGCGCCCACCTCCAGCCCGATGATGCGGTCGACGTCCTCGCCCATGGCGGTGAGCATAATAATGGGAATATCGCTTTCGGCGCGCACCTGACGGCACAACGTCAGGCCGTCATCGCCCGGCATCATCAAGTCCAGCACCATCAGGTCGATCTTCCAATCCTTCAGCGCCTGGGCCATCTCGCGGCCGTCCTTGGCGGTGGTGACGCGGAAGTCGTGCTTGGACAAAAAGCGGCTCAACAGGTCGCGAATCTCGGAGTCGTCGTCGACGATGAGAACGTGCGGCTTGGGGGTTTCGGTGGCGGTGCTCATGCTCATGTTCTTTTGGTGCATGGTCTTATCGGAAAACCGGAAGTCCACTTTTCCGGACCATGCACTGGCAACTTATCGCTCAAACCCGCGAAATTCCAAGGATTCCGGCAACAGCCTGTAACCACGCGGCCCGGGGTTACAGCCGGTTACACTTTTCCAAGGCCGCCGACATGGGGCTGTTACAGACCGGGCTCATACATGGTCTCCAGAAGCCGAGGGCAAAACCCCGCGGTAAAACTTAAGGAGAACCACAATGGATATCATCCTCAACACCATCGTCAGCCTGATGGGCATTTCGACGGCATGGATGGGCATCAGCTCGATCTTCTCGAAGTCGGGCTAACCTCCTCGGCGCGTCGGCGGGCCCTTCCGCCGCTCGCAGGATGAGATGAGACGAACAACCGCCCAAACGACCGATCGAACGCTCCCTCACCCCCCACATTGGAGTCTCGATATGAGCACACACATCAGCCGTCACTTCCGCTCTGCGCTGTTCACCACCCTCGCGCTGGGACTGGCCGCCCCGGCCCTGGCCCAAGCCCCCGGCTTCGGCGGGCCCGACGGCGAGCGCATGGGCGGTGGCCGCAATTTCGAACGCATGGCTGAACGCATGAAAGAGCGCTGCGAGAAATTCGAGGCGCGTCTGGAAGGCATGGACAAAAAACTAAGCGCCGACCAAGTGCGCGACATCGTCGCCGGGCAACTGGCCCAGGCCGGCAACGCCAACCTTAAACTCGGCAAGGTCCAAGCCAAGGCCGATGGCGTGGTTGCGGTGGAGATCGTCACCAAGTCGGGCGCGCTGGTGAACAGCCGCGAGATCTCCACGAAAACAGGTCTCCCGGTGCAAGCCGCCCAGCGCTGCGACAACATTGAGGCGCGCATCGAGAAGGCCAGCCAACGTCGCGAAAGCCGCGGACGCGGCGGCCGTGGAGAGCGCATGGGCGAAGCCTTCGCGCTGATGGGCACCGAGCGCGGCCTCGAGCGCGACCTCAACCTGACGGCGGCGCAAGTCAAAACGCTGGCCGAGGCCCGCCTGATCGTGAACGGCAATCCGAACCTTAAGGTCGGCGCCGTGAAGGACAAGGACGCCGAGACTTATACAGTCGACATCGTCGCGGCCGACAACTCGCTCGTCGTGCAGCGCGAAGTGGACAAGCGCACGGGGCGTATAGAACGAGATTAGCTGCTTCCAAGAGACTGGTCGGACCCACGAACCAGGCCCCCAGCCTGACCCCTCACGTGAAGCCCGACCACCCCCAGCCCCGGCGGTGCCCCCCAGTGCCGCCGGGGCTTTTTCTTTGCCTCACAGATTCCGCTTGAGCCTGACGCCGCGTCAGCCTTTACACATGGCGACATGAGCGCGAATCGCCGAGCCCCAAAGCCCGCCACCACCCACACCGTGAAGAAGCTCGCGGAGTTGTCGGGTGTGTCGGTGCGAACCCTTCATTTCTACGATCAGATCGGCCTGTTGAGGCCCGCCGCCGTGGCGGCCAACGGTTACCGGCATTACGGCCCGGCAGAGCAGCTTCGGCTGCAACAAATCATGTTCTACCGCGAGCTGGGCTTCGAGCTGGCGCGCATCAAGCAGATCCTGGACGACCCAGCCTTCGATGTGCGGGCGGCACTGCGCGCCCACCGCGCTGCTTTGTCGCAGCAACGCCGACGCGCCGATAAATTGATCGCTACAATCGATGCCACGCTCACGCATTTGCAAAAGGAAACACCAATGGCCGAACCACAATTGTACGAGGGCTTCGACCCGCAAAAACAACAGGCTTATGAAGCCGAGCTGGTGGAGCGCTACGGCGACGGCGCGGCGCGCGGCATCGCCGAGAGTAAGCGCCGCACCAAAGACTGGTCGGCAAAGGAGTATGAACAGGTGAAAGTCGATTACGACCGCATTCACCGTTCACTGACGGCGTTGATCGAGCAGAACGCGCGGACCGATCATGCGCCGGTCCAAGCCCTGATCGCGGAACATTACAAAGTCGTCTGCCGGTTCTGGACGCCGGATGCCTCTGCCTATGCGGGCCTGGGTCGGCTCTACCTCGATCACGACGACTTCAAAAAAATGTACGATGGCTATCATCCCAAGCTCGCGGAATTCCTAGCCGAAGCGATGAAAGTGTATGCGGAAACGATGCATCAATAAGCTTGGCCTCGCGACTACAAATGTTCTTGTTTTGTTCTCATGGTCCGTGTAAACTCTCCGGACCATGCAAACCCCTGTTCTGCATTCCAAAAACCGCTATCTCGGCGGGGCGCTCGACGCCACCCACGGCGCGCACCCCGATGCACGGCGCGGGCGCGGCGCGGTGGGCAATCCGTCGGGCCGGTTCGAGCGCGAGCACCGCGAGGCTGTCGACGACGGCTGGGACAACGTCGACCTTCCGCCGCCGCCCCTGCGCACCACGGTGATCAAAGACACCAGCCGCAGCATCATCGCGCGCAACACCTCGCCCGACATTCCCTTCGACCGTTCGATCAACCCCTATCGCGGCTGCGAGCACGGCTGCATTTATTGCTTCGCGCGGCCCACGCATGCGTGGCTGGGCTTTTCGCCGGGGCTCGACTTCGAATCTAAGATCATGATGAAGCCCGATGCGGCGGGGTTGCTCGACAAGGCACTGCGCGCGGAGAACTACGCCTGCCGCGTCATGGCCATGGGCACGAACACCGACCCCTATCAGCCCGTCGAGCGCAAATACCAAATCACACGTTCGGTGCTGCAGGTGCTCAGCAGGTTCAATCATCCCGTGGGCATCGTCACCAAGTCGGCGTTGATCACGCGCGACATCGACATCCTGGGCGCGATGGCAGCCAAGCACCAGGCCAAAGTGGCGGTGTCGGTGACGACCTTGGACGCCGCGCTCGCGCGCAAGATGGAACCGCGCGCCTCCACGCCAACGCGGCGTCTGGAGACGATCAGGAAACTCAGCGCCGCTGGAATACCAACAGCGGTAATGTTCGCGCCCGTCATTCCGGCGCTCAACGACCACGAACTGGAGAAGGTGCTGGAAGCGGCCCGCGACGCCGGCGCACGTGAAGCAGGATATGTGATGCTACGCATGCCGCTGGAGGTGCGCGATATGTTTCAGGAATGGCTGGCCGAGGCCGTGCCGGGCCGCGCCAGCCATGTGATGACGCTGGTGCGCGCGATGCGCAACGGACGCGACTACGACCCCGAATGGCATTCGCGTATGTCGGGCACGGGGCCAATCGCGGAGGTCGTGAAACAACGCTTCGTGCTGGCCTGCCGCCGCCTGGGCTTGAACGAGCGCACCTATCGATTGGACTGCTCGCGGTTCGCCCCGCCGCCCCAGGCGGGCGATCAGTTGCGGTTGTTGTAGCGTCCTTTGTCGCCCCCGTGAAAACGGGGGCCCAACTTTTTCGTTGACCTCAACAATCAAGATGGATTCCCGCGTTCGCGGGAATGACAAGGGGTTGGAATTGCGAATGACGTGCTAAAGTCATGCCATGCCCCTCACACGCCGCGCCCTGCTTGCCTCCGCTGCTGCCTTCGCCGCATCGCCGGCCCATGCCGCGACGGAAGTGGCCGTTGGTGCCTATGTGATTCCCGGTTCGCCGGGCGCCAAGTTGTTCACGGATTTCGCCGCCTTGATGAAAAGCAGCTCTGGCGGCGCTCTCGCGCCCAACATGCTGATCCACGGTGAAGGCGGCTCGGAGGAACAGGTGTTGACGGCCCTGCGGCGTGGTCGCATTCACGTGGCCTCGCTTTCAACGCTCGTGCTCTCCGGCACAATCCCCGAAATCGGCGTGCTGACCATTCCATTTTTGTTCGACAGCGTTGACGAATTGGATTTCGTGGTGGATCGCGTCATCATTCCGCGCATCGACCAGATGGCCGCCGACAAGGGCCTGACGGCGCTGCGCTGGCTGGAATTGGGGCCGCAAAACATCTTCGCCCGCAAGCCCATCCTGACGCCCGCCGACGCCAAGAACGTGCGCATCCGCACCACGCAGGATATCGCGACGAAGCTGTATTTGGAGGCGGTGCAGGCCGACGTCATCTACCTTCCCAGCCCCGACGTCATTCCCTCGCTGCAGACCGGCCTGCTCGACGGCGGCGTGACTCCCGCCATCGCCTATGCCGAAACGGGCCTGGTGCGCGACGCGCCGCATTATTCGCTCGTCGGGTTTTGCCAAGTCGGCAACCTGATCCTCGCCAACAAGAAATGGCTCGATGGCCTGGCGCCGCAGCACTCAAACATCGTGCGGGAGTCTTTTGCCGACAACGCCGCGATCCGCGCGCTCATCCGCGGCTTCGTCGCTGCCGGGCTGGCGCGCCAAAAAGAATTGGGCTTCACGGCTTATGAATTGTCGTCCGACCAGCTCGCAACCTGGAAAGCCGCCGCCGCGGGCATCGACGCGCAGGTCATCGCCGAACTGGGCGGGCAGTCGCAAAGCCTGTTCGACGCCGTGCAGGCGGGCAAGCGCGCCTTCGCCGCGCGCAACTAATTATCGTCGTCGGCCGCCTCGCCCGCGAAGCGCTGGCCCTCGGCCATGAAGGCGGTGGAGAAGAACAGCGCGTTGAACACCATTTTCGCCGTGCCGTGCCAGTAGGCGCGGAAGGCGGGGTTGTCGGCAAACAGCACCACGCTGCCCTTGCCGCGCCGCTCGGCCAGCACGGCCGCCGTGCCCGGCAGCTTCTTCTGGTTGTCCGCCGATACGTAGCCCGCGAGCGGCGGGGAGTCAGCATACGCCGCCACCGTGGCGAAGGGCGTCTTGGCGCGACCGAGGATGATGCGTGTTTCCTTGAACAGCGGGATCTCGTTGCGGGGGTAGCCGAAGCCGATGGGATGCGAGCCGTCGAGCGCTCCCTTGAAGATCGTGCCCCTGATTTTCTCGGCAGCCTCGGCGGCTTCCTTGTCGGCGTAGGTCATGCGCGGCGGCGGGGTCTTGGCGTCGACCTTGCCGTCCTTGGGCGGCGGGGCGTCAAAGCCGCTGTCGACGCGATCATCAATCACCTCGGCGGCGAGGAAGTTGTTCTTGAGCGCCCACAACGCACCGCGCTTGCTGCCGATCAGAGTCCCTCCGGCCTTCACCCAGGCGTCCAGCGTTTTGGCCAAGTCCTCGCCCAAGCCCGCATAATTGCCGTCGGGCAGGATGATGTGCGTGTAGCGCGACAAATCCGCGCTGCGCAGCGCGCCCAGATCCCGCAACGTGGTCGCCACATTGGCCGTTTGGTCCAGCAGGTGCCACAGCTCGCCCGCGTCGTATTGGCGGATGGGATCGCCGGTGATGATCAATGGTTTCGGCGCGCGCAGCGGCACGACGTAGTTGCTGCCAAGGTCCGCGCCGATGGGCGTGCGCCCCGTGGGCAGCGCATCCACCGCCACGCCGTCTTCGGCGGCGATGCGCGTTAGTAGCGTGTGTAAGTCGTCGGGCGTCAGTTCTTGGTTTTCGCCGACTGGAACGACGATGGTACCCGGCCGGAATGATTTGGAGCCTTTCGAGGTTTCCACCGTGAAGCCTTGCACCGCGACGCGCGCGCGCCCGCCGGCTGAAAGAATGCGGTTCACCGCGCGCGGGGCATACAACCCGTCCCAGGAAAACGCATAGGCGTAAGCCGAACGGTCGGGTGCGGGCTGGGCCGGGAAGTCCGGCGCGCCCAAGGCCGACGCGCCCTCGGCCGGATTGTTGCCCAGCGCGGCGTGATCCACCCCGAAGGCCAAGGGAACGTTCCAGGTGGAGACGTCGTAGAACACCACGTCCTTGAACTGCGTCGGGGCTTCGAAAATATTCTGCACCATGCGGTACTGCGCCTGAGCCGTGGGCACCACGTAACTGCGCCCCGCCGCGAACGCCTTGCCGTTGGCCTGCACGTCCTTATTCAGGCGGTACGCTTTGATCTGATGACGATTCAGCATCGTCAAAAATTCATATAGTTTGGCTTCATCACCCGGCGCTGCGAACACATAGGCTTTCGTGCTTTGCGCGCGCGCGAGATCGAGGGACTGCGTGTAAAAATTCTTCTGGTGCGCGAACAGCCGCGTCTTGTAGTCCACGGCCGCCTCGGCGGTGGTTTGCGCCATACGGAAGTGACGACGGATGCGGGACTCAAGCGTGACCAAACCGGTGTCGTTCTCCACCGTGCGGCCCGAGAAGCCGCGGTTCTCGAACAGAAAGCCCACCGCGCCGTTGACGGCGGGGAAGTTGCTGCCCATGGCAGGGTTGAACTCGTCGAAGAACTCCTCGGAGAAATAGAAATCTTTGTCCTCGTTCAGCGCGGCGGCGAAGCGGCCGGCGATCTCCTTTTGCAGATCGCGCGTCGCCGTGCCGATGTAGGGATTCGTCTGGCTTGGAATCCCGGGGCTGAAGAAGTAGGTGGAGTCCGCGGGCATTTCGTGGAAGTCTGCACTGATGTTGGGCTTCCAGGCCTGGAACACCGACAGCATAGCGTTGGATTCGGGCTGGGTTTGCACCACCCACTGACGATTCAGGTCGAACCAATAATGATTGCCGCGCCCGCGCGGCCAGCCCGGCGTGTGCTCGCGGTGCTGATCGTCGCTTACCGGTACGGCGGAGGCATGTAGGTTGACCCATTGCGCACCGCGCCCGGCGCCATCCGGGTTGAGCAACGGCATCAGCACGATGATGCTGTCATTTAGGCGGCGCAGCGCCTGTTCGCTGGTCCCCGCCGCGAGGTGATACATGCTGAGCAGCGCGGCGTCGTGCACGCTCACTTCATCGGGGTGCACGCCGAAGCTCAGCCAAGTCACCACCGGCAGGGATGCGTCGGGCGCGGGCGCGCCGGGCTCACTGCGTTTGAGGTGTGCTGCGCGTAGCTGCTCGAGCTTCGCCTGGTTGTCCGCCGAGGTAATGGTCAGCGCGACGATGGGCCGGTGTTCGTGCGTCCAGCCCACGATCTGGCTGCTGACGCGCTCGGAGGCGGCATCAAGCATCTGCGCGTACATGAAGATTTGGTCGGGGCGCGCCACATGCAGGCCGACCTCATGGCCCAGCGCAGCTTCGGGCGTGGGGATGGAGGCGTCGTAGGTCTCGCCCGCCGGCAGATAATACGACAGCGGCGCAGCGTGGGCTTGCCATGTCAGCAACAAGGCCGCCCCGAATGCCCCAAATTTCACATGCATGGTCCCACTCCGTCATCACAGCCGAGGCGGCGGACCATAATGGGTGCTGGCACGCGGGCCAACCTTCGTCCCGGCGCGCTTTGGGGATATTAAGGATGATTAAGATGACCAAGTGTGACGCCGCCGCAACACCGCAGCGCCAAAACCGCACTGCATGGGGCCCGAACCCGGCTTAAGCATTGCACCCAAAGCGGTTTTAGCTACGTTCGCACCCGGACGGGGTGCCACAAAAACGCAAACAAACGCCACCCCGGTTTTTACAAGGAGACTCAATCGTGAAGAATTTCAAATCGTCGCTGCTGGTGTCGGTCAGCTCGCTGATGCTGTTCTCGGCCGCCGCCGAGGCCCAGATCGAGGAAATCGTGGTCACCGCGCGCCAACGCGCTGAGTCGCTCAAGGACGTGCCCGCCTCGATCACCGCCATCACCGCCGAAACCATCGCCAATGCCGGCGTGGTGCGCGCACAGGATTTCGTCGCACTGACCCCGGGCGTGACCATGGTAAATACCGCCGAAGTCGGCGACACCCAGGTCAACATCCGCGGCATCAACGGTGCGCGCGACGCCGAAAACAGCTTCGGTCTGATCATTGACGGCGTGCTGATGACCAACCCGGCGGCCTTCAACCGCGAATACTCCGATCTCCAGCAGATCGAAATCCTCAAAGGGCCCCAGGGCGCGCTCTACGGCCGTAACGCCGCGGCGGGTGCGATCATCATCACAACCCGCAAGCCTACCGAGACGCAAGAATCGATCATCAAGGGCACGGTCGCCGACAACAAGAGCTACGCCACCATGGTGGCCACCAGCGGCCCGATCAACGACAACGCGTTCTACAAGCTGCAGGCCGACTGGCGCACCACCGACGGCTTCTTCAAGAACACGTTCCTGAACAAGAAGGTCGTGGACGACTACGAAGGCTACAACGTCAACGGCCGCGTGGTGTTCGAGCCCAGCGACGACACCAGCATCGACCTCAAGGCCCGCTGGGGCCAGGTCGATGCCGCATCGATTTCATTCAACGCCGCCTTCGCCCTGCCCGGCTTCGCCGCGTTCCTGGGCAATCCGGACCTGAACGAGAACGTCAACAAACATAAGTTCACGTTCATCAACAACATCGACCCCGAGAACGATCAGGACGCCCTGGAGTTCTCCGCCAAGATCGACCAGCAGTATTCCTCGGGCACGCTGACAGCCTGGGTGCTCTACAGCGACATCAAAAACGACTTCTCCGCCGACGGCACGTCGGGCGCCTTCGGGTTCTTCAATCAAGACCCCACTTGCCGCACCTCGGTGACCCAACTGACGGCCCAAGGCTTCCGCCTGCCCTCGCCGCAGTTCCTGGCACCGACGCCGGAAGGCTCGTTCCTGGGCCCCTACACGGCCACGGCCTGCGACGGCACGCAGTACCAAGTTCGTAACCAGGAAGACATCAGCGCGGAAATCCGCTTCGCTTCGCCGGCGGACCAGGACTTGCGCTGGATCATCGGCGCCTACGGCCTGCGTATCGACCGCCAGGTCGGCCTGAACCTGGGCATCGACCGCGGCCGCGGCGTCACAGAGCAGCTGTTCCTGCCGCGCGGCGACGCCAACGCCACCGAAGCTTTGGCCAACGACAAGTTCAAGAGCAACGTCTATGCGGCCTTCGGCTCGCTGGCCTACGACATCCAAGACAACGCCGAAGTTTCCGTGGCGCTGCGTTACGACCGCGAAGAGCGCAAAGTACGCAACCTGGTGCCGACCACCGCACGCACCCAGTACGTCGACTTCACCAACGACGGCGTCTCGGGGGGTAATGCGTTCCTCAACCCGGCGCTGGACCCGACCGTCAATCCGGGCGGCGTGCGCGCGACGAAGGAAAACACCTTCGACCAGTTGGAGCCCAAGATCAGCTTCAGCTTCCAGGCCAGCGAAGAGTTGACGCTCTACGCCAACTGGGGCATCGGCTTCAAGGCGGGCGGCTTCAACAACCAAGGCTCCAACGCCACCGTCAACGTGTTCTTCAACCGCGCTCCGGTGAACGCCGGCCTGATCATCAACGACGACTTCCGTGAAGAAACGTCGTCGGCGTTCGAAGTCGGCTTCAAGTCCGAGTTCCTCGACCGGCGCATCAACGTGACGGGTGCTGCCTACCACAACACCGTCGATGACATGCAGTTCTTCGAGTTCCTGGTCGGGCCCTTCGGCCTGCTGCGCGTCGTCAACAACATCGACAAGGTGCGCCTGACGGGCGGCGAGTTGGCGTTCAACGCGCTGATTACCGACGAATTGTCGGTCTATGCGGGCGGCAACGTCATCGACAGCAAGATCAAGCGCATGGCCTCGCGGCCCTATACGGTCGGCAACAAGTCGCCCTACACGGCCGACTACACGCTGAACTTCGGCACGCAGTTGGACGCGCCGGTAACGGACACGTTCAACCTGCTGGCCCGTGCCGACTTCAACATCGTCGGCCCGACGTGGTTCCACGTCGTGCAGTGCCAGGCCCGCCCGACCCTGTTCGGCGCGCCGTCCGACGGTTGCGGCCAGAAGCGCGACAGCTACACCACCGTGGACTTGCGTGTGGGTGTGCAGTCCGACGCCTGGTCGATCACCGCGTTCGCCAAGAACCTGACGAACAGCAACCACCTGGCCGAAGTCATCCCGGCGCCGGAGTTTGGCGGTTCGTTCATCCACCCGGCGGCGCGTCGCCTGGTGGGAGTGGACGCCTCGATCAAGTTCTGATCGGCGATCACATTACTGAGATCAACGGCGTCGGAGCAATCCGACGCCGTTTTTATTGAGGCAATAGGGTCAGAGTAAATTGATGGGGTTGCGCGCTCGGCCGATCAATTTACTCTGACCTTATTGCCCTAAGCCTTGGAGGTTGCCATGCCCGAGACCGATTATTCCCGCCGCGAGCTGATCGGCGGCTTCAGCGTCACCGCCATGATGCTGGGCGCGTTGAGCACAACCTCGCGCCCCGCCCATGCCCTGCTGGGCACCGCTCCGGGCCTGCCCGACCTCAATGATCCGCTGGTCAACCTGCACGGCTTCATGAAGCTGCACGGCAGCCTGGACGAGGTGGACTGCCCGTGGTGGTACACCGGCATCATCTACGCCCAGCAGGAAAAGACCGCGCCCAAGGCGCTGTTCCGCTTCGAGGGCTGCGAGATCAACCGCTACCGGCCCAATCCGTCCGGTGACGGCTATATCCAAAGCGCGCGCACGCTGACCTTCTTCCGCGACTTGGAAACGGAAAAGATGATCGACAGCTGGAAGAACCCTTACACCGGCAAGACCGTGACGCCGAAGTCCAACACGCTCGGCGGCGATGACGGCTTTTACCTCTCCACCAAGGGCCTGCGCTTCAAGACGCAACTAGGCAAAGTGCCCGACAAGCCGTTGAAGCTGAACTGGTACGCACACGGCGACATGGTGTGGCTCATCAAGGACCGCGGCCTGCCCGAAGCGCCGTTTCAACCGTGGCTGGAATGTTCGTCAACCTTTGGCTGGGTCAAGGAATTCGCCGACCCGAGCGTGAAAACCGCCGCGTCGTGGTTCTCCTCCACCTACTTGGCACCTTACCTGCCGTGGATGGAGATGGGCGATACGCCGGGCCATGTCGTCTGGCACGCCGCTGGCCGCAAGATCAAATCGGTGGATGAACTGCCGGCGGAATATCTGGCCCGGGCGCGCAAGGACGCCCCGCAGCAGTTGGATGCAACGCCGCGTAAAGGCTAAATTGCCGGGCGGCGGTTGAACCAGGGCCGCGCGGTTTCAAGCTGGCCCGCCAGACGGTACAGCGTGGCCTCGTCGTTGATGCGCCCGGCAAACATCACGCCGATCGGCAATCCCTCGGGTGACCACGACAGCGGCACCGACATGGCCGGCTGGCCGCAGATATTGGCCAAGGCCGTGAAGGGTCCAAAGGCCGAGACCTCGCGCACGTAGTCGTTGAAGTCGGCGGGCGACAGGCTCAACACGCCCAGCTTGACGGGCGGCTTGGCCAGCGTCGGCGACAAGATCACGTCATACGTGCGCTGAAACTCCGCCATGGCGCGGCCGGCCTGGTCGAAGGCCGCGCGCGCGGCGGCATATTGCAGGCCCGTGACCTTCTTGCCCTCTTGATAAAAGAACCACGTCACCGGCTCAACGTCGGCCTGCGTCACGGCGCGGCCCAGGCGCGCGGCGCGGGCATCGAGCGCAGCCGTAGTCGAGACGCTGAGCGTGGCCAGCATGCCTGCGTTGATCGACGCATGATCGATGGGCGGCTGCTTCTCCTCGACGATGTGGCCCAGATCGGCGCACAGCTTGGCGGCCTCGCGCGCGGCGGCGATGCACACCGGGTCCACCGCCGCGCCCGAGGTGGGCGAGAGCATGAGTGCGATGCGCAGCTTGCCCGGGTCCGCGCCGACTTCCCGCAGAAACGGCCGCGCGGGAGGGATCGCACTGTACGGATCGCCCAGATCAGCGCCCGCCGAGGCGTCCAGCAACGCCGCATTGTCGCGCACGCTGCGGCTGACGGCATGCACCGTGCCCAGGCCGTTCCAGCCTTCCAACCGCGCTGGCCCCGCGGGTACGCGCGCGCGGGTTGGCTTCAAACCAAAGACGCCGCAGCACGACGCCGGCGTGCGGATCGAGCCCGCGCCGTCGCTGGCATTGGCGATGGGCACGATGCTGGCGGCCACCGCCGCACCCGCCCCGCCCGACGAGCCGCCGACGGTGCGCTCCAAGTTCCAGGGGTTTTTCGTCTGGCCGTTGGGAACCGATTCCGTCGTTCCGGTCAGGCCCAGCTCCGGCGTCGTGGTCTTGCCGAAGATCACCAGCCCTGCGGCCTTGTAGCGCACGACTAAAGTGCTGTCCGTGGCCGGAACATCATCTTGAAAAAACGCGCTGCCCGAAGCGGTGGGGAAACCCGCGAGGTTGACGCTGAGGTCCTTCAACAAAAACGGCACGCCGGTGAACGGACCCTTGGGCAAGCCCTCGCCGATCTGCTTGCGGCCGTGATCGTACAGCTTGGCGGCGATGCAGTTGATCTTGGTGTTGACGGCTTCCAGCCGCTCGATGGCGGCTTCAAGCAATTCGCGCGGTTCAACGTCGCCCTTGGCGACGAGTTCGGCCAAACCCAAACCGTCGTAGGCCAGATACTGATCGACCGGCATTTTGCCCTTCGGCGCGGCCGCGAACGCCGCGCGCGCCAACGGCATAGCGGCGAGGACCGCCGCCGTGCCCAGAAACCGACGCCGCGCGAACCCTCCGGCCATGCCGCCCCTTTCTCCACCGAAAACAAGGCGTGGAGTATAGCGGGGGGATTGCGGCCGGCGCGAGGGTTTGCGCCGGAAAAATTTAACGCTGGGGTTGAGTCCGCAGATAGTGCAACCAGACCAATGCCGGCGCGACAAGGCCAAAGTTGATGAGAGCGCGGAAGAAGGAATTGCTCAGGTCCGGAAACGGCGGGAACCAACCGAAGCCGAACTGCAACTCGCCTTTTTGGCCTTCCAGCGTCGGCCAGGTGATAGATATATCCGAGGCACCACCGACAATCGCGATCAGCCCTAGGCCGACAATCACCCACCGCGGTTCGATGCGTTGATGCAGCGCCTGAAGCGCGAAGATCCACGCCAAGACGACCGGAACGGCGTACTTCACGGTCCACATAAACATCGCCAAGGGCTGCGTGAGACTGCTCAACCCCTCCAAAGCCTCGGGCGTGAGTTCCGCGGAGGATGAAACGCCGTAGATTTGCTGAACGCTCAAGATGACGGCTGCAAGCACCAGCAAGCCCGCGAGCAGAGCAGCCAACATCGTCAGGACCGGGCCAAACCCGAAATACGCCACCGGATATCGCGCGCCGAGTGATTTGAGTTCATCGCGCTTCAGCATCTCCTGCGCCAGATGATCTTCCGAGCCGAGCTGAACCCAGGCATCTGTTTCCGAGACGCCGCTGCGTATCAGGTCATCGGCGTGATCGCGCAACTCGGCGATATAGCGCCGCACATGCTTGGGCGCGAGGCCGCCGCGCAGCAGCGTTTCGGATAATCGGTCGAGATCAGGCCGGGGCATGGGCGTCTCCTTTGCGGTCATCTGCGCCAGTTGATCGGGCCTTGGGGGCGTGAAGCGTACATGCGCGCGCAGGCTTCGGATTGCGGCGAGTGCGTATCGCAGACTTTTGACGGCCGCACGTCGGCATAACTCACAAGGCTGAAATCAAATCCGTTGATCGCGCGCTGCACCAAGCAAATCGGAGAGACAAGAGCGCCCGAGACACACGGCAACATCACGGGCGCTTTTTCCACCGCCAAGGCGCGTTCAAACTGGCGGGTTTGCTCGCGCGCCTTCCCGGTCGGCGGCAGCAACGCCAGCGGGCCCTTTTGCAGTTCCCAACGCACTTTGTCGCACGGTTTAAGCGGTGCACCGGATGATTTGATGTCGCCGGGCTCGCCGCACCACACGTAGGATTGCAGCGCCGTCAGGCCCTGCTCTTGCGGTGGCGCGACCGGAGCGACTTGCGGCGCGCGCGCAGGCGCGGGCGCTGAACGCGGCGCGGCCTTGGGCACAACCACATCTTTTTTGGGTTCTTCCTCCGCCGGCGGCAACACCAACCACGTCAGCCGCTCGGGCGGAGCCGCCTTGGGCAGCATGCGCCACGGTTCGGCGACCCACAGCACCGAGATGACGCCGAGGTGCAGCAAGATGATCAGCGCCGTCGCGCCGAGGCGGCTTGCTCCTCTGCGGGTCTTCCCCGGCGTGATGTGCGCGTTCAGCACGGCCCCTCGCTGCGACCCTTGAAAACCTAAACCTGAAATATGTCCGAATCAGGCCGACGCATAAGCACCCCCATTCAAAGCGCCGGAGACGGCGTCATTCAGCTTGCTCCATGTCGATACCAAGGCACCCAAGCGCCTCTGGCCCGCGGGCGTGAGCGCGTAATAGACGCGCGTGCGCCCGCCCACCGCCTTGCGGCGGGATTTCAGCGCGCCGTCCTTCTCCAGACCATGCAGCACGGGGTACACCACGCCCTCGCCCAGACTGACGGTCTCGCGCGTCGCGTCGCGGATGGCTTGCACCAGCTCGTAGCCGTACATCTCGCGGTCTTTGAGCAGCCGCAGAATCAAAAGCTCCGGCACGCCGTTCATGAAGTTGGGATTGCTCGCGCGAGTCATGATTACCTTCCAGTTTAAGGCATAATACCTCGAACTGGAAGGCATGCAAGGTCCTAGATGAATGTACTGGACACTTGGTTGTTTCCCGAACCAGAGTCTCTTCATCGGGGATGGAGGACAAAATGAATCTCTTTTTGCGCGGACTCGCGGCACTGGCGGCGCTGGCGTGGACCGGACAGGCCTTGGCCCAAGGCCAGGACTCCACGACCACCGAGCGCGACATCATGGTGCTGGCCGAGATGCTGCCCGGCGTCTACGACAGCCAGGAGCAGGTCTACTTTGAGGGCCGCGCCAACGTACGCCCCGAGGCGCGCAACGTGCGTATGAACTCGAAGATCGTGAGGGTCGATCTGCCCGCCTTCGGAAAATACGTGTTCTTCGTGCAAGACAGTATCGAGAACAAGCTGGACGCGCCCAACCGCGTGAAACTCTACGCGCTCAGCGCCGACAACGCCGCTCAGGCCGTGCGCATGCGAATGTACGACCTGGATAAGCAGAAATACATCAACGCGCATCTCACGCCCGCCGTGCTGGCTGACCTGAAACCCGACGCCCTACCCAGCAATCCCGACTGCGACGTCCTATGGCGGCGCGAGGCCGGACAGTTCCGGGGCGCGACGGAGGCCAAAAAATGCACCTGGAAGAAAGACGGCGAGCGGCGCACCCGCGTCTCCGACTACCAGACGCAGATCGCCGCCAACGCCCTGTGGGTGCGCGAGTTGACCTTCGACACGTCAGGCAAGCAGATCGCGGGCAACCCCGACGGCGTGTTTCACAAGATGAACCGCGCGCGCGACTTCATGTGTCAGGCCGACATCCCCGGCGTCTCGGGCGGCCGCGATATTCCCTTCAAGCGCAACGGCCCCTTCCCCATGACCGACCAGGGCGGCCAGGTCTCGTTCATGAGCACCGAGAAGGAACCGCGCGAAATCAACATCCTGCTGCGCAACGTCGACTGGCAAGTGAACAACGAGACCGGCGCCTTCACCCGCGACGTGTTGGTGCTCTATGTTTTCGCCAAGGACAAGGACGGCAAGATCGCCGAGTCCGCCTATTCGTTCACCGAACCTACGGTCAAACGCACCGGTCTCAACCTCGGCTGGACCCTCGTGATGTGCTTCATGGAGTCCAACCGCGAGGGGAAACCCGAATTCTAACAATCACTATGACAATGTAACTCTTTAAATCAGCGTTACCCCGCGTTAGGTGAAAGCCGCTCGATCACACGAGCGGCTTTCATGTTTTGGGAACGTCATGACCGAACGCTTGCGCTTCATCACCGCCGACGTATTCACCACCGCCGCTTTCGGCGGCAACCCCTTAGCCGTGGTGCTGGACGGGCGCGGATTGTCCGACGCGCAGATGCAGGCCGTCGCGCGAGAGTTCAACCTGTCGGAAACCACGTTCATCCTGCCGCCGAAAAATTCCGCACATACCGCACAAGTGCGCATCTTCACGCCCGCCGTCGAAATTCCCTTCGCCGGGCACCCCACGGTCGGCACGGCCTGGGTCATGGCCGCGCAAGGAATGATCCCGCGCGGCGAGGACACGCGCATCGTGTTCGAGGAAAACGTCGGGCCCGTGCCGGTGAGCGTCCGCTGGTCCGCAGATCAGCCGTCATTTGCACAGTTCACGACCGCCATGGTTCCCGAAGAGCTTCCCGCACCGCCCGCACGCACCGAATTGGCGGCGATGTTGGGGCTGGAGACCGCAGAAGTGTCCGCCGTGGGAGCGCCGCCGATGGCGCTGACCTGCGGCACGCCCTACACCTGTGTTCCGCTGGTCTCGACGGCGGCCGTCAGCCGTGCTCAGCTTGATTTGGTGCGCTGGCGCGCGACGTTGGCGGCCCAGGCCGCTCATAAAGTGTTCGTCTTCGCCCAGACCGATGCGAACTCGCTCTATGCCCGCATGTTCGCCCCCGGCGAGGGCGTGGCCGAGGATCCCGCCACCGGCTCGGCTGCCTGCGCCGTAGCAGGCTGGCTGGCCCGCGAGCATAACTTAACCCAAGGCATGCGGCGTTGGACCATCCGCCAGGGCGTGGACATGGGCCGGCCCAGCGAGATTTTCATCGAGGTGGAGGCCGGCCAGGGCCGCATTACGGCAGTGCGCTGCGGCGGAACGGCCGTATTGATCAGTGAGGGAAACATTCGTCGCCCGGGCTAGTGGGACATGGCCGAGGGTGCTAGAATTAAAGCCTCAATTATCCTGGGGAGGATGACGCATGACCCTTCGCAGATCGCTTCTGCTCGGCGCAGCCGCCGTGATGCTCACCACCGTCACCGCAACGGCGCAGATGTTCTCGCGCGGCAATGGCCTCGTGAATGAGGCGGCGTACGCGCTCGACCGCGAGAACTGGCGTCAGGGCGCGGCCCTCGCGCAAGAGGCGCTGCGCTCGGGCGAGCTGATGCCCAGCAACGTGCCCGCCGCCTACAACAACCTGTGCATCGGCCTGACGGGCCTGGGCAAATTCGACGAGGCCATGACGGCGTGCAACAAGGCCATCGAAATGAAGCCACGCCAGTGGAGCTTCTACAACAACCGCGGCAACATTTATTTCTACCGCAGCGAGTTCGACCGCGCGCTGGCCGAGTACTACAAGGCCATGACCTTCAGTCCCGGCGACGAGGTGCTGCTGCAGAACATCGCGCTCAGCCTTAAGGTCCGCAAAGGCCGCGGCGCGGCCCGCAACCAGTCAAGCTGAAGTTTCATTGATTCATGTGCGCGCGCTATGAACTGCTGACCACGTTTGAAAGCGTGGTGGCCGGACTGGCGCTGCGCATTCCGCCCGACGACGAACAGGCGCGCCGACCACGCGCGCTCGAGCCCCATGTGTTCAAGCGGGGCGAAGTGCGGCCCACCAACCTCGCGCCCATCGTTATGCCGGATCGTTCGATGGACTGGCTGCCGTGGGGCTTGGCCGTTGACTGGCAGAACCAGCCGGTGATCAACGCGCGGTCTGAAACGCTCGACGTCAAGCCGACGTTCCGGCCGCTTTTGAATCAACGCTGCCTTGTTCCGGCGTCGGCCTACTTTGAATGGCGCGCGGCCGGGCGCGATAAAATCAAAACCCGCATTTGCGCCGAAAGTGATGTGTTCGCCTTCGCAGGATTGATCGGCGCGGGGCGCTTCACCATCGTCACCTGTTCGCCCGCCCCGTCCATCGGCCACATCCACGACCGCATGCCGGTGATTTTGGACGCCGCCGCGCAAGCGTTATGGCTGTCGGCGCGCCCCTTCGCCGAGGTCAAAAACGTTCTTCAGCCGTATTCAGCAAAACTCTCGTTCGAGGAATTGGTTGCGCCCAAACGCCAAGGCGAGTTGGCGCTTTAGTGGCATAACAACACCGGCAGAATCGCGTGCTGCATCACGTAGCCCGTCACGCTGCCGAGGATGAGTTGGCGTAGTTTCGAGCGCGTATAGGCGCCCATCACCATCATGTCCGCGCCGATGTCGCCGGTGGCGAACAGCAGCGAGCGCCCGGTGCGGCCCTCGCGCGGCAGCACCTTCGAGACGACGGTGTGAACGCCGTGGTGGGCGAGGTAGGCTTCGAGGTCGCCGGTCTCGGCGTACCATTCCTCCTCCTCCACGCGCAGCACCGTGACTTCATCGGCCTTGATCAGGAACGGTAGGGCTGCGGCCACCGCGCGCGTGGCTTCGGTCGAACCGTTCCAGAACACCGCGATCTTTTTGAATGCGCCGGTGCGCACCACGCCATCGGCCGGAATCGGCGGTGCGGCGATCACGGGCCGGCCGCTTTGCATCAGCGCGGCGTTGAGCGTCATCAATGCGGCGGTCTGAGCCTCGCCGGTGGGCCGCGCGACGATGCTGATGTCGGCGCGGCAACCGCGCAGTGCGACCACCTGCTCCTCGACGCCCGAGGCGTCCAGCCAGGTCATCGCGAAGCCGGCATGACGCCCCGGCTCGTTCGGGCTGTCGCGCAGACCTTCGCGGGCCAGCAGGGACTGGTATGCGGTGTGCGCCTTGCCGGCACGTTGGCCCGCTTCCTTTTCCGCAACGCCCATCATTTCGTCGACCATGGCGCCCGACATGGCCTCGCCCACCAGCGGCAACGCGGCGGCAGGGTCGGAGCGCACATGCAGGGCGTCAACATGACAATCCAAGTGACGCCCCACGCGCAGGGCGGTTTCCAGCACGGCCTTGCCGCTGGCGGCGTCGCTGACGACGGCAAGCATGTTCTTGATGGTCGACACCGACAAACTCCCGAACGTGATCAGGCCCCGATTATATCAACTTAATCGGGACCACGACGAGTCTTAAGGGCTATTTCAGCTGTGCGCCCGCGCCAGCGCCCACGGGTCGGTGGACTTCCGCCACGCCCTCGGGGTCCTGGTGGATGATCACGTCCGCGCCCGGATAGGCCCGCAGCACCGCGTCCTCGACGTCGTCGGAGATGCGGTGCGCGTCCATCAGGGTCAGAGATTTGTCCAGCACGATGTGCATCTGGATGAACGACTGCACGCCCGAGCTGCGGGTGCGCATTTCGTGCACGTTCTTGACCGACGGGTTCTGCCTGACGATGGCGATGATCTTGTCGCGTTCGGCCTTGGGCATTTCCTGGTCCATCAGGTCGCCCACCGCGCTGTAGGCGATGCGCACGGCGTTGATCAGCAAAAATACCGCGATGCCCAACCCGAACAACGGGTCGGCGAGCGGCATGTTCAGCGCGGTGGCGGCGTAGATCGCGGCCATGACGCTGAGGTTCATCAACAAATCACCCGTGTAGTGCAGCGAGTCCGCGCCGATGGCCAACGAGCCGGATTTGCGGACCACGTATTTCTGGAACGTCACCAGCGCTAGCGTGATGACCGTGGTCAGCGCCATCACCGCCAAGCCGACCTCGCCCTGTTCGACATTGATGGGCGAGCGCAGCCGTGACGCGGACTCCGCGGTCAGCAGCACCGCGGAGCCGGCCACGAAGGCCGATTGGCCCAGAGCCGAAAGCGGCTCGGCCTTGCCGTGGCCGAAACGGTGATCGGCGTCGGCCGGGGTGAGCGCATGACGCACGGCGAAGAAGTTCAACGCCGAGGCCATGAGGTCGAGCGCGGAGTCCGCCAGGCTTGAGAGCAGCGCCACGGAATTGGTGGCCACATAGGCCGCGCCCTTGATGGACACCATCACCAGCGCCGCCGCCATGGCAACGATGGTCGCCAGGCGCATCAGGCGCGCAGCTTCGGGGGTCGCCCCCGCGAACCCGCTCACGGATACAGCCTTTCGGTGGTCCAGCCCGAGCCGCTGCGCCGATAGATCAGCCGGTCATGCAGGCGGTTGGGCACGTCGTGCCAAAACTCCAGCACCTCCGGCAGCATGCGAAAGCCGATCCAGTAGTCCGGCCGCGCGACGTCCTTGCCCGCGAAGCGCTGTTCGACGGCGGCCAGACGCTGCACCAACTCGGCGCGCGCGGGCAGCACGCGCGACTGGTCCGAGGCCCAGGCCCCGAACTGACTGACGCGCGGACGGCTCGTGAAATAGGCGTCGGCCATGGCGGGCGATACCTGCGACAGCGGCCCTTCGGCGCGGATCTGCCGGCCCAGCGATTTCCAGTACAGGCACAGCGCGCCGAACGGGTTATCGGCGATCTCGCGGCCCTTGCGGCTTTGCCCGTTGGTATAAAAGACCAACCCGTCAGTCCCGAAGTCCTTCAGCAGCACCATGCGCAGCGACGGTTTACCGTCCTTGGTGGCGGTGGCCAGGCTGACGGCCTCGGGCATGGGCTCGGCCACCCCGGCTTCCGCAAACCATTGACGGAACAAAGAAAACGGGTCGGCGGCAACGGGGATGATGGGTTCTGCGTTCATAGGCCTCTGTTTAATCCGCCCCATGGCTCGGAGCAACGGCGGTGGAGGTTGACCGGCTGCGAACGCGTCTTATTTGTGTGGCACAATCATGGCCATAGCAGCTACAAGCGCCCTCTTTTCGCCACCATGCCCGGCTTAAATCGACGCGATCCAACATTGATCCACGCATGGAGTTGAGGTTTCAGATGAGCACCCGTTTCGCACCCAAAATGCTGATGATGACCGCCCTGGCCTCGGGCCTGATTCTGTCTGGCTGTGCGGCCGACGGACGCGCCGACAAGGAAGCCATGGGCACGCTGCTCGGCGGTGCCGCGGGCGCTTGGGCGGGCTCAAGCATCGGCAAGGGCAGCGGCAAGGCCGTCGCCATCGGCGTGGGCACCATGCTGGGCGCGGTGGTCGGCAACTCGATCGGCAAGTCGATGAACGAACTCGACCGCATGAAGATGCGCGAGGCCGAGCAACGCGCCTACAGCGCACCCATCGGCGAGGCCATTGTGTGGAACAACCCCAACAGCGGCAACTCCGGCACCGTCACCGCGGTGCGCGACGGCCGCTCCACCGCCGGCAGCTATTGCCGAGAATTCCAAACCGAAGTCACCGTCGGCGGCCGGAAAGAAAACGCCCACGGTGTCGCCTGCCAGCAGCCCGACGGTTCGTGGCGCATCGTCGAGGGCTAAGCTAGCCCGGCGGAGTGTCCGGTGAAGGTGTGACGATGTTGGCCAGCGTCACGCTGAGCAGAGCGCGTTCGGAGTCCGCGGCGTTCTTCAAGTAATGATGCAGGCGCTTGGCGGCCTCGGGCATTTTCGCCTGATCCCCGCCCAAGCCCGCCACGTCGAGGCCCAGCCCGAACTGATGCACCACGTCGGCCAAGGCGATGCGGTCCAGATCCCGGCTGAGCATCCAGCCGCCTTCGTCCGTTACGGCGACGAAGCGGCCCAAGCGCAGCGTTTCCAGCACGCGGCCCAGCACCACGTCGGGCGCGCCCAAGGTGCGCGCAAGGATGCGCGTCGAGAGGGCCGCGCCGGCGTTCTGGGCCGTGGCCAGCTTGGCGATCACGTCCATGGCCAGCGCCAAGCGGTCCAGCGCCTTGTCGGCGCGGCCTTCGTTGGCATATCGCCAATCGGGCAGCGACGCGGTGATCACAGCGCCTGCCATGACCACGATCCAGTTCAGATAAATCCAGATGAGAAACACCGGCACGGCCGCCACCGCGCCGTAGACCGCCTGATAGGAGGTCATGGAGGCGACGTAGGCCGCGAAACCAGTGCGCAACAGACTGAACAGCACCGCGGCGATGCCTCCGCCGATCATGGCGTCCTTCAACAAGACCCGTCTATTCGGCACCACCAGATAAAGCAACGCGATGCCGACCCAGGCAACGATGGTGGGCGCGATCAATCCCAGCACGACATTGAGGCTTTTGGCGACGTCGACACCCAGGCCCATTTGGGCGGCGGTGAAATAGCCGAACAGCGTGAAACTGAGCCCGAGCAGGAACGGCCCCACGGTCATCATGGTCCACAGCACCAACAGGCGCGTCAGCAGGGGCCGAGCGCGGTGGACCTTGAAGATCTCGTTGAACGAGGTTTCGATGGTCAACAGCAACAGGATCGCGGTGGCCGCCAAGCCCAGGATGCCGAACGCCGTGAGCCGGCCCGCCGCCTCGACGAAGGAGGCCATCTGATCCTGCATCTTGAGCCCAGTGTCGGGCATGACGTTGCTGAAGATGAGATCCTGCGCGGCGGCGCGCATGCCCTCGAACGCCGGAAAGGCCGTCAGGACCGCCAGCACCACGGCGAGCGCGGGCACCACGGCCAGTGAGGTCGTGAAACTCAAGGATGCCGCGACACGGGTGATGGTGTCGGCCTGCATGCGCCCCAGCATGAAGCGCACCGTGGCCGCAACACCCCGCAACGCCTGGGGCACTTTATTCATCTGTTGCGTCTGGCCGTCCGCCATGGTGGCCCGCCTTGCCCAAAGGTTGGTTTCGTGCGAAATCTCAAGCCCAGCCCAGGATGCCTTAAAGTCCCGCCGGGTTAAAGATTCTCTTTGTTTTCAGTGGGTTTGATCCGAACCATGACCACCTCCCCCGCGCTGATGGCAGGCAAGAAGGGCCTGATTATGGGCGTGGCCAACGACCGGTCGATCGCCTGGGGCATCGCCCAGCAGGCCGCCCTGCATGGTGCGACGTTGGGTTTCACCTACCAGGGCGAGGCCCTGGAAAAGCGCGTACGCCCGTTGGCCGGTTCCGTGAACGCCGAACTGGTGTTGCCCTGTGACGTCACCGACCCCGCCTCGGTCGAGGCCCTGTTCGCGTCGGTTAAGCAGGCCTGGGGCACGCTCGACTTCATCGTCCACGCCATCGCCTTTTCCGACAAAGACCAGCTGAAGGGCCGCTACATCGACACCACGCGCGAGAATTTCCTGCGCACCATGGACATCTCGTGTTTCTCGTTCACCGAGATTTCGCGCCACGCCCTGACGGTGATGCCGAACGGCGGCAGCCTGCTGACGCTGTCCTACCTCGGCGCGGCGAAAGTGATTCCGCACTACAACGTCATGGGTGTGGCCAAGGCCGCGCTGGAAGCCAGCGTGCGCTATCTCGCCGCCGACCTGGGCCGCAACAACATCCGCGTCAACGCCATCTCCGCCGGGCCGATCAAGACTCTGGCGGCCTCGGGCATCGGCGATTTCCGCCACATCATGAAGTGGAACGAACTGAACGCGCCCTTGCACAGAAACGTCTCCATCGAGGACGTGGGCAAGGCGGGGCTGTACCTACTCAGCGACTTAGGCAGCGGCGTCACCGGTGAAATCCACTACGTCGACGGCGGCTATAACGTCATCGGCATGATGGACGTGCATTCCACCGCCCAGATCGCCGAGATGCTGCAGGGCGTGAAGATCTCAAGCTAGGCCCACATGTCCAGCAACACCTTCGGCACGCTGTTTAGGTTCACCACCTTCGGGGAGAGCCACGGGCCGGCGCTGGGCTGCGTGATCGACGGCACGCCGCCGCTGATCCCCTTGAGCGAAGCCGATATTCAAATCTGGTTGGAGAAGCGCAAGCCCGGCACCTCGCGCTTCACCACCCAGCGCCAGGAACCCGACGCGGTGAAGATTTTATCCGGCGTGTTCGAGGGCAAAACCACCGGCACGCCCATCGGCCTGCTGATTGAAAACGTGGACGCGCGCTCGAAGGACTACGGCGACATCGCCGAGAAGTTCCGCCCCGGGCACGCCGACTACACCTATTGGAAAAAATACGGTATCCGCGATTATCGCGGCGGCGGGCGGCAGTCGGCGCGCGAAACCGCCATGCGCGTCGCCGCCGGTGCCATCGCGCGGCTGATTCTGAACAGAAAACTCGGCAACGTCGTTATCCGCGGCGCGCTCGTCCAAATGGGCCCGCACAAGATCGACCGGAACAATTGGGATTGGGCCGAAGTGGACAAGAACCCCTTCTTCTGCCCCGACGCCAAAGCCGCCGCCGCCTGGGAGGGCTATCTCGACGGCGTGCGCAAGAACGGCTCGTCGGCGGGCGCGGTGATCGAAGTGGTTGCGGACGGTATTCCCGTGGGCCTGGGCGCGCCGATCTACGGCAAGCTCGACGCCGACATCGCCTCCGCACTCATGGGCATCAACGCCGCCAAGGGCGTGGAGATCGGCGCGGGCTTTTCCGCCGCAGCCTTGTCGGGCGAAGAAAACGCCGATGAAATGCGCGCAGGCAAGGATGGCAAACCGGAGTTCTTGTCCAATCAGGCGGGCGGCATTTTGGGAGGCATTTCCACCGGTCAGCCCATTGTCGCGCGCGTGGCGATCAAGCCCACCAGTTCGATCCTGAGCCCGCGCAAGACCATCGACATCCACGGCCAGAACACCGAGATCAGCACCAAGGGCCGCCATGATCCATGTGTAGGCATTCGCGGCGTGCCTGTGGCCGAGGCCATGCTGGCCGTCGTGCTGGCCGATCATCTGCTGCGCCACGAAGCCCAATGCGGGCCGATCCAACGCTAAACCCTAAAGCATAAGGCACACCCATGAAATTCATCGGCAAGCTGTTGCTGGGCATCTTCGCCAGCGTCGGGTTTTTCGTGGTGCTGTCGATGGGGCTGGGCGTCTATTTCGTCCTCAGCCAGGACAACGGCGCAGGACCCACGCCCAGCGCGCCGGAGAAGATGGTCTTAAGCATCGACCTGGACGACGGCTTCGTCGAGGGCGCTACGGGCCGCCGCTTCGAGGGCTTCTCGTTCCGCTCTGAGACCACGCTGCAGGATGCGCTCATCGCCATCCGCCGGGCGAAGGACGACCCGCGCGTGCTGGGCATCGTCGCCAACCTCAGCGGCCAGGCGCTGGGCCTCGCCCAAACCCAGGACGTACGCGACGTGATCGCCGACTTCCGTGCCTCGGGCAAGCCCGCGTTGCTGTATTCGGAAACCATCGGCGAAGGCACGCCCGCTACGGGCGCCTACTACCTCGCCGCCGCCTTCGGCGAGATCTGGGTGCAACCCTCGGGCAACGTCGGCCTGGCGGGCATCGGCATCGAGCAGCCGTTCCTGAAAGGCCTGCTTGATCGTTTGGGCGTCAAGGCCGAGGTGATCCAGCGCAAGGAATACAAAAGTGCGATGGAGAACTTGACCAACGATAAAATCTCACCGGCCAACCGGGAGGCGCTGGAGGCCTTGCTGGGCTCTTTCTTCGATCAATTCGTCAGCGGCATTTCCAAGGACCGTAACATCGACGCGGCCCAAGTGCGGCGCATGATCGACAAGGGGCCGCTGCTGGCGCAGGAGGCACTCGACGCCAAGCTGATCGACAAGATCGGCTACCGCGACCAGTTCGACGCCGCCGTGGACGAAAAGCTGGCCGACGCCGCCTCGGTCAGCATCAACAAATATCTGTCCTACGCGCCGCCGGCGGGCCGCCCCGAGCCGAAAAAGCGCGTGGCCGTGATCCACGCCATCGGAGAGATCGCGCGCGGGCGGGATGATTCGCCCTTCGGCACAGGCGAGGGCATTTTATCCGACAACTTGGCCGAGGCCGTGTCCGACGCGGCGCAGGACTCCAGCGTCGACGCGATTCTGCTGCGCATCGACAGCCCCGGCGGCTCCTATGTGGCCTCCGACACCATCTGGCGCGAAATCGTGCTGGCGAAAGAGAAGAAGCCGATCATCGTCAGCATGGGCAACACGGCCGCCTCGGGCGGCTACTTCCTGGCCATGCCCGCCGACCGCATCTTCGCCCAACCGGCCACCATCACCGGCTCCATCGGCGTCATTTTCGGCAAGCTGGTGTTCGCCGGCGCCTTGGACAAACTCGACGTCAACTGGGAGCGCATCTCATTCGGTGAATCAGCGGGCATGTTCAGCCCCGCGACCGAATTTTCGCCCAAGGAACTCGTGCGCCTCAACGAATTGATCGACGCGGCCTACACCGACTTCACCACCAAGGCCGCGCAAGGGCGCAACAAACCCGTCGCGGAACTGGAGCGCAACGCGCGCGGGCGGGTGTGGACCGGCACCGACGCGCTGAAGGCGGGACTGGTGGACGAGTTGGGCGGCTTCAGCCGCGCCATCGACTACACCAAGGAAAAGCTCGGGCTTCAGCCGACGGACTCGGTGTGGCTGCAGCCCTTCCCCGCGCCGGAAGACCCCTGGAAGGCGCTGCTGAAAGCCATCGAGGACGGCAACCTGCCCTTCGGCATCATGAGTGGAATCCATGCGCTCTCGACGATGGCCGAACGGTTGGCACCGCTGGATGCTGCGAACAGGACGCTGAACCGCAAGGGCGTGCAGACGTACGCCGAGCCGGTGGCGGTCAACTGAAAGCCATTCAATGGCCTGTTAATGGCCATTGACTTGCTTGATGACGACCCCAGGGGCATAATTCCTTCCCTCACCTGAAGGAACACCGCCATGAAAGTCGTCCTCAGCAAACCCTACGCCGCGTTCATCAAGGAACGGATCGAAGACGGCGTTTATGAAAATGCCAGCGAGGCCGTGCGCGACGCGCTGCGCCAGATGTCCGAACGGGTTTACGAACACAAGGTCAAGGCGCTACAGCGCGCGCTTCAAGAAGGCCTTGATAGCGGCGTCGATGAAAACTTTTCATTTGAAAAGTTGAATGCTGAACTCGATGCCGAGGCAACAAAGCCCTCGCGGCGGCGTAACACCTCAAAGAAATGAGCGCCTATCGAGTATCTTTTGCCGCGCGAGGCGACTTGAAGGCCATCGCGAGGTACACGGCCCAGAAATGGGGACTTAAGCAACGCATCCAGTATCTCGCGGAAATAAAAACCTGCTTCAAAATGCTGGCCGACCAACCTGAAATCGGCATTGTTCACATTGCATCTCCCGGCTTTCGCAACTTTCATCATCGCAGCCATGTCGTTTACTATACCTTGCATACGGATCACATATTGATCGTCCGCGTGCTTCACGAGCGGCAAGACCCGTCGCGGCATCTGCCGGGCTAACCTTCGAGCACCGCGCCGATCAAAAACTCGACGTTTCCTTCCGGCCCGGTGATCGGGCTGGGCGTGACGCCCAACAGGCGCCAGCCGGATTGAGCGGCCAGCCAGCCTGAAATTGTCTCGCATACCTCGGCGTGAAGGACCGGATCCCGCACCACGCCCTTCTGGCCGACGCGCTCCTTGCCCACCTCGAACTGAGGTTTGATGAGCGCGATCAAAAACGCGCCGGGATTTGCCAGGCTCATGGCGGCGGGCAGCACGGTGCGCAGGCCTATGAAGCTGGCGTCGCACACCACGGCATCGATGGGATCGGGGACCTGGTCACGGGTCAGGTGGCGCGCATTGGTACGCTCCAACACCACGACTTTTGGGTCCTTGCGCAGTTTGTCGGCCAACTGCCCGTAGCCCACGTCCACCGCATAGACCTTCGCCGCACCATGATGCAGCAGCACATCCGTAAAACCTCCGGTGGATGCGCCGACGTCGATGCAGACGCGACCTTTGGCGTCGAGATTGAAATGCGTCAAGCCGTGTGCCAGCTTCAACCCGCCACGCGACACCCACGGATGCTCGCGGCCGCGCACTTCAACTGCGATGTCTTCGACCACTTGCGCGCCGGGCGTGGTGAGCTTTTGCTCGCCGCTGAACACCACGCCGGACATGATGAGCGCTTGAGCCTTGACGGGGCTGTCGGCCAGCCCACGCGCGACGAGCAATTGATCGAGACGAGTTTTCGCCATGAGGCTGGAGGTTAAGCCCGCGCGGGCAGCGTGTCCTTGCCGAGGTCGAGGCCCAGCGCGCCCACGGCGGCCTGGGCGATGTGGAAGGCCGTCAGCCCCGCGATGTGGTGTTGCTCTTCGGGTTTGGCGTGCTCCAGGAATACATCGGGCATGGCGAGCGTGCGGATTTTCAGGCCCTTGTCCAGCCGCCCCGTGGAGGCCAGATATTGCAACACCGCCGAGCCGAAACCGCCGGCGGCTTCTTCCACCGTGATCATGACTTCGTGGGTGTCGGCCAATTGGCCGATAAGGTCCTTGTCCAGTGGCTTGGCGAAGCGCGCGTCGGCCACGGTGCACGTCAAACCACGTGCGGCCAGCGCATCGGCGGCCTTCAAACATTCTGCGAGCCGCGTGCCGAGGCTGAGCAACGCGACCGTGGAGCCCTCTCGCACCACACGGCCTTTGCCGATGGGCAACGGCGTGCCGCGCGCAGGCATCGGCAGCCCAACGCCCTCGCCGCGCGGATAACGCACCGCAATCGGTCCGCTGTCGTGGGCGGCAGCGGTGGCGACCATATTCATCAGTTCCACTTCGTCGGCCGCCGCCATGACGGTGAAGTTCGGCAGGCAGCACAGATAGGCCAGATCGAACGAGCCCGCGTGGGTCGCGCCATCCGCGCCGACGTAGCCGGCGCGGTCCATCGCAAATCGAACAGGCAAGTTCTGCACCGCCACGTCATGGACCACCTGATCGTAGGCGCGCTGGAGAAACGTCGAATAGATGGCACAGAAGGGCTTGAAGCCCTCGGTGGCCAGGCCGGCGGCGAACGTCACGGCGTGCTGTTCGGCAATGCCGACGTCAAAGCACCGGTTGGGAAATTTCTCGGCGAACTTGTCGAGCCCCGTGCCGCTCGGCATGGCGGCATTGATGGCAACGATCTTGTCGTCGGCTTCGGCCTCGGCGATCAGCCCCTTGGCGAAGACAGAGGTGTACGAGGGTGCAGCGGCGGCGGCCTTGACCTGCGCGCCCGACACCACGTCGAACTTGGTGACGCCATGGAACTTGTCGGCCGATTGTTCGGCTGGGCCGTAGCCCTTGCCCTTCTGCGTGACGACATGCAGCAACACCGGGCCGGGTCGTGCGGAGTTGGCGATATTCTTCAGCACCGGTACCAAGTGATCGATACGGTGACCGTCGAGCGGGCCCACGTAATAAAAGCCCATCTCCTCGAACAGCGTGCCGCCCGAGACCATTGCGCGTGTGTATTCCTCGGCCTTGCGCGCGGCCTCTTTGAGCTGGCGCGGGAAGTGCGAGGCCACCTGCTTCATGGCTTGGCGCAGGGTGATGTAGGACTTCGACGACAACAGCCGCGAGAGATAATTGCTCATGGCTCCCACGGGCGGGGCGATGGACATGTCGTTGTCGTTGAGGATGACGATCAGACGGCTTTTCAAGCTTCCAGCGTTGTTCATGGCCTCGTAGGCCATGCCTGCGCTCATGGCCCCGTCGCCGATGACGCACACGACGTGGTTCTTTTCCCCACGCAGGTCGCGTGCGACCGCCATGCCGAGCCCGGCCGAGATCGACGTGGAGCTGTGGCCGGCACCGAAGGGGTCGTACTCGCTCTCGGAGCGCAGCGTGAAGCCCGACAGACCATCCTTCTGGCGGATGGTGGTCATGCGCTTGCGCCGACCCGTCAGAATTTTGTGCGGATAGGCCTGATGGCCCACGTCCCAGATGAGCCTGTCATGGGGCGTATCGAACACGTGATGCAGCGCCACCGTCAGCTCGACCACGCCGAGCCCTGCGCCCAAGTGCCCGCCGGTGCGCGAGACGGAGTGAATCAGATCAGCGCGGACTTCCTCGGCCAGTTGGGTCAACTGTTCAATGGACCAGTCGCGCATGTCTTTCGGCGCGGTAAGGCGGTCGAGCAGCGGGGTCTGCGGAGCAAGGGGAGCATCAGTCATGGGCAACCGTCCTACGTACCGACATTACGACTTTCGCTCCAACACGAACGCGGCCGCAGCGCGCAACAGCCGGGCCTGATCCCCGTAAGGCGCCAAGTGTCCCGCCGCGCGCTCGATCAACGACCGAGCCAATGTTTTAGCACCTCCCAGGCCCAGCTGGGACACAAAAGTAGGCTTGCCGGCGGCCTTGTCCTTGCCCGGAGTCTTGCCGATCTCGCCCGCCGCGCCCTCCACATCCAAGATGTCGTCGGTGACCTGGAACGCGAGGCCCACATCTAGGCCGTAGGCGTGCAACGCACCCAACGCTGCAGTGTCATTTTTTAGGATTGCGCCCGCTGAAGCCGAGAACGCGATCAACGCACCCGTCTTCAAGGCTTGAAGATGCGTGAGCCCCGCGACGTCAAGCTGCGTCGCCGTGGCATTCAAATCGATCATCTGCCCACCGACCATGCCCTCGGCGCCAGCTGCTTTCGCTAATTTTGTAATGAGTACGGTGCGAATGTCCGCATTCGCGCTGGTGTCTTTTGCCGCCAGCACTTCAAAAGCCAATGTCAGCAGCGCATCGCCTGCCAGGATCGCCGTGGCCTCGTCCCAGTGTTTGTGAACCGTCGGCCGTCCGCGCCGCAGGTCGTCGTTGTCCATCGAAGGAAGATCGTCGTGGATCAGCGAATAGCAGTGGACCATCTCCACCGCCGCGGCGACACGAAGAGAATGAGGGCGCGGCACTCCCAGCATGTCCGCGCCGGCACATACGAGAAAAGGCCTGAAGCGCTTGCCGCCGTCGAGCGCGGCATAACGCATGGCCTCGACCACGCGGCCCTCGGGCCCGCTCTTCGGCGGAATTAAATCATCGAGCAGGCGATTGACGTCCTCCGCCGTGGCGGACAACGCGGCGGGAAAATCAGCGGGCATCAACAAAGCCCCGGCGGCTCACGCCTCGTCCATGGGTTCGAGGCCGAGCGCCTTGCCGGCTTGGGTGATCTTTTCCACCTTCATCTTGGCGTCGGCCAGTTTGGCCTCGCAATGACGCTTGAGCGCCGAGCCGCGCGTGTACTTCGTCACCGCCTCGTCCAGTTTCACCTGGCCGCCCTCGAGGCTGCGCACGATGGCGTCCAATTCCTTCATCGCCTCCTCGAAGCCCATGCGGGCGATGTCGTCGGGGATCGGTTCGGGGGCCGGAGCTTTCGCCATCAATGATCCTTCAGCGTCTGAACATGGGCGGTCACGCTGTCCGCCAGAGCATCCAAGTTATAACCGCCCTCCAGCAGCGACACCACCCGCCCGCCGCATACATTATTCGCCACGTCCATCAAGGCCGCCGTGGCCCAGGCGTAGTCGTCCTCGACGAAGCCCAGGTTGGCCAGGGGGTCGTCCTTGTGGGCGTCGAACCCGGCGGAAATGAGGATGATCTCGGGCTTGAAGGCGCTCAGCGCGGGCAGCAGTTCGTCGCGCATCCGGCCGCGAAACACATCGCCGCGCGAACCCGCCGCCAGCGGCACGTTGACCACGTTATCGTGTGCGCCGGTCTCGGACTTCGCGCCCGTGCCGGGATAGAACGGAAACTGGTGCGTCGAGGCGTAGAAGGCTTGTGCGTCGTCCCAGAAAATTTCCTGAGTGCCGTTGCCGTGATGCACGTCGAAGTCCACCACGGCGACGCGTTTCAGACCGTGTGCGGCGCGGGCGTGAAACGCGCCCACCGCGGCGTTGTTGATCAGACAAAATCCCATGGCACGGTTGGATTCGGCATGATGGCCCGGCGGGCGCACCGCACAGAATGCGTTTTTCGCCTCGCCCTTGGCTACGGCGTCCACCGCGCGCACCACCGCCCCAGCGGCGCGGATCATCGCCTCGCCCGAACCGGGCGAGACCACCGTATCGGCCTCAAGATGCGCCTGGCCCGTGGCTGGAATCGCCGCCGACAAGCGGGCGAAGAAATTACCTGGGTGCGCGCGCGCCACCTGCTCAGGCGTCACGGCCGGCGCGGTCTCGCGCGCGAGGTCCTTGAACGCCGCCTGGTTCAGCGCATCAAGCACGCTGCGCAGCCGATCGGGTGATTCCGGATGGAACGCGCCGGTGTCGTGCTGGAAGCCGCTGGCGTGGGAAACAATGAGCGTCGGTTTGGCCATGACCGCCTCACATCTTATTGAGCGGCAGCTTCAGGTACGCCGTGCCGTTCACCTCCGGGGCGGGCATGCGCCCGGCGCGGATGTTCACCTGCACGGAGGGAATGATGAGATTGGGCAGAGAGAGCGTCTTGTCGCGCGCGGTGCGCATCTCGACGAATTTCTCCACGCTCACGCCGCCGCCGATGTGGATGTTCGACTGCTTCTGGGCCTTCACCGTGGTTTCCCACGCCACAGGCCGGCCGTCCGGCGCGTAGTCGTGGCCGACGAAAATGCGCGTGGCGTCGGGAAGCTGGAGGATTTTTTGAATAGAACGGTACAGCACGGCGGCATCGCCGCCCGGAAAATCGCAGCGCGCCGTGCCGTAGTCGGGCATGAAGATGGTGTCGCCGACGAACAGCGCATCGCCGATATGATAGGCCACGCAAGCCGGCGTATGGCCGGGCGTATGCATCACGTCGGCGTTCAACGCGCCGATGCTGAAAGTCGCACCGTCGGTAAAAGTCTGGTCGAAGTCGCCCGCATCGGGTTTGAGGGTCTCCAGCACGTTGAACATTGCGCCGAAGGTCCGCTGGACCGTCGCGATATTCGAGCCGATGGCGATCTTGGCTCCCGTCAGGGGCTTGAGGTACGCCGCCGCCGTCAGGTGATCGGCATGGACGTGGGTTTCGAGAATCCATTCGACGGTGAGTCCGCGCTTTTTCACCTCGGCCAGCAGTTCATCGGCCGACTCCGAACCGGTGCGGCCAGACGCAGCGTCGTAGTTCAGCACCGGATCGACGATGGCCGCGCGCTTGGTGGCGGGGTCGGCGACGATGTAGCTGACGGTTCCGGTGACGGGTTCGTGAAACCCGGCGATCTCGGGCGATGACATAAGCGGGACAACGTTGTGGGAAACGGACGGCATGGTAGCTTATGGATTAGCACGGAGCTACAAGCACACGCAGCAGCAAAGTCATGACGGCAAACCGCGACATTCGAATCGGCGTGGACCTGGGCGGCACCAAAATCGAGGCCATCGCGCTGGATCGCGACGGCCGCGAGAGGTTCCGCAAGCGCGTGGCGACCCCGCAGGGCGATTACGCCGCCACCGTGCGCGCAATCTCTGACCTGGTCGCCGCGGCGCAGGCTGCCGCCGGGCGCGGCAGCATCGGCGTGGGCATTCCCGGCACGATTTCTCCCGCCACGGGGCTCATCAAAGGGGCTAATTCCGTCTGCCTGATCGGTCAGGCGCTCGACAAGGATTTGGCGCAAGCCGTGGGGCAAGACGTGCGGTTGGCCAACGACGCCGACTGCTTCGCGCTGTCGGAGGCCAGCGACGGCGCGGGTGCGCACGATCATATCGTCTTCGGCGCGATCTTGGGCACGGGCTGCGGCAGCGGGTTGGTGGTCGGCAGAAAAATCTTGCGCGGGCCCAACGCCATTACCGGCGAGTGGGGCCACAACCCCCTACCCTGGCCCGCCGACGACGAGCGCCCTGGACAGCTGTGTTACTGCGGACAGCGCGGCTGCATCGAGACCTTCATCTCCGGCCCGGGCCTGAGCGCGGACTTTGAACGCACTACGGGTGAAAAAGCTATCGGCACAGACATCGCCGCGCGCGCCGATGCCCCCGCCGTGGCCGTCATGGACCGCTACATTCATCGCCTGGCGCGTTCATTGGCCACGGTCATCAATCTCATCGATCCGTCGGTGATCGTGCTGGGCGGCGGGCTGTCGAAGATCGAGCGCCTCTACCGCGACGTCCCTGCGCTGCTGCCGAAGTTCGTGTTCAGCGACACGGTGGTCACGCCCATCCGCCCACCGCGCCACGGCGATTCCAGCGGCGTGCGCGGTGCGGCATGGTTGTGGGACTAGCGGGGTTCCTTCTCGGGTTCGCACGTCGGCGCGGGAAGGCGCTGCAGCTTGTCCAGATCGGCGCGGATGGTGAAGTCGCTGAACTGCTGCTCGAACGACGGCGCGATGCCCGTGGCGTAATAGCGCTGAAACACCTCGAAGTTGGGGGTGTCGCGCCGTTCGACCAGATTGTAGAAGGCCAAATTCAAATCCCATGCGGGCGCGGTCAGCAAATCCTGGTCGACCTGCGGCATGATCAGGTTCGGCGGCGCGACGGGCGCCAACTGCGGCCCGATGAGCGTCGACATGACGCGCGGGCCCACCGAAGACGCCCCGTTGAAAATGACGCTGCGGAACTGCCGCTCGCCCTTCGCGGCGCGCTCCAACAGGGCCAGCGTATGCTGCACGGGCAGCAGCGTGCCCCGGGGCAGCGTGACGGTCACCTTGCGCGGCGGCAGCGAGGGGTCTTCATTGGGGATGTCGTAGACGACGCTGCCGGGACCGCGTGCGGGCAGCTTGGCCACGCCCTTGAAGGCCTCGACCGGGACGTCGCCCTTGGTAGTGCGGACGGCGAAGGTATAGTCGCGGCCGTCCTTGGCCTCGAAGGATTCGAAGTCGCGCGTGTTGATCAGCATCGAACCGTCGCGGAACGTCAGGTCCATGATGACGCGCGAGCGCGTGGCCCAGCCGTCGCAGGTTTCCATCAGGCGGAATTCGAGCACGCCCGCGGCCGCGCGCGGGCCGGTGGAGATGCTGCCGCGCGCCAATTGCACCGTGTAGGTGGAATCGTAGGAGAACAACCCGTCCGCGGCTTCGGCCTGCGCTGTCCACAGGCCCAGCACTGCGGCGAGGCTGCGGCGCATCATGGGCAGCCCCCCTCGCGCGGCGAAATACTCGCCAAGCGCATCAGCAATACATACGCACCATAGTCCTGGGTCATGGACCGGATCACGCCGTTGCTCAGCAGTTGAAAATTGAGTTCGTAGTCGGGAACCTCGGCTTGCCCGCCGATGGGGAAATAGGCCAGCGTCACGGGCCAATAGGGTCCGTCCAGCAGCTTGGCAGCGTTGTCGGGCGACTCTTCAGTTACGGGCGCGGTCGTGCGGGCCGGCGCGATGAAACCCGTCGTGCGGTAGGGCCCGTCTTCAAAGGCGCCGTCCATGACCGACTGGGCGACGAAGGGCGCGGCGCGCCGGCCCGCGTCGATCAGCTCGCGCAACTGCATCGACGATAAGATCGTTCCCCGTGGCAGATCGAAGGCCGTGGTTTCCGCGCCGGTGTAAACCGCGCGGCCCGAGCCGTCGGCCCCTAGCTCGACCGAACCGGTGTAGGCGTCCTCCGGTTCACCGTTCTCGGTAACCTGCATGCGAAAGGTCGAGCGGCGACCGTCTTTCGCCTCCCACCCGGCGTACCGCTTGCGCACGTTGTTGCTCAGGCCGTTAGAGAACGCGAGGTCGATGCTGACGTCGGTTTCGATGGTGAAGCCATCGCAGCGGTCGATCAGCGCATAGTTCATCTTGCCCGAGGCGGCGCGCAGCCCCTCAAGTTGCGTGGCCTTGACCAGAGAAATATCATAGGTGGCGGCGTAGGACGCCAACGCGGGCAGCGCCGCGGCGTCCTGCGGCGCAAGAACGCCAAGCCCCAGGGCGATCACCAAGGTGGAGGTGATTCGCGCCAAACGGTTTTGAGTAGAAACTTTCTGGTCGATGATGTCGGCCATGGCAGTTACATGATGACGGAGTGGGCGCTCGAGGGCGAGTCGCGTTTTGGTTGTATTGACCTCGGCACTGCCCTACCTAAGCTACTGATAGCGTACAAATTTATGCATCTAGATCATATAGTTACAAGGAGAATCCCATGTTCGGCGGCCGACCGGCAGCCCACTCCAGCGTCCGATGATGCGGATATATCACCATCTAAACTTAAGGTTGTTTCGCGCCCCGACTGACCAACCGAAACAAATTGACGCCGCGCCGCGCCGCCCTCAATAAGAGGGCGGGGTATGGGAGAGGAGTCTTCGTCCATGGCCGTGGCCGCCGAACGCACGACCGCTGCGTCGCAAGATGTTGCGCGCCTGGGTGATGCCCAAAATCCGATCGTTTCCAAACTCGCCCAGCTGGTGCGTTTTACCGAACAGGTGAAACCAACCACCGAGAAGGATTCCGCCCAGGCCGTCACGCAGTTGGCGCAGCTGGCGCATAATCTGGTGGAGGAACTCAGCCACCACCTGGCCAAGGTCGACCGTCGCATCGCCGAACTTGAGAACATGGCGACCACCGACGGGCTGACGCGCGTGCTCAACCGCCGCGGCTTCGAGGATCGGCTGACGCATGAGTTATCGGTGGCCCGCCGCCACGGCGTGGGCGGCGTGCTGATCTTCGTCGACCTCGACGAATTCAAGCCCGTCAACGACACCTATGGTCATGCCGCAGGCGATGAAGTGCTGGTGACGGTGGCGAACCTGTTGCGCGGCCACATCCGCGACACCGACTACATCGGACGGTTGGGCGGCGACGAGTTCGCCATCCTGCTGCCGCGCTCGAACAAACGAAACGGCGTGCGCCGCGCCGAGGACTTGGACCGCAAGCTCAACAACGCCTACGCGGCCTGGAGCGGCCATAACATCCCGATCAAAGCCAGTTGCGGGGTGTACATGTACACCTCCAAGATCGAGATGAAGGAACTGCTCGAGAACGCGGACGCAGCCATGTATGCGATCAAGCAGGAACGCAAAACGCGCCTGGGCATCAAGACGCGCAGTTAAGACCAAGTTAATGGAGTTTAGCTTTGTTTAGAGCAGCCATTATTTTCTTGGCCATCGCAACGCTTGGAGCGTGTGCGACCGAGCGCTTCGGCCGTCAGATAGAATTAACCGAAGCCGAGAAGTCCAGTTATGGCTGCAAAGAAATTGATATCGAAATTGCAAAGGCTCAAGGTTTTGTTGAACAGGTCTCCAAGCAACGTGGAGAGTTCAAGGGAACGGATGTGCTCGCTTTTCTTGGCGATTTTGGAATCGGCAATAACATGGAAGCGAACGAAGCTGTTAAGTCGGCTCAAGTTCGACTTGATCAGTTGAGAGCGCTTCGGCAGCAGAAAAACTGCGCGTAACCAAGCCGCATTAATCGCCCCCCTCACCCTACCCTCTCCCCCCATAAGTGGGTGGAGAGGGAAATTATTTTTAGGCTCCAACTTTTTTCTCCTCGCCCCCGGAGCGAAGCGAGCGGGGGAGAGGGATGCGAAGGCTTGGCGAGACTCTTGTCGAGCCTAGCCGAAGCTGGGTGAGGGGCCTAACCGGCGGCAGCCGGTTTTGGCGTTTCCTTCGCCTCTTTCGGCAGATCGAGCTTGATGTGCAGTTCTTTGAGCTGCTTGGCCGAGACTGTGTTCGGCGCTTGCATCAGTAAGTCCTCGGCCTTGCCGTTCATCGGGAACAAAATCACCTCGCGCAGGTTCGGCTCGTCGGCCAGCAGCATGACGATGCGATCAATGCCGGGTGCCGAGCCGCCGTGGGGAGGTGCCCCGAACTTGAAGGCGTTTAACATGCCGCCGAAGCGGCTTTCCACGTCGGCCTGGGTGTAGCCCGCGATCTCGAACGCCTTGTACATGATGTCGGGACGGTGATTGCGGATGGCACCCGAGGACAGCTCCACGCCGTTGCAGACGATATCATACTGGAACGCTTTGATGGTCAGCGGGTCTTTGGTCGTCAGCGCCTCCAGCTCGCCCTGGGGCATGGAGAACGGGTTGTGGCTGAACTCGATCTGGCCGGTGTCGGCGTTCTTCTCGTACATCGGGAAGTCGACGATCCAGCAGAACTTGAACTGATCCTTATCGAGCAGGTTCAACTCATCGCAGATCTTGGTGCGCACGGCGCCCGCGAACTTCTCGGCCTTGCCCTTGGCGTCGCAGACGAAGAACACGCTGTCGCCGTCGGCCACACCCGTCGCGGCCTTGATTTGGGTGACGCGCTCGGCGTCAAGATTCTTGGCGATGGGGCCCTTAGCCTCATTGTCCTTATACTGGATGTAGCCCAAACCGCCCGCGCCCTCGGCGCGCGCCCAGTCGTTGAGCTTGTCGAACCAGCTGCGCGGCTGATCGGCCGACTTCGGCGCGGGGATCGCGCGTACGATGGCACCCTTCTCGATGTTCTTGGCGAACAGCCCGAAGTTGGAGCCTCTGAAGGCTTCGGTTACGTCGGTGACGAGCAAGGGGTTGCGCAGGTCGGGCTTGTCCGAGCCGTATTTCAGCATGGCCTCGTCGTAGGCGATTCTCGGGAACGGCGGCTTGGTGACGGGGCGGCCTTTGGCGAACTCCTCGAATACGCCCGCCAGCACGGGTGCAATCGTGTTGAACACGTCATCCTGTGTGACGAAGGCCATCTCGAAATCGAGCTGATAGAACTCGCCGGGCGAACGGTCGGCGCGGCCGTCCTCGTCGCGGAAACACGGCGCGATCTGGAAATAGCGGTCGAAGCCCGAGGTCATCAGCAGCTGTTTGAACTGCTGCGGGGCCTGGGGCAGCGCGTAGAACTTGCCCGGATGGATGCGCGAGGGCACCAGGAAGTCGCGCGCACCCTCGGGCGAGGACGCCGTCAGGATCGGCGTCTGAAACTCGATGAAGCCCGCGTTCCACATTCTGCGGCGGATGCTGGCGATCACCTTGGAGCGCAGCAGCATGTTGTCGCGCACCTTCTCGCGGCGAAGGTCCAAGAACCGATACGTCAGCCGCATCTCCTCGGAGTATTCCTGATCGCCTGCCACCTGCATGGGCAGCACCGCGGCGTCCGACAGCACCTCGACGCCGGCCAGCACCAGTTCGATGCGCCCCGTCGGCAGCTTGTCGTTGGCGGTTTCGGCCGAGCGCGGCACCACCTTGCCCGTCACCGTGATCACGGTCTCGGGGCGCAGGGCCTCGAGTTGCTTGAAGACCGGGCTGGAGACGTCCACCACGCACTGGGTGATGCCGTACATGTCGCGCAAATCGACGAAGAGCAGATTTCCATGGTCGCGCTTGCGGTGCACCCAGCCGGCCAGCCGGGCCTCCTGCCCTGCGTGTTCGGCGCGGAGCGCGCCGCATGTGTGGGAACGGTAGGCGTGCATCGGAGCGACCTTTTGGGCCGGAAACGGCCCTAAACTTATGGATTTGCCGGGTTTGCGCCCCCGGCGTCGGGGGCTGGAAACCACACTGAACGGCGCTTTTTGTCAAGGCGGCAGGACGGGTGAAAAACCCCGATTCGCTTGGTTGCGGGCGGGCGGAAGGAACGCTACACCAACCTGCCCATGAACCCCGCCGCCATTCTCATTTCCGACACCGCTGCTCTCGCCGCCTTCTGTGACCGCCAGTCCACGGCGGAGTTCGTCACGGTGGACACCGAATTCATGCGCGAGACCACCTTCTGGGCCAAGCTGTGCCTGATCCAGGTGGCGGGCCCCGACGAGGCCATGTGCATCGACCCCCTGGCGCCGGGCATCGACCTCGCCCCCCTGTACAAACTTTTCGCCGACGAGAAGGTGCTCAAGGTGTTCCACGCCGCGCGGCAGGATCTGGAAATCTTCCTGCACGAAGGCGGCGCGCTGCCCCGCCCGGTGTTCGATACGCAAGTCGCGGCCATGGTGTGCGGCTTCGGCGATCAGGTGGGCTACGAGACGCTGGTGGCCAAGCTGGCGGATGCCAAGCTGGACAAGTCGCAGCGGTTCACGGATTGGTCGCGCCGGCCGCTGACCGACCGGCAGATCAAATACGCCCTGTCGGACGTGACGCATCTTCGCAAAGCCTACACCAGCCTGCAAAAGCGCCTGGAGAAGACCGGCCGTGCGGCGTGGTTGAACGAAGAAATGACCGTGCTGACCACGGAGAAGACCTACCGCATCGAGCCGCGCGAGGCTTGGCAGCGCATCAAGGCCCGCACGCGCTCGGGGCGTATGCTGGCGGTGCTGCGCGAACTGGCCGCATGGCGCGAGGAGGCCGCGCGCTCTCTGGACTGGCCGCGCCAACGCGTGGCCAAGGACGACGCGCTGCTGGAGCTTGCCGCCCACCCGCCTTCCTCCGCCGAAGACTTGAAGCGCTCACGCCTGGCCAAGCAGTTGGCCAGCGAACGGTTTGCCAGCGCGGTGGTCTCAGCCGCACAACGCGGGCTCGCCGTGCCCGAGGCCGATTGGCCCGATGTGCCCGACTTCGACCCCGCCAACCAGGGCCCGCGCGCGGTGACGGAACTGCTGCGCTTGCTGCTGAAAATCAAGTGCGAGCACAACAACGTCGCGCCCCGCCTGATCGCCAGTTCGGAAGACATCGACGCCATCGCCATGAAGGACGACGCCGACGTACCCGCGATGCACGGCTGGCGGCGCGAACTGTTCGGCGAGGATGCGCTGAAGCTCAAACACGGCAAGCTGGCCGTGGCGCTGGCCGACAACGGCCGCAAGATCGAGATTTTCCCGCGCTAACGCGCTACTTCCAGTCGATCCTATGATCGAGGCCGAGGTGGTCGGCCAGGCGTTGCAGGCGGCGCGGATATGACCCGGCGCTGAACAGCGGCTCACCTTCGCTCAGCGTCAGCACCAGGGCCTTGCCCTGGATGTTCAGCTTGGCGCGCTTGATCAACACGCCGGTGGAGCCCGGTGCCAGCACGTAGGCCAGGCGCAACGCCAGCCCGATGGTCTGCACGCGGAAGATGCGCGATTCTTCCAACAATGCATGCGCCTGCTTGACGATGGGCTCGGTCGCCTCGCCGCCGTAGCGATAGAACATCGCCAGCGCCAACCCGGCGCGGTCCTCGTGGCCGAGCCCCAAGAACGGCAGGCGCAGCACCCGCAGAAAGGCCTGCTCGCCGCGGTAGTCGGGATGCTCCATCCACCACGCGTCACGCAGCAGGCACGCGGTCAGGCGCAGGCGGCGTTGCTTGGGCGTCTCGTCGGGAAACAGCGCGGCCATCCACTCGAAGGTTTCGTGGCCCACCAGCGGCGAGCGCCCGGCGGTCTGGGCCATGTCCTCGGCCAGACCGATCAGCGGGTCTTGCTTGCGCAGATGTTCGGGCAGCGCCTTGAAGAACTGGCCCTCGCGCATGCCGTAGATGGAGAACACCAGGTTTTTCGGCTTGGTGATCTCGATCAGGCGGTCAAGGACGGCCGCAGCCATGGGCAGGCCCGAGAGGCGGCTTTTCGAGATGCCCTTGATTTGCTCCAGACTTTTTTGGCCCTGCCGCGCGATGACGTCGAACAAGCTGAGCGCCTGCGCGCGATCAAGCGTGAAGTTGTCGAGCACGTGCAGTTGATAGTTCATCTGGGCGATGCAGACGCGCGCGAGCGCGCGCCACGCCCCGCCGACGGCGTAAAGCGACTGATCCTTCGCTCGGCCCGCGACCCATTTGTGCTTGTCGAGCGCCTTGTTGATGATGCTGACCGCCTTGGCGCGGTCGCCCTCGGCGGCTTCCGACAAACGCAGCAGGCCCAGCGGCAGCGTGGTGTGCTCGGTCATCTCGCCGTCGCCGATGTGGACGAGTTCCAGGCTGCCTCCGCCCAGGTCGGCGACCACGCCCTCGGCGTCGGGGATGCCGCACAGCACGCCCAAAGCCGAGCGCCGCGCTTCCTGCTTGCCGGTGAGGATTTGGACGCGCACGCCGCAGCGCTTTTCTACGGCCTTGGCAAAGTCCTTGCCGTCGATGGCGTCGCGCACGGCCGCCGTGGCCAGCACGTCGAGCCGTTCCACGTTCAGCGAGGTGGCGATCTTGACGAAGCGCGCCAGCGTGTCGAAGGCCATCTTGACGCCGTCAGAGTTCAGGCAACCGGTCTTTTCCAGCCCCTTGCCCAGCGCGCAGATAGCCTTTTCGTTGTGCAGCGGAATCGGAATGCGGGTCTGGGCCGTGTAGACGACCAGCCGCACGGAGTTCGAGCCGATGTCGATGACGCCGAACGGACGTTGGGAAATGGCGCGGTCCTGACTCATGTCCCCGTGAGGATTCTCGGCGGCGTTGATCCGCCGCTCTCGGCGGGTATGTACCAGCTTTAGCGGCGCGTGGGAACCAGCTTGGGCACGCGGCGGCGGGTGCGCTCGACGGCGCTGCCGCGGCCCGACAGGCTGGGGTTGTTCATGAAATAATCGTGGGCGCAGAACGGCGCCTCGCCGGGCATCTGGCGCACGTAGGCACCGTCGGGCTTCAACGTCCAGCTTTGCAGGTTGTCGTTGAGGTTGGCGACCATGATCTGGTCGAGGACCTGCTGGTGCACGGTGGCGTTCTCGATGGGCACGAAGGTCTCGACGCGCGCCAGCAGGTTGCGCGGCATCCAGTCGGCCGAGGAGAAGTACACCTTGGCCTTGCGCGAGGGCATCTCGTGGCCGTTGCCGAAGCAGATGATGCGCGAGTGCTCCAGGAACCGTCCGACGATGGTTTTCACCCGGATGTTCTCCGACAGGCCCTTCACGCCCGGGCGCAGGCAGCAGATGCCGCGGATGACCAGTTCCACCTTCACGCCGGCCTGCGAGGCGCGGTACAGCGCGTCGATGACCGTCGGGTCCACCAGCGAGTTCATCTTGGCCCAGATGGTGCCGGGCTTGCCCTGCTTGACGAACTCGATCTCGGCGTTGATCAGATCGTGGATCTTCTCCATCAGACCCAAGGGCGCGATGGACAGCTTCTCAAGTTGCTCGGGTTTGGCGTAGCCGGTCATGTAGTTGAACACCCGCGCGGCGTCGCGGCACATCACCGGGTCGCACGTGAAAAAGGAAATGTCCGTATAAATCTTCGCGGTGACGGGATGGTAGTTGCCGGTGCCGAAGTGGACGTAGGAGCGCATGTCGGCGCCCTCGCGGCGCACCACCAGCGAAATCTTGGCGTGGGTCTTGAAGTTGACGAAACCGAACACGACGTTGGCCCCCGCGCGCTCCAGGTCGCGCGCCCAGCGGATGTTGGCCTCTTCGTCGAAGCGCGCCTTCAGTTCGACCATCGCGGTGACCGACTTGCCCGCCTCGGCGGCCTCGATCAGCGCCTTGATGATGGGCGAGTCCTTGCTGGTGCGGTAGAGCGTCTGCTTGATCGAGAGCACGTTGGGGTCGCGCGCGGCCTGCTTGAGGAACTGCACCACCACGTCGAAGGACTCGAAGGGGTGATGAACCACCAGATCTTTCTGGCGGATGGCGGCGAAGCAGTCGCCGTTGAAGTCGCGGACGCGCTCGGGGAAGCGGGCGTTATAGGGCGTGAACTGCAGGTCGGTGCGCTCGTCGATGATCAGCTGCTTCAAGTCCACCTGGCCGATCATGCCCTCGATGTTGAAGGTATCGCCCGGCGCGACTTCCAGCTCGTCGCAGATCAGCTTTACCTGCTCGGGCACCATGCCGCCGCTGATGGCCAGCCGAATGCAGGTTCCCAGGCGGCGGCGCTTCAGCGCGGATTCGAAACTGCGCACTAGGTCTTGCGCTTCTTCGTCGACTTCCATTTCCGAATCACGAATAACCCGGAAGTGGCCCGAGGTCAGCACGCGGTAGCCGGGGAACAGACGCCCCGCGAACAGCTGGACCACGTCCTCCATCAAAATGAACCGCGTGCCCGACCCGTGCAGGCGCATGAAACGCTCCACCTGCGGCGGGATCGGCACCAGCGCGCGCATCCCCTCGCCGTCGGCGATGCGGGCGAGCTGCAGCACCAGCGCGTGGCCGAGGTTGGGAATGAACGGGAACGGATGCGCCGGATCGATGGCCAGCGGCGTGATCACCGGGAAGATGTGATCCATGAAGCGCTGTTCCAGCCAGTCGCGGTCGGACGCATTCAGGTCCGCCGCCGCGACGACCATGATGCCTTCCTTTTCGAGCAGCAGCCGCAGCTCGCGCCAGATTTCGTCCTGGAGGCGGAACAAGTCGCGCACGTAGATGTTGATCTGCTCGAGCTGCTCGGCCGGGGTCAAGCCGTCGTCGGAGTGCTGGACCACGCCGGCGTTGACCTGGCCCTTCAGCCCGGCCACGCGCACCATGTAGAACTCGTCCAGGTTCGACGCCGAAATGGACAAAAAGCGCACACGTTCCAACAAGGGGTGGCGCTGATTGCGCGCCTCTTCCAGCACGCGGGTGTTGAAGGCCAGCCAGGACAGTTCCCGGTTGATGAACCGCTCGCGCGGGGGCACGTCCTCCGGGCGCGAAACAGCCGGAGGACGAGCGAGAACGGCGGTGTCTTGAGGCGCGACCATTGAGCTACCTTGCGAGGCTCTTATTGCGGGCCTCGGGGTTGGAAAAGCAACCGGACCGGACCCATATTTCACTGAACTGCAACGGGAGCCTTGAGGCAAAACGTAACATTATTTCGGGTCACTGTCGAACATGCGCCCATCCAGAATGACCAAGACGCTTTATCTGCTGCGCCATGCGAAGTCCGACCGGCCGCTGGGCGAGGCGGCCGTGAAGGACCACGACCGGCCGCTGGCGGCGCGCGGGGTGAAAAACGCCAAGCAGTTGAGCGCGGTGTTCGCCGCGCAGTTCATTGCCGTCGACCGGGTATATTGCTCGACCGCGAAAAGGACGCGCGAAACCTTCGAGATCGTGCGCGAGGGTCTGGAAAATCCTGCGGTGTCCTACCGAGACTCGCTGTACCTGACGTCCGGCGACGACCTGATCGCGTTCGTCCAGGCGATTCCCGACGCAGTGAAAAGCGCCATGATCATCGGCCACAATCCCGGCCTGCACGACGCCGCCCTGATGCTGGTCGGCCGGGCGGGCAAGGGCCAGTCGAGGATGCTGGAAAAACTGCGCACCAAGTTTCCCACCGGCGGATTGTGCGCGCTTAGTTTCGATGCGCCATCCTGGAAGAAAACCGGCGTCGGGCTGGCGACGATGACCAACTTCGTGCGGCCCCGGGATCTCGACCCCGAGGATTAGCGGTTCAGCAGGTCCTTCACCAACGGCACGGTGACCGAGCGCTGCCCCGCCAGCGACTCCCGGTCGGCCAGCGCTACAATCTGGCGTGCGCGGGAAAACGTGCGGTCCATGTGCCGTACCAGATAGGCCACCACATCCGGCGTCACGGTAATGCGACGGTCGGCGAACAGTTTCACCAGCACCGCTGCGATGGTGCCGTCGTCGGGCGGCTCGATCTTCACCGCCTGCACCGCCCAGAGCCGCGAGCGTAGATCGGGCAAGTTGACGGCCCAGCGCGCGGGCGCGGCGCGGCTCGTCAGCAGCAGCCAGCCCTTGGCTTCATTGAGCGCGTTGTACAAATGAAACAGCGCGGCTTCGTCCACGCCTTGTTCGGCGTCTTCGATGACGACGGCTTTATGCGCGTTGACCAACTCGCCCACGGCAGCGGCGCGCAACTCCGCGCCGGGCATCACTTTCGCCCCACTGCGCGCGGCGAACACTTGGGCCAGATGCGTCTTGCCGCAACCGGCGGGGCCGAACAGCGCCAACCCGGGGCCGTGCCACGCGGGCCAGCGGTCGATCCAGGCTACGGCGTCGGCGTTTCCAGGTGCGACGAAAAAATCCTCGCGCCCCAAGGCGGGCCGAAAGCCGAGATCGAGAGGAATTTGCCGCGCGGCGGACATTACGGTGTAGGAGCGGCAGCCGGTTGAGGTTGCAGCGTGGGTGCGCGCAGCAGCCACATGTCGCCGTCGCGCTTCAGGTCCAACTCGTTCTGGCTCATGGCGAACTGGAGCTGAGTCTCCTCGCCGGCAAACGCGATTTTCACCTGCACCAGGGCCTTGCTGATCGCCTCCAGATCGACCTTCTCCACCACCGGCACACGCGCCAACCGCGCCTTGATCGCCAGCCAGTCTTGCAGCGAGTTCACCGGGATCAGCGCCGTCAGCGTGCCGCCCGCACCGAAGCGCAGGGTGTTCTGCTGCTTCCAGCGGTCCTCCAGCGGGCGGAGCGATTCGACGGCCGCGGCCTGCATGGCCTCGGCTTTGGCGTCGTCGTCGACCCCGGCTACGGTGGCGTTGATGGACGCCTCGAACGGCTCGCCCAATGCCCGAAGTTCCGTCACCGCGATATTCAGGCTGCCGCCCGACGGCGTGGCGCGCGCAATCACCGCGCCGACCGCGCCGTACTTCGTGGCCAGGTTCATCAGCGCGGCGCGGTCGTTCGCCGCCGCCTGATCGGCCGACAGCAGGCCGATGTCGGCCAAGTCGCCCAGCGGCAGCACAATGGGGATCAGGCCGTCGTGCGGCAAAATCGCCGTCCACGCCGCGCGCCAGGGGTTGTCGTCGTTCCAGAGCCGCACCCCGCCGCCGTCCTGATAGAGCGGCACCACGATCAGCGGGCGGCTGGCGGTTTCGGCGAAGGGAACGTTCTGCGCGCGCAAAAAGGCGCGGATCGCGGCGGGGTCGAAGCGCACCGTCAGGTCGGCGAGATATCGCACGGCCGAGGACTTTTCATTGGCGACGGAAAACTCCAGCACCATGTCGATGATCTTGGTTGCGTCGGGTGCGGCGATGGCCGCCCAGTTCTCGCGCAGGGTCATGCGCTCCACCAACCGGCGGAACGCCATGACCCGGCCCTGCGTCAGGCCACGCTCGCGCGCCTCGGACACGCTGGCGGCGGTCACGTCCACGGGCACGTTGCGCACCAGGAACGGGTCAAACGGCGCCTCGACGGCAGGCATGGCTTCTTGAGCCCAGATCGCGGGGCTGTACAGCGCCAAAAGCGCCAGGATCAGCCATCTTGCCATCAGGCCGGGGTTGGGTATGGTGCCCCCGAATTTCAACGCTTGTCTCATCATCGGTCCGCCATCAGTGAACGCGCCACGCGGCAACGGTTTAACCTACAACGATGCCGGGGTCGACTATTCCAAGATCGACCCCTTGAAGATCGACGCCCAGCGCGCCGCGCGCGAGACGGCGGGCAACCTGCGCGGCCACAATCTCACCGAAATCAGCGCCTCACGCGGCGAGTCGGCCTACGTCGTCGACATGGGCGACTTCCTGCTGGCCTCCATCACCGAGTGCCTCGGCACGAAAGTGCTGATCGCGGACGCCATGCGCCCCGTCACGGGCAAAACGTATTTCGACTCCCTCGCCCAAGACACCCTGGCCATGGCCATCAACGACATCATCACCGTGGGCGCGACGCCGATCTCGGTGCAGGCCTATTGGGCGGCAGGTTCAAGCGCGTGGTTCGACGACAAGCAGCGCGCCGCCGACCTGGTGCGCGGCTGGAAGGCGGCCTGCGATAAATGCGGCGTGGCCTGGGGCGGCGGCGAGACCCCCAGCCTGGGCGGCGTGGTCCACGCCGAGACCATCGACCTCGCCGCGTCATGTATCGGCATCGTGCGGCCCAAGGAACGGCTGACCATCGCCAACAAACTGCGCGCCGGCGACGCCATCGTGCTTCTTGCATCGAGCGGGATTCACGCCAACGGCGTGTCCTTGGCGCGCAAAGTCGCTGCCGACAGTGCGGCGGGTTACTCTGCCAAGCTCAGCGATGGCCGGTTGTACGGCGATGCGTTGCTTGATCCTACCATTCTCTACTCGCCCGTCACCGAGGCGCTGTTTGCGGCCGGAATCGTGCCGCACTACTGCGCCAACATCACCGGCCACGGCTGGCGCAAGCTCATGCGCCACCCGGCGGCGTTCACGTATCGCTTTACTAAAATTCCTCCCGTGCCGCCGGTGCTGGCTTACTTGCAAAACGCGGCGGGCATGAGTGATGCAGACGCTTATGGCACGTTCAACATGGGTGCCGGCTTCGCGCTGTTCGTGGACGCTTCACAAGCCGAGAAAACCGTTGCGGTGGCCAAGGCCGCGGGCATCGATGCTTGGATTGCAGGCAAGGTCGAAACGGGCCCCAAGAGCGTGGTGATCGAGCCCATCGGCGTGACGTTCACCGACGCGGACATGCATTTAAGGGCGTAAGCTTAACTTATTTCGTCATCGCCCGGCTTGACCGGGCGATCCATCGTGCAAACTGCTCCGTTCGTGCGTGGCGATGAATGGACCCCCCGAACAAGTCGGGGGGTGACAGAAAAAACTAGATCTTATCGAGATCAATCTTCCCTGAAACGATATCCCGCAGCACCTGCGGATAAAGTTCTTGTTCCTTGGCCTGCACGCGCGCGGCAAGTGTAGCGGGCGTGTCGCCCGCTTCCACAGGCACTTCGGATTGAGCCACGATAGGCCCGTGGTCGTATTCGCCGTCGACGATGTGGATGGTCACGCCCGTGACTGCATCGCCTGATTTCAGCACCGCTTCATGCACGTGCTTGCCGTACATGCCCTGGCCGCCATACTTTGGAAGCAGCGCGGGATGCACGTTGAGGATGCGGCGCGGAAAGGCGGCCAGCGTTTTCGGGCCCAGCTTGCGCATATAGCCCGCGAGGATGACCAAGTCGGCTTTCGCCGCACGCAGTTCATCGGCCATGGCGGCGTCGAGCGCGTCCTCGGAGCCGAGCTTGGTGGCGCTGAGGTGACGCCACGCCATGCCCTGCAAATCGGCCCAGGCGATGGCGGGTGCTGCGGCGTTGTTGCTGATCAGCAGCGCAGGCACGGCGTTGAGCCGGCCCTGGCGGCACGCCGCCGTGATCGCCCGCATGTTGGTTCCGTTATGCGAAGCCAGGAACGCAAGACGCATTTTTGTTGGTCGCATTTGCCACGCCAAGCGGTCAGCACCACTTCTCGGGCAAATGCTCCTATCCTACGATGTCTGATCCCGCGAAAAAGTAGGCAATCTCGACGGCGGCGTTCTCGGGCGAATCTGAACCATGCGCCGAGTTGGCCTCGATGGATTCGGCAAACAGCTTGCGGATGGTGCCGGGCGCGGCATTGGCCGGGTTGGTGGCCCCCATCAGTTCACGGTTGCGCGCCACGGCGTTTTCGCCTTCCAGCACCTGCACCACGACGGGCCCCGAGGTCATGAAGTCCACCAGGCTTTTGAAGAACGGGCGTTCCTTGTGCACGCCGTAGAAGGTCTCGGCCTGGGCGCGGCTCATGTGGATGCGCTTTTGCGCGACGATGCGCAGGCCACCCTCTTCCAACACGGCGTTGATTTTGCCCGTCAGGTTGCGGCGGGTGGCGTCGGGTTTGATGATCGAAAAGGTGCGTTGCACGGCCATGGGAACTCGCTTGCTTGCTGTCAAAAGGCGTTGAAATCGGGCGGGTTATAGACGGCCCACGGGGCCTGCGCAACTTACGTCAGCGCCCGGATTACGCGGCTTTTTCGGCCCAGCCGCCGGCCGGGTTCTGCTGCCAGTAGTGCAGTTCGTGGCCCAAGGCCTTGGCCGCCGACCAACGGGCCCGGGCGCTCGTCACGGCCTCCTCGGCGTTGCCGTCGAACAGGTCGAGGCAGCGCTCGAAATGCCCTTGAAACGCCGCCGCCATGCCGTCGGTGAGCACTAATACTGTCGAATTGTTCGGGTTTTCCTCCTTATCCGTCAGCCAAATGGGCTGGGCGTCGGGGAAGCCGTCCTTCGCGCTGCCGTGCGGCAACCAGGCGTTCGGGTTGTAGGTCCACAGATGGTTGGCCAGCGCCTCGATGCGGTCTTCCGAGGCGGCCATCACCACCGCGCGCTTGCCAGCCCCCAGCACGCGCTCCAGCAGTTGCGGCAACGCGCGTTCCAACGGAGAACTTTGCAGGTGGTAGAAATCCACTCTCATCCGGCGAGTTTGACCCCGACGAAACCGATTTTCTTGCCCGACAGCACGCGCAGCAGCACGGATTTACGGTTGTCCTGCTTGGCCTTGGCGATGGCGGTGCGCGCATCCTCGGCGTTTTGAACCGGCGTCTGCTGAATTTCGTCGATGACGTCGCCGCGCCGGATGCCCTTGTCGCCCGCGTCGCTGTCCTCATCCACGTCGAGCACCAGCAACCCCTCGACGTCGTCGGCCAGGTCGTAGCGCTTGCGCAGCGTCTCGGTGAGCATCGCCACGCTCAAGCCCAACTCGGCCAACTCCACCTTCTGCGGCTGGCGCACGCCCTCGGATATCACGGCGGCGGCCAGTTCCGGGGCCTCTTCCTTCAGTTCGGCGACTTTGACTTTCAACGTCACCGCCTTGCCCTTGCGCCACACGCTCAGGTCCACCGCCTTGTCGATGGGCGTTTCGGCCACCACGCGCGGCAGGGCGCGCATCTTGTCGATGGGCTTTTGGTCGAAGGTCAATATCACGTCGCCGGTTTCCAGTCCGGCTTTGGCCGCCGGGCCGTCGGCCATGACCTCGGCGATCATCGCACCGCGCGCCTTATCGAGCCCGATGCTCTCGGCCATCTCGGGGCTGACGCTTTGAATCTGCACGCCCAGCCAGCCGCGCCGCGTGCGCCCGTACTGGCGCAAGGAGGCCAGTACCGGCTTGACCAGGTTGGCCGCCGCGGCAAAGCCCACGCCCACGGACATGCCCGAGGGCGAATAGATGGCGGTGTTAACGCCAACCACCTCGCCGTTGAGGTTGAACAGTGGCCCGCCGGAGTTGCCCTTGTTGATGGCCGCGTCGGTCTGCAAAAAATCGTCGTACTGACCGGCGTCGATGTCGCGCGCGCGCGCCGAGATGATGCCCGCCGTCACCGTGCCGCCCAGGCCGAACGGATTGCCAATGGCCACCGCCCAGTCGCCGACGCGCACCTTGTCGGAATCGCCCCAGGGCACGGCGGTCAGCGGTTTCGTCGTGGTGATCTTGAGCAGCGCGATGTCGGTCTTCTCGTCGCGGCCCACCAGCTTGGCGTCCAGCACCGTGTCGTCGTACAGCGTGACGGAGATCTTGTCGGCTTCAGCGACGACGTGGTTATTGGTGACGATGTAGCCGGCCTTGTCGATGATGAAGCCCGAGCCCAGCGAGGTCTGCTTGCGCTTCTTGGGCCGGTTGGGAAGCGCGTCGGGGTCGCCCTGGCGGCGCTTGTCGAACTCCTTGAACCACTCCTCGAAGGGCTCGTCGGGGTCCAGTTCGTCCACGTCGCCCTTGCGCTCGACCATCTGCGAGGTGGAGATGTTGACCACGGCGGGCAGCAGCTTGGCGGTGAGGTCGGCAAACGACTCAGGGGGCGTGCGCGCCTCGGCGGCGCTCAACGTCAGAGCGGCAACGGCGGCGAACAGCAGGGTACGGACCACGTGAGGCTCCTGGAATAAGATGTCAGGGCCCTGGACAGGGCGCAGGGCCGGTATTTAAGCCATTAATGGCCCAAACGCCCCCGCGCCGCAATAAGTCCTAAGACAAGTCAGCCCCCTCGACGCGGGCCGTTACGGCCGCGCGCCCGAGGGCAGCCGGTCGAAGTACTTGAAGAACTCCGAATTCGGGCTCAGCACCATCGTCGTGCCCGAACCGATGGCGCCGCGGTAGGCCTCCATGGCGCGGAAGAACGAGTAGAACTCGGCGTCCTTGCCCTGGGCGGCGTTGAGGATCTTGCGGCTTTCGGCTTCGCCGGCACCCAGCAGCGTCTGCACCTGCTTTTCGGCCTCGGCGATGATCACCGTGCGCTCGCGGTCGGCCTCGGCTTCGATACGCGATTTGGATTCCTGGCCCAGGCCGCGCGCCTGGGCGGCTTCGGCCACGCGGTCCGACCTCATGCGGTTGTAGGTCGACTGCAGCACTTGCTCGGTCAGGTCGGTGCGGCCGATGCGCACCTCGATCACCTCGATGCCGAACTCGGGCGCGCGGCGGCGCACGACTTCGGTGATGTCGCGCATCATGATGTTGCGTTCGCTGCCCAGCAGGTTCTGCAGGTCGGCGCGGCCGATGCGGTCGCGCACCGCGCCGTTCAAGATGTTGCCGAAGCGGTCGCGGAACACCGTCTCGGACTTGACCGTCTGATAGAACTTCAACGGATCGACGATCTTGTAGCGCGCGAAGCTGTCGACGTTGATGCGCCTCTGGTCCACCAGCACCATGTCCTGGCCCGCCGGATCGAGGTCGAGGATGCGCGCGTCGAAGTATTCGACGTTCTGGATGAACGGCAGCTTGAAGCTCAGGCCCGGCTCGCTGACCACGTCCTTCGGATTACCGAACTGGACGACGATGGCGACCTGGGTCTGATGCACGGTGAAGAACGAGCCCGAACCCAGCAGCACGATAACGGCGGCGAGGATCGCGAAGAGGACGGTGCGGGGCGAACTCATTGCGGCGCTCCCTGCTGCGTGCGTTTCTGGATTTCCGGCAGAGGCAAGTAGGGCACCACGCCGCTTCCGGCCTTGTCGTCCATGATGATCTTGTCGGAACGGCCCAGCACTTCCTGCATCGTCTCCAGGTACATGCGCCGCGCGGTGACGTCTTTGTTGGCCGCGTAGGTGTTGTAGAAGGCCGTGAAGCGCGAGGCCTGACCCTCGGCCTCCTTCACCAACCGCTCCTTCTGCGCCTCGGCGTTCTGCACCATGCGCGCAGCTTCGCCCTTGGCGCGGGGCACGATGTCATTGCGGTAGGCGTTGGCCTCGTTGATCAGCCGCTCGCGGTCCTGGTTGGCGCGCTGGACGTCGTCGAAGGCGTCGCGCACCTCCTTGGGCGGCTCGGCGGCCTGGATCTGCAGGTCGAGCACCGTCACGCCGGATTTGTAGCTGTCGATGATGGATTGCAGCAGTTCCTCGGCGGTCTGCGCCGTCGACTCGCGCTCGCGCGTCAGGATCGCCTGCAACGCCGTGCGGCCCACGATCTCGCGTACCGCGCTTTCCGAGGCGATCTTCACCGTGGATTCGGGGTCGCGGATGTTGAACAAAAATTCACCGGCGTCGCGGATGCGCCACTGCACGGTGTACTTGACGTCGACGATGTTCTCGTCGCCGGTGAGCATCAAACTTTCCTGGGGCACGTCGCGGCTGTTCTGGCCGCCCGTCGAACCGCGAAAGCCGACCGTGATCTGATTGGTCTGGGTCACCTTGGGCTTGATCACCTCGCCGATGGGCGTGGGAAACCAATAGTTCAGGCCGGGTTGGGTGGTCTTGACGTACTTGCCGAACAGCAGTTCCACGCCTTGCTCGTCGGGCTGAACGCGGTAAAAGCCGCTCACCCCCCATAGGCCCAGCACGATGGCGCCGGCCAGCAGGAAGCCGCGGCCCGTGCCCATGCCGCCCGGGATCAACCGTCGCACGCGGTCCTGACTGCGGCGGATCAAGTCTTCCAGGTCGGGCGGCTGGCCGCCGCCGCGCCCGCCCCACGGATTGCCGCCACCGCCGCCCCAGGGGTTATTGCCGCCGCCACCGCCGCCGCCACTGCCGCCGCCCCAAGGGCCCTGCTGCTTGTACGCCATGTCGTTGTCCATCGTTGTCGGTGGTCCTGCAAAAAAATTGTCGGCCGATCTTAACGGGATTTGGCCGCCGAGTCCGAGAGAAGAATCCGCTTGCGGCCCCTGGTCGGGGGCTTATAGGACACCCTGCCCTACAAGACACCTAGGATTTGGCCACAAAGCGTTCGCGCTTTCGTCATATCGGTTCAAAAGTTCCGGATTTCAACAATGCCAGCGCCCACCCGCGACGAGATTCTCAGCGTCCTCAAGTCGGTCGACTCCGGTACCGGGGGGCTCGACATCGTCGCGCGCAATTGGGTGACGGACGTTCTGGTCAAGGACGGCCACGTCAACGTCACGCTGGAGGTGCCCGCCAACCAAGGCCCGAAATTGGAGCCCGTACGCCACGCTGCCGAGCAGGCGATTCACGACATGCCGGGCGTTCTTTCAGCCACTGTCGTGCTGACCGCCGCGCGCGCCGCCCAACCCGCAACCGCGAAAGGCGGCGCGCCCAAGGGCACGGGCCGGATCGAACTGCCCAACGTGAAGCACATCGTGGCCGTCGCGTCAGGAAAAGGCGGCGTGGGCAAATCCACCACGGCGGTCAACCTGGCCGTGGCGCTGTCCAAACTGGGGCGCAAGGTCGGCGTGTTCGACGCCGACATCTTCGGGCCGTCGCAACCGCGGTTGCTGGGCGTATCCAAACTCAAGCCCAGTTCCGACGGCGAGAAGGTCTATCCGGTCGAGGTTCATGGCGTGAAGGTGATGTCCATCGGCTTCATGATCGCCGAGGACAGCCCCATCGTCTGGCGCGGTCCCATGGTGATGGGCGCATTGGAACAAATGTTGCGCGACGTGGCCTGGGGTGAACTGGACGTGATGATCGTCGACATGCCGCCGGGCACCGGCGACACGCAGCTGACCATGAGCCAGCGTGTTCCATTAGCAGGTGCTGTGATCGTCTCCACGCCGCAGGACATCGCGCTCTTGGATGCGCGCAAGGGGCTGAACATGTTCCGCCGCGTCGAAGTGCCGATCCTCGGTCTGATCGAGAACATGAGCTATCACATCTGCTCGAAGTGCGGGCACCGCGAGGATATTTTCGACCACGGCGGCGCGCGGCGTACCGCGGAGGAACTCCACGCGGACTTTTTGGGTGAAATTCCGTTGGATTTGAAAATCCGCGTGACGTCCGACAGCGGCATGCCCATCGTGGCGTCGGACCCCGACGGCCCGCACGCCAAGGCCTATATCGCGATTGCGGAAAAAATCTGGGCCAAGCTCGACCACGGCACCGTCAAACCCGCGCCCAAGATCAACCTGGGCAAGCTGTTCGGGGTTTAGAGCATCAGCATTGCCACACCCTCCATTGTCATTCCCCGGTTTAACCGGGGAATCCATTCACCAACAATCATTGGTGTAAGTTGAGCGATGGATCGCCCGGTCAAGCCGGGCGATGACGAGTTTATTTTGATCGTTCCATCGTGACAAAACTAAACTCCGGCTCGCCGGGCATCGCGGCTTTATGCGGCGCGCGGCGGGTTTCCTCCCAGCCGGTCAAATCCATCTCAAGTTTGGTGTCGCCGTCATAGGCGCGGTGAACTTCGGTGACATACAACCGCTTCGCATGCGCCAGAGCCTGGGCGTAAATCTCCGCCCCGCCGATCACCATCACCTCCTCGGCGCCAGTGCGCAGCGCGTCCTCGTAACCCAACGCCAGAGCCGTGGCCATGTCGTGGGCCACCACTACCCCCTCGGCGGTCCATTGCAGATCGCGCGTCACGACGATGTTGGTGCGTCTTGGTAATGGTTTGCCGATGGAGGCGTAGGTCTTGCGCCCCATGATCACCGGTTTTCCAACGGTCTGGGCCTTGAAGAACTTCAAGTCCTCGGAGATGTGCCAGGGCAGCTTGCCGCCCGCGCCGATGACGCCGTTTTCGGCGCGCGCCACAATCAAGGCGACGATGACGGGGCCTTGCGACACTTAAACCGCAATCGGCGCGGCGATGCCGGGGTGCGGGTCGTAGTTGGTCAGCGTGAAGTCGGCGTAGTCGAACGCGAAAATATCGGCCGCCTTGGGGTTCAGCGTCATGGTCGGCAGCGGGCGGGGCCCGCGGCTGAGCTGCAGCTTCGCCTGGTCGAGGTGGTTCAAATACAAGTGCGCATCGCCCAGGGTGTGCACGAATTCACCGGGCTTGAGGCCCGTGACCTGGGCCACCATCATGGTCAGCAGCGCATAAGAGGCGATGTTGAACGGCACGCCGAGGAAAATATCGGCGCTGCGCTGATACAGCTGGCAGGAGAGCTTGTCGCCCGCGACGTAGAATTGAAAAAGACAATGGCACGGCGGCAGCGCCATCTCGTCCACCTCGGCGGGGTTCCAGGCGGTGACAATGTGCCGGCGGCTGTCGGGGTTGCGCTTGATCGACGTCACCACGTTGGCGATTTGATCGATCTTGCGGCCGTCGAGCGAGGGCCAACTGCGCCACTGCGAGCCGTACACAGGGCCCAGGTCGCCGTCCTCGTCGGCCCATTCGTCCCAAATCGAGACGCCGTGATCCTTGAGGTATTTGATGTTGGTGTCGCCCTTCAGGAACCACAGCAGCTCGTAGATGATCGACTTCAGATGCACCTTTTTGGTCGTCACCAGCGGAAAGCCCGCGCCCAGGTCGAAACGCATCTGGTGGCCGAAGACGCTGAGCGTGCCCGTGCCGGTGCGGTCGGATTTTTTTACGCCGGTGTCGAGCACGCGGCGCAGGAGGTCGTGGTAGGGCTGCATGACGGCTTTATAGCCGTGCGGGCGCAGAGAATCAAAATGGCTTGGCCGCGCCCAGATAACCGATGACGAAGATCAGCGCCCACAGCCCGAACAGCACATAACTGCCCCAGTTGAGCGCGTGGGTGATGACGGCTTCCGTGGCGGGCGTGGAGCCCTCGGCGCGCAGTTTCGGCAGCACGGTATAGACCTGCTTGATGTAATGCCGGATGCCCATGCCGCAGGCGATGATGAGGGCGAACAGCGCGACTTTCGCCCCCAGCCACTTGGCCGCCAGCGGCCCCTCGCCCAGCAGCGAAGCCGCACCGACGATGAACAGCACCGCGATCAGGATGTAGCGCAAGCCCAGGTCAAGCCGGTTGAACAGTGCATGGGCCGGTTTGCCCACCTGATAGTGCAGCACCCAGATGTAGACGAACCAAATGGCGGAGGCGATCCACAGCGCCGTCAACCCCGCGCCCTTGACGGGCGACAGGTCCAGGTCGGCGGCCAGGTGAAAGCCCAGCGGAATGGAGAGAATCAGCGCGTTGCGCGGGTGCTGGTCCACCAGCAGCAGGAAGTCCCACAGTTTGAGGCGCTGGTCGGCGGGCATGTCGTGGGCGTTCTTGAAATAGTGGGTCAGTGCATTGAGCACGAAGTCGCTGCCCAGCCAGTAGCCCATCACCGCCACATGAAGCCACAAAACCAGGTCATATTGCTCAATCATTTCCGCGCCTACCCCGCCTCCGCAAGTCACCATGGGCTGAGCTACCCGCTGCCGCAAGTCGGCAAAAGTATGGATATTCCAAGCCCTTGTGTGGTGGCGGATGACGCCGAACTCGACTATATTATGCGTGCCGCTTCGGCGGCTATGGCGCTAAACACGTTGTGAAATAGACGTTTCGGACCCGGGGGCAGTGCCCGGCGGCTCCACCAATTCCCGGCCCGCGGCGACCTTCCAAGGTCCCTCGCGGGTCGCCATGGGGCCGATCCAGGATCGACGGGCGTGATAAAGGCAACGCTTGTGCTCGGCATGGTACCGCCGTTATCGGGCCAAATCTAGAAGTGCCAACGACAACGTTGCACTCGTTGAGGACGTCCGTCTCGCCGCCTAACGGCAGCTAGACACTATGTCCAAAGCGCGGTTCGGGGGGCACCGGGCAACAGAAGCCCCCCACTTTATTCCCCTGCTATTAGACCATTGAAGTCGTTTCCCGCGCGGGGGAAAATAGGGAGAATTTGTTCAAAGAGTACCCATGGCCGTGTCGACGTTGAGTTACGAGAGAATGGTGGAGGACGCGCTGCGCGGCGTGTTGCGTCAGGCCTTGCGGCTGACGGAAGCCCAAGGGCTGCCCGGCTCGCACCATTTCTACATCACGTTCGACACCACCCATCACATGGTGCGCATTCCGGAATCGCTGCGCGCGTTGCACCCCAATGAAATGACGATCGTGCTTCAGCACCAGTTCTGGGACCTGAAGGTCAACGACGACGGCTTTGAGATCACGCTCAGTTTTTCCGGCGTCAGCCAGCGGCTGAAAATTCCCTTCGCCGCCGTGACCGCGTTTGCCGACCCCCACGCCAAATTCGGCCTGCAGTTCCACGTCGAGTTCGAGGAAAAGACCGGCGCGGACGAAGATGCCGAAGCCATTGCGCGCGAGGAGAAGAAGACCACGTTGGGCGGCACGCCGTTGCAGCCCAAGGACCTCAACAAAGCCAAGGACATGAAGCCCAAAGAGGCCGCGCCCCGGCCCACCGTGGTACACCCCGTGCCCAAGGCCGACGAGGTGCCCGGCGCCAACGTCGTCACGCTGGACGCCTTCCGCAAGAAGTAGGGCTGGCGTACAAATATCACCACTTCGTCATTGCCCGACTTGATCGGGCAATCCATCGCGCAACCTACGCCCGGCGTGCGCGGCAATCCTGGATCACCCGGTCAAGCCGGGTGATGACGTTGGGAGGAATGAACAGAGGACTCAATTACCATGCTCGACGCCGCCTTCTCCGAGATGTTTCCGCTTGGCCCCGACACCACGCCGTATCGCAAACTGTCGGCCGAGGGCGTCGGCGTTGAAACCTTCCGCGGCCAGAAACTGGTCACAGTGTCGGCGGCGGCCATTTCGGGGCTGACGGCTGAGGCCTTCCGCGACGTCTCGCATCTGCTGCGCCCCGGGCACCTCAAGCAACTGCGCGCCATCATGGACGACCCCGAGGCGTCACCGAATGACCGCTTCGTGGCGCTGGAGTTGATGAAGAACGCCAACATCGCGGCAGGGTTTATCCTGCCCATGTGCCAAGACACCGGCACGGCGATCATCATGGGCAAGAAGGGCCAGCACGTCTTCACCGAGGGCGATGACGCGGCGGCGATTTCCGAGGGCGTTGCGGAGGCCTACAAAAAGCTCAACCTGCGCTACTCGCAGATGAGCCCGACCTCGCTGTTCGAGGAAAAGAACACCGGCAACAATCTGCCCGCGCAGATCGACCTCTATGCCGTGCCGGGCGACGCCTACAAGTTCATGTTCATGGCCAAGGGTGGCGGCTCGGCCAATAAAACTTATCTCTTCCAGAAAACCAAGTCGCTGCTCAACCCGGCGGGCATCAAGAAATTCCTCGACGAGGAAATCAAGCACATCGGTACGTCGGCCTGCCCGCCCTATCACTTGGCCATCGTCATCGGCGGCACCTCGGCGGAGATGACGCTCAAAACCGTCAAGCTCGCCTCGGCGCGCTATCTCGACGGCTTGCCCTCCACGGGCGGCGCGCACGGCCAGGCGTTCCGCGACCTGGCGATGGAACAAGAAGTGCTGGCGATGACGCGGGCGCTGGGCATCGGCGCGCAATTCGGCGGAAAATATTTTTGCCATGACGTGCGCGTGATCAGGCTTCCGCGCCACGGCGCATCCTGCCCCGTGGGCATCGGCGTGTCGTGCTCCGCAGATAGACAAATGCTGGGCAAGATCACCAAGGACGGCGTGTACCTGGAACAGTTGGAGTTGAATCCGGCGCAGTACCTGCCTGAGGTGCGCGAGGACAAGCTTTCAAGCGACGTGGTCAAGATCGACCTGCGCCAGCCCATGAGCGACATCCGCAAAACATTGTCGCAGTATCCCATCAAGACGCGCGTGTCATTGAGTGGGCCCATGGTCGTGGCGCGCGATATCGCGCATGCGAAGCTGAAGGAGCGCATCGACGCCGGCCAAGGCCTGCCCGACTACATCAAGAACCATCCGGTGTATTACGCAGGCCCCGCCAAAACGCCCGCGGGCTATGCGTCAGGCTCCTTCGGGCCCACCACGGCCGGGCGCATGGACAGTTACGTCGATGAACTCCAGGCCCACGGCGGGTCCATGGTGATGCTGGCCAAGGGCAACCGCTCCAAGGCCGTGACGGAAGCCTGCCAGAAACACGGCGGGTTTTATCTGGGCTCCATCGGCGGTGCGGCCGCCAGCCTCGCGGAAAAATCCATCAAGAAGGTCGAGGTGATCGAGTACCCCGAACTCGGCATGGAAGCGATCTGGAAGATCGAGGTGGAGGACTTCCCCGCGTTCGTCGTGGTCGACGATAAGGGGAATGATTTTTTTCAGAAATTGACGTAGGCCTCGGTGATTCGTCATTCCCGCGCACGCGGGAATCCAACTTTCTGTTTACCGCAGTAGAAACGAACAAGATGGGTCCCCGTTTTCACGGGGACGACGGACTGAGAATTACAAACTCAACAGCGGCGCGAGGCGCGCGTCGATCGCGTCGAGCACTTCGGGCGGGGCCGCGCCGATGATTTCCATCTTCCGCGCCTCGCGGTCGATGCTTTTTACTTGATCGACCATCACGACTCCCGACACGGGCAGTCCATCGGGGAGTTTCACTTCCATCGGCCAACCGCGTTCGCGTGAGGTGATGGGGCATACGACCGCAAGCCGCGTTTGTTCGTGATAAATGCGCTTGGTCAGAACGATGGCGGGGCGGCGACCGGCTTGTTCGCTGCCGGCCTGCGGCGAGAACAACAGCCATACCAGGCTGCCGCGATCGGGCAGCACCACTAGAGCAGTTCCTCGCCGCGCGGTCCGTCATCCTCAAGCGGATGCTCATTTTCAGGCTTCATCGCGGCCACCAACTCCTCGAGCGTGAAACGGCGGCGCGAGCGCGTGACGATGATGCGGCCGTCGGGCGAGGTGTCGATGTCCACCCGCGCGCCCTCGGTCAGGCCCACGCGCGCAGCCACGTCGCGCGGCACGCGCAGACCTAAACTGTTGCCCCACTTGGCGATTTGCACTTGGATTGGCATGATGGCGACACCGCGTTTGTATATCCTAAGTATATACATTCGCCTGCAAAAAGCCAGCTTATTATGAGCAGTTCCATGCCCGCCCCGCGCCGCTACACCTGCCGCGTTAAGCTCTGGCTCTATGCCGGTCCGGGAGGCTGGCATTTCCTCACGCTGCCCAAGCCGCTTGCGAAGCAGATCAAGTTTGCCGCCGAGATGAAGAACGCCTGGGGTTCGGTCCGCGTCCGGGCCAAGATCGGCCGCACGGCGTGGGCGACCTCGCTGTTTCCCGACAGCAAGGCGGGGTCTTATTTGTTGCCGGTTAAAGCCGACGTGCGACGGAAAGAAGACCTCGCGGCGGGCGGCACCGTGGCCCTCACGCTTGAACTAGCAAGCCGCTCCACCACAATGACGCTTAACGCCGCATCAACACCGGCCAGAACACGTTCAGCGCCAGGCCGCCCATAACTAAAGAAGCCGCAGTGAGTTTCCAGGCGGGCAGCGGCTCGGCCAGCAGTACCGCCGATGCGCCCATGCCGAACACGGGGACCAGCAGCGATAACGGCGCGATGGATGCCGCCGGGTGCCGCACCAGCAGCCAGCCCCACACCGCGAAACCGAATAGGCTGTTGCCCCACGATTGATACAGCACTGCACCCCAGACCTCGGGCGTCATGGCCGCGAGCGCAGTGCGGTCCGCGTCCCAACCCTCGAACGCCATCGAAAGTCCCAGCAAGGGCACGATGGCAACGCCGCTGGACCACGCGACGTAAGCCACCATGTTGATCCGCCCGGCGTTCTTCGAAGCGATGTTTCCGCACGCCCAGGAGAACGCCGCCAGCAGCACCAGCAGCAGGCCGAACGGCGTGGTCGCGCCGTCGGTGTATGCCACGATGACGCCGATGCCCGCCGCCGCCAGCGCAAGGGCTGCGATCTGCACCGGGCGCACGCGCTCGCCGTTCAGCATCATCGCCAGCCCGATGGTGAAAAATACGTTGGTCTGCGCCACCAGCGAGGCCAAGCCCGGCGAGATGTGGCCGTTCATGGCGATATAGAGCAGGCCGAACTGCCCCACGCCGATGAACAAGCCGTAGGCGACGAGGTTGCGCCAGGGCACGGCCGGGCGCGGTATGAAGAATACGATGGGCAGGAACGCGAAGGTGAAACGCAATGCGGCGAACAGCAGCGGCGGCAAATGGTCGAGCCCGGCCTTGATGACCACGAAGTTGACGCCCCACACCGCCACGGCGAGGAGCGCGAGCAAGAGGTGGCGGATCGGCAGGGCGGCGGACATGACAGCCTTGATGACGACGCGGTAGGCTCAACCTCATACGGTATTCTTGGGTCGAGGCAAGTCAGTCCGCGCATGACGACGTTGCAAGATATTCTCTGGACCGGCCCTGCCGCCGCGCCCGTCACGCTGCTGCTGGCCCACGGTGCCGGCGCGCCGATGGATACGCCGTTCATGAATTTTTTCGCCGACGGCTTGGCGGCGAAAGGAATCCGCGTCGGCCGCTTTGAGTTCCCCTACATGGCGGCCCGGCGCGTCACGGGGCGACGACGGCCGCCTGATAATACAGTGAATCTACAGGCCATATGGCGGGGCGTCATAACGGCTTGCGGCGCGCCGCGCCCGGTCATCGGCGGCAAGTCCATGGGCGGGCGCATGGCCAGCATGCTGGCCGACGAGGTGAACGCGCGCGGGTTGGTGTGCCTGGGCTATCCGTTCTACGGTGCGGGCCGCCGGGATAAGCCACGAACGGCGCATCTTGAAACCCTGCGCACGCCGACGCTGATCTGCCAGGGCGAGCGCGATGTCCTGGGCGACCGGCCAAGCGTCGAGGCCTTGGCGCTGTCAAAACACATCCGGCTTCATTGGGCCGCCGACGGCGATCATGACCTCAAGCCGCGCAAGGCTTCGGGGCGCACGCACGACGACAACCTCAAAGGCGCGCTTGACGCCGTGCTGTCTTTCCTTTCAGCCTTGCCCTCATGAGCAGCACACGCACCGAAACGGACTCGATGGGCGCAATCGAAGTGCCCGCGCAGCGCTATTGGGGCGCGCAGACCCAGCGCAGCATCGGCAACTTCAAGATCGGCGGGGAGCGCATGCCGCTGCCCCTCATCCATGCCTTCGGATTGCAGAAGAAAGCCGCAGCGTTGGCTAATAAGGCGCTGAAGGAATTGCCCGCCGATGTGGCCGATGCCATCGCCGACGCCGCGCAAGAAGTCGCCGACGGCAAGCTCGACGAGGAATTTCCGCTGGTGATCTGGCAGACCGGCTCGGGCACCCAGACCAACATGAACCTCAACGAGGTCATCGCGGGGCGCGCCAACGAACTGCTGACGGGCACGCGCGGCGGCAAGTCGCCCGTGCACCCCAACGATCACGTCAATCGCGGGCAGTCGTCCAACGACAGTTTCCCGACGGCCATGCACATCGCCGCGATGCTGGAGATCGAGCGGCGGCTGATTCCCGCGCTGCGGACGCTGCAGTCGGCCCTTGAGAGCAAGGCTGCGGAATTCAACACGGTGGTCAAAATCGGCCGCACGCACCTGCAGGACGCCACGCCGATGACCGTAGGCCAGGAGTTTTCCGGTTACGCCGCGCAGCTTCGGTTCGGCAAGAGCCGCCTGTTTGCGGCCATGCCCGCCCTGCTGCGGCTGGCCCAGGGCGGCACCGCGGTGGGCACCGGGCTGAACGCCAAGGCGGACTTCGCCGAGACATTCTGCGGGGAATTGTCGCGCCTGACGTCCATGCCCTTCACGCCCGCGCCGAATTTTTTCGAGGCCTTGGCGGCCCATGATTCATTGGTGGAATGTTCGGGCATGTTGAACACGCTGGCGGTGTCGCTGATGAAGATCGCCAACGACATCCGGCTTTTGGGTTCTGGCCCCCGCGCCGGAATCGGCGAACTGGCGCTGCCCGAAAACGAGCCCGGTTCGTCGATCATGCCGGGCAAGGTCAACCCTACGCAAGCAGAGGCGCTGACCATGGTGTGCGCGCAGGTGATGGGCAACCACACAGCCGTCACCATCGCGGGGTCTCAGGGACATCTGGAGCTGAATGTTTATAAGCCGGTCATCATCGCCAACGTGCTGCGTTCCATTCGTTTGCTGGCGGATGCCGCGGTGAGCTTCGCCGACAACTGCATCGCGGGGCTCAGCCTCAATCACGCAGTCATCCAAAAGCACCTGGACGAATCACTGATGCTGGTCACCGCGCTGGCCCCGCACATCGGCTATGACAAGGCGGCAAGCATCGCCAAGCTGGCGCACCACGACAACCTGACGCTCAAACAAGCCGCGCTGAAGTTGGGCCACGTGTCGGCGGCGGACTTCGACCGCTGGGTTCGGCCACAGGACATGATCGGCCCCCATGACTGACGGCGCGATCCGCAAACGCTCCGTCTCGCTGGCCGGGCACCGCACCAGCGTTTCGGTGGAGGATGCGTTCTGGGACGAACTGAAACGCCTCGCCGCGCGCGACGCACTGACGGTGACGGAACTTCTGACGCGCCTGGACGCCGAACGGCCCGGCAATCTGTCCAGCGCCATCCGGCTGCATGTGCTCAAGTCGCTGCAGAATCAGCGCTGAGACAGATCGAGCTTGATGGTCGGCGCGGCGATCGGCCCGCTGATGGACGCGGGCACGCTGGGCGGCAAGATCAGTTGCGCCGACGGCCCGGCGATGAGCCCGCGGTCGCGCAATTTCAGCACGCCCTTCAGATCGAACGTTTGCCGCGCCAGATCGACCGCGCCCTTGAATGTCGCGCCATAGGCGTTGGATTGAACCGACAAATCTTCCGTCGCGGCGATGCCGTTTTCGATGCTGAACGAGGCGGTTGCTTCCTGCTTGACCGGGCTGTTGCCCGGGCCTTCGGCTTGCCCGGCCGCGGCCAGCGGGGCGAACACGCCGCTGGGTTTAAGCGCCGCGTTGGCCGGCACGGAGAGTTTGAAATTTCCCGCACCCGTCAGCGCCGCCAGCCAACCCTCGGGACGCGGCGCGGTCGCGGAAAAATTGACCGTCAGGTCGGCTTTGGCCTTACCCTGCGCGGCGAACAGCGCAGCCGCCTCGTTGAGCACGACCTGGCCTTGCAGCGTGTGCGCGCTGCCGTCCTTGGCCCACTTCATCCCCACTTGCGCCGCGCCGCCGTACAGCGCGCCCGACCACTCGGCCAGCTCCACGGCGTTTTTCGACGCGACGAAACGCATGGAAAAATTATCCGCGTCGATCAGCGAGGATTGAAAACGCACGCCCGACAGCGCCACCTCGCCCTGCCAGTCGCCGGGTATCGGCAGCGGGATGATCGGAAACGTCGCCAGGTCGAGGTTGATCTCGCTCAGCGCGGCCTTGACGGTGCGCGGCTGTGTGCTGTCGTCGAATTCCAGCGTGCCCCTCAATCCGTAGGGCCCGGCGGCGACGGCGATGTCGGTGAAGGCCACGCGCCGCCCATCGAACTTCACCTTGGCGTTGGCCGACAGCGCCGATGCGCCCAGCTTGCCCTCAAGCGCCATGACAGCATCCAACAGCGAACCGTTCAGCGCGCCGGTCAGCGACCACGGCCCCAGCTCGCGCAGGGCGGCGGGAACCTGCGAGCGCGCCGCGCGGGCGAACCGCGCCGGGTCGGAAATCCTCACGTCGAACTGCAAGCTTTCGGCCGTGGGCACACCCGACAGGTCGCGGATCTTGCCGCCGATCCAGCCCGCGGCACCCGACGCATCGGTGAAGGCGACAGAGCGGATGTCGATCACTCCATTGTCAAAGGCCACGTCGATGCCCAAGGGCCCGGCCAACTGATCGCGCCACGTCAGCAGCGGCACGGCGATGCGCACCGTGCCGCGTTGTACGGCCAGATTGCCGAGCCACGGCACCAGCGGATTGACGCCGTAGCCGGATACAGACGCATCGCGCGGCGTCAGCCCGATGACGGAGCGCAATACGCCGCGCAGCAACGGCCCATAGCGGTCCAGGGCCAAACGGTCGGCGTCCAGTTCCACGGCGAAGGGCGATGCGGCGTCCCACCCGAAGACGATGCGGCCCTTGGCCTGCGTGGCGTCGAACGACAACGCCAGATCGCTCAGCACCGTCAGGCGCGCGTTGGTCTGGATCAGCCCGCTGGCGGAAAATGCCGAGATTTGTTCCGATACCTCGCCGCCGCCGATACCCAGCCACGCCAAGAAGCCCGGCATGTCGCGCACGTCGCCGCGCCACGAGCCGGTGAAACCTTCATCCTCGACACCCGCGGTCCACAGGCCCGCCACGGAGACGCGCGCCTGCCCGGGCAGTGTGAGTGCCGCATTACGCACCGTCCACGCACCTTGATCGCGCACCAGGTCGACCGCCAGGTCGCGCGCGGTCTGCGCGCCCAGGCTCACGCCCGTGCCGTTGATCTTGATCTCGCCCGACCACGGCTGACTTCCGAACACGTTGAACGCGGGCGGCGCAGCCGAGACCGCCGCGGCCGTGGGCAGCCATTGCAGCATGTCGGCCTGAACCACCTCGACCGACAGGACAAAGCGCGGTGCTGCGTCGAACACCGCGTTGCCCGAAAGGCGCGCGATCTGCGCGCCCAAGGACATTTCAGACGAGGTCACCGCGAGGCGCTGGTCGGTCGTCTCAATCTCGGCCGAGAGTTTGAGGGGCGCGCTTGACCATGGCCACCGCCCCGCCGCGCCGCCGGTCAGCAACACGGCATCGGCCGCATGCAGGGCCGACAGCGCGACGCGGCCTTTGAAGTCCACCGCCGCCGTCAGCGCGCCCGACGCTTCCATCGTGATGTCGGCCTCGGGCAATTCCAGTTTCATCTGCAGACTGCGCGCGCCGTCGCGCAAACCCGCACCCAGGCGTCCTTCGACCGACAGCGGCAGCCCTTCAAACACGCCGCCCGCCGCCCAACTCAGCGCGCCGCTGGAGGAGGTCGTCAACTCGGCGTCGAGCCCCTCGACGATCAACACGCGCTCTTGGGCGTGAAGGTGCAGCGTCGCGCGCTCGAGCGTGAGTTGCGACGCCGCGGAGGCGTCAAAACCCGCCAGCGGCAGGTCGATGGTCGGGCGGAGAAGCTTCAAGGTCGCGATGGTGTAGCGGCCCAATAATAAGTCACGCCAGCCGAGATCGGCGCGGATTTCCTCGACCGACAGCGCGAGTTTGGTTCCGTCGAAAGCCGGCGTGGCGACGTCGCGGATGATGAGCTGCGGGCCGGGCACCAGCGACAAAATGATGTCGCCGCGCAACGCGACCTCCTGGCCCAGGGCGCGGCCAAGCTCGGCTGAAATCGTCGGCGAGAGCGTGCGCAGGTCGATCAGCCGGGGGGCGAAGGCCAGCGCCGCGCCCAGCAGAATCGCCACGAAGGCGGCGAAGACCAGCGCGGTGCGCGGTGTTCCGGTCGAGGTCACAATGGAAATTAAAACGCGGCTTCGGGCAGCGCCATGGACGACGCGCTGCCGGTACGAATCAGACCGTCGAGAGAGGCGATCTGCGGCAGCACCTTGTGCATGAAGAACCGGCCGACATGAATCTTGGTGGCGTAGAAGTCGTCGCCGCCGTCTTTGTGCGCGCTCGCCTTCTCGGCCATCAGCACCCACATCCAGGCCATGCACGTCAGGGCGAACAGACGCAGGTAGTCGTTGGCGACGGCTCCGCGCAAATTCGCATCGTTCTGCGACTGCTCGACGATCCACTGGGTCACGGCGACGAGCTTGGCGCGCGCATCCTTGAAGGGCGCCGTGAATTCCGCCAGGTCGTTGCGGCCCTGGACGCGCGCCAGCATGGCATCAGTCTCGGCCATGAAACCCTTGAACAGCCGTCCGCCGGCGATGCCGAGCTTGCGGCCGATCAGGTCCAGCGCCTGAATGGTGTTGGTGCCCTCGTAGATCTGGGTGATGCGCACGTCGCGCACCATCTGTTCCAGGCCCCATTCCTTGATGTAGCCGTGGCCGCCATAAACCTGCAGGCACATATTCGTGAGTTCGGAACCGAAGTCGGTACCCGAGGCCTTCACGATGGGCGTGAGCAGCCCCACCAAGTCGTCGGCCTTTTCGCGCGCGGCGGCATCCGTGTGCCGGTGCGCGATGTCGGCCTGCATGTGCGCGTACAACGCCAACGCGCGCTGGGCTTCCACCACGCTGCGCGCGGTGAGCAGGCGGTTGCGTATGTCGGGATGAACAATAATGGGATCAGCAGGTTTGTCGGGGCGCTTCGGGCCATCGGCGGCGCGGCCCTGGATGCGGTCCTTCGCGTAGGCCGCCGCGTTCTGATAGGCCAGTTCAGACTGGCTGATGCCCTGGCTGCCGACGAACAGGCGCTCCTTGTTCATCATGGTGAACATGCCGGCCAGGCCCTTGTGCGGTTGGCCCACCAGCCAGCCGGTCGCACCGTCGAAGTTCATGACGCACGTCACCGAGGCCTTCATGCCCATCTTGTGCTCGATGGAGCCGCAGTTGACGGCGTTGCGCTTGCCCAACGATCCATCTGAATTTGCGATGAACTTCGGCACCAGGAACATGGAGATGCCGCGGCTGCCTTCGGGCGCGTCGGGCAACTTCGCCAGCACCAAGTGCACGATGTTCTCGGCCATGTCGTGCTCACCCGCCGAGATGAAGATTTTTGTGCCGCTGACGGAATAGCTGCCGTCGCCGTTGGGCACGGCCTTGGTGCGCAGCAGGCCCAAGTCCGATCCCGCGTGGGATTCGGTCAGGCACATGGCACCTTGCCATTCGCCGCTGACCAGCTTGGGCAGATACACCGTCTTCTGCTCGGGCGTACCGTGCGCGCCCAGCGCCAAAATGGTGCCCTGGGTCAGGCCGGGGTACAGGCCGAAGGAGACGTTGGCCGAGCCGACCATTTCGGCGACCAAATAATCGAGCGTTTCGGGCAAACCTTGTCCGCCGAAGTCGGGGCTGGCGGTCAGGCCGCACCAGCCACCCGCCGCGTATTGTTTGTAGGCGTCCTTGAAACCCTTGGGCGTGGTGACTTTGCCGTCCTTGAAGGTGCAGCCCTCGGCGTCGCCGGTCTGGTTGATCGGGTGCAGCACGTCCTGGCAAAGCTTGGCGCATTCCTCCAGCACCGCGTCCATCACGTCGGCCGTCACCTCTTCCAGGCCCGGCAGCGCGGTGAGCGTTTTCTCGGCGGCGAACACTTCGTGCAGGGCAAAGCGCATGTCGCGCAGCGGTGCGGTGTAGGTGGTCATGATGCGGCGTCTTTGGTTCGGGTGGACGGATGCGCCGATTCGCCTCGGCGTCGGTTTTTCAGGTTTAAGATGAAGCCCCGACCCGCCCCGGTCAACCCGCGAAAACCCAACAGCGCCAAGGGTTTGACGGCGATGATCCAGGCCCACACATCGGCCGTATTCATATCAGACTGTTTAAGTCCGATTAAGCTTGCAATCGCCGGCTTGGACAGTCTTGATTGTGCTGTTCACTTCAACGCCCAACCGGGCTCACGACGACGGAGACCAACGATGTCCTTCAACTTCTTCCGTAAGGCATCCCCCGCCGCCGCGCATTTCAATGCCGCTCACGCCGGGGATTACCACACGCGCATCAAGACCTATCCCGTTCTGTCCGAACAGGAGGAGCGCGATCTGGTCGAACGGTGGTTTACCCAGGCCGACCGCAAAGCCCATGACGCGCTGATCCAAAGCCACCTGCGCCTGGTGCCCAAGATCGCCCAGAAGTACTCCGGCTACGGCATCGACGTCGCCGACCTGATCAGCGAGGGCAATGTCGGCTTGGTGCATTCCCTCGAGCGTTTCGATCCGGCCAAGGGCTTTCGTTTCTCGACCTACGCCCGTTGGTGGATCAAAGCGGCGATTCTGAACTACATCTTACAGACGTGGTCGCCTGTGAAAGTCGGCAACGGTGCCAACAAGAAGCGGCTGTTCTTCAACCTGCGCCGCGCCAAGCGCACGCTGCACCTGGACGGCGAGCGCTACCTGTCGGACAAGGACGTGGCGCAGCTGGCCAAGCACTTCGGCGTCAGCACCGAGGACGTGATCGCCATGGACCGGCGCATGTCGGCCAATGACGTGTCCATGTCCCAGCCCGTGGGCCAGTCGCTGGAGGGCGATTCCATCGAATTCGGCGACACGCTGGCCGACGACGCGCCGACACCCGAGGATACGTTGGTGGCCGCCGACGACCGTGCGTGGCGCTCAGCGGCGTTGCGCGATGCGTTGCAGAAGTTGGATGCGCGCGAGCGCGAGATTTTGTCGAAGCGCTATCTCACCGAACGCCCGGCGACGCTCTCGAAGCTGGCACGCCTGTACGGCCTGACGGCCGAACGTGTGCGCCAGATCGAGGCCAAGGCGATTATGAAAATGAAGCAGTTCATGCGCCCGGCCATCCGCCGCCCGGCCCACGCCATGGGCGCTGCGTTTGCGATGTTCTTTGCCGCCACGGAAAGCTACGCCGCCTAATCACTTCCGCTGCGCGGTTCTTGACTTAAAGCATGGGGCGGAGAGTATTCCGCCCCATGCCCTCTGCCCTTCAATTCATCGAGCGTCCCTCGCCCAATCACGGCGAGCGCACATCGCCCGTCAGCCTGATCGTGCTGCACTACACCGGCATGAGCACGTCAGCCCAGGCGCTGGAGCGGCTGTGCGATCCGGCGGCACAGGTGAGTGCGCATTATCTGGTGGACGAGGACGGCAAGGTTTTTCGCCTGGTCGCCGAAGACCGCCGCGCGTGGCACGCGGGCGTGGCTTACTGGCGCGGCATGCGCGACATCAACAGCGCATCCGTGGGAATTGAAATCGCCAATCCGGGCCATGATTACGGCTACCGCGCGTTTCCCGATGCGCAGATCGACGCCGTTGCGTCACTCACCGCCGACATCATCGCGCGGCACGGTTTGCGCGCGGCCGACGTGATCGGCCATTCCGACATCGCCCCGGGCCGCAAGATCGACCCCGGCGAATTGTTCCACTGGCGCGAGCTGGCGGCGCGCGGCATCGGCGTGTGGCCGAACTTAAGCGGCACCAAGCACCTGGTCACCGCCGATACGGCGATGAAGCTGCTGTCGAACATTGGTTACGCTGTACCGCTGTCAGCCGAGTTGGGCGCGGACATTCTGGCCAAGCCCGCCGACGTGGTGGCCGCCTTCCAGCGCCATTATCGCCCCGGGCGGATCGACGGCGTGCTCGACGCCGAAACCCTGGCCCTGATCCAGACATTGGCCGGCCCAGACCTCGCTTGACCCGCCTCCCGGCTGCGCCCATGGTGCGCCCCGCCAGATGGCCGGATAGCCGCGGTCACTCTTAAAAGTGATCGAGGAAAGTCCGGGCTCCACGGAAGCAAGGTGCCGGTTAACGGCCGGCGGGGGCGACCCCAGGGACAGTGCAACAGAAAGCAAACCGCCTCGGGTTTCGGCCCGGGGTAAGGGTGAAAGGGTGCGGTAAGAGCGCACCGCAGGCTTGGTAACAAGTCTGGCTCGGTAAACCCCACCTGGAGCAAGACCAAATAGGGACGGCCGATTGGGCGGGCAACCGCGCCAATAGATGTGTTTCCGCACCGTCGTCCGGGTCGGTCGCGCGAGGTGCCCGGTAACGGGCATCCCAGATGAATGGCTATCCCCCGGTTTCGGCCGGGGACAGAACCCGGCTTACAGGCCATCTGGCGCTTTTCTTTGATTTTCAATGGTTTAGCAGAATCCCCCGCGATTATCCCCTTACGGCAAGTAATTGGCGCTAGCCCATGCCAATAGTGATGCGCCATATTGAAGGCCCCCACTACTATCCTTGTTGGGAGCCACGCGAGATGCCCAGGATTCCGCCTGATGCCTCCCTATTCTGTATTTACCTATTCAACAGCCTTTCTGACGCTAGGTTAGGCGCGCATTCGGGCGGTTGTGGCTTCTTCATCGGCCTTCCTTGGGAAAGCGACCAAAGCCGGGCGCACGTTTATGCCGTGACGAATGATCATGTTGTGCGGGCTGCTGACGGCGGCTCTAAAGCGACAGTTATTCGCTTCACTGATCGAAACGCCGGGCTAGCCGTGCCACATCAAACTCAACTTTCAGAATGGCGGTTTCCAAATGTGAGATCAGATTTGGCCATTCGCCTCATGGAATCCAATCTGGATTTGCACACTGAGCATATAAAGGTGATCGCCGACGACGAAACAATCAGATCACATGATATTGGCACTGGCGACGAAGTGTTTTCCCTTGGTCGGTCAGTTGACATTGGCGAGAGTGTAAAAAATCATCCCGTGGCAAGATTTGGCAACGTCGCAATTATGCCCGAGGTTTTGGTTGATCAAATACCAAGTTATGTCGTTGAAATGCGCTCACGAACCGGGTTTAGCGGCTCGCCAGTTTACGTATATATTCCTGGGGCTAAAGAAGTTCTTGGCCGTAGTGTCAAATTGACGGCGCACAAATTTTACGGGCCGTGGCTTCTTGGGGTACACGCTAAACAACTCCCAATCATCGGTCCTCAAGCGCCTCCTGGAAACATTGGTTCAGGTATGTGCGCGATAGTGCCAGCAAAAATATTGAAGGAGTTTATTATGAATGATCGACTTATTCAGGAAGAGCGTCGCGAAGTAGAGCGTGCGTGGAATTCTCGGCCTCATGCCATAAAGGAAACTCAAGAGTCCAGTAACCAAGGGCATAAAGAGGCTTTCACGTCTCTGCTAAACGCGGCAGCGAAAACGAAGCCACAAGCCGATTAAACATGCCTTCATGTGAGTTGCGGAAGTTGCGGCGATAGCTGAACTCGCTGACGTATTTCCACAGGTGTTTCGCTGAAACATGGACGTGCGTTCCCTTGATCGAGTTTTTCAACCGCGACCAGTGGCCTTCAATCGTATTCGTGTGGTGCTTGCCGCGCACGTACTCTTTCCGCGAGTGGTTGACGGAGCCGTGTTCATATCGAAGCGACTTTAGCTGCTTATAGCCCTTCCATTCGTCAGTGCTGATGGTGCTGCGGATTACGACATTGTGCCGGATAACGGAAGCCAGCTCCGCCTTCTGAACCGTGCTGATCGGGCCAGCGCGTAAGATGCCATCGCGCTCAACCATGCCCATCACGATGGTTTTGTTATCCATCGCGGACGACTTGTAGCCCTTCTTGCTACTCTTGCGGCCAGTGCGCTTCACGCCGCCGATGAATGTCTCGTCAATCTCGACGTGACCTGACATTGGGCGGTTGTCGTCAGCAGCAGCCATCAGCTTGCGAAGTTCGTGCGCCATACGCCACGCCGTTTTGTAGGTCACGCCCAGTTGGCGCTCCAATTCTTTGGCCGCAACGCCATGACGGGTGCTGGTCATCAAGTACATGGCGAAGAACCACTTGGTCAGGGGCGTACTGGACTTCTCGAAGATCGTCCCGGCACAAGGGAAGATGTGATGGCCGCAGGACTGGCAGGCGTAGCCGCGCCGCTTGGTCATGGCATGGAACTGGGATTCAACGCCACAACCGGGGCAGAACAGCTTGGTGCCGCCGCACTGGATTTCCATCAGTTTCGCCAGACAGGCCGCATCGTCCGGGTACTCGCTCTGGAACTGCTTGAAGGTGTATTTGGCCATGGCCGATTCCCTTAACTTGTTGACAAGGGATAGCGTGCCAGTTAAGCTACTTGTCGTCAAGGGATAATTGCGGAATCCCCGAGTCCGCCACGGATTCGGCCCGGATTCACCCCAAAGCGCGCGCAGAGTGCGCTCCTCGCCGCCGCGTTCATCAGTCTTAATTTGGCGAATTTCGTTGCGGGGCGAAGCACTTACCAAAAGAACAAATAGTGAACAATTCCAGGCGCTTAGGGTCTGTTCCCATTGACACCCATATTTTCCCATGAGATACCATATCGGTCCTGGGTCTGCGTGCCTGCAGCACGCGTCAGCCTTGGACCTGCGGGGAACGGGTAGAGGGTGGTCCGGCCGTGAAGGCGTTTATCGGGACCTTTGTTAATAAAATCGACGCCAAGGGGCGGATTTCGGTCCCTGCGTCCTTTCGCACCGCGTTGGCGGCGAAGGGCCTGAACGGCGTCGCTCTATATCCGTCACCCTTAAGCGACTGCATCGAAGGCTGCGGCATGGACCGCATCGAATCCCTGGTGGAGACGATGAAGGACGACCCCCTGCCCTCGCTCGACGACGATGCGGTTGCGCACCTTATTGTCGGCAGCGCCCGCGAGACGCCGTTTGACGCCGGCGGGCGGATTGTTCTGCCGGAGGACTTCATCGCCAAGGCAAAATTGACCGACAAAGGCGCGTTCGTCGGCAAGGGCCGCACGTTCCAAATTTGGGAACCGGCTGCTTTGGCCAAAACGCAAGACGCGCTGATGAAGCGCGTGCTGGCCGGACGGCAAGCGCAGTTGGCCGCCGGCAAAGACGAGGCGCGATGAACAGCCCCGCCGCGCCCTCGCCCGACTCACCCCACATCCCCGTCCTCCTCGCTGAAGTCCTCGCCGCGCTGCAACCGCGCGACGGCGGCATATACGTCGATGGCACCTTCGGCGCCGGCGGCTACACGACGGCCCTGCTCGAAGCGGCCCAGTGCCACGTGTGGGCCATCGACCGCGACCCCGACGCGCTGGCCCGCGGCGCGGCCCTGGTGACGCGCTTCCCCGACCGCCTGCACCTGATCGCCGGGCGCTTCGGCGAGATGGCCGACCTGCTGGCGGCCCACGGCGTGCGCAACGTGGATGGGATTGCTTTGGATATCGGCGTCAGCTCCATGCAGATCGACGACCGCGCGCGCGGCTTTTCGTTCCTGCGCGACGGCCCGCTCGACATGCGCATGGAACGGCAGGGGCGCAGCGCCGCCGACGTGGTCAACACGCTGCCCGAGAAAGACTTAGCCGAGATCATCCTGACCTTCGGCGAGGAGAAGCATGCCCGCAAAGTCGCCAAGGCCATCGTCGCTGCGCGCCAGGAACGCCCGTTCTCGCGCACGCTGCATCTGGCCGACGTGATCCGCGCCGAAGTGCGCCGCGCGCACGACGGCATCGATCCCGCCACCCGCACCTTTCAGGCCTTGCGCATCTATGTGAACGACGAGTTGGAGGAGCTGGACCGGGGCCTGCGCTCGGCCGAATTCCTGCTGCGGCCCGGGGGTCGTTTAGCGGTTGTCTCGTTCCACTCGCTGGAAGACCGGATCGTCAAGACGTTCATGAGAACGCGCTCGGCTGAAGCCGCGCGGCCCTCGCGTCACATGCCCGCCAGTGCGGTGAAGGCGTCCGCGCCCACCTTCAGCCTGATCACCAAGCGCCCCGCCACGCCCACCGACGACGAACTGGGGCGCAACCCGCGCTCGCGCTCGGCGCGCCTGCGCGTGGCCGAACGCACGTCTGCGTCGGCGCTGGCCGTCGCCGGAGGCCGCCCATGAGGTGGTCGATGGTGATGTGGGCGGCCTTGACCGTCGTGGTGGGCATCAGCCTGTTCATGCTGAAGTACCAGGTGCAGGCACTGGAGGATCAACTCCACGCCACGCACACGCAGATCGAGAAAGACAAGAGCGCCATCCGCGTGTTGCAGGCGGAGTGGACGTATCTCAACGATCCCGGCCGCCTGCGCCGCCTGAGCGAGCAGCACTTAGGCTTCGCCGCACCGACCGCCAAGCAGGTGGCGACCATGGCGCAACTGCCCTATCGCCAGGGCCAGGTGCCCGCGCCCGAGGGCGTGTCCACGCCGGAGATGGAACCCGCAACCCCGATGCCCGGTGTGCGCGCGGCCATGCTGTCGCCGGCGTCTTATCAATATGCAGAGTCCAGCGCCTCGTTTGTCACGGCCGCGGCTGCCCCCGAACGTCCCAGCGCCATCGCGGCCACCGTTGCCCGTCTTCAGCGCCTGTTAGGTCCAACGTGGTCTGGGACGGCCTTCTTGCAGGAGCCGCCACGATGATCGGCTCCATGACCGCCAAACACCGCACCTTCTTGTATCCGGGCGAGGAACTGCGCCCCAGCCGCACGCCCAAACTGCATCTCGACGGCGCGACCAAGCGCGTGGTCGAGACCGGGCGCATCCGCCTCATCGTCACGGCCGGCTTGTTCGGCCTGGCGTTCGCGGGCATCGCCGGGCGGTTGGTGGAACTGATGGTGCTGGACAACACCGCGAACGGAACAGCGCGGACCGCCGCGCTGAAGTCCGCGCCCGCCTCCGCGCACCGCGCCGAGATTTTGGACCGCAACGGCATCCTGATCGCCACCAATCTGCCGACGGTGAACCTCTATGCCGATTCCGCCAAGGTGCAGGACGTCCCGCAAGCGGCGATCAAGCTGGCCGAGGTGCTGCCCGATCTGGACCGCGCCGACACGCTGCGCCGCCTGGCCTCGGGCCAGCGCTTCATCTATCTGCGCCGCCACCTCACGCCCGCCGAGCAGATGTCGGTGAACAGGCTCGGCATTCCCGGCGTGCATTTCGAGAACGCCGAGCGGCGCGCCTACCCGCACGGCTCGTTGTTCGCCCACATCGTCGGCGCGACGGATCCCGACAACCGCGGCAACGCCGGTATCGAGAAATCCTTCGACGGGCAGCTGAGCGCCCAAAAGCCGGTCAAGCTCTCGCTCGACGTGCGCGTGCAGCATACGGTGCGCGACGCGCTGGCCGAGGGCATCGCGCGTTTCCAGGCCGCGGCGGGCAGCGCGGTGGTGATGGACGCCAACACGGGTGCGTTGCTGGCCATGGTCTCGCTGCCCGACTTCGACCCCAAGGCCCTGGGCGCGGCCAGCGACGACGCGCGCTTTAACCGCGTGACGCTAGGCCTGTACGAAATGGGCTCGACCTTCAAGCTGTTCACCGCCGCCATGGCGCTGGACGGCGGCACGGCGAACCTGAACAGCCGCTACGACGCCACCACGCCGATCAAGATGGGCCGCTTCACCATCAACGACTATCACGCGCAAAACCGCTGGCTTTCGGTGCCGGAAGTGCTGATCCACTCCTCCAACATCGGCGCGGCCAAGATGGCGCTGGATGCGGGCACCGAGGCGCAAAAATCTTTCCTGCGCAAGCTGGGCCTGCTGACCCCGGTGGATCTGGCGCTGCCCGAAGTCGGCACGCCGCAATTTCCGCGCACGTGGCGCGACATCAACACCATCACCATTTCCTATGGTCATGGTGTATCCGTCACGCCGGTCAATGTCGTCGGCGCCATCGGCGCGCTGGTCAACGGCGGCGTGTTGTACACGCCCACGCTGATCGAACCCGACGCGCGGCCCGAGGGCCGTCAGGTCATTTCGCAGCAGACCTCCGACGCGATGCGCGCCTTGATGCGCATGATCGTGCTGGAAGGTTCGGGCAAGCAGGCCGACGTGAAGGGCTATCTGGTCGGCGGCAAGACCGGCTCGGCGGAAAAAGTCTCGCGGCGGGGCGGCTACATGGAAAGCTCGCTGCGCACCTCGTTCGTCTCGGCCTTTCCCATCGATGCGCCGCGCTACGTGGTGCTGGTGGTGCTGGATGAACCGAAGGGCACGAAAGAGACCTACAACTTCGCCACGGCGGGCTGGAACGCGGCCCCCACGGCCGGCTCGATCATCGGGCGCATCGCGCCGATGCTGGGCGTGTTCCCGCTGGGCCACACCGATTCCTTTCAGCCGCTGGCGGGCCTGATCGCCGCGAGCGCGCAAGCGCGCAACCAATACGCCGTGGCCGTGAAGGCCAAGGCCGATGCGGCGCAAGCCTTGTTGCGCGCGCTGCCCGATAACGGCGAAGCGGACCGAACCGTTCAAGACGAGAGCGACCCGATCGGCTCGCTGGTCGACGCCATGGGTGGCGACGGTGAAATTGAGTGAACTGTTGGAAGAACAGGGCATGGACCCTGCGGCATTGAAAGAGATGGACATTGCCGGTCTGACCGCGGACTCCCGCGACGTCAAACCCGGCTACCTGTTCGCAGCCCTGCCGGGCGCGAAGGCCGACGGACGCGCGTACGTCTCCGAGGCGGTGGCGCGCGGGGCGGCCGCCGTGCTGGCACCGCCGGGCACGGATTTGGGCGCGGCGCGCGCGGATGCGCACGGCCACGTCATCCGCCTGATCACAGACAGCAACCCGCGCCGGCGCTTTGCGCTGATGGCCGCGAAATTTTATCCGCATCAGCCCGACGTCATCGCCGCCGTGACGGGCACCAACGGCAAAACATCCGTCGCGCACTTTACCCAGCAGCTTTGGACCGCGCTGGGCAAGCGCGCGGGCTACATGGGCACGCTGGGTGCGTGGGGCGCGGCCAAGAAGATCGACGGCAGCCTGACGACGCCCGACCCGGTCGGCGTGCATCGCGTGCTGGAAGATCTGGCGCGCGCCGGTGTGACGCATCTGGCCATGGAAGCCTCTAGCCACGGCCTGCATCAGTTCCGCGTCGACGGCGTGCGCATTTCCATCGCTGGGTTCACCAACCTCAGCCGCGACCACCTCGACTATCACAGCTCCATGGCCGCTTATCTCGCCGCCAAGCTGCGCCTGTTTTCGGACGTGTTGATCGAGGGCGGCACGGCGGTGCTCAACGCCGACACGCCGGAGTTCCCCGCGCTCGACGCCGCCTGCCGCCTGCGCCGCCACCGCGTGCTGTCGTACGGCGAGCGCGGCGACGCCATTCGCTTGGACGGCGTTGTGCGTGCCGCGGCCTCGCAGAAACTGAAGCTCGCGATCTTCGGCCAACTTTACGACGTGAATTTGCCTCTGGCGGGCCGCTTCCAAGTTGCCAATGCGCTGTGTGCGCTGGGCTTCGTGCTGGCCGGTGGGGCTGAACCCAAGGCCGCCGTGGCCGCGCTGGAAACCTTGAAGGGCGTGCCCGGCCGATTGGAGCACGTCGGCAGCACGGCGCAGGGCGCGCCGGTGTATGTGGATTACGCCCACACCCCCGACGCGTTGGAAACCGTGCTGAACGCGCTGCGCGCGCACACCACGGGCAAGCTGACCGTCGTGTTCGGCTGCGGCGGCGACCGCGACAAGGGCAAGCGTCGCTTGATGGGCGAGAAGGCCAAGGAGTTGGCCGAGCGTGTGATCGTGACCGACGACAACCCGCGCACCGAAGACGCCGCCACGATCCGCCGTGAAATTCTGCAAGGCTGCCCCGGCGCCGAGGAAATCGGCGAGCGTGACGCCGCGATCAAAGCCGCCCTCGCGAGTTTGAAAACCGGTGACGTGCTGCTGATCGCGGGCAAGGGCCACGAAAGCGGCCAGATCGTCGGCACCACGGTCATTCCGTTCAACGATGCAGATGTGGCACGCGCGTATTTGTCCGGAGGCCGCTCATGAGCGCGCTCTGGACCGCACCCGAGATCGCAAAGGCCGTGAACGGCACAACGACCGGCACATGGAGCGTGAACGGCGTGTCCATCGACAGCCGCACCGTGGCGCAGGGTGATCTGTTCATCGCGCTGGCGGGCCCGACGCACGACGGCCATGACCACGTGGGGTCGGCGCTGGCGGCTGGGGCTGCGGCTTCTTTGGTTCACCGGGAACCCAAAGCCTTCTCCGCCAGTCTGCACGATAAACTGCTAACGGTTAAAGATACGTTCACGGCGCTCAATGATTTGGGCCGTGTGGCGCGCGCACGCACCAACGCCAAAATCGCCGCCGTGACGGGCAGCGTCGGCAAGACCGGCACAAAAGAGGCGCTGAAGCTGGCCTTCGGCGCGCTGGGGTCCACGCACGCCACGCTGGGCAACCTCAACAATCACTGGGGCGTGCCCTTAAGCCTCGCGCGCATGCCGCGAGATTCAGCTTATGGCGTGTTCGAGATCGGCATGAATCATCCGGGCGAAATCGCGCCGCTGTCAAAGCTGGTCGCGCCGCATGTCAGCATCGTCACGGCCGTGGCCGCCGTGCATCTGGAATTTTTCGACTCCGTCGCGGGCATCGCCGATGAGAAAGCCAGCATTGCAGCAGGCCTGGTCAACGGCGGAAGCGCCGTGCTGCCCGCCGACAACGAACACTTCGACCGGCTCGTGGCCCAGACGCGCGGGCACGGCTGCACCAACATCATCTCGTTTGGAGCGGATGGCGACGCGCAGGCGCGCCTCGTGGGTGCGGCGTTCAACCCTAAGGGCATGCAGATCGCCGCCGATATTCTGGGCCAACGCATCACCTATGACCTGGCCGTCACCGGCAAGCAGTGGGCGATCAATACCTTGGCCGTGTTGGCCGCCGTCAAGACGCTGGGCGGCGACGTGATGGAAGCCGCAGCCGCCTTGTCGCACCTCACGGCCGGCAAGGGCCGCGGCGTGCGCAGTTCCATCGCGCTGCCGGGCGGCACGTTCACGCTGATCGACGAGAGCTACAACGCCAGTCCCGTGTCGGTGAAGGCCATGGCCGAGACCATGGCGCAGATCAAAGCCAACACGACCTCGCGCCTGATCTTCGTGCTGGGCGACATGCTGGAACTGGGCGCGCAGGCACCCGCGCTGCACGCCGAACTGGCCACGGTGCTGCTGAAAAGCGGCGCGGACGGCGTGTTCACCGCCGGGCCGTTGATGGAGCACCTGCACGACGCGTTGCCGCGCGACAAACGCGGCGGCCATGCCAAGGACGCCGCGTCGTTGGCCCCGCTGGTCACGGCCGTCGTGAAGCCCGGCGACCTCGTCGCCGTCAAGGGCTCCAACGGCAGTCGAATGTCGGTGGTGGTCGATGCGCTCGCGACGCTGACCAACGCCATGCCCAAAGCAGCCAACGGTTCATAAGGGACATACTCAGAAATGTTTTTTGCCCTCGCCCAGTTCGCTGATCAGTTGCCGGTGCTGAACCTGTTCCGCTACCTGACGTTCCGCGCGGGCGCCTCGGTGGTTACGGCCATGGTCGTGTGCTTTTTGTTCGGTCCGGCCATCATCGCCTGGCTGAAGGCCAAGCAGGGCAAGGGCCAGCCTATCCGCCAGGACGGCCCGCAAAGCCACCTCATCACCAAGCAGGGCACGCCGACCATGGGCGGCGTGATGATGCTGTTGGCCATCGGCGTGGCGACGCTACTGTGGGCCGACCTGTCGAACCGTTACGTCTGGGTGGTGCTGCTGGTGACGCTGGGCTACGGCTTCATCGGCTTTGTTGATGACTACATGAAGGTCACGCGTCGCTCATCGGGCGGGCTGGCGGGCCGGTTGAAGCTGGCCGCCGAAATTATCATCGCCGCCGGGGCTGCGATCTGGATCACCGACATCAGCGCGCCGAACTTGTCGGGCATGCTAGCCGTGCCGTTCTTCAAGGATCTGCTGATCGACATGGGCATCCTGTATGTGCCCTTCGCCGTGTTCATCATGGTGGGCTCGTCCAACGCCGTGAACCTGACCGATGGGTTGGACGGCCTGGCCATCGTGCCCGTGATCATCGCCGCGGGCGTGTTCGTCGCCATCGCCTACCTGATCGGCAACACGGTGTTCGCCAATTATCTGCAAGTGCACTACGTCGCAGGCGCGGGCGAGCTGGCCGTCTTTGGTGGCGCGATCGTCGGCGCGGGGCTGGGTTTCCTGTGGTTCAACGCTCCGCCCGCTATGGTGTTCATGGGCGACACCGGCTCGCTGGCCATGGGCGGCGCGCTGGGCTCGGTCGCGGTCGTCACCAAACACGAGATCGTGCTGGGCCTCGTCGGCGGGCTGTTCGTGCTGGAAACCATCTCGGTCATCGTCCAGGTCGTCTCGTTCAAGCTGACGGGCAAGCGCGTCTTCCGCATGGCGCCGCTGCACCATCACTACGAGGAAAAAGGCTGGGCGGAATCCACCATCGTCATCCGGTTCTGGATCATCGCCATGATTCTGGCGATCGCCGGACTATCGACGTTGAAGTTGAGGTAAGCGCACAAACATGATTCCCGTCTTCACATTCGCCGGAGAAAAAGTCGGCATCGTCGGCCTGGGCAAGTCCGGGCTGTCGGCCGCTGCCGCCTTGAAAGCAGGCGGTGCGAAGGTATGCGTGTGGGATGACAACGCCGATGCGCGTAAGAAGGCCGTGGACGCCGGTTGGCCGCTGCTCGATGTGCAAGCGGAAAGATTGGACGTCGTGGCGCTGATCTGGAGCCCGGGCGTACCCCACACGCTGCCCAAAGCGCATGTGCTGGCCGTGAAGGCCAAAGCGCAGAACATTCCGCTGATGTGCGACGTGGACCTGCTCGCCCGCGCGCAAGAAGCCTCGTCGTTCATCGGCATCACCGGCACCAACGGCAAGTCCACCACGACGGCATTGACCGCGCATATCTTCGCCCACGCCGGACGGCCCACGGCTGTGGGCGGCAACCTCGGCACGCCCGCGCTGGACCTGAAGGCGCTCGGGGGCTTGGGCACCTACGTGCTGGAACTCTCGTCGTACCAGTTGGAATTGGTGCCGACGCTGTCGCTGGAAACGGCGGTGTTCCTCAACATCACGCCCGATCACATCGACCGTCACGGCAGCATGGACGGCTACGTCGCCGCCAAGCGGCGCATCTTCGCCGGTCAACGTCATCCGCGCGCGGCCGTGATCAGCATCGACGACGTCTATTGCGCCTCGCTGCGCGAGCAGTTGGTGCGCGACGGCGCGCATCTGGTGATTCCGATTTCCGTCAAACAAGCCGTGCCCGGCGGCGTGTATGTGAACAACGGCATGTTGATCGACGCCACGGACCGCAAAATCCGCGAGATCATCGACCTGCGCACCCTGCCGCGCCTTCCCGGCGAGCATAACTGGCAGAACGCCGCCGCGGCAGCCGCCGCCGCCCTGAGCCAGGGCATCGCCGCACCCGTGATCGCCGCCGCGCTGAAAACGTTCGCGGGCCTGCCGCACCGCCAAGAACTGGTCGCGACCGTCAAGGGCGTGGCCTTCATCAACGACAGCAAGGCGACGAATGCCGATGCCGCCGAAAAGGCGTTGCGCTGTTACGAGAACATTTACTGGATCGCGGGCGGCATCGCCAAGGAAGGCGGCATCGCCTCGCTGGCACCCTTGTTCCCGCGCATCCGCCACGCCTTCCTGATCGGCGAGTCCGCCGACGACTTCGCCGACGCGCTGGAAACGGGCAAGGTCCCGCACGATCTGTACGAAGACCTTGAAACCGCCATCGAAGACGCTGGCAAGCGCGCGCTGAAGGACAAGCGCCCCGGCGCGGTGGTGTTGCTCTCGCCGGCGTGCGCCTCCTTCGACATGTTCAAGAGCTTCGAGGAACGCGGGGATCGGTTTCGGTCGGAAGTGCGCGCGCTGTGGCCCGAGACAAGTACGGAGGCGCGCCCATGACCACGACGCTCGCCCGCACCGACATCAGCACCGTCGGCCGGTGGTGGTGGACCATCGACAAGTGGATGTTGGCCGCAACCACGTTCCTAATCCTGATCGGCATCATCCTGAATTTCGCCGCCGGTCCGCCGGCGGCCGAGCGCATCGGCGCGCAGACCTTCCACTTCGTCCAGCGTCAGATGGTCTTCCTGCCGCTGACCATCATGGTGATCTTCGCCATTTCGCTGATGGCCCCCGTACAGGTGCGCCGCTTCGCCGTCATCGGCTTCGCCGTCATGCTGGGCCTGATGCTGCTGACGCTGCTGATCGGCATCGAGGTCAAGGGCGCCAAGCGATGGCTGTACTTCGCGGGCCTGTCGCTGCAACCCTCCGAGTTCATCAAGCCGTTCTTCGCCGTGGTGGCGGCGTGGATGTTCGCCGAACACCGCACGCGCGAGGATTTTCCCGGCAACTTCATCTCCATCGGCCTGCTGCTGGCCGTCACTGCGGTGCTGCTCAGCCAGCCCGACATCGGGATGACGTTGGTGGTCACGGCGGTGTGGTGCGCGCAGTTCTTCATGGCGGGCCTGCCGATCTTCTGGGTCATCTTGATTGTCGTGGCGGGCCTGGGCGCCATCGTCGGTGCGTACTTCACCTTCCCGCACGTCGCCAGCCGCGTGGACCGCTTCCTTGATCCGGCCAGCGGCGACAGCTACCAGATCACGCAGGCCATGCGCGCCTTCCAGCAAGGCGGGCTGTTCGGCCGCGGGCCCGGCGAGGGCCGCGTGAAAGAGGCGCTGCCCGACGCCCACACCGACTTCATTTTCGCCGTCGCCGGTGAGGAGTTCGGTGTGTTCCTGTGCCTGCTGATGGTGGCGCTGTTCGCTTTCGTCGTGATCCGCGCGCTGCTGAAAGTGATGCGCGAGGAAAACATGTTCGTACTGCTGGCCGTCGGCGGGCTCGCCGTGCAATTCGGCCTGCAGGCGATCATCAACATGGCCTCGAGCCTGCACATGATGCCGACCAAGGGCATGACGCTGCCGTTCGTGTCCTACGGCGGTTCGTCGCTCGTGGCGCTGGGCATGGGCATGGGTATGATTTTGGCGCTGACGCGCCGCCGCCGCGACCCGGAGGGCCACGCCGCATGACGCCCGCACCTTCACCCGACGCACCCTTGATCGTGCTGGCCGCCGGCGGCACCGGCGGACACGTGTTCCCCGCCGAAGCGCTGGCGCAGGAATTGCTGGGCCAGGAGTATCGCCTGGCACTGATTACCGACGCGCGCGGCGCGCGCTATGGCGGCACGTTGGGGCTGATCGACAAGCATTTCATCAGCGCAGGCGCGCTGGCGGGCTTCGGGCTCATCGGCAAGGCGATCTCGGCCGTGCGGCTGACGATCGGGTTTTTCCAGGCCGTGCGCGTGCTCAAGCGCCTCAAGCCCGCCGTCGTAGTCGGTTTCGGCGGATACGCCGCGGCCCCCACGGTCGCGGCTGCATTGCTGGCGGGCATCCCCACCGTCATCCACGAACAGAACGCCATCCTCGGCTGGGCCAACCGCAAGCTCGCGGGCAAAGTCACGAAAGTCTGCACCTCGTTCGATCTGGCGCGCCCCGCGCCCGAGACCGCGCAACTCATCCGCACCGGCATGCCCGTGCGCCCGGCTGTGGCCGCCGTGCGCGCCACGCCCTATCACGCGCCCGCGCCCAACGAGCCTTTCCGCATCCTCATCCTCGGCGGCAGCCAGGGTGCCCGCATTTTCAGCGACGTGCTGCCCACCGCCATCTCCGCGTTGCCCGAAAGTTTCCGCAGCCGTCTGGAAATTTCGCAGCAGTGTCGGCCCGAAGAGATCGACCGCACCCAGGAGGCCTATGAAGGCCTGGGCGTGCATGTGGAGCTGCGTCACTTCTTTGAAAACGTGCCGGAACTTCTCGCCAAGGCGCATCTGCTGATCGCGCGCGCGGGTGCCTCCACCGTGGCCGAAGCCACGGTCGCGGGCCGCCCTAGCCTGCTCATCCCCTATCCATACGCTGCCGACGACCACCAGAGCGCCAATGCCAAGTCCGTGGCGACGGCGGGCGGCGCGTGGGTCATGGCGCAGGAGCAGTTCACGCCCGCGGCACTGGCCGAACATCTGACGATGCTCAATGAACAGCCGCAACTGCTGCTCAGCACCGCGTCCGCCGCGCAGGGGTTCAGCATCCCCGACGCCGCCGGCCGCATGGCCGCCGTGGTGACGGGCGTGGCTCATGGCAAGAACGGCGCGCGCGCCGGGCGCAACGTCGCATCGACATCGGTCTCGGCCACCGTCACCAGCCTAACCAACACCAACCCGATGGAACGTAGAATGACGCGAGGAGCCGCTTGATGCAATCCATGCCACTCGACATCGGCATCATCCACTTCGTCGGCATCGGCGGCATCGGCATGAGCGGCATCGCCGAGGTGATGCACAACCTCGGCTATAAGGTACAGGGCAGCGACATCGCCCAAAATGCGAATGTGGATCGTCTGCGCGGGCTCGGCATCAAGGTCGAGGTGGGCCATCGCGGCGAAAACCTGGGCGAGGCGCGCGTCATCGTCATTTCCTCCGCCGTCAAACCCGACAACCCGGAAGTGCTGGCCGCACGCCGCAACATGCTGCCCGTCGTGCGCCGCGCCGAGATGCTGGCCGAACTGATGCGCCTGAAGTGGTCCGTCGCCATCGGGGGAACTCACGGCAAAACCACCACCACCTCGCTGATCGCAAGCGTTTTGGAAACCGCCAAGCTGGACCCCACCGTCATCAACGGCGGCATCATCAACGCCTACGGCACCAATGCGCGCCTTGGCACCGGCGAGTGGATGGTGGTCGAGGCCGACGAGTCCGACGGCACCTTCAACCGCCTGCCCGCCACCATCGCCGTCGTCACCAACATCGACCCCGAGCACATGGATTTCTACGGCGACTTCGCCGCGCTTAAATCTGCATTCCGCCGCTTCGTTGAGGCGATACCGTTCTACGGCTTCGCGGTGATGTGCATCGACCACCCCGAAGTGCAGTCGCTGTTGCCGCACATCCAGGACCGCAAGATCATCACCTACGGGCTGAGCCCCACCGCCGTGGTGCGCGGGCTCAATGTCGTGCTCGACGGTAACGGCGCGCGCTTCGACGCCGCCTTATCCGAGCGCGTGGTCGGCGGCGAACGCACGATTAAAGACGTGCGCCTGCCGATGTTCGGTCAGCACAACGTGCTTAACGCGCTGGCCGCCGTATCGGTCGCCGCCGAGATGGGCATTTCCGACAACCTGATCCGCGAGGGCCTGGCGCGCTTCAAGGGTGTCAAACGCCGCTTCACCAAAGTCGGCGACGTCGACGGCATCACCATCATCGACGATTACGGCCATCACCCGGTGGAAATCGCAGCCGTGCTGAAGGCCGCGCGCACCACCACCAAGGGCCGCGTCATCGCCGTGGTGCAGCCGCACCGCTACTCGCGCCTGCAACAACTCTTTGAGGGCTTCTGCACCTGCTTCAACGACGCCGACCACGTGGTCGTGGCCGACGTTTATCCGGCGGGCGAAGCGCCGATTGCGGGCATCAGCCGCGATTCGCTCATCAACGGCCTGCACGCGCATGGTCATCCGCAAGTCACCGCGTTGCTCTCGCCCAAGCACTTGGCCGCCGTCATCGACGACATCGCCAAGCCCGGTGACTTCGTCGTCTGCTTAGGCGCGGGCAACATCACCGCCTGGGCCAACGCGCTGCCGCAGGACCTCGCTGCCATTCGTTTCAAGCCGCGCACCGAAGCGAAACAAACCGGGACCGCCGCATGATGACCGCTACGGCCTCATCGCCTGGTCTGATGGATCGCCTGCCCAAGGTGCGCGGCGGGTTCGAGCCCATGGCCGACCTGGGGCGCATGACGTGGTTCCGCGTCGGCGGTCCGGCGGAGGTGCTGTTCACGCCCGCCGATGTGTCTGATTTGGGCGCGTTCCTGAAAGCCAAGCCCGCCGATGTGCCCGTCACGTTCATCGGGCTCGGTTCCAACCTGCTGGTGCGCGACGGCGGCGTGCCGGGCGTGGTGATAAAGCTCGGCAAGGCGTTCAACACAATTGAAGCCGATGGCCTGACGTTGCGCTGCGGCGCTGCGGCCGTGGACGCCAATATCGCCACCTCGGCGCGCGACGCTTCAATTGCGGGCTTCGAGTTCCTGACGGGTGTTCCGGGCACCATCGGCGGCGCGCTGCGCATGAACGCAGGCTGTTATGGGCGCGAAATTCAGAACATCTGCGTCAGCGCCACGGCGCTGGACGTGCTGGGCAACGTGCGCAAGCTCTCCCTGGATGATCTCGGCTTCTCTTACCGCCATTGCAGTGTGCCGGAAGGCTGGGTGTTCGTCGGCGCGGAACTGCGCGGCGTCAAAGGCGACCCCGAGGCGATCACCGCACGCATCCGCGAAATTCGCGCCGAGCGTGAGGACAGCCAGCCCACGCAAAGCCGCACTGGTGGTTCCACGTTCGCCAACCCCGCCGAGGCCAAGGCTTGGCAGTTGGTCGATCAGGTCGGCGGTCGCGGGCTGGTACGCGGCGGAGCCATGGTCTCGGAGAAGCACACCAATTTCCTGATCAACACCGGCAACGCCACGTCCGCCGACATCGAAGGCCTGGGCGAGGAATTGCGCCGCCGCGTGAAGGAAAAAACCGGCATCCGCCTGGAATGGGAAATCCGTCGTATTGGTGTGGCCGCGACCGACCCGCGTGCTTTGGCGAGGCCTGCATGAGCGCGCGTACCATCAAACGCGTCGCGGTGCTGGCCGGCGGTCCGTCGAAGGAGCGCGAGGTCTCGCTCGTCTCGGGCAAGGCCGCCGCCAAGGCCGTGAGCGAGTTGGGCTATGAGATGATCTTCATCGACGTCACCAATAATGTGCCCAAACTGGTGCGCGACCTGACCGACGCTAGGCCCGACGCGGTGTTCAACGCGCTGCATGGCCGCATCGGTGAGGACGGCTGCATCCAAGGCCTGCTCGACATGATGGCCCTGCCCTACACGCACTCGGGCCGCATGGCCTCGGCCATGGCCATGGACAAGCCCACCGCCAAGCGCATCTTCGCCCAAGCCGGGATTCCCGTGCCTGAGGAAACCATCGTCACCCGCGCGCGCGCCGAACGCGAAGAGGTCATGCCGCGCCCCTACGTGCTCAAGCCCTTGAACGAAGGCTCCAGCGTCGGCGTGAAGATCGTACGCGCCGGGCATAACTTCCCGCCGCTCGACGATCTCGGCGTAGCGCCCGACGGCCTGATCATGGCCGAACGCTTCATTCCGGGCCGCGAGGTCACGGTCTCGGTCATGGGCGAGCGCGCGCTGACTGTCACCGAAATCAAGACCGAGCGCGACTTCTACGACTACGAAGCCAAGTACGCCACGGGCGGCTCGGTTCATGTGCTGCCCGCCGTGTTGCCCAAGGCCGTGTTCGACCGCGCCATGGAGCTTTCTCTCGTCGCGCACCGCGCGTTGGGCTGCCGCGGCGTGTCGCGCGCCGACCTGCGCTACGACGGCGAAGAACTATACATGCTTGAAGTGAACACCCAGCCGGGCCTGACCCCGACCTCGCTTGTCCCTGAGCAAGCCGCACACCTGGGTATTTCCTTCAATGCGCTCATTGGCTGGATGGTGGAGCACGCCGCATGCGACGCTTAGCCATTTTGTTCGGACTGTTGGCCGTCGCGGGCGCGATAACGCTGGGCCTGCGCGCATCCGACCGCTGGCCGCAGATCGTCTCGCTGTACCACAACGCCATGGATCACACGCTTGATGTTACGGCACTGGCGGGCCTGCGGCTCGACGCGCTGACGGTGCAGGGCCGGGTCAACACCGACGCCGAGGATATTCTCGCCTCCATCGACGTGGAGCGCGGCACGCCCATTTTGTCCATCGACGTCGCCGAGGCCCGCGAAGCGGTGGAAAGCCTGCCGTGGGTGAAGTCCGCGCAGGTCGAACGCCAACTGCCCGGCGCGGTGCATGTCGTCATCCAGGAACGCGAGGCCTACGCCCTGTGGCAGCGCGGCAAGCGCTATACGCTGATCGACGCAGAGGGCCATGCCATCGCCGACGTGCCCGGCCAGATCGGTGATCTGCCGCTGATCGTGGGCACCGATGCGCCCGCCCACGCCCACGAACTGTTCGAGACGCTGAAAACCACGCCCGACCTGCTGGCGCGGGTGAAGGGCGCGGTGCGCGTCGGCGAGCGGCGCTGGAACATCCACATCGACTCCGTCGAAACCGGCATCACCGTGCGGCTTCCGGAAAACGGCATCGCCGAAGCCTGTGCGCGGCTCGCCGCCCTGCAGAGCCGGCACAACATTCTCGCGCGCGACCTCGCCGCCATCGATCTGCGTTTGGCGGACCGTCTGGTCGTGCAGCTCAATCAAGCCCCCGGCAAGCCCACGCCGGACGCCAAAGCCAAGACCACCGAGACCAGCCCCAGCGCCGCCAAGAGCGCGAAGCAAGACGTCTAGAGGAAACGGACCGACCGGAAACAAAAATGAGCAAAAAGTTGAAGGAGCGGAGTTCCGTGTCAAAAGTCACGTCACCCGGCGGGCATATCGCCGCGCTGGACGTCGGCACCACCAAGGTCGCCTGCTTCATCGCCACCGGCGGCGAGGACGGCGACCTGCAGGTGATCGGCGTCGGCCATCACCGTTCGCGCGGCATGCGCAACGGCCAAGTCGCCAATCTGGACGAGGTCGAAGCCTCCATCCGCGAGGCCGTGCACGCCGCCGAACTGATGGCGAACGTCCAGGCGGAGCATGTGTTCGTCAACATGTCGTGCGGTACGCCGCGCTCTCAACGGGTCGACGTGGAGCTGGCGGTCTCGGGCCATCAGATCCGCGACACCGATGTTCGCAGAGTCCTCGACCAGGGCAGCGCCATGTTCGACATGACCGACCGCGAACTGATTCATTGCATCCCGACGGGCTACAGCATCGACGGCGGCAACGGCATCATCGACCCGCGCGGCATGTACGGCGAGAAGCTCGGGGTGAGTATCCACCTCGTCACGGCGGGCGTCGGCCCTGCGCGCAACCTCACCACGGTGATCGAGCGCTGCCACCTCGACATCAAGGACCGCGTCGTCTCGCCCTACGCGGCGGGCCTGGCGTGCCTGGTGGACGACGAAAAGGACATGGGTGTGACCGTCATCGACATGGGCGGCGGCACCACCTCCATCGCCGTGTTCATGGAAAGCCAGGTGGTGTTCGTGGATTCGATCTCCATCGGCGGCGGCCACGTCACCAACGACGTCGCCAAGGGGCTTTCCACCCCCGTGGTCAAGGCTGAACGTCTGAAGACCGTCTACGGCACGGTCGCGCCGGCACCCGGCGACGCGCGCGAGATGCTGAAGGTGCCGCTGGTGGGCGAGGACGACGAAGCCAACGCGGTGGAAATTCCCAAGTCCATGCTGGTGCAGATCATCCAGCCGCGTATCGAGGAGACGTTCGAGTTGGTGCGCGACCGGCTGGAAGCCGGCGGTTTCGCCAAAAGCGCGGGGCGTCGCGTGGTGCTGACGGGCGGCGCCAGCCAGCTCGAAGGTGTGCGCGACTTGGCCGAACTCGTGCTCGACAAACAGGTTCGCTTGGGCCGTCCGAAACTGATCCGGGGTTTGCCGGACTCGGTCTCGGGCCCGGCCTTTTCGACGGCGGCAGGCCTGCTGCGCTACGGCCTGAAGGAACACGTTTTGCGTCCCAGCTACGCGGCCATGGCGGCCGCCAATCAAAAAAGCGGCTTTGGCCGGATCGGCCAATGGCTGCGGGAAAACTTCTGATGAGGAAGAGGGCCGACACGGAGTCTTCGCGGCGGACGACCGGTCCCCCGCCGCGCGGACTGAAGAAAAAGAATAACCGTGGGTCGACCCACGGGTGTCGTTGCAACGAGCACTCAAAAAGATGGAGCCAGAAATGACAATCAACCTAAGCGTCCCCAAGACGACGATCGAGGCGCAACTGAAGCCTCGCATCACCGTAGTCGGCATCGGCGGAGCCGGTGGCAACGCGGTGAACAACATGATCAGCGCCGCGATGGAAGGCGTCGACTTCGTCGTCGCCAACACTGACGCCCAATCGCTGAGCCTGTCGCGTACCGACCGGCGCATCCAATTGGGCCGCGACACCACCCAAGGCCTAGGCGCGGGCGCGCGGCCCGACATCGGCCGTCATGCGGCGGAAGAATCCGTCGAGCTGATCGCCCGTGAACTGGACGGCAGCCACATGGCGTTCATCACCGCCGGCATGGGCGGCGGCACCGGCACCGGTGCGGCCCCCGTCATCGCCCGCATCGCGCGCGAGATGGGCATCCTCACCGTCGGCGTGGTGACCAAGCCGTTCCACTTCGAGGGCGCGAACAGAATGCGCCTGGCCGACGCCGGCATCGAAGAGTTGGCGGGCCTGGTCGATACCCTCATCGTCATCCCGAACCAGAACTTGTTCCGGGTTGCCAATGAAAAGACCACCTTCGCCGACGCTTTCAAGATGGCCGACGACGTGTTGTACGGCGGCGTGCGCAGCGTCACCGACCTGATGATCATGCCCGGCCTGATCAATCTCGACTTCGCGGACGTACGCACCGTGATGAAGGAGATGGGCCGCGCCATGATGGGCACCGGCGAAGCCGAAGGCGATCGTCGCGCGCTCGACGCCGCCGAGGCGGCCATCGCCAATCCGTTGATCGAAGAATCCTCGATGAAGGGCGCCAAGGGGGTGTTGATCAACATCACCGGCGGCGCGGACATCACCTTGTTCGAGGTCGACGAAGCAGCCAATCGTATCAGAGACGAAGTGGAAACCGACGCGCACATCATCTTCGGGTCGTGCTTCGACCAGACCATGGAAGGGCGCATCCGCGTCTCCGTCGTGGCCACGGGCATTGAATCGGTCGCGGGCGCGCAGCCCCGTCCGATGTTCAACCGCTCGGAAGTCCGCGCGGTGGGTCGGCTGATGCCTGAACTGCGCAGCCCGGCACCGGCGGCGATGAGCAAGCCCGCCGCGCCGGTGATGGCCAAGCCCGCTCCGGCAGCACCGGTGCAGCCCACGCTCGCACTGGGACTGATGGGCCAGCCGCCCGCCGCACAGATGACCCCCGCGGTGCGCACCTCGGTCATCAGCGACGAGGAAAAGGCGTTGGCGGAAATGGCCGCGGCCATCAAGGCGGAAAAGGCAGCAGCTGAGGCCGCTCCCGCCCCCGCTCCCGCCGTCGAGGAGCCCGTGGCCGTGCAACCCGAACCGGAGATCGTCGCCGAAGCGCCGATGCCCGAACCGGTCATGGCTGAACCGGTCATGGCCGAGCCCACCCCGGTCGTCGTGCCGGTGGCTGCTCCGATGCCGCAAGCCTCGCAGACCGCGGCACTGGGCGAAGCCATGGCGCGTGCGGCCGTCGCACAACAGCCGCGCATCCCGCTGGTGACGGTCGACAAGCCGCGTGAGGTGTTCACGCCGCGCGTCGAGGTGAAGGTCGAGGCGAAAGCTCCGACCCTGGCATTCTCCGAGCCCAAGCCGGTCGCGGCTCTAACGCCCGCGCCCGCGCCGAAAGGGGAACGCCTCAGCCTGTTCGCCCGCTACCGCAGCCTCGCGGCCAAGAAGACCGACGACGCGCCGAAAGCCGCCGAGCCGGTCGCCAGGGCCGAAAAACCCGCGCCGACCATTGCCATCTCGGTGGGCGAGCGTCCGATGGCATCGCAGAACGACGAGGAACTGGAAATCCCGGCGTTCCTGCGTCGCCAAGCGAACTAACACCGCCTACATAAAAAGTGTCACAGAGGGCCTGCCGGTGGCAGGCCCTCTCTTTTTGCAACGCACCTTTCACATTAGTTGAACGGCGAACCGGGCCGTCACCGGGGGCGGCTGAACGCTCGATTATCGATCAATACCAATAGGTTGCAAGATCGCCACAGCGGCATGAAAACCTGCGATTGTCATATTTTGCGCTTGTTTTCCAAAGCCGTTCTGTAAATATGCCGATTAACGGTCTCGGGGGTTGCTACCCAAAAGCATTGCATGTCGGGCATGAGAAACATGCCCGTCAACGATGTTTGATTGAAAGAACTGGTGCAATGAACGTCGATTTTAGCAACCCGAAGCGGCTTGACGGTACCCATGCGTCTTCGCCGCCCTACTCCTCCCGCCTGATCCGCCAAAAAACCCTCAAAACCTCCATCGGCTGCACCGGCGTCGGTCTGCATTCGGGCGCGCGCGTCGCATTGAAGCTGCACCCGGCGGCGGCCGATACCGGCATCGTCTTCCGCCGCGTCGATCTGGTCGGCGGCGGCACCGAAATTCCGGCCCGCTGGGCCAGCGTGACCGACTCCCGCCTGTGCACCGTCCTCGCCGACGAACACGGCGTCAGCGTCGCTACCGTCGAACACCTCATGGCCGCCTTCTACGGCATGGGCATCGACAACGCGGTGGTCGAGGTCAACGGCCCCGAAGTGCCCGCCATGGACGGCAGCGCCTGGCCCTTCATGTTCCTGATGGAATGCGCAGGCCTGTCCGAGCTGCAATCCACCCGCAAGGCCTTGCGCATCCGCAAGCCTAAAAGCTTCACCAACGCCGGCAAGCGCGTCTCGTTCGCGCCCGCCGACGACGAACTGCACATCGAGTTTGAAATCGACTTCCGCGCCGCGGCCATCGGCCGCCAGCACGTCAGCCTGGGCATCACCTCCGAAAGCTTCAAGACCGAGATCAGCCGGGCGCGCACCTTCGGCCTGCTGGCCGAGGTCACGGCCTTGCGCGAAGCGGGCCTGGCGCGCGGCGGCAGCCTGGAAAACGCCATCGTGGTGGACGGCGACCGCATCCTCAACGACGACGGCCTGCGCCACGCCAATGAATTCGTGCGGCACAAAGTGCTCGACGCCGTGGGCGACTTGTACCTCAGCGGGCATCCGATCATCGGCCGCTTCTCGGGCCATTGCTCCAGCCACGCCGACACCGCGCGGCTGATGCGTCAGGTCCTGGCCGATCCCACGGGCTGGGAACTGGTGGAACTGTCCGAGGACAGCGCTCCGGCCTGGCGCGAGCCCCAGCCGATGGCCGCACTGGCCTGACTTTGCTGAATTGTGGCGTCAACCGCCCGGCGTGACAGCCCCTAACCGGGTGCTATACTCCGCGCGCTTTGCGCCGGGCAGGCCCTCAAGGCCGGCCGCGCGGGCTGCATCAAACCCCTGTCGGGAGGTCGGATCGTCGTGACGTCGTTGGCGGCTATGCTTCGCAATCTGCTCCTCGCCGTGGCCGCCGCGGGCTTGCTCGCGGCGTGCTCGAGCGACGAAGAGATCGAGTACCAGGAACAAAGCGTCTACGAAATCTACAGCCGCGCCATGACCTACCTCGACGACGGGCGGTTCAAGGACGCCGCGGCCTATTTCGACGAGGTCGAGCGCCAGCATCCTTATTCCGTCTGGGCGACCAAATCGAAACTGATGTCAGCCTATTCGCACTACCAGAACAACAAGTACGACGACGCCATTTCGGGGCTGGACCGCTTCATCGCCGTGCACCCGGGCAACCGCGACATCGCCTACGCCTATTATTTGAAGGCGCTGTGCTACTACGAGCAGATCACCGACGTGCAGCGCGACCAGGACATGACGCGCAAGTCGCTGGAGGCGTTGCAGGACGTGCTGACGCGTTTTCCCTCGACCTCCTACGCGCGTGATGCGCGCCTGAAGATCGACCTGACGCGCGACCACCTGGCCGGCAAGGAAATGACCGTCGGGCGGTTCTACTTGAAGAGCAAGCAATACCTGGCCGCCATCAACCGCTTCAAGACCGTGGTCGACACCTACGGCGACACCACCCACGTGCCTGAGGCGCTGTACCGGATCACCGAGGCCTATACGGTGCTGGGCATCCCCACCGAGGCGCAGAAAAGCGCCGCCGTGCTGGGCTACAACTATCCGGGCACCGACTGGTACGAGGACGCCTACGAACTGGTCCAGGGCCGGGAGCAGACGTTCGTCCGGCAGGAAGCCGACGAGGATAAGCCGTGGTACCAACTCTGGTGATCTAACCCCGGAGTTCGGCACGGTATGCTGACGCATCTTTCCATCCGCGACGTGGTGCTGATCGACAAGCTCGACATCGAGTTCGAGCGCGGTCTGTGCGTGCTGACGGGCGAAACCGGCGCAGGCAAATCCATCGTGCTCGACGCGCTGGGGCTGGCCCTGGGCGCGCGCGCCGAGCCGGGCCTGATCCGCGCCAAGTCCGATAAACTCTCCGTGTCCGCCTCGTTTTTGCTGCCACCCAAGCACCCGGCCGTTGAATCCCTCAGCGCACAGGACATCGCCTGCGAAGACAACACCATCGTCGTGCGCCGCGTGCTGTCGCACGACGGGCGTGGCAAGGCGTTCATCAACGACCAGCCCGTCAGCGTCAGCCTGCTGCGCGAGATCGCCGAGAAGCTGGTGGAGGTTCACGGCCAGTTCGACACGCACGGCCTGTTGGACCCGTCCACGCACATTGATGTATTGGATGATTATCGGCGCGCCAAGGACGGCGACCGCTTGGAACGGACCTGCGCCGCCGCCCATGCCGCGTGGCGCGCGGCTGCGGAAAAATTGCGCGACGCCGAAGCCGCCACGGCCAAAGCCGCGAGCGATGAAACCTACCTGCGCGCCGCTTTAGCCGAGCTCGATGAATTGTCGCCGCGCACCGGCGAGGAAAAGGAACTCTCCGACCGGCGCACGCTGTTGAAGAACGCCGAGCACATTGTCGCGGCCCTGGCCGAGGCGCGCGCGGCCCTGTCGGGCGAGACCGACGTGGAAAGCCTGGTGCGAACGGCAAGCAGCAAGCTCGGCCGCATGGCCCCGCAAGCCGGCGGCCAGCTTGACGTGCTGTGCAAGGCGCTCGAACGTGCCGTCATCGAGATCGGCGAGGCCATGCAGGAACTCGACCGCACGGCGGCGCAGATCGAAGCCGAACCCAAGGCGCTGGAAGCCGCCGAGGAGCGCCTGTTCGCGCTCAAGGCGCTCGCGCGCAAGCACAAGTGCAGCGTCGACGACTTGGTGCGCGTTCAGGCCGACATCAAGGCGCAACTCGATTCAATCGTTCACGGCGCCGACGCCATCCGCGAGCTGGCCGCCGCGGCCGCCGCGGCCAAGCTGAGCTATGAAACCGCCGCCAAGGCGCTGCACGACGCACGCCTGGCCGCCGCCGCCAAGCTCGACAAGGGCGTGGCCAAGGAACTTACCCCCCTCAAGCTCGACAAGGCGACGGTCAAAACCACGCTCGGCATCGCGCCCGAGGAGCATTGGTCGGCGCGCGGCTTCAGCAAGGTGACGTTCGAGGCCTCGACCAATCCCGGCTCGCCCATGGGCCCCTTGGCCAAGATCGCCTCGGGCGGCGAATTGGCGCGCTTCATGCTGGCGTTGAAGGTCGTGCTGGCGGGCACGCAGAACCTGACCACGCTGATCTTCGACGAAGTGGACACCGGCATCGGCGGGGCCACGGCCGACGCCGTCGGCGAGCGCCTGAGCCGTCTGGCCAAGGACGTGCAGATTCTGGTGGTCACGCATTCGCCCCAGGTGGCCGCGCGCGGCGACCACCATTGGAAAGTCGCCAAGGCCAGCAAGGCGGGCGAAACCACGACCAAGGTTGCGCTGCTGGACGCCCAGGCCCGCCGCGAGGAGATCGCGCGCATGCTGGCGGGCGAAAAGATCACCGCCGAGGCCCGCGCCGCCGCCCAGCGCCTGATCGCCGGGGCCGCGTCTTGACGCGCCTGCGCGACAAAGCCGCCGACAAGCTGAGCGAAGCGGACGCGAGGAAGGAGCTGGCCGCGCTGGCCGCCGAGATCGCCGCCCACGACGAGGCTTACCACCGCGACGACGCGCCAACCGTGACCGACGCGCAGTACGACGCCCTGCGCAACCGCAACGCCGCCATCGAGCAACGCTTTCCCAAGCTGATCCGTGAGGACAGCCCCAGCCGCAAGGTGGGCGCGAAAACGGGCACGGGCTTCAAAAGGGTCAAACACGGCACGGCCATGCTGTCGTTGGACAATCTGTTCACCGACGAGGATGTTCTGAGTTTTGACAATCGGGTCCGAAACTTCCTGGCTGATTCTGAGACGCGGGCAGTTATCGCCAATCAGGGACTTGATGAAGAAAGCAAGGAAGCCAAATCATTAAAAAAAGAGAACAGAGAAAAATATTCAACCACACCAATAGAGTACACCGCCGAACCCAAGATCGACGGGCTGTCGTTCTCGGCGCGCTACGACAAGGGCCGGTTGTCGGTCGTTGCCACGCGCGGCGACGGCGCGGAGGGCGAGGACATCACCGCCAACATGCGCACGATCAAGGCCCTGCCCGACCTGCTGATGGGCGATGCGAAGAAAGTGCCCAAGGTGATCGAAGTGCGCGGCGAGGTCTATATGACCAAGGCCGATTTTCTCAAGATGAACGAGGCGCAAGCCGCCAAGAGCGCCAAGATCTTCGCCAACCCGCGCAACGCCGCCGCGGGCGCGCTGCGCCAGTTGGACCCGAAAGTCACCGCCGGACGGCCGTTGAAATTCTTCGCCTACGCCGCCGGGCTGATCGAGGGCGCCGAGTGGGACACCCACTGGGAGTTCTTGCAGCAGCTCAAGGCCTGGGGTTTTCCGGTCAACCCGGACGCCAAACTGTGCAAAAGCGTCGACGACATTCTGGCCGCCTATCGCACGCTGGAAAGCCGGCGCGCGGCGTTGGATTACGACATCGACGGCATCGTCTATAAGGTCAATCGCATCGATTGGCAGAAACGTCTGGGCTTCGTCAGCCGCGCGCCGCGGTGGCAGGTTGCGCACAAGTTCCCCGCGCAGCAGGCGCAGACCATCCTTGAAAAAATCGAGATTCAGGTGGGCCGTACCGGCTCGCTTACGCCTGTCGCAAGATTAAAGCCGGTCAACGTCGGCGGCGTGATGGTCTCCAACGCGACGCTGCACAACCAGGATGAAATTACGCGTAAGGACATCCGCGAAGGCGACACCATCGTCATCCAACGCGCAGGCGACGTGATTCCGCAGATCGTCGAGGTGAAACTCGACCAGCGGCCCGCCAAGTCAAAGCCCTTCACGTTTCCCGACCATTGCCCCGTCTGCGGCAGCAAGGCGCATCGTGAGGAGGACGAAGCGGTGCTGCGCTGCACCGGCGGACTGTTCTGCAAGGCCCAAGCCGTGGAGCGCCTGCGCCACTTCGTCAGCCGCGAAGCCTTCGACATCGAGGGCCTGGGCGAGAAGAACATCGAGGCGTTTTTCGAGGACGGCACGATCAAGAGCCCGGCCGACCTGTTCACGCTGGAGAAGCGCGACAAAGGTTCACTGACGCCGCTGAGCGCCAAGGAAGGCTGGGGCAGCCAGTCGGCGAAAAACCTGTTCGACGCGGTCACCGCGCGGCGCGTCATCAGCCTGGAACGCTTCATCTACGCACTAGGAATCCGATTGATCGGCCAAGCCAAGGCACGGCTGCTGGCACAGCACTACGGCTCGTTCAAAGAGTGGCGCAAGGCCATGGTCGCGGCCGCCAAGGGCGATGCCGAGGCCGTCGCGCAGCTGGAAGGAATCGAATCATTCGGCCAGACGGTGCGCGAGGAGCTGACGGCGTTCTTCGGCGAAGCGCAAAACCTGAAGGCCGTCGATGATCTGGCCGCCGCCTTGGAGAAAATCGAGGACTTCGTTCAGGCCGACACTGCGGGATCGAAGATCGCGGGTTTGACCGTCGTGTTCACCGGCAATCTGGAGCGCATGACGCGCAACGAAGCCAAAGCCAAAGCCCTCAGCCTGGGCGCGAAAGTCGCAGGCTCGGTATCGAAAAAGACCGATCTGGTGGTGGCCGGGCCCGGCGCGGGCTCGAAACTGAAAGAAGCCGAGGCACTGGACGTCAAGGTGATCGACGAAGATGCCTTCCTGGCGCTGATAGCGACTTGAAACCGATATCATTTCCCGGCTGCGCCCCACGCGAATTGGGGATAAGTTTACCGCCCAGAGTGGAAATAGGGTCGGCGTAGCGTGAGTCCGGGCGCAGAACAGCACACCGTCGCGCCGACATTGGCGGCTGACCCGATTCTGTCGGCCGTGTTCAACTACGTGCGCGGTTTGCGCGGCGAACGCTCATTCCCCGCCCTGGCCGACGTCGATCTGTTCGATGTGCCCGCTTGCGTGCCCTCCATCTACACGATGGCGGTGACGGGATCGCCGCCGCGCTTCAAATATAAGTTCAGCGGCAGTCAGGTCGATTCCATCATGGGCCGCAACCCCATGGGCCGTTTCGTCGACGACATCTACCCGCGCAGGTCGCACCGCATCGTGCAGAGCTATGCCGAGTTGGCGCAGATGATGAAGCCGCAACTGCTGCGCGCCTCGTTCGCCCCGGCGGTAGGCCCGCCGCGCCTGCTGCTGCGCCTGGCCATGCCGCTTTCGGACGACGACAAAACCCTGACGCACGTCATCGGCGCGCTGGTGATGCACTACAACCACGCGGGCTACACCGAGACGCCCAGCCCGTCACGGCCCAGCGTCATCGACCTGGATTATTTTGATTATTAAATCTGCTTGGTTGCTTGTTTCAGCCACGCCGCCGTGGGCGCGTCGAGCAGCGGGCTCAGCGTGTCGCGCACGCGGGTGTGGTAGGCGTTCAGCCAGGCTTTTTCAGCCGCCGTCAGCACCTCGACATCGACCAGGTTCAGGTCGATGGGGGCGAGCGTGAGGGTCTCGAATTCCAGCAGCGGTTTTTCCGCGCCCGCCACGCCCGCGGCTTCACGCACCGCGACCAGATTTTCGATGCGGATGCCGTACTCGCCGGTCTTGTAGTAGCCGGGCTCGTTAGAGATCACCATGCCCGGCTCCAGCGCCACCGTATTACCCACCTTGCTGATGCGCTGCGGGCCTTCGTGAACACCCAGGAACGTGCCGACGCCGTGGCCGGTGCCGTGATCGTAATCCAGCCCCTCCTGCCATAAGGCATGACGGGCAAGCGCATCGAGTTGGCTGCCGGTGGTACCCTTGACGAAGCGCGCCGCACCCAGCGCGATGTGACCCTTGAGCACCAGCGTGAACCGGCGTTTTTGCTCGGCCGTCGGCGTGCCCACGACAACCGTGCGCGTCACATCCGTGGTGCCGTCGAGGTACTGCCCGCCGGAGTCCAACAGCAGCAGCATGTCGGGCTTGATGACCGCGTTGCTTTCGGGCGAGGCGCGATAGTGCACGATGGCCCCGTTGCCGCCGGCGCCTGCGATGGTGGCAAAGCTGGGCCCGCGATAAAGGTTCGCCTGGGCGCGGAAGTTGGCCAGTGTGTCGGCCGCCTCGATTTCGCTTAAAGCCCCCTTCGGCGCTTCAGACGACAGCCACGCCAAAAACCGCGTCAGCGCCGCGCCGTCGCGCACATGGGCGGCGCGCACGCCGTTCATTTCCTCCGCCGTCTTGCGCGCCTTGATGGCCGTCACCGGATCGGCGGTCATCCGCGCCTCGAAGCCCGCCGCCTTGACGCAATCAGCCAGCCAGCGCGAGCCGGTATCGCGGTCCACGCCGATGGTCTTGAGGCTACCGCCGCGCTTCACCAGCTCGGCGTTGACGGCATCATAGGCGCTCAGTGCAATGTCCGGGCCGAGATGCTTGTGCAGCGCGGACGTGATCTTCGCCGCCTCGACGAACAGCGTGCCTTTGCCCTGCGCGGTCAGCAGCGCGTAGCCCAGCGTCAGCGGGGTGAATTCAACGTCGTCGCCGCGGATGTTGAACAGCCAGGCGATGGAATCCAGCGCCGTGAACATGAAGGCGTCGAGCCCCTCGGCCTTCATCCAGGCGGTGATCAGCTTTTGCTTGTCCGCCGCCGTGCGCCCGGCGAATTTGTCCGGGTAGGGCTCGATCATGCCGGTGGGTCGCGGCGGCTGATTCTCCCACACCGCATCCACCAGGTTCCGCGACACCGGCGCGATGTCTGCGCCGGCTTTCCGTGCCGCTTCTTCGATCTTGCTCAAACCCGAGGGCGTATGCAGGCGCGGATCGAAGCCCAGCTTCATGCCGGGCTTCAGGTTTTCACCCAGCCATGCGTGCGCGGGTTCATCGACGAGATGGCGGTATTGGTACAACCGCCCGTCGACCTGATCGCGCACTTGCAGCGTATAGCGGCCGTCGATGAACACGGCGGCCGTCTCCTTCATCACCACGGCCAGGCCCGCCGAGCCGGAGAACCCCGTCAGCCATTGCAGCCGTTCGGCATAGGGCGCGACGTATTCGCCCTGGTGTTCGTCGGCACGGGGAATGATGTAGGCGTCCACATTCGCCGCCGTCATGGCGACGCGCAGAGCCGCCAGGCGCTGGGCCTGGGCGGCGAATCTCATGTTGGGCGATGCGTGGTTCATGGGATGAAGCTAATGGGTGCGCGGCGGCGTTTCAACGCCTGAGGACCAGCGTCGACCAGCCGTTCAGCGCGATGCGTTTATCCAACCGCAGGCCTTGCATGCGGTAGGCGGCCAGCACCATCGCCTCTTGGCGCGTCAGCAGGCCCGCCAAAATAAGATACCCGTTGCGCGCCAGATTTGCGGCAATGCCCGCCGCCATGCGGCACAACGGCCGGGCGAGAATATTGGCGGTGATGACGCCGAAGGGTCCGCGCCCGCGCAGCGCATAGGCTTGCAAGCCGTCGGCAACGGCGGTGCGGATCAGTTTGTGTTCCTGGTTGCGCCGCGCGTTCAAGCCCGCCACGCGCACCGCCTCGGGGTCGATGTCGGTGGCCAGCACGGGCCGCCGCCACGCCTTGCTCATGCCCAGCGCCAGAATCCCTGAGCCGCAGCCGAGATCGAGCAGATCGCCGCGCGGCCTTTTTCGTTTGCTGATGGCCGACAGCGCCAGCAGGCAGCCATAGGTGCTTTCATGTTCGCCCGAACCGAACGCCGTCGCGGCGTTGAGCCGCAACGGCCAGACGCAGGGCGGCGGCGGATCGGTGATGTGATCGCCGTAGATGTAAAAGCGCCCGGCCCTGAGCGGCGTAAAGCTGGCGTAGCTTTCCGTCAGCCAATCGCGCGCGGGCACGAACTCGATCCGGACGGCGGGTTCGGGCAGCCCATGGGCACGGGCCGCCAGCGCGATGCGCGCGGAGACGACGCCAAATTCAGGCTTGGCGGTGAACAGCCCTTCCACGCCCCAGAGGGCCTCGGGCCGGGCGTGTTCCTCGACCTCGTAGGAACTCACCGCCACGGCGATATCGGACAGTGCTGTCTCGAATAATTCGCACTGCGAATAGGGACACTCCAGGCGCACGGCCCAGAAGGATTGCGCGGCGACGGCGGGGGTTTTCAAGGTGGACCGCTAATACTTTCGTTTTACTGAGCTTTTTATGCCCCGCGCGCATCCATCCGCCAAGCACTGATCCAACAAGCCAGGTTCGGCGTATCTAATTCAGAGCAAGGCAACAAGCCTTGGATGGAACCCGGTCACTAAACTCTCCCCTGAGTTTTCCGGTTCAAGCGGCGGGGGCGTATTCTCCCCCAAACTCTCCCCCCAGCGCCCTCGCCGCCTTTCCGTCCGTCACGCAGGTTCGACGAAGCTGTCGAGCACCTTTTTCCGTCCGGCCTTTTCAAATTCGATGTCCAGCTTGGCGTCGTCGATGCCGTCGACCACGCCGTAGCCGAACTTCTGATGAAACACCCGATCACCGATCTGATAGCCGCCGGTCGTTTGACGCGCAGCGACCTGCCAGTTCGCATCCTCGATCTCGGCCGGTGATTTGCGCTTGGCCTCGCGCCACCAGGATTTCTGAAATCCATCGCCCAGCCCCGCCGATTGGCCGTAGGCGCTGCCGTACAGCCCTGCATCGGACAACCGCTCCACCGCCGCGGCGGGCAGCTCGTCGATGAAACGCGACGGCAGGCTGGCTTGCCACTGGTTATAGACGCGCCGATTGGCGGCGAAGGACACGAAGGCTTTTTTGCGCGCGCGCGTCAGGCCGACGTATGCCAAGCGGCGCTCTTCTTCCAGCGACTTCTGTCCGCCCTCGTCCAACGAGCGCCGGTTGGGGAAAATCTCCTCCTCCCAGCCCGGCAAAAACACCGCGTCGAACTCCAGGCCCTTGGCGCTGTGCAGCGTCATCAGGCTCAAGGCCTCTTCGCCGGTCTGCGCGTCGTTCTCCATCACCAGGCTCACGTGCTCCAGGAACGAGGCAATCGTGTCCCATTCCTCTAAGGCCGTGACGAACTCGCGCAGGTTCTCTAGCCGCCCCGGCGCTTCGGCGGTTTTGTCCTGCTGCCACATGCCGGTGTAACCGGACTCGTCTAAAATCATCGCCGCCAGTTCCGAGGGCGCCATGGCCTCCTTCAGGCTCTGCCAGCGCTCGAAGTCGTGCGTCAGCGCCTTCAGCGTGGCACGCACCTGGGGGCGCAGTTCGTCGGTTTCCACCATGCGCCGGGCGGCCTCGAACAGCGGCGCTTTGATGGCGCGGGCGAGAACATGGATTTTCTGCACGGTGGACTCGCCGATGCCGCGCTTGGGTTTGTTGATGATGCGCTCGAACGCCAGGTCGTCGTCGGCTTGCTGGACGAGGCGCAAGTAGGCGATGGCGTCGCGGATTTCCTGGCGCTCGTAAAAACGCGGGCCCCCGATGACGCGGTAGGGAATCCCTGTGGTGATCAGGCGTTCTTCAAATTCGAGCATCTGGAATCCGGCGCGCACCAGGATCGCCACGTGCTTGAGGGATTGCCCGGCGCGCTGCAGCGCCTCGATTTCCTCCACCACCCAGCGCGCTTCCTCCGCGCCGTCCCACACGCCGCGCACCTTCACCGGCACGCCGCGCTCGACCTCGCCGCCGTGGCCCGAGCGCAGGGTTTTGCCCAGACGGTCTTCGTTATGACTGATGAGATGCGAGGCGGCCTCCAGAATGACGGGCGTGGAGCGGTAGTTGCGTTCCAGCCGCACGACTTTCGCGTCCGTAAAATCCTTCTCGAAGCGCAGGATGTTGCCCACTTCCGCGCCGCGCCAGGAATAGATCGACTGGTCGTCGTCGCCCACACAGCACAGATTGCGGTGCTTCTGGCACAGCAGCCGCAACCACAAATACTGCGCCACGTTGGTGTCTTGGTACTCGTCCACCAGCACGTAGCGGAACTGCTCCTGATATTCCGCCAGCACTTCGGCGTGCTTCTGGAACAGATCGAGGCACAACAGCAACAAATCGCCGAAGTCGGTGGCGTTGAGCGCACGCAGGCGGTCTTGATAGGCAGCGTACAATTTCAAGGCCTTGCCGCCGGCAAATTCGCTGCTTCCTTCGTGCGCGGCCTTCTCCGGCGTCAGGCCGCGGTCTTTCCAGCGCTGGATGACGCTCATCAGGGCTTGGGCCGGCCATTTCTTCACGTCGATGTCGTCGGCCTCCATCACCTGTTTGAGCAGGCGCAGCTGATCGTCGGAATCTAAAATGGTAAAGCTGGATTTCAGGCCGATCAGTTCGCCGTGGCGGCGCAACATGCGAACACATAACGCGTGGAACGTGCCCAGCCACACGGCCTCGGCGACAGGGCCGACGAGTTGCAGCACGCGCTCGCGCATTTCCTTGGCTGCGCGGTTGGTGAAGGTCACGGCCAGCACCTGCCAGGGCTTGGCCAGCGACCGGGCCAGAATGTAGGCCACTCGGCAAGTCAGCACGCGGGTCTTGCCCGTGCCCGCGCCCGACAACACCAGCAACGGCCCATCGGTGGTCTCAACGGCCTCGCGCTGCTCGGGGTTCAGGTCGGCCAGCCACGGCACGGGGCGCGGCGGCGCAGCCGGGCTTGATGTGGCCAATGTGGGCGCTGATTCTGTATCAGCAAGATCAAAGGGGTCGGACATGCGCGCTTATATACGCGCTCGGCTCAGGCAGCGCAAAACACTCTACTTCACTTCGGCAAATCCGCCTGCGACATCACCCGGTCGCGGCCCATCTGCTTGGCCAGATAAAGCGCGGTATCGGCCCGCGAGATGAAGTCGTCGATGGATTCACCGATGACGTACTCCGACACGCCGATGGAGACGGTCACCTTGCCCAGGTTCTCGCCGGTGCGCCGGTTCTGCATGTCCTTGGCGCGCACGGCCAGGCGCGCCTTCTCGGCGATGTCGAGTGCGTCCTTGAGCCTGGTGTTGGGGAACAGCACAGCGAACTCCTCGCCGCCGTAGCGCGCGGCAAAATCCGTCTCACGCACGTTCTTGGCCAGCGTCTTGGCCACTACCTTCAGCACCTGGTCGCCGACCAGATGGCCGTGCTTGTCGTTGAAGGCCTTGAAGCGGTCGATGTCGGTCATCAGCAGGCACAGGTACCCGCTTTTTACTTTCAAAGCAGCCGTGAGTTCCTCGATCTGGCGGTTGAAAGCCTTGCGGTTGGGAATCTCCGTCAGGCCGTCGGTGTAGGCTTCCTTGCGGATGGTGCTGAGGTCGGACTTGAGCGTGCCGATGTCGTTGGACGCGCCCACCAGCCTGCCCTGCAACTCGGTGTTCAGTGCGGCCATCTTCTGGGTTTCGGCGGCAATGGCCTTCACCGCGGCCGCCAGCTTGGGTTCGGCCAGCGTATCGACCTCGGCCTTGAACTGGTCGAGCGCCTTGGAAAATCCCGCGGTGCCCTGCGCGCCCGCGCTCACCAGACTCATCACCGAGTTGAGCGTCTTGGCCAACCTCTCGTTGGCATCGTCGAGTTTCTGCCGCGTGGCCTGATCGGCCGCGCCGACCAATGCCTGAGCGATGTACTTGGCGAAAATCGCGCCGCTGATATCCGATGTGATCGGTTTCTTGGACTTGAAATAGCCGTCGAGCTCGGCTTTCAGGTCCAGGCTTTCGCCCGCGCAGTAGGTGAACCACACGGCGTAGTTCAACGGCTCGGGCTTCAACGACAATGTTCGGATGATGCGCAAGGCGGCATCGGCCGCTTCGTTCTCGCGCTGAAAGGACGGCTTTGACATGAAAATTCCCCAACAGGTTCATGTACGCCGAAGGCCGCGCGGGGGTCAAACACCCCCAGGTAGCGAAAGGGATCGCACTAACCGGCTTGGGGACGCAGGCCCAGGATGTGACAGATCGCGTAGGTCAGATCGGCGCGGTTGAGCGTGTAGAAATGGAAATGCTGCACGCCCTCGGCGCTAAGCTGGCGCACCTGCTCGGCGACCACGGTGGCGGCCACTAAACGCCGGGTTTCGGGGTCGTCCTCCAGCCCGTCGTAAAGTTTCTTCAGCCAGCCGGGCACCGATGCGCCGGCTTTGGCCGCCATTTTTGCCGTTGAGACGAAGTTGGTGACCGGAATGATGCCCGGCAAAATCGGCACTTTAATCCCCGCCTTGGCCGCCTCGTCTCTAAACCGGCGGTAGATATCCACATCGAAAAAGAACTGCGTGATGGCCCGGCTGGCCCCGGCGTCGATCTTCTTTTTCAGATTTTCGATGTCGGCGGCCTTGGTCGGCGCTTCCGGGTGGCCTTCCGGGTTGGCGGCCACGGAAATCTCGAAGTCGGCGACCTTTTTCAACCCCGCGACAAGGTCGGCGGCGAAGGAATAACCCTCCGGATGGGGTTGATAACGGCTGGCACCGTCGGGTGGGTCGCCCCTGAGTGCGACGATATGGCGGATGCCCGACTCCCAATATCTCTTTGCAACCGCATCGACCTCGGCGCGGGTCGCGGCGACGCACGTCAGATGCGCGGCGGCGCGCAATCCCGTTTCATTCTGGATGCGGACGACGATGTCATGCGTGCGCTCGCGGGTTGAGCCGCCCGCGCCGTAGGTGACGGAGACGAAATCGGGCTTCAGCGGCGCCAGCCGCGCGATGACCGCCCACAACTGCTCGGACATCGCCTCGGTGCGCGGCGGGAAAAATTCGAAAGAAACCCTAATCGGGTTGGGTGTGGACGGCGTGGACATTGACGAAAACCTGATCTCGAGTCGGCACCATGGCCCGATGCAGCCTTTCGGGCAACCGAGCGTTACTGCCATGCAACAAACGCACATGCACTAGCACAAAGTGCGGGGTTTTGGGCCTTGATGATGACACATTCATGTATAGTCTCTGCACCCGTGCCGTGATAGCGGTCCGGCGGTCAAAAACAAACGTAGAACTGCTGAGTAAAGCTTCGGAATTTTAACGTAGCGACGATGACGATGTTGTCCCGAACCTCCTTGCGTCTTTTCTCCGCGATGTCCGCCGCTTTGCTGTTGAGCGCGTGCGCGAGCAAGCCTCCGGCCTCGGACCCTGCCGCCGTCGCCGCCTTCGCGGAAGCCAACGACCGGCTGGAGCCCCTCAACCGCGCCATGTTCGGCGTCGATCAGGCGCTGGACGCGGTGATCATCCGCCCGGTGGCGTGGACCTTCCGCAAGACCGTGCCCGACCCCGCGCGGCGCGGCGTGATGAATTTTCTGCGCAATTTGCGGACCCCCATCACGCTGGCCAACAACCTGCTGCAGGGCGAACTGAACACCGCCGGGCAAACCATCGGCCGCTTCGTCGTCAACACCACCATCGGCATCGGCGGCTTCGCCGACGTGGCCGCCGACTTAGGGACCCCCTATCAGTTCGAGGACTTCGGCCAGACGCTGGCCGTGTGGGGCGTCGACAGCGGTTCGTACCTCTATTTGCCGATCCTCGGCCCCAGCAGCGTGCGCGACGGCTTCGGATTGGCGGTCGACAACTTCGCGTTCGATCCCGTGACGTGGTATTCCTACGCCGACAACCCCTCCTGGGTGCAGTGGGCGTACTTCGGCACGCGCGTGGTCGAGTTAAAAGCCAGAAGCCTCGACGTCTTGGATGAACTCGAGGCCTCGTCGATCGACTACTATGCGGCCCTGCGCGCGGCCTATTGGCAGAACCGCGCGCTGGAAATCCGCAACGGCGCGCCGGCACCGACGCCGACACTGACCGAAGGCGAAGCCGATCCGTTCGCCGAACCGGCCAAGAATTAAAACCGAGCACGAGGACGCCATGACGCCGTCACGCCGCGAGTTCACGATTCTATCCGGCTCCTTGGCCCTCGCCGCCATGCTTACTCAACGCGCGGCGGCGCAGGATTGGCGCGCCAGCCCGACGGGCCTGGTGGAAAAATTCGCCGAACAGGGCATCACCGACATTCTGGGCGCGGCCATCAGCCAGCGCGAGAAGACGGACCGTTTTCGGGTGCTGTTCAAGGATTTCTTCGACATCCCCTCCATCGGCAACTTCGTTCTGGCCCGTTTCGCGCGCACCGCCGCGCCCGGAGAGGCCGAGAAGTTCGCAACGCTGTTCGAGGACGTGATCGTCTATACGTGGTCGCGCCGCTTCGGCGAGTACAAGGGCCAGACGTTGAAGGTGAAGGACAGCGCACCCGACGGCGACGTGGGCGCGGTGGTCAATTCCGACATTCTGGGCAACGACGGCCAGTCGTTCGCCGTGGCTTGGCGGCTGCGCAAACGCGAGGCCGGCTACAAGGTGGTCGACATCATCGTCGAGGGTGTCAGCATGGCGATCACCTACCGCCAGGAATACGCCACCATCATCCAGCAGAACGGCGGCATGGCGGGCTTGCTCGCCCAAATGCAAAAGCAGGTCGACGACTTGAAGGCGAAAGTGGGCTGAGGATCAGGCGATCAGCCGCGCTTTGACTTTTGCTTTCCGCGCCACGGCCATCATCAGCAGATCGGCGGTGACCACTTCCGCCGACAAGTTCCGGGCCAGCGTAATGTAGGCGGCATCGCTGACCGAGCCGCCGTGTTGTACTGCCAGTGCATAGGCAGACTCTATGAGTCCCGACACGGGCCGCAGTTCGATTCTCGGCGAGGATAATTGAGTCATGGCCTCAGCCCCCGTGAGCGGAGTGAGAAAGCCCCGGCGGATCGCCCGCACGACGGCATTGCCCACCTCAACAGACAGAAAATCCGGCGCATAAAGGCGGAAGCGGCCGTCCAGTATTTGATTTGCGTCCTCTGAACCCGACTCGTCCACAATCCACTTGATGGCGACGCTCGCATCGACGACGAGATTCACGCGCGCCGGGTCCTGGCGTCGCCGTCACGATCGGCACGAACCTGAGCCGTGGAGTCCCAGTCCTTGGGCACCTTTTGGCGGGCGCGGACATCCTTGCTCCATTGCCTGAACTTCGCCAACGCCTTTTCACGCTCGGTCGCTTCGGACAAAATCTCCCGCGTCTCGGCCTCGAGTGAACGGCCCTTCGCTTTGGCCATTTTTTTCAAGTCCCGATAAACACGATCATCCAATTTACGAACAGAAATCTGGGCCATGGGATATCTCCTCAAGGCCCAAATGCTAGCATGAGTGCTAGCATTTTGCCAGCACCGCCCCCGGGCCTAACTGCGCGAAATCGGCTTGTACTTGATGCGGTGCGGCTGCACCGCGTCCTCGCCCAGGCGGCGCTTCTTGTCTTCTTCGTAGGCGTCGTAGTTGCCCTCGAACCACTCGACGTGGCTGTCGCCCTCGAACGCCAAAATGTGCGTGGCGATGCGGTTCAAAAACCAACGGTCGTGCGAGATCACCACGGCGCAGCCGGCGAATTCCAGCAACGCCTGCTCCAAGGCGCGCAAGGTATCGACGTCGAGGTCGTTGGTGGGCTCGTCGAGCAAAATCAGGTTCGCGCCGGTCTTGAGCATCTTGGCCAAGTGAACGCGGTTGCGCTCGCCGCCCGAGAGTTGCCCGACTTTCTTCTGCTGGTCCGAGCCCTTGAAGTTGAACCGGCCGACATAGGCCCGGCTGGGCACCTTGAACTTGCCCAGCATGATCTCGTCGTTGCCGTCGGAAATTTCTTCCCAGACGTTGTTGGTGTCCTTCAGGCTGTCGCGGCTTTGGTCGACGTAGCCCAGCTTCACGGTATCGCCGATGCGGATGACGCCTGAATCGGGCTTGTCCTGGCCGGTGATCATTCTGAACAAGGTCGATTTGCCCGCGCCGTTAGGGCCGATGACGCCGACGATGCCGCCCGGCGGCAGCTTGAAGGTCAGGTCATCGATCAGCAAACGATCGCCGAAGCCCTTGGTGAGCTTCTCAAAATCGATCACCACGCCGCCCAGGCGCTCGGACACCGGAATGACGATCTGCGCCGTATCGGGCGCCTTTTCGGCGGCCTCGGCCACGAGATCATTGAACGCCGCGATGCGCGCCTTGCTTTTGGTGCGCCGCGCCTGGGGGCTTTGGCCGATCCATTCCAGTTCGCGGTCGATGGTGCGTTCACGCGCCTGCTCCTCGCGCTCTTCCTGCTGCAGGCGTTTTTGTTTCTGTTTCAGCCACTCGGTGTAGTTGCCCTCGTAGGGAATGCCTTTGCCGCGGTCGAGTTCCAAAATCCAGGTGGTGACGTTGTCGAGGAAGTAGCGGTCGTGGGTGACGGCCACGACGGTGCCGGGATATTCCTCCAGGAACGTCTCCAGCCAGCCCACGGACTCCGCGTCCAGGTGGTTGGTGGGTTCGTCGAGCAGCAGCATGTCGGGCTTGGACAGCAGCAGGCGGCACAGGGCGATGCGGCGGCGCTCGCCGCCCGACAGCTTGGTCACGTCCGCCTCACCCGGCGGGCAGCGCAGCGCATCCATGGCGATCTCAACGCTGCGCTGCAGGTCCCAGCCGTTCACCGCGTCGATCTTCTCCTGCAGCTCGGCCTGTTCGGCGATCACGGCGTTCATCTCGTCCTCGGACAGTTCCTCGGCGAAGCGCGCCGAGACCGCCTCGAAGCGGTCGAGCAGCGCCTTGACCTCGCCGACGCCGTCCATGACGTTCTCTAGGGCGTTCTTGGCGGGGTCCAACTGCGGTTCCTGCGACAGGTAGCCGACCTTCACGCCCTCGGCCGCCCAGGCCTCGCCGGTAAAGCTGGTGTCGAGCCCGGCCATGATGCGCATCAGCGTGGATTTGCCCGAGCCGTTGACGCCCAAGACGCCGATTTTCGCGCCTGGCAGGAACGACAGCCAGATGTCCTTGAGGACTTCCTTGCCACCGGGGTAGGCCTTGTTCAGACCCTTCATCACGTAAATGTACTGATAAGCCGCCATAACGCTCGCTCGGTTGGGAATGGATGATGGCGGGCTTTTACACGGGCGGTGCCGGGCTGTCGACCCGGCCGGCCCAAGGCGGATCGGTTGTCTCCACTCCGGTCCTGAATTACGGTCAAAGCCAGGAAAAGCAAGGGAGCGCGCGCATGCGCCGGATGATCGGCCTCGGACTGTTCGGCGGGTTGGCGGTCCTCACCGCCACTGTCGCCCTGCCTGCACCAGCCCATGCCGCCTGCGTGCTCTCGGGCGGCACGGTGATCTGTACCGGCTCGGACGACAACGGCTTTACCGGCGGCAACGCCCTCACGGTCCGGGTCGAGGCCAATGCGGCCGTGGACAGCGTCTATGACGACAACCCCGACACCGTCTGCCCGGCATTCCGCGCCGCGTTGCGGCTGGGCCTGAACGCCCAGGTGACGAACCTGGGCCAGATCGCCGGGCGTGGCAACTGCGCCGTCGGCGTTGAGTCCGGCAACGGGCTGACGTTGACCAACGACGGCATCATTTTGGCCGATTCCCAGGTGTCGTTCGCCGTGCTGACGACCGATGCGTTCAACGTCGTCAACCGCGGCACGTTCAGCACCACAAACTCGGGCGGGACGGGATTCGTCGGCGTGAACGGCGGCACGTTCGTCAACACCGCCACCGGCGTGATCGAGACCTTCGGCGCGGGCGCATCGGGCATCGTGGCGGAGAACGCCAACACCCTCACCAACGCCGGGCGCATCACCTTGCGCGGCGCGGGCAGCTTCGGGATGGACTTGGGCGCGTCCAACACCGTGACCAACACCGGCACCATCACGGCCACAGGCGTCGCCTCGGCCGGGATCAGGCTGCGCGGAACGGGCAATACGCTGACCAACGGTGGAACCATCACCGCCCTGCCCGCCGGCGCACCACGCGACGGCGAAGACAGCATCGGAGTGTTGGCTGAGAGCGGCGGCAACACCATTTCAACCAGCGGGCAGATTTCCGGCGACTACGCCGGGGTGTCGATGAACGGCGCGAACAACACCCTGATCAACGGCGGCACGATTTCCGCTCGCGCGCCGACAGCGGCCACAATGCCCGGCGGCGGCGTGGTCGTGGGCGGCGGCGGGGCAGCCATCATCAACAGCGGCATCATTCGCGGCACGGGCTCGGTGGCCGTTCGCGTGCGCGCGGACTCCTCACTGTCGCTCACCAGCAGCGGCGTCATCGACGGGGAGATTGTGCTGGGCAACGGCGGTTCGTCCCTGCGCCTGATCGGCGGCAGCGTGCGCGGCGCGATCCGAGGGTCTGCGACAGGCACGGACACTCTGATCCTGGAAGGCAACGGCTCACTGAGCGTACCAGTACTGAACTTCGACGTGATCGAAAAGCGCGTCGGAGGCAGTTGGTCGACGTTTTCCTCCGGCACCGCGCTTGAGGCGACGCAGTCCATTACCATCACAGACGGCCGCATCGACGCGTTGGGTTACCGCGCCCCGCGCGTCACCATCGGCCGAAACGGCGCGCTGTATGGACCCATCGTCATCACGGGCGTGCGCACCGGCACCACAACCTTCGCCGACACGCTGCTGCACGTCGAGGGCACGCTATTTGCCGGGGCCAGCGCCTCGTCGCGGCAGGAAGTTACAGCCGTGCAGGGCGATGTCGAACTGACGGCGAGTTCGGTGGTGGCCGCGCGGTTGTCCGCGGGGTTCGGCGATCTGTTATCGGCCACGGGGCGCATCACGCTCGCGGGCGGCGGGCTCAGCGTCAGCAACGGCATCAGCCCGCCGGTGGACGCGGCCAACTACACCGTCATCTCGGCCGCCGCTCTGCGCAGCGATACCGGTATTGCGTGTTCCGGCACGCTGAGCGACACAGGCGCGCGCACCGGCAATCCGTGCCTGGGCGCGCTGAGCGACACTTGGCCCGCGTTCATCCGCACCAATGCCACGGTAACGCCGACATCTGTGATCGTGCAGTTGCAGCGAATCCCTTATGCCTCCGTGGCGCAAAGCTCAGAGGCGCTGGCGGTAGCTTCGTTCCTTGACTTCGCGCGCGTCAACGTCGGCGGGCTGTTCGGGCTGATCCCACTCATCGACACCATGACCATCGAGACGGCGCGCAGCGTGTTCACCACCTTCAGCAGCGACCTGCCCGTGGCGCTGCAGACGTGGAACGTGCTGGCGGGAGACACGCTGGCCAAAACCGTCTCGCCGTGGATGGAACTGGCCCGCGCCGACAGCGCCAAAGGCCAGTGGCGCACCTGGGGCAGCGTGATGATCCGCGACGGATCGGGCGCGCCGAGGTTGGACCCAGGGCACTTTGATTACGACGTCAAGGGCGTGGTGGCGGGCACAGACGTGGCCGTGGCCGACGGCACGCGTCTGGGCATCATGGCCTCCACCGCGCGCGGGCGCGTCTTTCTGCCCACGGGCCCTGCTTCGGCGCGGGTCACGACCATCGTCGGCGGGGTTTACATCGCCCAGGCCTGGGAACGCTGGCGGGCGGGCGCGGGCGTGCTGATCGGCGACGGCGACGCGGCCATGACGCGGCAGCGTTTGAGTTTTAACGCCACGACCGACAGCCTCGCGGCCAAGACCAACACCACCACCGACACGGCGTTCGCCCAGGCCAGTTATTCCATTCCGTCGGGGTTCTGGCTGCTCAAGCCCATGGCGATGTTGACCTACGTGAACGCCAAGACCGACCCCTTCAACGAAGGCGGCGCTTTTGCGCTCAAGGTCGCCGGGCAGGAAGACTCCACGCTGCGCGGCGAGATCGGTCTGCGCGCACTGGCCACGCCCGGCCCGGTCCACGTCGTGCTGGGCGTGTTCTGGTCGCAGAACTTCAACGGCAATGCGCGCAACGTCGCAGCCGACGGCTTCGGCTTTCCCGGCAGCGCCTTCACTATCAATGGCCACACCGAAAAGCGCGGCTGGCTGAACACGCAAGCGGGCGTGAACATTGAAGTCGTGCCCGGGCTAATGGCGCGGCTGGGCTGGTCGGGCATCCTCAACGACCGGCTGGGCGGGCATACCGCCACAGCCGGTCTGTCGTATCGTTGGTAAAAAATGCCGGGACCGTTAGCGGGCGTGCGCGTGGTCGAGATGGGCCAACTCATCGCCGGACCCTTTTGCGGCCAGTTGATGGCCGACTTCGGCGCGGAGGTCATCAAGATCGAACCGCCGGGCCTGGGCGATCCCATGCGGCAATGGGGCCAGCAGAAGAAAGACGGACGCCCGTTGTGGTGGGCGGTGATCGGCCGCAACAAGAAATCCGTCACGCTGGATCTGCGCAAACCCGACGGCCAGGCCGTCGCGCGCAAGCTGATCGCAAAAAGTGACGTTTTGATCGAGAACTTCCGCCCCGGCACCATGGAAAAATGGGGCATGGATTACGCCGCATTGTCCAAAGACAACCCGCGCCTGGTGATGATCCGCGTCTCGGGCTACGGCCAGACCGGCCCCTATGCAAAGCGACCCGGCTACGGGCAGATCGGCGAGGCCATGGGCGGCTTGCGCTACATCATCGGCGAGCCCGACCGCGTGCCCTCGCGCGCGGGCGTGAGCATCGGCGATTCACTGGCCGCCACCTACGCCTGCCTGGGCGGCATCATGGCGCTGTACGCGCGCGAAAAAAGCGGGCGCGGTCAGGTGGTCGACAGCGCCATCTATGAAGCCGTGCTGGCCATGACCGAGTCCCTGGTCATCGAGTATGACCAGACCGGCTATATAAGAGAAAGAGCAGGCTCTGTGCTGCCGGGCATCGCGCCGTCGAACATCTACCCCTGCGCCGACGGCGTGCTGGTGATGATTTCCGGCAACCAGGACTCGGTGTTCAAGCGTTTATCCGCCGCCATGGACCAGCCCGCGTTGTCAGCCGATCCGCGTTTCATCAGCCACGCCGCGCGTGGGGCGAACATGGCCGTGCTCGACGACATCATCGGCGCGTGGACGAACGCGCTGCCCTCGGCGGAGATCCTGGCCAAACTTGAAGCGAACGATGTTCCTGCAGGCCTCGCGTATCGCGGCCCGGAAATGTTCGCCGACGCGCACTACAAGGCGCGCGAGGCCATCGCCAAGATCGCCCACCCGTTCTTCGGCGAGGTGGCCATGCAGAACGTCGCCCCGCGTCTGTCCGACACACCCGGCGCCATCAACTGGGCCGGGCCGGAGTTGGGCGAACATACCCGGCACGTACTCGGCGAACTTCTGGGCCTGAGTTCCGGCGACATCGACCGGCTGAAGCACGAGGGCGTCATTTGAGGCCGCGTCGGCTTTGGGCTGCGTTGCTGGGCTGCCTGGTCTGGACGTCGGGCGCGGCGGCGGAATGTTTCCGCATCGGCGATACCATCACCTGCATCGACCGGGTCATCGGCGGGGTCAACACCACCGACACCGTGACCTTCAATATCCGGCCCTCGGCCAGCATCGCCAACATCCCCTCGCCCGAGCAGTTCGGCTTTTGCCCGCTGTCGCCGCCGGTGATTTCGGTCGGTGCCGGCAGCACCGTGACGAACGATGGCGTGTTGGTGGGCTTCGGCACCTGCGGGGCGGGCATCGTCACGGGCGACGGCAGCACGGTGATCAACCGCGGCAGCGTCGATACACTCAACGCCGCCGCGGCGGCCATCGACGTGCTCAACCGCAGCCGGGTCGTCAACAGCGGCGGGCTGAGGACCATCGGCGCGGTCAGCAACGGCGTGTTCGGGGGCGTCAACGTCGACGTGGCGCTGACGGAAACCTCGAGCATCCAGACCTTCGGCATCGCATCGTCAGGCGTGTTTCTGGGCGACAACTCGAGCGTGACCAACGCCGGGCTGATCCGCACCAGCGGCGTGGATGCCCACGGGCTAGACTTGTTCGACGACCCGCGCGCGATCGTGCCCACCACGGCACGCGTGAGCAACACCGGGTTGATCGAGGCGGCGGGCCAACGCGCCATCGGGGTTCGGGCCGCCTCGGATACCTTGACCATCACCAACGGCGGGCAGATCCGCGCGACGTTTCAAAACTCGCCGCTGGCGGCGAACTTCGGGATCGGCGCAAGCCTGTCGGGCGAGGCCGTCAGCCTGACCAACACCGGCATGATTCGCGGCGCCGGCGCGGGCGTGGAGATCGCCGCGACCCAGGCGTTGAATTTTCTCAACAGCGGCACGATCACCGCCGAGGCGGCATCGGGCCGCGCCGTCAACCTGGCGGGCAACGCGGTGACGTTCCTCAATCGGGGCGTCATCACCGGGCGGCAGGCGGGCGTGCGCCTCGCGGCATTGCAGCGGCTGGAACTGGAAAACCTGGGCGTGATTGAAGCGACGGGGGATGGCGACGCGGGCCCCATCACGGCCTTCGAGATCATCACCCCGGCGAACGCGCCCATCACGCTGTCCAACACCGGGCGGATCAGCGCGGCGGGCGCCGGCACGGCGCTGCGGCTGGCTGCGGGTAACGATACCGTGTTCAACAGCGGCGAGTTGCGCGGCGGCGTGGCCTTGGGCGACGGCGACGACCTTCTCATTCTCCGTCAGGGCGGCAGCTTGGCCGGTCCGCTCGACGGCGGCGGCGGCACAGATAGGCTTCTGCTGCTCGACAGCGGCGTGCTTGCTTCCACCTTCACCGCCATGGAGGACTTGGTGGTGCTCACTGAAGGCCGCTGGTCGCTGGCGCAGGATGCAACGGTGAGCAACCTCGGCGCGGTCATTCAGGGTGAACTGGCGTTGACCCAGGGCCGCACGCTGACCGCGCCGCGCTTCGTGCTGCTGCCCCGCACCATGCTCAGCGGCGAGGGCGTGGTGCGCGGCAATGCCGAGGCGAACGGCATCCTCGCGCCCGGCGCGGGCACAAGTGCGGGCATCGGCACACTTTCCATCGTCGGCAACCTCACCCAGGACGAAAACGCGCTGACGCAGATCGACCTGGGGGCTGAGGGCTTAGGCGACCGCATCGCCGTGACCGGCACGGCGCAGATCAACGGCGCGTTGATCATCGCAACCGCCGGCGGCACCCGCTTTCGCGGCGGCGAACGCTACGATGTCCTCACCGCCACGCAGGGCATAAGCGGAGCCTTTGCCAGAATCACCGGCATGAGCGGCACGTTCCTGACCAGCACAACCGTCCTCTCGCCCGATAACCGCAGCATCACCATCCGCATCAACCGCATCCCATATGCAAGCGTCGCGCAAACTCCGGGGCAGACCGATGTTGCACGCGCCGTCGACGGCGCGCTGAGCGCGGGGCGCGCGGGGCTGGGCGCGCTGTTCGATCAGCTTGATGGGCTCGACGACGCCGGGGCGCGCAGCGCGCTTGATCAACTCAGCCCGCGCATGCCCGGTGCCGTTCTGGCCACGCTCGACGGCGGAAATCGTGTGGCCATGTCGGCCATCCCGACCCGCACGGGCGATGAAAACCGCATCAGAACCTGGGGCCACATCGGCCGCCGCCAGGGCAGCCCCGGCCGGGCGGGCTATGCGTTCGACATGAACGCCGTCACGGCGGGTATTGATGCCTCGGCCGACGCCGCCACGCGCGTCGGCATTGCGCTGTCGGCGCAAGATGGCGACATCGACCAATCGCGCGGCACAGGCGTGGCAGCGCTCGATCAGACGTTGGTGGCGGCCTACGCGATCCACCAGTGGCGCGACATCACCGTGTCCGGCGGCGCGGCCTGGGCCGACGGCCAGGCATCGCTGCGCCGGTCCACCGGGTTGCCGTTCACGGCGGCGCTGCAGGGCGTGCAAACGGCAGATGCCGACACATCGGCCTTGGGCGGGTTCGTGCGCGCCAGCCGGGCCTTCAGCGCGGGGCCCTTGCGCGTCACGTCGCGTCTGGGCGTGGAAGCCTGGCGCACGACGCTGGGCGGCTTCAACGAAACCGGGCCCTTGGCGTTGAGCCTGCCGCGCCAACGCATGAACTCGCTGCGCCCGATGATCGGCGCGGAAGTCAGCGGCGCTTCACGTTTGGCGGCACCTTTTTTATCGCTGACGGGCTCGTACGAACTGTTGGACAACGACCCGGCTTTGGCCGCCTTCGCCGCCGACCCGGCGACGCGCTTTGCCGCGCCCGGCGTTCCCGCCCGCAAGACCTGGCTGACGGCCCAGGCCGGGGTGCGCGCCGCCCTGGGCGGAACGGCCACCTTGCGTCTCGGATTTGAGGGCAATCTGACCGACGCCAGCCAGGGCCACAGCGTTTTCGTAGGCGTCAGCATGGCTTGGTAAATCCCGTCCGGCTGCCGCACATTTGATCGTCGTATCTTGCCGGGGTTGGTCCAGGCTGCGAGCATCGGGCCATGAACGCCGATCTCACCGACACCGCCTTTCTGGACGACCTGCTCCGCATCGTCGGGCCAGAGGCCGTCATCACCGCCCCGACGGAACGCGCCTACTACAGCCACGATCTGTTCTTCTGGGAAGGCCGCCATGATCCGCTTGCCGTGGTGCGACCGAGCACGCGCGATCAGGTGCCCGGTATCGTGCGCGCGGCGATCACGGCCGACGTGGCGCTCTACGCACGCGGCGGCGGCATGTCCTATACGAATGGTTATGGACCCACGACGCCGCGCAGCATCGTGTTGGACCTGGGCGGGCTGAACCGCATCATCGCCGTGGACACGGTCAACCGCTTCATCGCAGTGGAGGCGGGGTGTACTTGGGCGCAGGTGGTTCAGGCGCTAGCACCCCACAACATGGTGGTCGATTTCGCTCCACCTTTATCCGGTAGCCATTCCACCGTCGGCGGCGCACTCGCCCAAAATGTGCCCGGCGGCATGCAAGGCGTGCTGGGCCTGGAAGTAGTGCGTGCTTCGGGAGATGTGCTGCGTACCGGCTCATGGGCGGCGCGCAAAAACGGCCAACCGTTTCTTCGCACCTACGGACCCGATCTTACGGGGCTGTTCCTCGGCGACAACGGCACGTTCGGAATCAAACTCGCCGCCGGGCTGCACCTGAAACACAAAGCCAAAGCGCAAGCCTACGCCTCGTATGCGTTTGAAACCTACGAGGACATGGCCGCGACCATGATCGAGCTGTCGCCGTATGACTTTATTACGCGCCGCACGGGCCTCGACCCCTATGAGAGCCAATCCATCGCCAAAGTCAGTTTAAAGAACGCCGTGGCCGCCGCCGCCAAGATCGCGGGCCAAGAAAAAGGGCTGACGGCGGGCCTGAAGGCCATGGCCGAGATGGCCGCGGGCGGGCTCGACTTCATGGCCGGCGTGAAGTGGTCGCTGCATCTGAAGGTGGAGTCCCACTCCGAGCGCGCAGCCGAGGACGCCATCGCCATCGTCAAAGCCATCGCATCCAAGCGCGGCCGCGAGTTCCCCGCCATCCTGCCGCGCGCGCGCGAGGCCATCGGGTTTTCCATCCGCAAATTCTTAGGAAAAGACGGCGAACGCTGGATCGCCACCAGCTCCTTGTGGCCCTTGGGCCGCGCCGTGGAGGTGGCTCGCGCCACGGAGGCGTTCTTCGCCGCGCACAAGGCCGACATGGACCGCCACGGCGTCATCTACTCCTACGTCACCAACTTCGGACAGCACTATTTCCTCTCCGAGCCGTGCTTTTATTGGCGCGACGAAGTGACCGAGCTGCACCTGCGCGCCCTGCCCGCCGAAGAAGCCGCGCGCTTCAAGACACTGTCGGGCCCGGCCAATGCGCGCGCACTGGTGCGAAGCCTTCGGGATAAATTGCGCGACCTATTCTTCGAGATGGGCGCGGTCCATGTGCAGGTGGGCGGTTTCTACGACTTCACCAACGCCATCGAACCTGCCACGCTTCATCTGCTGCAGGACTTGAAGGCCGCACTGGACCCCACCGGGCACTTGAGCCCCGGCAAACTTGGCGGTCTGACGGGACGAAAAACATGAGCTTTGAAACACACATCGGGCGCATCGATCTGGTCGAACCCGACGGTGTGCGCACCGACTACGAGCGGTTCATCGTCACCGCCAATCCCGACGGCACGCGCACGCTGCGCACCCTCACGCGCTCCCCCAACGGCGACCTGCTGCGCGACACCAATCAACTCGTGGCGGCGGATTGGCGGCCGATCGAGGCCATGGGGCGGCTGTTCTACAAAAACCAGGCGCACGGCACGGTGCTGCGGCGGATCGTCGGCGACAAATTGCATTCGTATGTGTGGCCCCAAAGCGGCGAAGTGGATTACGCCGTGTTCGAGGCCCCGCCCAACATGAACCTCGGCTTTCACCCGATCTTCCACGACGCCTGGAAGATGAGCTTCCTGTCCACCGCGCACGTCGAATTCCAGGACATCCTAGGCCACACCGTGTCGAACTCGTGGAACGGCAGTTCGCTGAGCCACGGCCAGAAGATCACGGGCAAGGCGCGCTTCGACGGCCGGGAAACACTCAAAGTCGCGGCGGGCACGTTTGAATGTGAACGCTTCGTCTGGAACACGTCCTTCGACAAGGTGCTGCACATCTGGCGCACCGGCCCGCACCATCTGTTCGTGAAGTTGACTGTGGCCTCCGGCGACAAGCAAGGCTCGGTGTACGAACTCGCCGCGCTGGAGACGATCACGGCGACGTGGCCAAATTAGAATAAGCGCTCCGCACCTTCTTCTTTCCCCTCTCCACCGGAGCGAAGCGAGCGGGGGAGAGGGATGCGAAGGGTTGGCGAAGCAAAGCTGAGCCCTACCCGAAGCTGGGTGAGGGGGCGAGATTCGTAAACCCCTCACCCTGCCCTCTCCCGCAAGCGGGAGAGGGTTTGGACTTACCCTGATTTAGTGGAGAGACAATTAGGTTGTTTTGGCCAAAGCGGCCTCGAATGACACTGGCGATTTGTATTCCAATGCGGAGTGCCGCCGCAATGGATTGTAGAAGCCGTC
>Ga0164290_1000314_pt1 | contig 173910 bp, 157 predicted proteins | sample Micstemetagenome_FD_108782 | JGI IMG/M metagenome (GOLD analysis project Ga0164290, IMG submission 108782) | Contaminated culture microbial community from soil near Moab, Utah, USA - Microcoleus steenstrupii SON62 (Illumina Assembly) | ecosystem: Environmental > Terrestrial > Soil > Soil crust...
CCAGCACAACGCCAACCCTCGGCCCTTCGTGTGGACCAAGCCCGCAGCCGAGATCCTCGACAAAGTCCGCCGCGCACGAGCCGCACTCAATAAGGACCCAACTGCGTGAGACACTACACTAGCAGAAAGCCAAAAGCAGACAGCGTAAAGCCAGAGAGCAGCCAGCCTGCGGCTGGCGTTGCGTGTCAGTCATTATTGGCCACGCGCCCGGTCGATGGCGCGTGACAAGTCTTCCACGGTCCGGCGTGGAATCTCTTCGCCCTCATGCTCCAGCAGCCAGTCGACATCCTCCCGCGCCAGATCCCAGCGTTCCGACTGCAGGCATAACACCGCGCGATAGAACCGATCTGATTCCGATTCCGGTTCAAGCAGCAACGTCAAATTCGTGTACCGCAACATCCGTTCGGTATCTTCGGCAGAGCGGGCCTCGCTGAACAGGTTGCGCAGCATCCGCACCAGAATCAAACGCTTCGGCATCGCCTCCAGATACGCCTCGTCCCACGTTCCGCCTGTCGCGTCCAACACTTTCTGTTTGGCGTCTGCCGGTGAGAGATTCTGACCACGATCGAAGACATCAATCAATTGCCCGGGTCCATCCGCCGGTTGATAACGCACCACAAAATGTCCCGGCAAACCGACACCCACCATCGGCAACTCGAATCGTCGACCTAGTTCCATGAACAACACAGACAACGTAATCGGCAAACCTTCACGGTCATCGAGAACCTCATTCAGATAGCTGTTCGAGCGGTGGTCGTAATCGTGCCGACTCCCGTGAAAGCCCTGCTTCTCGAACAGATCCTGCTTGAGCGCGGATAAGCGCATGGCAGCATCCGCCCCCTCGGGCAACGACTCCCGAATCCGTTTCGCCATGCGCTCGACATCCTGCACATAGACTTCGATATCCAGTTCCGGGTTGTCGATCGCCGCAATCCACAGCGCGGCCCGCAAGAGGTCAATCTCGGCATCAGCAGGCTCGATCGTTTTGGTGAAGGCCTCCATGATGCGGGACTCATGGACCGCCGCGGCGAGTTGTCGCACACGAAGCGCACGCGCCTCAAGTTCGCGGGCCTGACGTTCCAACGCCTGTAACCCCTGTGATCCCGCGGGGGTGAGTGCCGCGATCGTTTCGGGTTTCGCCGGTCCCTTTAACGGCAGATCCATCGCGGCCCGGGCAATCTGTTCCAGCAGTTCTCCCGGGGGTTGCGACGAGGGAAGCGACGCACCGATCTGGAAGTCACGGAACTCGGCCGACGTCTGGCGGAACTTGCACAGTCCGACACGCCCCGCGCGATACACTGCATCAATCGATTCAATCAGAAGTTCATCATTGATATAGCAGCGGATGCGACCGGGTTCGACACGGATCTTCAGATGATTCCAGCCATCGGGGTCATAGGCGGGCGAAGTCACCTGTGCGAGCACCTGCCACGCGTAAACGTCGGGACCATCGAATCGCGACAACCGCAGTTCACCATTGCTCGGATAGAAGCCATAGTGCTTGTCGCCCCCATCGGCGGCAAAAACCAGCCCCGCTGCACCATCCTGCGGACTGAATTTCACCCGCACGGCGACTTCATAAGTTTCGCCCGGCAGGGGTTCCGAGGACAGACACAAGCTGCGTCCGCCGAATCCCTGCCCGGTGCCTTCGACCAGAATGCGTCCTGAGCGCTGCTTCCAGCGACCACCAGCCAGCGGCGTCCACTCTTCCGGATCGAGCACGCCAATCGTCAACCATTGCGACATCGGCACGGGATTGGGATCCGCAAGCAGCGGCTTCAATTGATTGACCGGCCCGGCAAAACCCAGGTTCTCGGTCTTCAACGACTTGAGTGTGATCACGCCTTGCACACGGCCTTGCAGATCGATCAGCGGACCACCACTGTTGCCGCGTTCAATCGGCATCGCGATCTGCAACATCGGCCGGTCATCAACATCACGTCGACCCGAAAGCACACCGGTCACCACGCTCCGTTCGAGGCCCAGCGGGTTACCGACCGCGATCAGGCTTTCCCCTTCCTGCAAGGCGTCTGAATTGCCGAGTTCTAACGCGGGGAGATCTTTCGCATCGATTCGTAGCAGGGCCAGATCATGATGTCGATCGGTGGCTTCCACGGCCGTGACGTCGAACGTGCGGCCATCATGCAGTTGAATGCGGATCGGCCGGGCCTCGCCGATGACATGTAAGTTGGTCGCAATGAGGCCCGCGGCATCAACAATGAAGCCCGTACCCAAGCCTTGACGGTCACCATCGCGGCCATCGAAGGTGATGACTGCAATGGATGGCTTGATGCGGTTCACCAGATCGACGACGGAAGGGGCCATGGGCAGCGGTGAGTCGTCCGCCGCGATAAACCCACCATTCGCGATCACAGTCGTGATCAACATGGTTCCGATGAGCAAAGATCGCCGGCAGATCATCAGTTCACCTCAATACTTGGTGGACGCGCGCTCTTCTGACTGTAACCGCTGGAAGCGGTCGCGTCGAACATGGTTTTTTCGACATCCCGCCAAATCTTCGTTCGAGTCTTGCTCTGTGACCGCCGATGACATAAACTGCGCTTTATGGGTGGAGAAGGAGGCGGTTCGTTCATGCTGCGTGTTCTCGGCTCGGAAAAGCGATTGTGTACCGGTCTCAAACGCCGTGACTTCCTGGAAGTCGGCGGGGCCAGTTTGGCGGGTCTGTCGCTTTCCCATTTGCTGCAATCAGAAAAAACGGCTCAGGCATCGAGCGGTGCGGGTGACGGTTTCGGCCGCGCGAAGCGGTGCATCGTGCTGTTTCTTTACGGTTCACCGAGTCAGCTCGAAACCGTGGATATGAAGCCTGAAGCACCGCTCGAAATTCGCGGAACCATTCAGCCGATTCCGTCGGTGTTACCCGGCCTCGATGTCTGCGAGTATTGGCCGAACATCGCCAAGATGACCGACCGGATGACGGTCGTGCGATCGCTGCATCACGATTATCCCATTCATGGCGTGGCGTATGCGATGACGGGGACACCGATCATCGACGTCAATATGGAACTGGCCCCCAACGATCCGAAGCATCATCCGTACTTCGGATGTGCCGTGGAGTACGTCGACCGTATGCGACGCGGCGGGCTCAGCGAGTTTCCGCAGAATGTGGCATTGCCCTTCCCCTTCAGTTCGCAGCGGCAAGGCGAAGTCTACCGTGCCGGGCCGTATGCCTCTTACCTGGGCTCGATGTACAACCCGGTCTGGACCGAGTTTGAAGGCAAGGCGTCGCGTTCAGTCAAGAAGACACTCCGAGATATGGATCTCGACACCTGGGATCCGTATGTCGGCTGCGTTCCTGAGAGCTCGTTCCGCCTGTCCTCCACCAGCATGCCCGACGGCCTGACGCTCGACCGGTTGAACACCCGGCGGTCACTGCTCGATCAGTTTGATACCGCGCGGCGTGGACTGGCGAAGAACGAACGTATTCAGACGATGGACGAGTTCCAGCAACTCGCCTATTCCCTGCTGGAGTCGCCCAAGGTGTCGCAGGCGCTCGATGTCCGCCGTGAAAAGGCCGACACGCGCGAACTGTATGGCATGTCGCTGTTTGGTCAGGCGTGCCTCGGGGCTCGCCGCATGCTGGAAGCCGGCACGCGACTGGTCAGCGTTTTCTGGGATGAGTACGGCCTTGCCGGAGATGCCTGGGATACGCACTGGAACCACTATCCCCGCATGACCGATCAGTTGTTGCCGCCGTTCGACAAAGCGTTTTCAGGACTGATTCTCGACCTCGAACAGCGCGGCATGCTCGACGATACGCTGGTGGTCTGCCTCAGCGAACATGGCCGCACGCCGAAGATCAACGGTGCGAAGGGCGCAGGTCGCGATCACTGGTCGCGGGCCTATTCGGCTCTGTTCGCCGGTGGTGGTGTCGCACGGGGACGCGTGGTGGGGGCAACCGACAAGATCGCGGGCGATGTAATCTCGAACCCGATCTCGCCGAAGGATGTGCTGGCGACGATGTACCATCTGCTCGGCATCGAGCCCCACATGTTCCTGCCCGACCGCACCGGCCGCCCGATTCCGCTGCTCCCCGAAGGGAGCCGCGTGGTGCATGAGATGCTGGCGTAACGTTTGCGCTAAGTGTTGAGTGCTAAGTGCCAAATGGAATCAAGACGTATTCCCACTTGGCACTTGACTCTTAGCACTTGGCCCTTTTCACATCTGCAGGTTCGTCACGCGGCCGCTGCTGTCGCCGAGTTTTTCGGCCTGGACGTCCATGCGATCGAGCAGCGACAGGAAGAGGTTGTTGAGCGGCGTTTCCGACGGATACACGATGTGCCGGTTCTGCGTCAAAGTGCCACTGCCACCCCCCGCGAGCACGATTGGCAGGTCGTGATGGGCGTGGGCGTTGCCGTCCGCGATGGCACTACCGTACACGATCATTGAATGATCGAGCAGCGTGCCATCCCCTTCACGGATGCTGTCGAGCTTTTCCAGGAACCCGGCGAAGCGTGAGACCAGGTAGCGATCGATCTTCTTGATCTGGTCCATCCAGTCCTGCTTGTTCTGGTGATGCGACAGGTGGTGGTGCCCATCGTTGACATCCACCATGGGGTAACTGCGATTGCTCCCTTCGTTGGCGAGCATGTAGGTTGCCACACGGGTGGAATCGGTTTGAATAGCGAGGGTGAGCAGGTCGTACATCTGGCGGACATGCTCATCGGCGTCGCGCGGAATGCCGGTCGGTTCCGGGTAATCAGGCATCGGGTACTGTGCCGTTTCGGTCTGGCTGCGTTCGATGCGCTGTTCGAGTTCGCGGACGCTGGTGAAGTATTCATCGAGCTTGCGGCGATCGGTCTGGCCGAGTTTCTGCTGCAACTTCGAGGCATCACTGGCGACGAGGTCGAGAATGCTTTGCCGAGCCTTATCACGTTTCGCTTTGTCCGCGAGGTTCTCACGATCGCCGAACAATCGGCGGAAGACGGCCTTCGGGTTGATCTCCTTCGACATGGGTGTCGATTCGGTCTTCCACGAAATGTTATTGGAATAGGCGCAGCTATAACCGGAATCGCATTCTCCGGCGTTGCGGCCCCCCTCGATGCCAATTTCAAGCGAGGGCAAGCGCGTGCGGTCGCCAATCTTCTCGGCCGCGACCTGATCGACCGATTGACCAACACGGATATCGGCCCCGCCCGTTTTCACGGGATGGGCACCGGTTAGGAACGACGATGCGGAGCGGGCGTGGTCGCCGCCGCCATCCCCCTTCGCCCGGGCATTGTCCTGAGCGAGTCCCGACAGGACCGAAATCTTCGACTTCACCTTGGCGAGAGGTTCGAGCGTGGGGGAAAGCTGAAAGTCGAGCCCTTCGGACTGCGGCTTCCAGTCTTGCATGATCGCGCCGTTGGGGAAGAAGACGAACAGCAGGCGGTTGGGAGTCGCGGTGCTGGCCGCCGCCAGCGCCCGCGCGGGCCGCATCGCATCGAGGAACGGCAATGCCATGCTGGCACCGACACCACGCAGGAACGTCCGACGCGCTAATGGGAAACGGCTCATCGGCAACCTCGTTCTCTCTTTGGAGCTAAGTGGCAAGTGCTGAGTGCCCAGTGATCAATGCCAATTGACGACTTTGGTGGTCTTTGACACTTGGCACTTGCCACTCATCACTTCGCTCATTCAATCGGTACTTACATTCTCTCCGCGACGCATGCGGAAGGGTTCGGACTTCACAATCGCATTCACCAGGGCCGAAAACTTGAACTCGCCCTGTTCCATTTGTTCGGCGATTTTGTTCACCGTGCAACGGTCATAATATTCGGTTCCGCGGCCAAGTGCATAGGTTAACAGCTTTTCGGAGACCGATTGGGCGAATTGCGTTTGCCGGCGTTTGAGCGTCGCCGCGAGTTCCTGTGGACCAGCGAAGCGGTTGCCATCGGGGAGTAACCCGGTGACATCGAGCGGTCGTTCGCCATCTTTCTCGCGGAAACGGCCGATGGGGTCGAAGTTTTCGAGGCCGAAGCCGAGTTCATCCATCACACGGTGACACGACGCGCAGGTGGCGTTCTGTCGATGGAGTTCCAACTGCTGGCGGAAGGTCAGGCTCTCGTCGGCTTTCGCGGCTTCGAGTTCCGGAACATTGGGGGGCGGTGGTGGTGGCGGCGTGTTCAGGACCACTTCCATGATCCATTTGCCCCGCTTCACTGGCGACGTGCGGTTGGGGTTCGATGTCATGGTCATGATGCTGGCATGGGTCAGCAGGCCGGTGCGCGGCGTCCCTTCCAGACTCACCTCGCGGAACTCGTTCCCCTGCACGCCGGGCATGCCATAGTGCTTGGCGAGGCGTTCATTCAGAAACGTGTAGCGGGCTTCGAGCAGGTCGAGCAGGCTGCGATCGTTCCGCATGATGTGCGTGAAGAGTTGCTTCGTCTCCTGTTGCATGTCGGCCCGCAGTTCGGGAGAGAACGCCGGATAAAGTTCTGGATCGGGGCGGATGTCGTTGAGGATGCGCAGTTGCAGCCATTGCTCGGCGAAGTTGTCGACCAGCGCTTGCGATTTGCCATCGGCGAGCATGCGTTGGACTTCCGCCACGATGACTTCATCGCGATGGAGTTCATTGCGTTCGGCGAGGGCGAGCAGTTTTTCGTCGGGCATGCTCGACCAGAGGAAGTAGCTGAGGCGTGACGCCAGTTCAAAATCGTTGAGCGCATGCAGATCGTGCGGATCATTCGGATTGCGGTCGGTCTCTACGCGGAAGAGAAAGTGGGGTGACACCAGAATCGCGGTAAGAGCCTGCTGCATCGCCGATTCAAACGCTTCCCCCTGCTCCACCGTTTGTTGCACGAACTGCACATAGATGTCGAGTTCCGATTCCTGAATCGGCCGACGAAATGCCCGCTTGAGGAACGGCCGCAGATCGTTCCGTACGGCGACATTCACCGACATATCGGCCGAGGGTCGCGACGCCAGGAACTCTCGCTGGAAGGGTGCAAAGTCCGTGGGCTTGACGTTCACAGGCCCGACGATTTCGATTTGTCGCACGAGCAGGTTGCGGTCCTGCTTCTTCTTCTCATCGTAAAAGTCGTTGGTAAACGCCGCGATGATTTCGTGTGGACCGGCGGGCAGGGTCACGCGGTGTTCATGGTCCTTCATGTCGTTCTCACGAGCTTCGACATCGAAGACTTTCGACGGTTGTTGAGGCACGCGGACTTCGAGTTTCGGCAGGTCATTGCCGGCCCGCTGACCACCCGCGCGCACGCGGATGAGGTATTCCCCCGCGAGAGGCGCGGTGAATTTCGCGGAGACATGGCCGGTCGAAACCAGAATGACCGCGTCGTTGGCATCGTGTGCCGCCGGTCCACGAATGAGTGCGTCAGACCCGGTGGTGAACACCTTCGGTTTGTTGGGATCAACCACCACGATGGCGTCTTTCGCGATCACCTCGGCGGCTTCGAGATACTTCTCCATCAGCAGCGGCGGCAGAGATAGCACGTCGCCAATGTTATCGAAGCCATAACCGACATCGTCGGACGGGAAATCATCGGCCGGTCGGAAGCCGACTCCCACGAGATCACGAATGGTGTTGTTGTACTCCGCTCGATTGAGTCGACGGATGGTCACACGGCCGGGATCGACGGCGACCGAGCAGTCGACATAGAAGAGCGCATGATTGAGATATTTGACGACGGTCTCTTTTTCCGTGGCGGTCGGTTGAGGGACATCGGCGGGGGGCATCACGCCCTGGTCAATCAGATCGAGAGCCCGTTCCCACAGCTTGCGTTGCTTGAGGAGTTGTTGTTCGGTGGTGAAGTTAGCGAACGAGATGCCCGCTTCGGGTTCGTCGCCGCTGTGGCAATCGAGACAGTGCTGTTTGAGAAACGGCAATGCCTGCGTCTCAAACGGGGGCGGTGCTGGGGGTTCCTGAGCGGCGACGGCTGCGGGCGTCAGGGCCGCAGTTCCGGTGGTCCCGGAAAACAACCACGAAAGACCGACCGCAACGACCGCCAGCAGGCAGACCGAACCGCCAGCGATCAACCACCACTGGGGGCGCGACTTGGAAGACTTCGCCGACCGTTTGCGTTTCGCCGGAGCCTGAGACAACGACTTCTGCAATCGTGTTTTGACGGCAGTGGGAATCGGTGCCGGTTCGTCGTCATCGCGCTCCGACAACTCGGGCACCATGTAGACGCCGCTGCAATCGGGTTTGGGACAACGACCCTTGCGACCGGCGTGCTTGGCATCGACCTTGAATGTGGCTCCGCAGGCACGGCAGGTGACGCGAATGGCAGGCATGTGAGGTGGCGCGGCTCGCAAGGCGGGTGATCGGGGCGGGAAACCATCAGAAATTGTGATCGAAATTCTGACGTCTTCCAGTAGTATAGTCGTATTGGAGTCAGGGATTCCAATCGTGATTGTTGAACGGAACCGAACATTCTGAAGGCAACGAGGAAACGCATGGACGGATGTTACGTGCCCGGGCGGTTGGTCGCGATGTCTCGCAGTGGGCTTGGTGGCATGCCGTGGGCTTTGCCAGTCTGGCTGTGCCTGTGCAGTGCGACGGTTGTGCCAGCGCAGGAAGTTGTTCCATCCACGGCGGCTGGCACTCCCACAGTTGCGGCTCCGGCGACGGTGACTGCCGCGGACGTTGAACGTTGGATCGTGGACTTAAGCGACCCGCGCTACCGCGTGCGTGAAACGGCCATGCAGCAGTTGAAGGCCGCGGGGGCCATGGCCATTCCCGCGTTGGCGCGGGCCACGAAATCGGAATCGGCGGAGACGGCACGACGAGCTACGGACTTGCTTGCCACGCTGTATCGCACCGTGGGTTTCCCTGAGGGCGTGACTTTGGAGGAGACGTTGGCTGAACTGCGGCAGACGTCGGGCAGCATGGGTGACCGGGCCAGAGATGCCTGGGAAGCCGAGTCGCAAGCAAGAAATCTGCGGACGGTTCCGCAACTGGAAGCCCTGGGGGCGATTATCCGCTATCGGGATTTAGAGGACTTTCCGCAGGTCAGCGAGACTCCGCAAATCAACTACGTGGTCATCAGTGAGAAGTGGGTGGGGACCGATGCACAGTTGCAGAAACTGTTGCAGAGGCTGTCACCCATCGCGGCGATCCAGGTCTATCAGGTCAATGGGTCTAAGGTCTCGGAAGAATCGATGCTGCAAGTGGCCGACATGGGTTACAAGGTGGAACGTCGCGGGGCGTTTCTGGGGATCCGCAATGGTCGCGAGTTGATTGGGGCCGTGGGTGGCTGCCTGGTGGGTGGCGTGACCAAAGACTCGCCGGCCGAAGTCGCGGGGCTGAAGGCGGAAGACCTGATTACGGCGTATGGCGACCAGGAGGTGCTCGACTTTTTTTCCATGATCGATTTGCTGCAGAAGGCCAAGCCCGGTGACCGCGTGGAACTGACGGTCAAACGACTCGGCGAAACGCTGCAGGTGCCCGTGGAACTGGGAAACTGGTAATTCCGAGGGTTACAGATTCACAAAGGTTCGCCACCCGGCATGATCGGCGATCAATCGTCGCCAGGCGGGTTGCCATTCCTCGGGGGGCGAAAGGGGGGTGAACTTAACCACGTTGCCTAAAGAGCGAGCGATGGCCCATTGCCTGGATCGTAGCTGAAACCGCACGAGGTGGCTCCGCGGGATGAACAGCGAACCGGGGGCTTCAAAGAATTCGTGAACAACGTCGCAATCACCCGGCAGGGGATCGTCTGGCACAGGAAAGCGGGATGGCGTGGGCGACCTCCAGAACTGCCACATCGACCAGCGAGATTCATCCTGCAAGGGAACCAGTGCTCCGTCGGACTGCGATGTCAAGAAGGGCAGAAACAGCAGGCCTTCCGTTGTTCCGATCAGCGCCCCCCAACCGGGGAGCAGCGGGCGCTCGATGCGCACGACGCTCAACCGCGTGACGAACTCGCCAAAGGTGTGTTGTAAAATTGGCGGGGCCGGATCGGGGGCGAGTGGATCAACCGGAAACAGACAATCCGGACACGCTCCCCCTTGTGGGACCACCCAACTCCAGCAGGTATGACAGGCCACGATTCGCATACACCAGGTCCGGACAGAATGTCTGGACACTTTAATCCCTGGAGGGAAAACTCGAAATCGGAAATCACAAATCCGAACGGGCTACTACGGGAACAAAGCGGCTGAGTTCGGATTTCGTGCTTTGGATTTCGGATTTGGGCGTTAGCCCTTTTTGGGTCGATACGAATGTGTCGCCTGGCCGAAGGCCGCTTCGCCTGCTTCCATCATGGTTTCCGACAACGTGGGGTGGGCGTGAATGCTTTCGGCGAGATCGCGGGCCACGGCGGCAGTCTCCACGGCCAGCACCCCTTCCGCGATCAGTTCACCCGCATTGACGCCCACAATCGCCACTCCCAGCACTCGCTCGGTAGTGGGGTCGAGAATCAGCTTCGTCAGTCCTTCGTTGCGGCCGAGCGTCGTCGCGCGACCGGAAGCCGCCCACGGGAACTTCACCACCTTCACGTCGCGACCGGCCGCCTTGGCTTCATGTTCCTGCAAGCCGCACCAGGCAATTTCCGGATCGGTAAAGACCACGGCAGGAATCGCGATGTTATCGAACTCGGTCGGCTTGCCCAGCAGACCTTCGACAGCCACCTTGGCTTCGCGGGTCGCCTTATGGGCCAGCATCGGTTCCCCGGCGACATCGCCAATCGCGAAGATGTGCGATTCAGTGGTGCGTCGCTGCGCATCGACCTGAATGAAGCCCTTGTCGTTGACCACGACCTTGGTGTTTTCGAGGCCAAAGCCCTTGCTGTTCGGACGACGGCCGATCGAAATCAGCACGCGATCGAACACTTGTTTCGGTTCGACACCTTCCCCCGCCAATGTCGCTTCGATGCCGGCATCGGTCGCCTTGAGCGCTTCGACCTTCGTATTGAGATGAATCGCCGCGAACTGCTTTTCAAGCCGCTTCTGCAACGGCTTCACCAGGTCGCGATCGGCGGCGGCGAGCAGGTGCGGCAGGAATTCGACGACGGTGACTTGGGAGCCGAGCGCCGCATACACCGTTCCCATTTCGAGGCCGATGTAACCGCCACCGACGACAAGCAACTTGCCCGGAATGTCAGCAAGTTCGAGTGCTCCGGTCGAGTCCATCACCCGCGGATCGTTGATCTGAAAGACGGGCGGAACTGCCGGAGAACTGCCGGTTGCGATGATGCATTTGTCGAAGGTGAGCGTGCTCTTGCCGCCGTCGGGTGCTGTCAGTTCCAGTGTGTGCGAGTCGACAAACGAACCACGGGCGTTGATGACGTTCACATTGCGAGCACGTGAAAGTTCCTTGATGCCCCCCGTCAGCTTGGTGATGACGCTCCCCTTCCAGGAACGCAGCTTATCGAGATCCATCTTCGGCTTCTCGAACGTCAGACCCCAGTCGCTGGCTTCATGCGATTCGTTGATGAGTTTGGCGACATGCAGCAGGGCTTTCGAGGGGATACAGCCGCGATTCAAACAGACCCCGCCCAGCTTCGGGTCGGAGTCGACCAGCGTCACTTTCAGCCCATGATCGGCGGCATCAAAGGCTGCGGGATATCCGCCCGGTCCACCGCCGAGTACTACCAAATCTGTATGTGTTGTCGTCATGCCAGGATCTTTAAGAGGTTGAGACTTGAGAGTCTAGAGTTTAGGGCCTCAAAATGGAATCGAGAGCCGCTGTCTTAGCCCCCGGTCAGTGACCGGGGGCGATTCACGAACGACGACGATCTGTCATCGACGCGGATGGAAACGCACGGCCCCCGGTGGTTCACCGGGGGCTAAGACATCCCATTACTCTCAACCCTCTGCCCATCAGCACTCGACCAGCAACCGGAATGGGTCGGTGAACATGCTGGCAAGGCGGACGAGGAAGCGCGCGGCATCGGCCCCATTGATCACGCGGTGATCGTAGGACATGGAAAAGGGCAGCATCAGCCGTTCCTGCAGTTCCCCATTCACCAGTTGCAGTTGCTTCTGCGACCGCGACATGCCGAGGATCGCGACTTCCGGGTAGTTCACAATCGGCGTGAACGCCGTGCCACCGATACCACCGAGGTTGGTGATGGTGAAGGTGCCGCCGCGCATATCATCGATGGAGAGTTTGCCATCACGCGCTTTACCGGCCATCGCCGTCAGTTCGTTGGCCAGTTGCACGACCGACTTCTTGTCGACATCCCGAATGACGGGGACCACGAGACCCGTTGGCGTGTCGACCGCAACGCCGATGTGATAGAACTTTTTGAGAATCAGCTCGCCCTTCTGCGGGTCGTAGCTGGAATTGAAGTTCGGGAACTGCTGCAAGCAGGCGACGATCGCTTTCATGGTGATCGCGGTCATGGTCACCTTGGGGGCATTCTTCCCCGCGTTTTCGACGAACCGCTTGCGAGCCGCTTCGATATCGGTGATGTCCGCCAGATCGTGCTGCGTGACGTGCGGAATGATCTGCCAGGCCAGGCTGAGATTGTTCGCCACGGTCTTTTGCAACCGCGTGTAAGCCTGCTTTTCGACCACACCGAACTGCGAGAAATCGGGCAACGGGGGAATGGCGATGCCGCCGCCCGATCCACCACTGTTCTTGCCGGCAAAGGCCCGGGCGACATCTTCCGAGGTAATCCGTCCCCCCGAGCCAGACCCCGTCAACTTGGCGAGGTCGATACCCAGTTCGCGAGCCATGTGGCGAGTTGCAGGACCAGCGGCGATCGGGGTCTTGCCATCGGCCCAAGGGTTCGTGGACGCCGGAGGAACCGCCGCGGCACGGCTGGCCGACGCTGGCACCGTTTCCGCGACCACCGGAGCAGGAGCGGCAGCCTTGGCAGGCTCGCCATTCTTCTCAGCCGATTCTCCGTTCTTGGCGGCCGGGGCGGCTGCTCCCGCGCCATCAAAGCTGAGAATGGCCTGACCGACCTGGACGGTGTCACCCTTTTTGACGAGCAGACTGGCGATCTTGCCAGCCTGCGGCGAGGGCAATTCCATCACCGCTTTGTCGGTCTCCAGTTCCATCAGGATCTGGCCCTCTTCCACAGTATCGCCCGCTGCGATATGCAGTTCCGCGACATCGGCCGAAGAGATGCCTTCCGCCAGCAGAGGTAATTTGAATTCTGTCGCCATGGTTCTACTTTGTAATTACGATGTTCGTGGTGATGACTTGCCATATGTGGTCAGCGCTCGGCATGCGCCTCGCGGCTCATTGATGTTATGCCGTGGCGGGGTCGACCTTGTCTGGATCGATACCCAGCTCATTGAGCACCTGCGGCAGCTTGTTGCGATCGAAGCGGCCGGCGTTCGCCAGCGCGACCAGCGTGCTGTAGGCGATGCACTCGGCATCGATCTCGAAGTGCCGACGCAACGCACTCCGCGATTCGCTGCGACCGAAACCGTCGGTCCCCAGGACGAGATACTGTCCGGGCACATACGGCCGGATCTGTTCGGCGACCAGTTGCACATTGTCGCTGGCGGAGATGATGGGGCCTTTGATTCCGGCAAGTTGCTGCTGCACGAAACCGAGCTTGGGCGTCTCGGTCGGATGCAGCCGATTCCAACGGGCCGCGGCCTGGGCATCGCGCTTCAGTTCGTTGTAGCTGGTGACGCTCCAGGCATCGGTCGCGACGCCATATTTCTCGGACAGAATCTTCTGGGCTTTGAGCACCTGCTGCAGGATCGGGCCGCTGCCGAACAGTTGCGGACGATCGCCGCGCTGGTCGTTCGTCAGTGAGGTATCGAGTGGGTAGAGTCCCTTGAGAATTCCTGCTTCAACGCCAGCGCCTTCCGGCATCTGCGGTTGAGGGGTATTCTCATTGTAAATGGAGAGGTAATAGAGAATGTCTTCGTGATCGGTATACATCCTCTTGAGACCATCTCGAATGATGACGGCCAATTCGTAACTGAAAGCCGGATCGTAAGCGATGAGGTTGGGCACGGTGCTGGCCATCAGTTGGCTGTGACCGTCCTCATGCTGCAAGCCTTCGCCATTGAGCGTGGTGCGACCGGATGTGCCACCACAGAGGAAGCCCTTGCACCGGGAATCGGCCGCCAGCCAGATCAGATCGCCGACGCGCTGAAACCCGAACATCGAGTAATAGATGTAGAACGGGCACATCGCGAGACTGAGATTAGCATAGCTGGTTCCGACCGCGACGAAGGAGGACATCGCCCCCGCTTCGTTGATGCCTTCCATCAGCACCTGGCCGGTCTTCGATTCCTTGTAGGAAAGTACGCTCCCCGCATCGACGGGCGTGTAGGTCTGGCCCTTGCTCGAGTAGATACCGAACGTCGCGAACAACGTTTGCAGACCGAACGTCTGGGCTTCATCGGGAATGATCGGGACGATCCGCTTGCCGAAGGACTTGTCTTTCATAAAGAACTTCAGCAGTTCGCCGAAACCAACTGTTGTTGACGAATCCCCATTGAACAGTTTCTTCAGTGAACCGAGCGTGGCTTCAAGGGTCGGGATATCCCAGCGTTCCGCAGTGGGATGCCGGGCGGGAAGTTGTCCACCCAAGGTTGTGCGATGCTGCTTCAGATACTGCATCACCGGGGCATCATCAGCAGGCTTGTAGAACTTCGCGGCCTTAGCATCCTCATCGCTGAGGGGAATCTCGAAACGATCACGGAAGTCGAGCAGGATGTTGTCTTCCAGCGTCTTCTTCTGGTGCGCCGTGTTTTTACCTTCCGCCGCTTCACCGAGTCCATACCCCTTGATGGTATGGGCCAGCACGACGGTCGGGGCTCCCTTGAACAGCGTGGCGGCTTTGTACGCCGCATAGACCTTGGTGACATCGTGGCCACCGCGACGCATGTGTTTGAGTTGATCGTCGCTGAGGTGTTCCACCAGCTTCAGCAGGTCGGGCGATTGACCGAAGAAGTCGCTGCGGATGAACTCGCCTGTAGAAACGACATATTTCTGGTACTGGCCATCGGGCACTTCTTCCATCCGGCGGACCAGGGCCCCGGTGACGTCTTGCTCCAGGATCGGATCCCAGTCGGCACCCCAGATGACCTTGATGACATTCCAGCCCGCACCGCGGAACAGGCCTTCCAGTTCCTGAATGACCTTGCCGTTGCCACGCACCGGCCCATCGAGCCGTTGCAGGTTGCAGTTGATGACCCAAGTCAGGTTATCGAGATGTTCACGGGCCCCGAGCGTGATCGCCCCGAGCGATTCCGGCTCGTCGATTTCCCCGTCACCGAGGAAAGCCCACACGCGCGATTTGGATGTATCGAGCAGGCCGCGATGTTCCACCATGCGCAGGAACCGCGCCTGATACAACGAGCAGATCGGGCCGAGTCCCATCGACACGGTGGGAAACTGCCAGTACTCCGGCATCAACCACGGATGCGGGTACGAGGAGAGCCCCGTGCCCCGCGGCAGTTCACGGCGGAATTTTTTCAGATTTTCTTCTGTGAAACGGCCTTCGAGGAAGCCACGGGCATAGGGTCCTGGCGAGGCATGTCCCTGGAAGTAGACCATGTCGCCGGTGTGGTCGGCCGTCTTCGCATGGAAGAAATGATTGTATCCGGTTTCGACGAGGCAGGCCGAAGAGGCAAAGGTCGCGATATGACCGCCGACGCCCGAGCCCGACTTGCCCGCCTGCTGCACCATCGCCATCGCATTCCAGCGGACGAGGCTGCGCAGTTGGCGTTCCAGCGCGCGATTGCCCGGGAATGGTGATTGATGAGCCACATCGATGGTATTGGCATAGGGCGTAGTCAATGCCGCCGTGACGGGCACGCCTTGTCCCGCGGCGCGGGTTTGCAACTGGGCCAGCAGTTGTCGCACGGCGTGCGGGCCGTGGCGGTCGATCAGGTCGTCGAGCGCTTCGAGCCAGTCGGCCATTTCATCGGGTTGGACAACCCAACCGCTGGCCGGGTGACCATTCGCAACATGTGTGGGTACGTCGGCGGAAGTCGCCGCGTCCGTGGGAGCCAGGGTGGTGCCCGACATGCTCCGTTACCTTTTCTCTGCAAGGAAACAAACGTAATGACCAAGATCGAAGAGACCGCAGACCCGATCACTTTCGAGAAACCTGGCTGTGTGGCAGGGCCTGTGAGAATGACAGGGCCGCGCTCGCACCCTGCAAATCTTAGCAGATCGCTCGGTCAGTGGACAGCGGGATGGGTCAATTCTTTCCAAAACTTCATGGAGCCATACTATCGGAAATTCCAATAGTGTCAGTGGCCAACAAGCCGCACGCGGGTGCTGCCAGAGATCACGCCGCCACGGCGAGATCTTCCGCCATGGGCTGAGACTGCCAGATGGCATGGATCAGGCAGCCGCGCGCCACGGTCTGGCGGTTGTCTGCACCAATCTTCAGTCCACTCATGCGAATGGGCCAGCAAGCCCGGTTCCACGCCCGCTGAAAAAGTGCTTCAAAATTCGGGAACTGCGTCATCCCTCCGGCGATGGCAATCGCCACGGGCTGCGTTAGGACTCGAAAGGCGTTGTGTTGACCAATGCGAGCCCCGGCCTCCAGCAGCAGTTCCACCAGGAAATCGGTCGCTACGGTGTCGCTAACTTCTGTCGGAGTTGGGGTTTCCGTTGGCTCATCGCTACTCGGCTGGCAGAGTTCGTCCAACCCATACGGAATGATGCAGCGGGCCAGTTCCCGACCCGTGCGGTTGAGCGAAAACTCCGATTGGCTGGCACCCAGATTGATTCCCAATCCCGAAAATGCCTGCCGATGGAGTTCCGCCAGTGTGATCGCATGCCCCTGACCAATCACCTGGGGTCGATAGCCGCGTTGTTGGATCTGCCGAAAAAAGAAGTCGCGCTCGGGACTTTCCTCTACCGGCAACAATTCACCGGGAATGGTCACTGTGCAAAGTTCGTCTCGTTGTCGGCTGGGGGGCAACACGGCCTCAACCAGCAGCGACAGCACCTGCCGGGATTGTGCATCATCTTGTGGGAGCAGACCATCGGGCAAGAGACGGCGGACTGGTTGTGAAAAGATCCGCGACCACTCATAGGCCCCATCGCCCAGAAGATGCAGCGAGCCCTCTCCGCAGGCGTACCTGACCTGTTCGCGATCGAACAAGCGTCGATGCGCGGTGGTATCCTCCACGGTCAAGACCACGGCTGGGCAGCTCCGTGAGAGCAGTCGCTCGCCGTGATACCGCAGGCTGCGGAATTCGGTACATCCCAGATCGAGGCCGATGCTCACGCGCGTCTCCCTCGTTGCAACCGGGCCAAGGCCCGCTCGATCGGCGATTGAAAGCGCGGATCGTCGGGAAGCGTTGCGGTTGAAGCTGCGGTGTCCGTCGCGGCGCCGCCCTCCGAAATGATTGCCATGGGTATGGCCACTTCGCTGGCGATCGGATTGCTGCTGGGCTTCAAGGCGAAATGCGGTCGTGGCAGAACGGGTTCCCTCGGCGGATCGACTTCCAGTTTCAAATCGATGGGCGTGAGTTGTGCTTCAGGCAGATGTGGAGCACTCGCGGGCCCCGCATGCGGTGCATCGACACCGTAGATGGTTTCCGATTTCGCAGTTCGACCGGACACTTGCGAGGTCAGAGGCAACTGTGAGACCAGTGGCAAGTCGGCCAGTTCCTGCTCGATCGGTGTCTTGCGCTGCAGCAGGTCTGACAACGACTCTCGCTGGACCGGAGGTGCCTTGATCGGCTGCGGGGTCGGCGGCAATTCTCTCGCGGGATACTGTTCCCGAGGGAGTTCCGGTTCGACAGCACGTCTGGAGACGACACGTTCCGCCGCCGCAGCAAACATCTCCGGCGAGATGCGTGACGAATTCCGAGGCAAGGGTTGCACCGCTTGTGAAGTCGTCGCGCGGTCCAGGTACTGTCGTGTCCCCAGGGCCACGCCCACCAGCGAGGCCACAGTTCCAGCAATGCCCAGCATCTGCCAGACGTTGAATGTCGACTGCTTTGGAGGCGGCGACATCTCGCCCACAATATCAGCGTCAGAAGTGAGTTGTTGTTCCATATTCGCCGTCAGGTTCGCGGTGACGGGGACTGGTCCCGCGACTGTAGGAGGCGGGGGAGCCACGTTTTGTGTTGGGGCCAATCGACTGCCGGGAGCCGGCAGACTCGCCGGGCTGGCTGCCGTGTCTTGCACAGGGACGCTCGAAAACGGCAAGGTCGACGCCGAGAGTTCCTGGTCGAACGGGGTATGGTAAGGTTCGGCTCCAACGGTGGCAGCGGGCTCGGTCAACGGCGGCACTGGTACCGGGGCGGTAGCTGGGTTGGTAACTTGGGCAAAACGCGGAGATGGCTGTGTGCCCGCATCGGGAATCGCCTGTGATTCAGGGAAGTCGGGAAGTCGTCCCCAGACGAGCAGACCCGGCGGTAGCGCGATGATGGTCCCATTGGGCAACATCTGGGCCTGGTTCGCCAGGAGTGGCGGCGAACCCGGGGGCAACATCACGCGGGCCGATCGCGCCAATTCCTGTGACTGCCCGAGAGCGAGCATGATTGTCGGAAGATGGGCATCTCCCGGTTCAACCGGAACCACAACAGGCCGCTGACTCACCCCAGCGATACCAATCCAGACGATCGGCTCGCTACGTAAAGGCTCACCGTTCATGGCAGGCAGGCTATTTCGATCGACGACGACAAAATCGCCCGCGTTGAGCCGGTCATGGCCGCTGGGGTTGAAGTACAAACTTTGGCCCGCGCGTTCCGTGCGGATGATCCGCACGGCGGGCAACGCCTGAGCCGAGAGACCTCCTGCGGCTGCCACCAGCCGTTGCAGGGTCATTTCCTCGCTGGAGCCATAGGTACCCGGCCGGGCTACCTCGCCCAGAATGGCATAATGTCCTATTGATGCAGTCGCTGGGTTTTGCCAGACGATGACCTTCGGGGGCAAGCCCTGGGCGTGCAGTGGGTGGGTGAGAAACAGGCAGACGCCAGCGGCTAGCCCCACGCAATACGCTATCCATCGCGTGCCGGTCGCCGTCATGGGACGCACTTTCCTCATCCGAGAACCAATCGTTACAACCCGTTCAATCGGTCCTATCGACATCCGGGCACAGGCTGCTCCAGCCAAAACTTGCTGGTGAAGTTGTTGACTCGCCCCTGGATTACGCAAATTTCCTGATCGCCCTGGATTGAACGTTTTCTCCTTCGTATTGCTCTCTCAATGCTGCGGAGACAAGGCAAAGCCAACGCTCAGCGGCACTTCGATTCATCTCCCCCCGCGACCGGCGGAGTAGTGATCCTCGTTTTTTCCGCGTACAATCGCCCATTCAAGAACAGGAAGTCTGCCCCTACACATCGTGATTCAGCGCGAAAGGATTCGTGATGCCCGCACAGCCTGTCTCAGTCGGCCCCTGGACTTGCGGCCGGGGTCATCCGCTCCTCTTTATCGCCGGTCCTTGCGTGCTCGAAAGTGAAGAGCTGGCGTTTCAGGTCGCGGAACGGCTCGCCGAGTTGTCGCAATCCCACAGCTGGCAGATTGTGTTCAAATCGAGCTATGACAAAGCCAACCGCACCAGTGTCGATAGTTTCCGAGGTCCGGGCCTGTCCAAAGGTTTGGATATTCTGCGCAAAATCAAAGAGAGATTCGGGTTACCGCTGTTGACCGATGTCCATGAACCCCAACAGGCCGACCCGGTCGCCGAGGTTTGCGACATCCTGCAGGTACCGGCTTTTCTGGCCCGGCAAACCGATCTGGTGGAATCCATTGCGACAGCCACAGCTCAGCGTGGCCGCGTCATCAACGTCAAAAAGCCGCAGTTTCTGGCCCCGGAAGACATGGTGCATGTCGTGCGGAAATGTGAGGCGTTTGGGAATCCGCGCATTCTGCTGACCGATCGTGGGACCATGTTTGGATATGGTCGGCTGATCAACGATTTTCGCTGTATTTCGGTGATGCAGGAATTCGGCACACCGGTGGTGTTCGATGCCACCCATTCCGTGCAGATTCCCGGCGGAGCAACCACTGGGGGAAATCGGGCGATGGTACCATTCCTGTCGCGTGCCGCCGTGGCTTGCGGGTGCGATGCCGTCTTTTTTGAGACGCATCCCGATCCGGATCGTGCTTTGAGCGATGGTCCGAACATGGTTCCATTGCACGAGTTGCCACAACTGATGCAGCAATTGACACAGTTGCGCACATTAACGTTGGAGTTTGCCGCGGCCAGCCCGTCTAATACCGCAAATTCTTGAGAAATTCGTCGGCCGAATTCGCATGCCCTCGGGCTTCCCACGTAAGATACGCGATTTACGGAGTGGGTTCTTGAGTGGGCGAAGCGGGCTTTTTATGGGATTTCGCAGGCAGATCATGAGCATTCGGACTCGGGCGGCAGGGCATGTCCTCTGGTTGATCGTAGCCGTCTTCGCGGTCGGATGTCAGCCGAAATCGGCCCCGGCTCCCGCTGCAGACGATGCGTCGGGGAATGTGACGACAGACGCACCCGATAATCCTGCCGAGGGGATCGTCGAAATCGAAGATCAGTTGCGGAGTGCGCTCTATCAACTGCAACCCGAGAACCTCAACATCGACTCGCGCCTGGATGATGCGATTTCGGTGCTCAATAACTGGTGGGTTGCCGCCGAGGCTTCACAGGTCATTCCCGCGGGGACAGCCGCGGCAGCGATCCCCGCAGACCGCGTGCCGCCCGAGTTGCTGAGCGGGCTGCAAAGCACCACGTTTGATGGTATGGATGGTCGCCATATTCGAGCCTGTTTTTTCGCCCAGCGGATCGCGGAGAACCTGTCGGCCGGGGTTGATACTGATCTCGAGCGTGTGCTGCGGGTGTTCGATTGGGGCTATCGGAATCTGGCACTGCGGAGTCTCGATCAACCTCCCTTGCCCTTCACCTTTTATGAAGCCCTGATCGTGGGGCAGATGCGGCCGGAAGACCGGGCGATGGTGCTGGCTGGTGTCTTGAAGCAACTGAACCTGGACTGCGTGGTGTTGCGGCCCAGCGCGGAGGTGGTCGAGGGGCAACCGTGGTTGTTCGGAGTCATCGTGGATGGTCAGGTTTACCTGTTCGACCTGGCGTTGGGGCTGCCGGTTCCACAAGGTGATCGTCCGCTCGCCGAGCAGTTTCAGCAACCCGCCACGCTGGCTCAGTTGAAAGCACACCCCGAGTGGCTGGCCTTGTTAAGCCCGCGGGCCGACCAGCCCTATCCTCTGACGGCCGAGGACGTGGCCCGGCTGCATGTCGATGTGGTCACCGTGCCGCGGAGTTGGACCAAGCGGATGTGGTCGATCGAGCAACTGCTGCCTGGTGAAATGCTCTGCGTGCTGTATGATCCGCCTTCGACCGCGGCCGATCGGCCCAGCATTTTCGAGCGCGTGGCTCAAGTCATCCCGGGTATCGCTGCGAATGATGTGGGTGTCTGGAGTGATCCGATTCGCCAGGAGGCCCGCATGGCTGCCATCGATGTTCCGACGATGCGGGCCTATCAGGAAGCGCTGATTTCCTTCATTGTGCCGGTGGAATACCAGGCTGATCGCGAGACCGGGACGCAACGTCGGATTGAAACCCAGCGCCAACTGCGGATTCGGACCGAACAATTGCTCGGTCGGCGTTTGGATGCGTTATCGCAGTATGTCACGATTCGTCAGTTGGCCTTCACGCAGCCTCCGGAACCCGCCCTGACTCCGGTCTATCAACGGGCCGCGGACGACGCTTTCTTCTGGAGCACGATCTGCAAATATGAACTGGGGGAAACGGAGACCGCGGTCGCCCAGCTTCAGGATTATCTCAAACGCTATCGCCGTGGTGGACAGTGGGTGTACGTCGCGCGGGCCATGCTTGCCGATACCTATCGCGCGAGCGGCAACACCGAAGAGTTGCTGAAGATCGCCGGGGTGCAGGAGTCCGACGACCCCTACCGCGACCGGCATGCCCTGTTCTCGCGATCCGCCAAGTCCGCCGCCCAAGACTGAACAGCGGTGGTTGTTTATGAGCGTCTGTTTTCAAGTGGAGTCAAGTGGTCGCGGAAAGCAGAAAGCAGGAAGCGGAAAGCCAGAAATCGGCTGGATTCCAAGTGTCTGGCTTTCCGCTGTTTGCGCGATATGCAGATGCAGGCCGACTCGGCAGCAATTGACAGGGTTCGTGCTGTGCCCCGAGAATGACTACTGATCCGCGTCGAAGTGGCTAAAGTCTGGCGAGCGGGGGGAGGTGACTCCCCCCGGTGATTTTTGCTGAAAACTCGCATTCCATCACCGAAGGGACTTACGTCCCCTCGCTCGCCTTGAGTGACTTCCACAAGAATCACGAAGTACATTCCGACAAAACCTCTGCGGGATCGACCCGTTCACTGCAACAACAGCGAATTCCAAGTGCCGCAACCGGTATTGTCGGATAGCTCTAAGCCCCGATGCCCCCCGCCCTCTGGACTGCACGGCATGAAGCCCTCCTGGCTGGAACAGCAATTGAAACAACGCGTGCGGCGGGGACGCGTGCTGACGGCTGAGGCCCAACTGGCGGGGTACGATGCCGACGGTCTGGGCTACAAAAGATTCCGTCCCGATGCGGTGGTCATACCCGCCGATGTCGCCGAGTTGGTCGCGGTGCTGCAAGCCTCGCGCGAGCTCAACGTGCCAATCACCATGCGCGGAGCCGGAACGTCCTTATCGGGTGGTCCGGTCGCGGCGCAGGGTGGTGTGGTGGTGCATACGTCGTCTCTCAAACAGATCCGCACGATCTGTCGCGAGGGCTTCTGGTGCGAAGTGGAATGCAGTGTCACGCTCAATCAACTCGATGAAGCCCTGCGACCGCAGGGCTGCTTCTATCCACCCGATCCGTCCAGCGGCCCTGTTTGCACTCTGGGTGGCAATGTCGCGATGAATGCCGGCGGTGCGCACTGCTTTCGTTACGGCGTGACCAGCAACTATGTGCTCGGTGTGGAAGTGGTCTTGCTGGATGGCAGCGTGCGGCAGTTTGGCGGCCCGGCCGGTGGGCGTGGCGCCTGGCGCGAAGACTGGAAGCGACTGATGGTCGGTTCCGAGGGAACACTGGGGGCCATGACGCGATTCTGGCTGCGAGTGCTGCCGCGTCCCGAAAAAGCGTGGACCTTTCGCGCCACCTATCCCGACCTGGCCTCGGCGGAACGGGCGATTCATGCCTTGGTGGCTCATCCCTCCTTTCCCGTAGCCATTGAGCTGATGGACCCGCGCTGCGTGGCGATGGTGGAAAACAGCCCGATGGCGGTCGGCTTGCCGCAAGATGTCTTTCTGCTGGTGACCGAGATTGAAGGCCCGGCGACTTTGGTCGATGCCCGAGTCGCCGCGGTTTCGCAACTGCTGCAACAGGCGGGGGCGGCGAGCGTGGACTACAGCGATGATGAAACTCAACGGAAAAAACTGTGGAAAGCCCGCAAAGTCGCCGGTGGGTTGATGGGGCAACTCAGCCCTGATTTTCTGGTGCAGGACGCCGTTATTCCCAAACGGGCCCTGGCGGAACTGTTGCAACTGGTCTACGACGAAGCCGATGCGGCGGGCATTCGCGCGGTGAATGTGTTCCATGCGGGCGATGGCAACCTGCATCCCAACTTCCTGTTTGATTCGCGCAATCATTCAGAACTGGAACAGGTCGAAGCCATCAGCAAACGCCTGATGCAACGCGTCGTGGAAATTGGTGGCACGCTTTCCGGAGAGCATGGCATTGGCAACGATAAGACGGCCTATATGCCGCTGGTATTCGGTGCCGAGACGTTGCGGCTGCAACTCGCCGTGCCAAAAATCTTCAACCCCCGGCATCAACTGAATCCGTTGAAGGTCTTTCGCGGGCGACGCTTTCATCAGACGGCTGAAGTGCTTCCGTTATCCCCATCCGCAGATGTCGGCACGTCCTCCGTGGGGGCTCCGTTGTTCACGCCGTTTCTCGATACGCTCGACGGGGTGACCGCCGTTTCGGCCGAGGCAACCGCGACAGAATTGATGGCGATCTGGCAGCCGCATCGCTTGCGATTCCCGTTGTTCATCGCTGCCCATGCCAGCCTGCGCGAGCAGGTTTCGGCCAGCGAGTATGCCCCGGCGTCGTCTCGGTTTGGTCCCTATTGCGACAACATTGTGGGAATGAACTGGAAGCTGCCAGACGGCCGCATTGTGCGGATTGGTGAGCGCGTGGTGAAATCGACAACGGGGTACGACCTGTTGCGGTTTCTGTTGCAGACCGACGGTGCCTTCGGCCAACCGGTCGATTTCGTCTTGCGCTTGCGGCCCGATTGCGGAACTACGGCAGTCTACAAACTTACGGGGGCTGTCGAGACGGTCCTCTCAGCGGTTCCGGTGTTGTTGCAATCCTGCTGGATGAACTGGTTCGACGCGGTGGATGTGGTGGCGGAGGGCTGCCAGCAAACGTGTCACATCCGCGTTGTCATCCATACGCCCGCCGACGAAGAGCCCGTGTATGCAGCGCAACTTGCGGCGTTCGCGAAGCAACAGCACTTACAGATCCAGTCGCAACCTGCGGGAGTCGGCTTGTGGGATGGCTGCCCCGATTTTGCTCTGAAAACCACGCCCGATCGCGCGGGGAGACTCGCCTGGCAACTCGCCACGGAACAAGACTGTCGCTGCGTGGCTCTCGGTTACAACGGCGTTGTGCATGGGTTTGTAGGAAACACGTCCGACCCGCGGCAGCGTGTGGAACAGATCGTCCAGCAGGTTCAGCGGGAATTGCATGCGGTGGGCGGCGATTGGCGGTCGCGGCATCTTCCCCGACCCGTCGCCCAAGACGTCGAAGCGATCTGGCTGCAGGTTCTCGCTCGGGAGTTTTTGATCACGTGAGCACCCCCAACGGACCCGTCCCTCATCCAGCCGATTCGCCACCTGAGCGCGACCTGTTGACCAGTTGCGTGCATTGCGGCTTGTGCCTGGAAGTCTGCCCGACCTACCAGCTCTCCGGCGATGAAAACAATTCGCCACGCGGACGCTTGCGGTTGTGGCGTGAAGAGGCCGAGGGACGGCTCGCGGCCGACCCCTGGACCGCCCGGTACACCGCGGAGTGCGTGGGATGCCTCGCTTGTGAAACGGCCTGTCCCGCGAATGTTCCGTATGGCGAGATTCTCGAACAGGTCCGCCATCAGCAGGTGGCAACGTCACGGGCGAAGGTGCCATTCGGTCTGCGGTTCGCGGCGACGCTCATCAAACATCCGAGGTGGTTTCAACTGGCCACGTTACCCCTGCGCGGTCTGCGTTCGCTGGGATGGCTGCGGCACCGGTATTTGTTCGCGGGTCAACCGGCGGTGTGGGAATCGACGGCCGATTACGCAAAGAGGCTGATGGCTAGGCAGCGCCCCACCGGACCTCGCGTGGCACTGCTCACCGGCTGCCTGATGGAAGCGGTCTTCCGCGAAATCAACTTCGCCACCGTGCGCGTGCTAATCGAGAACAACGTGCAAGTGGTCGTCCCCGAGAAACAGGGCTGTTGCGGCGCGTTCCAGGAACATCTGGGACTGGACGGTATCGAATCTTTACGCACACAGAATCGGCACGCCTTCGGCCAGCAAAAAGTCGATGCGGTGGTCAGCAACTCCTCGGGCTGTGGTTTGGCGCTCGCGAAAACGCTCGGCTCGCAAGTCCCCGTGCGTGATGTCCTCGGCTTTCTGGGTGATCTGGATCTCGTCCGGCGCACGCGTGCGGCGAAGGCGGCGCGGGTGTATGTCGACCTGCCTTGTCATCTCATCCATGGTCAGAAGCAACCCGGCATTCCGCAGAACGTGCTCGACGCCACGGGCTATACCTGGGAACTTGCCCCGTTGGCTCGCGACTGCTGCGGGTCGGGTGGAACATACAATCTCCAACAGCCCGAAAACTCCCGCGAGATTCTGGCTCGCAAGGCGGCGTTTCTCAACGCTGCCCAGGGCGATCCCGTGATCCTGGCGACCAGTAACCATGTTTGCCTGATGCAATGGAACTCTGCCCGAGCGCTCGGTCTGGTCGACCGCCCTTACCAGGTCCAGCATGTCATCCAACTGCTCGACCCCGGTCCCGAGTTGACCGTTCGTCCGCCGTATTCGGGCCATGTTGCCACGGCTGAGATCAGCAGCCTCTGACAGAAATCGTCCGATCGGCTGCGAAGCGCTTCCCCAGGCATTATGATCCACGCCACAACTTCCGAACTCGTACATGACCCCTGAGGAAACACAGCATGCTCTCCTGGACAACTCACCTGTGCCTGGCCGTGGCCGCGTTACTGGCCACCATCTCTCATGCCACTGCGGCCGATGCCGAGTGGACACCCTTGTTCGATGGCAAATCGCTCGAAGGCTGGGAGAAAGTTGGCAAGGAAGAGAGCAAGTGGGAAATCGTGGACGGCACGATTCAAGGTTCGGGCCCCGCGTCGATGCTGGTCTGCACCAAAGGGCCTTACAAGAATTTCAAGTATCGCGCGGAGGTCAAAATCAACGACAAGGGTAACTCGGGTCTCTATTTCCGGACGACGCGCAAACCGGGTTTCACCGATGGCTATGAAGCCCAGATCGACAGCACCCACACCGACCCCATTCGGACCGGGTCGCTGTATGGCTTCAGCCACGTCTATCAGCAGCATGTGAAGCCCGATACCTGGTTCATCTATGAAATTGAAGTCCGCGAAGACGTCTGGCGCGGCCGCAACATGACCCGCGTCAAGATTACCGTGGATGGCAATGAACTCTATGAATACCTGGATTTCGCAAAGACCTACCCGGCGGGCTACTTTGCCTTCCAACAGCACGATCCGGGCAGCCGCGTCAACATCCGCAAGGTGGAAGTTCTGCCGTTAGCCGACTGATGCGGGAACGCGGCCCGCACCTTTCACCCACGTTCGCGGGATGCGCCCTGCGGACGGGGGTGTCTTGTCGACCAGTGATCGCGGGGCCGCCATCGACGACTCGCGAAGTTATGCCAGAATCTCTTGCACCACCGAGCCATGCACATCGGTCAGGCGGGAGTCGCGGCCGACATGGTTCCAGGTGAGTCGGGTATGGTCGATGCCCAGCAGATGCAGCATGGTCGCATGCAGGTCGTGGATGTGGATTTTGCCTGCCACCACGCGGTAGCCCATGTGGTCGGTCTCACCATAGGTCAGCCCGCCCCGCACTCCGCCGCCGGCCATCCAGGCGCAAAAACTCTCGGGCTGATGTTCGCGGCCATGGTTGTTGATCGGGGCGGTGCCGCTGAGATCCTGGCTCCACGGAGTGCGGCCGAATTCACCACTCCACAGCACTAAAGTGTCATCGAGCAGCCCGCGCTGCTTCAGATCCTTGAGCAGTCCGGCCACGGGTTGATCGGTCTGTCGACACAGTCTGGGCAGGTTCCCGCGGATATCGCCGTGATGGTCCCAGCCATCCATCGTCACCTGTACGAAGCGCACGCCCGACTCACTGAGTTTACGCGCCAACAGGCAGGCGCGGCCGTGCCTGTCGCTCTCGGGATTGCCGATGCCGTACAGTTCCAGCGTTCCTGACGTTTCCCGCGAAAGGTCGACCAGTTGCGGTGTCATGGTCTGCATGCGGAACGCGAGTTCCATGTTCTGGATCATGCCCTCCATGTTACTGTCGCCATGCAGATCGTCGACCAGGCGTTGATTCAACTGCTTCGTCAGATCGATCCGTTGCCGCTGGATGGCCTCGCTGCTCGAGGCGTTCCGCAAGTTCTCGATCGGCAAGGTGCGGTCGTTGAGCGGCACCGTCAACGGCGTACCCTGATGCCTGGCGGGCAGAAAGCCAGAGCCGTAAGTTCTGACGCCGGGGGCATGAATGCTGACGAAGCCCGGCAGATTATGATTTTCGGTCCCCAGCCCGTAATTGATCCACGCGCCCATCGATGGCCGCACTTCCGTGAAGACGCCGGTATGAAACTGATTGGTCGCACTGGCATGTTGCGGGTTGTCGGTACTCATGCCGCGCAGCAGGCAGATGTCATCGGCGACGGTCGACAGATGCGGTAAGAGGTCGGAAATCTGCATGCCCGATGCACCGCGCGGCTTTACCGGCGCGGCTTCAGCCAAGGCCAGATACTGCTCTGTGCCAATTTGAGTGACCTCCGGACGCAGCGGCGAATCGATCTTCTGCCCGTGCCGTTCGCGAATGAACTCCTTGGGATCGAACAGATCGTGCTGCGATGGTCCGCCAGCCATGAACAGGAAAATAACGCGTTTGGCCCGGGGGACCAGAATGGGAACAGGGACCGCAGGGGAATGCGTGGCAGCCAGTAGCAGATCGGTCAAAGCGAGACCGCCGAATCCGCAAGCGGACGTTTGCAGCATTCGACGACGGCTGAACAACGGGTGATTCCACATATGCCTGGCCTTTTCAGTGAGATCGCGTTCCCTGGGTGTATCACGGGGGCTGGTGGCGTTGTTACCTTGTTGCGTTATGTTCTTCGTACCACCGTCGCCACTACGTTGACAGCATGTCTGAAATCTTGCATTAAATGCGGAACAGGAATTCGTTGGAAGCCAACAGACCGTGGCACAGTTCAAGCCACGGGAGTAACGCTTGGGCTTCTACGTTCGGGTCGGAAATGGTCCCCTCGAGTTCCGCCAGAAACCGTGTGGCTTGCATCCGCTCTACGTCGGTAATCGGGCGGTTGTACACGCGCAGCCAAAGCTGATCCAGGCGCGCGTCGGCCGCGGGTGTTTCGGCGATGAGACGCGAGGCGAGCACTTTCGCGCGTTGTCGGAACAGGTCATTGTTCATGACGAATAACGCTTGTGTCGGGACGACGGTCTGACTGCGCTGTCCGGCGATTTGTGCGGGGTTGACGAAGTCGAAAAATGATCGCAGGCGGTCGTTCGTCGCGGTGTTGGTGCGCATGACCGGCAGGTATATCGTGCGCAAATATTCTTCGCCCGCGCGCGGTTTGCGGTGGTCGTAGTTCGGCGGATTCACGCCCTGCTGCACGAGATCTCCACAGTTCTCCGGATACTCCAGCACAAGTGCCGGGCCTCCGACGCTTGGGACGAGTTCTCCACTCACCGTCAGCAACTCGTCGCGCAGCGATTCGGCGTCAAGTCGCAGACGGTTCATCCGCCAGAGCAGCCGGTTGTCGGGGTCGACCTGCAGGGGTTCCACGGCATTGGTGCTACTCAGGCGGTAAGTCCGGCTGAGTACGATCGTGCGGATCAACTGCTTCTGCGACCAGCCGTTCTGCATGAACTTCGTTGCCAAATGGTCGAGCAGCTCCGGGTGCGACGGCGTATCTCCGCGCGTACCGAAATAATCGACGCTGCGGACCAGCCCCTCGCCAAACAGCTTCTGCCAGATGCGATTGACCGCCACGCGTGCCGTCAACGGATGGCGACGATCCGCCAGCCAGTCGGCCAGTTGCAGGCGGCCACTTTGTCCCTCGGGAATGTCCGGCAACTGGTCCCACGAGGCGACTCGCACGACACCGCGCGGCACCACGGCACCCGGCGCGTAGGGATTGCCGCGGACAAAGATTGGCATGTCGGCGGGTGAGTCCCCATCGCGCATCGCGAACGCTCTGGGGGCCTTGGATGAAAAGAATTCCGCGTGCTGAATGGCCGGGCTAAGCCTGCGGATCTGCTCGGTGAGTTCGTCGCGCCGTTTGGTGAGCGCAGCCTGTTTTGCCACAGTTTCAGCCGCCGCATCAGCCGCGGGAGGGACCGCCTGCTCGCCGCCGGGGGGAGCAGCGCCGGCCGTTGTCGCGGCAGCCTTAATGGCCTGCTCTAACTGCGCTAGTTCATTGGTAACGGTTTGTTTTTCCGCCTCCAGCCGGACGCGCTCGGCCTGCATCGCAGCGAGCTTCTGGCTGTGCTCTGCTTCCAGCTGCTGTCGTGCGGCGAGCTGTTCGGGTGTTTCCGGCAACTCGGTCGAGTTGAGCTGGCTCCACACGCCGAAGGGAATTTTATGCGTGGCTGGCGAACTACGCAGCATCCCCGCGATGCCGTAATAGTCGGTCAGGCCAATCGGATCGAACTTATGGTCATGGCACCTTACGCAGCCGAGTGTCATGCCCAGAAACGTCGTGCCGATCTTGATCATCTGCGTGTCAATATGATCCGCTTCCAGCTTGGCCTTGTCGGGTTCAACGATTTCGACATCGCCGACCATTAAGAACCCGGTCGCGGTGATGTTCTCGGCCCGTTCCGCGGGCGACGTGGCGGGTAACAAGTCTCCCGCGACCTGCTCGCGCACAAAGCGGTCAAACGGTTTGTCCCGGCAATACGCTTCGATCAGGTAATCGCGGTAGCGCCAGGCGTGCTCGGCAAAGACATTATTCGATGTTCCCATCATGTCGGCATAGCCCGTGAGATCGAGCCAGTGTCGCGCCCAGCGTTCGCCGAACGCGCGTGTGTGCAACAGACGATCGACAACGGTTTCGCACGCTCGGGGGGATTGATCGCGGACAAACAATTCGATTTCTGCAGGCGTCGGTGGCAGCCCGGTCAGATCGAGGCTGACTCGTCGCAGCCAGGTGTAACGATCTGCGTCGGCCACGGGACGCAACCCCGCCTGTTCCAGTTTGGCCAACACAAAACGATCGATCGGATCGAGCGGCCACGCCTCGTCTTGCACGGTTGGTGCTGCCGGGTCGGCGACCGGTTGGAACGCCCAGTGCTGGCGACCAGCCTCCAGGTCGATGGTGCGTTTCACCGGATCTGCCACCGCGGTGCGCGGATCGGGAGCACCCATCGCGATCCAGTTTTCAAAGTCCCGAATCACGGAGTCTGGCAACTTCCCTTTCGGGGGCATCTCGATCCCATCATGCCGCAGAGCCTGGATCAATAAACTCGCCTCGGCATTTCCCGGAGCGATCGCAGCCCCGGTATCTCCTCCCATGAGCAAGCCGTCGCGATGATCCACACGCAAGCCACCCTGCACGATTTTGGCCTCGGTCGCATGGCACTCGTAGCAGTGCGTCACCAGCACCGGACGGATCTTCGACTCGAAGAACGCGAGCTGTTCGGGCGTGGGGGCGACTTGTTCCGCGGCGGCTACCGCAGTGAACATGCAGAAGAGACCCAGGGAACACAACGAGACATTGCGTAGTCTCATGCCAGTAACTCCACAATCTCCAAAGCTTCCGCGATGCCCGTCGAGTGGAAATCGCCCTGCTCATCACCACCAGAACTTATCGGGCGATTCATGTTAACTCCTTGGCCAGTCGGTCCAGCACGGCTTGCATGTGCTGTTGCATGGCGAGTGCGGCCGCCGTGGGATCCTGTTCCCGAATCGCCTTCAGAATCGCTTTGTGCAGTTTCCGCCCGACAGCATTTTCACGCTGCGAGGGCGTCGTGCGGACCATCTGGGCCAGCACAAACTCGTAGATGACCTCCATCATATTCTGCATCAGCGGATTGCCGGCGATCTCGATCAACCGGCGATGGAAGGCAAAATCGAGTTCCAGCGCCTGCGCATACGGCAGATCGTCATCATCCAGACCTTTCAACAAGGCAGACAATTCTGCAATGTCGTCGTCCGTCGCGTTTTCCGCCGCCTGCCTTGCCGCCTGCACTTCGATCGCCGAACGCAACTCGGTGTAAGATCTCAACTCCTGAGGCGAGATGGTCACGGCAGAGCGCAACAGCCGCACGCAGTTTGCCAGGCTGTTGGCATTTCCCACGAACGTTCCGCGACCACGCTGAATGTCGACCAGCCCCATGCTCTGCAATCGAGCCAGGGCTTCACGCAGGACCGGGCGGCTGACCTGTAACTGCTCGACGAGTTCATGCTCACCCGGCAGTCGCTCTCCCGCGGCCAGTTTGCGGTCCTTGATGACACCGGCGATGCGCTCCACGACCAGGTCCGCGGTGGTGTGCCGATGTATGGCTGCGATTTGCACCGTTGTTCCCCGCCTGTGACCTGTTTAGATGTCAGACATCTTAGCTTCGCTAGCATGCCGAAACAACCAGTGAGGTCGCTCTTTTCGGAGTCCAGAGCCAAGAGTGCGGAGTGCAACTAACCGCCTTGTATGGTAACAGTCACTGGCTCCATCGGCCGAGTTGCTGAAAGCCACCGTTGGCCGGGTACAGAAACTGGCGATTGGGTACAAACAGGCTACAGAAGCCCCAAAGCCGACGATTGACATGTCGGCAGAAACGGCACAAGCAGTTACCGAGTAACGTTTTGCGGTATTACGCCCGGAGGGATTCGAACCCCCGACCGGCGGATTAGAAATCCGCTGCTCTATCCAGCTGAGCTACGGGCGCATATCGGGCCGTGGCCACGAGTTCTGATGGGAATGCTCTTACAGTTCCCTTGCCAAATGAGTCTGGCGGGTCGCGATTCTAACGTCCGACACAGATGATCTCCAAGTGTTCAGCGACCCGCAGCGAGTGGATCCTCCGAGAACGGTGCGGCGGCACTGGCTGTGGGTTCAGAGGTCCGATAGGATTTGTGTGACGCAGCGTTCGTGCCGCATGTTCCGCAGCCGGGCACTGTTCCGCAGAATGTCGTCACGATGACCAGCCGGAAACCCTTCGGCGTGGAGAGTGAAAGTGTTTGCCGCCGATGGAAATGTCGCAGATTCAGTCGCGGTTTGAGCAGGCTGCGGGCGAAATTGGCCGCGTGCTGGTCGGACAGGAAGAGCTGGTCGAAGCCACATTGGTGGCACTCTTCTGTGAAGGGCATGTGCTGATCGAGGGGGCACCCGGCCTGGGCAAGACGTTGCTGGTCAATGTGCTCAGCCGGATCATCGGTTGCCCCTTTCGCCGCATACAATTCACCCCCGATTTAATGCCCTCGGACATTACCGGCCACTCGGTGTACGATCTGCAGGAGCGGAAATTCACGTTCAATCCGGGGCCATTGTTCACCTCGCTGCTGTTGGCGGATGAAATCAACCGCGCGCCCGCGAAAACACAGTCGGCATTATTAGAGGCCATGCAGGAACGGCAGGTGACGGTCGACGGCGTGGTCTACCCGCTGAATCCGCCCTTCATTACCATCGCCACACAAAATCCGCTGGAGCAGGAAGGAACGTACCCCCTCCCCGAGGCCCAACTCGACCGCTTCATGTTCAAACTGCTGGTCGACTACCCGACCCCCGAACAGGAAGCCAGAATTCTTGAAAACTACATCAAGGGGCACGATCATCGGCGGCTCGACACGTATGAACTCCATCCCGTGCTTTCGGCCCAGGAAATCGTGGAGATTCATCGCAACATCGTCCATGTGATCGTGGAACCGGCGATTGTGAATTACATCACCGCGATTGTCGGCAAGACTCGCAACTGGGGGGCCGTTGAAGTCGGGGCCAGTCCGCGGGCGAGCGTGAACATTCTGCTGGCATCGCGGGCGCTGGCGGCCTGCCGCGGGCGGAACTTCGTCACGCCAGACGATGTCAAGCAGCTTGCGCCGTGGGTGCTGAGACACCGTTTGCGGCTGAATCCTGAAGCCGAAATCGAGGGGACCACGGTCGACCAAGTCATTCTGAATGTGCTCGATGCTGTCGAGGCTCCCCAGCCATGATGCCCAGGCGGCGACTCATGCTGTGGACCATCCTGGCGGGACTTCCGTTTTGTGTCTCGCCCTGGATACCGTCGGCAAACAGCCTGGGACTAGCGTTGACGTTTTCAGTTGCCGCGACGGCCTTGATTGACCTGCTGCTGACGCCACGGTTAAGCGACGTGGAAGTCTATCGCGAAGCTCGCGCGGTCCTCAGCGTGGGGGCGCGGAACCCGATTGTGGTAACCTTGCGGAACCGCAGTCACGCGGCTATCTCATTGACGATTCATGATGAGCCCCCGCAACCGAGTCGGTGGGACGATCTGCCGTTGCAGGTGCGGTTGCCGCCACGGCAGCGCGTGGCGGCCACCTATTTTCTTGAACCTCATCAGCGGGGCGTCGGGCAGTTTGGCACGCTGTTTCTGCGGATGACCAGCCGCTGGGGATTCTGGACTTTGCAGGCCGATCGCGCGCAGCCACAAACCGTGAAGATCTATCCCGATATTCAATCGGTGCGGCAGATTGAGTTGCTGGCAAGGCAGAACCGGCTTGCGGAAGCCGGCGTGCGTCTCTCTCGCTTAAGGGGGCGCGGTTCCGATTTCGATCGCCTGCGGGAATACCGCCGTGAAGATGAATATCGCAGCATCGACTGGAAAGCGACGGCCCGGCATCAGGACTTGGTCAGTCGAGAGTATGTCGTCGAACGCAATCAGAATCTGCTGCTGATTCTCGATTCCGGCCGGTCGATGTGCAACGAGTTCGCGGGGGTCAAGCACTTTGACCGGGCGATGAATGCCGCGATGCTGCTCGCATACGTGGCCTTGCGACAGGGAGACACCGTCGGCTTACTGGCGGGAGATCGCCAGATTCAACGTTGGATCCCCCCGGTGCGCGGTCGCGGTGGTGTCGAGCGGTTGATCGGGCAGATTTACGACCTGCAACCGACCTATGCGGCGACCGATTACGACTTGCTCGTCAATCAGTTGCGGTATCGATATCGCAAACGGAGTCTGGTGGTGTTGCTGACGCACGCCATCGATGAACTCCATCTCAAAGCGCTGACGGAATCGATGCGTCGCCTGCGGAACCCGCATCTGGTGCTGACGGCGTTGTTACAGAACGTCCCCTTGCAGGACCGCATGAACACGCTCCCCGAAACCGACCTGGAAGCGTTCCAAGTCGCTACGGCGGCGGAAATGGTCGCGGCACAGCACGAACAACTCCGCACCGTGCAGAAGTCGGGGCTGCTGGCGGTTGACTGTCTACCCGAGCAGCTTTCGAGTCGGCTCATCAGCCGGTATCTCGATATCAAGGCCCGGCATCTGCTGTAGGTGCGGAGGGCTAAGTGCTAAGGGTCAAGTGCTAAGAGCTAAGGCGTGGCAATCTGAATCGCTCGGTCACTCGGCACTTGACACTCGTCACAATTCTCTCAGCCACCGTAGTCGATGTCATCAATGAGGTAGTACTCGTAGAAGAGACGGCCGATTTCCTCGCTGAGCCGTGAGAGATAGCGCGATTTGAAGTTGCTGTAGGTCTCTTCCGAGGACGCCATCGGTTGATGGGTGGGGAACTTGGAGATCTTCTCTTTGCTGAAGATTTTCTCGCCGTTGCCATCTTCGTCCATCTTCCAGACGCTGCAAATGGCTTCGGAGCGGCCGCGATACAGCGTGGCACTGCCGTCTTCATACAGCGAAAACTCATTGAGATCGATGTAGACCACATAGGTCGTGTCGAAGGCTTCACCGATTTCTTCAGGGCGGTCCCAGTCTTTGTGAGCATCGACCCAGGCCCGCACACTGTCAGGATTCACCACCTTGATTTTGTGTTCATGCAGGCGAAAGGTGACGTACTTGGCCAGTTCGTGATCGATATCTTCAAAGCTGTATTTCACGTCATCCGGGGCAAAGCAGATGACCGCCACCGTGACGTCCTTGTCGGTCATGCACTCTTTCGTCTCCGCATCGAAATCGGGCTCGATCGACGGCGGACCCCCAATCAGGTAGCCCAGAAACAGCACATAACTGCATCCCGATACGGGGAGACACAACGCGAGCGCCAGTCCCAGCCCGACCAGAGTGCGGCAGAGTTGGGCGGCGAAGACCGGGCGAATGCTTGAGAGGGGCATAACAGTGTCTCCCTGAGACGCGGCGAAGCAGGCTCGGTTGGCAAGTGGCTAAGGGTCAAGTGCTGAGGGCTAAGTGCTGAGTGCTGAGTGCTGAGAGTCAAGTGGCAATCATGGATATCTCAATGACACTTAGCCCTAAGCCCTAAGCACTTAGCCCTTAGCACTCAGCCCTTGACCTTTAGAACTGCACTCCAGGCCGGTGGTCGTAGAACTTCTCGGCGAGTTCATTGCAGATCTGGTCGATGAATTCTTTTTGAAAGGTCAGTTGAGAGCGGCTGAGTTCCGAGATGGGCTTATGTTGCGGAAAGGTCGAGGTGAATTCGGTATTGAATGCGGTGAGGGCTGTTTTGGAATCGCCCACATTCTGCACTTCATACACGCGGATGTAGCCCGTGGTGCGACCCCTGAGCAGCTTGGGGCTGTTTTCTTCCCGCAGCGTGAAGGAGAACAAATCGATCCAGGCCACATAGTCGGCGTCGAAGGCGTTGGCCATTTCCGCGGGTTCAGTGATGACGCCGCCATTGTCGTCGATCCAGCGGGCGACTTTATCGGGATTCACCACATCGACCTGATGCACTTTCATGCGTCGGGTGATGCCATCGATCAGATCGAGATTCAGGCTCGACAAGCTGTCATCGACAGACGTGGGCGTCGAGCAGATCACCACGATTTTGTGTTTGCCCTTGGTGAGGTCGACACCGGTCATCGCCTTGAACTGTGCGGAACGCAGCGGTTCGCCCGTCAGCATTTTGCCCGCCATGACCCCCAGCGAGCAGCCGGAGATCGTGATGGCCAGCAGCAGCAGCAAGCCCGTGCAGGCTTTACTGTCCAACCGAGTCGATGGCATATCCTTGCCTCACTTTCCGCCAGCTTCATGCGGGCGGTTCTTTGTCAATCACCTGCGGGTGTGCTAAGTGCCGAGCGTGAAGTGCTAAGTGCTAAGGGTCAAGTGCTGAGAGCTAAGAGCTAAGAGCTAAGTGTGAGCGTTCGCCACTCCGAATCACACTCTTAGCACTTGGCCCTTAGCACTTAGCCCCTTAGCCCTACCTTCACAACCACCATCGCCATAGCCAGCAGGCCAGCGTGGCGACGCCCCAGCAGCCCATCAGCACTGCCGATGTCTTCCAGGGATCACTCACCAGCCACAGGCATCCGCGATACGCGCTCCACCAGCACCAGGGAATCAGCCCGGTACAAGACATCGCCAGCAGCCAGCCGGCAGGGTTCGCCTGCAGCGATTCCCGCCATTGGCCCCGCACGAAGTGAGCAAAACTGGTTGTCATTCCACACCCAGGGCACGGCCGCGAAAACAGCATCTGGAAGGAGCACTCCGGCAGGCCCAGGCGTTGATGCGTCCCGTATCCTCGCGAATCGGGTTCAAGTGCCGCCGCCAGCAGAAATCCGGCTGACAACGTCACTCCACACAGCACCAGCGCCCAGCGACTGCCTGTCGAGACAGGCAGTCCCGCGGAGAACTCCGTTTCCATTCGATCATGTTCTGGGATGTCGAGGGTCATACCGTCGGCGACTCGTCGGGAACAAGACAGGTTCTCACTTTGAACGTCCCGATTGGAACAGAACCAGCCCGGTCATCGCAACTACCGGCAGTTTCCGCGTGATGGAAGGGATTAGAGGTGCGGAGTGCGGAGCGCGGAACATGGGGATCGGGTAATCTGTCCGCTGGGCACTCGGCACTTGGCTTTCCCGGCTACCCACCCAGAGCGGTGCCGATCTGCATGGTGATCCAGGCCCCGGCGTAGGCGAGACCTGTCATGTACGCAAACGTGAACAGCGCCCAGCCCCAGTGGTTCGTTTCCCGCACGATCACCATCAACGTTGCGGCACATTGGGCACACAGGGCAAAGAAGACCATGATCGACAGCGCGACCGGAATCGTGAATATCGGCCGACCATCGGGCCAGGTCGCCTGCTGCATCGCCGCCTGTAATCCCGAGCTTTCCTCATCGACATCGCTGCCCAGGCTGTAGATGGTGCCCAGCGTCGCCACAATCACTTCCCGCGCGGGGAACGAGGCAATCACCCCGACACCGATGCGCCAGTCCCAGCCCAGTGGTTGCACGGCGGGTTCAATGAGTTTTCCGGCACGCCCCAGATAGCTGTTCGACAGCAGACGTTCCGATTCCATATTGAGCGCCGTTACTGCGGCATCGGACGGGTCGGCTTCGACGGCGGCACGCAGCTTCAGTTCCTGGGCATGATCACCCGGAAAATAGCTGAGTGCCCAGATGAGCACATTGGTCGCGAAGATCAGCGTCCCGGCCCGCACCAGAAACGATTTCGCCCGATCATACACACGATGAAACACGATCCCCGGCGAAGGCCATTTGTAGCCCGGCAGTTCCATCACAAACGGCGGCGTCTCGCCCCGGAACAGCGTCTTTTTCAACAGCCACGCGACAGGGACCGCAACGACGGCTCCCAGAAACGTCATCACGAACAGCACCGTCCCCTGCAGCGGCAACCATCCCCAAACGTAGGTCGCGGGGATGAACGCGCCGATCATCAACACATAGACGGGTAAGCGCGCCGAACAACTCATCAGTGGAGCGACCAGAATGGTGGTCATGCGATCGCGACGATTTTCGATCACCCGCGTCGCCATGATGCCCGGAATCGCGCACGCAAACGACGACATCAGAGGCACGAAGGACTTGCCACTCAGGCCGACCTTCGTCATCAGCTTATCCATCAGAAATGCGGCCCGGGCCATGTAGCCACAGTCTTCCAGCAGCGCAATAAACAGGAACAGGAGCACAATCTGCGGCAGAAAGACCACCACGCCGCCCACCCCTGCCACCATGCCATCAACCAGCAGGCTCTGCAGCGGACCGGGGGGGACCACCTGGGAAATCTGATCACTCAGCCAGCCCTGCACGGTTTCAATCAGGTCCATCAGCGGTGCCGCACCGGAATAGATCGTCTGAAACACCACAAACATGATGAGACAGAAAATGCCCATTCCCACGAAGCGATGCGTTAACCAGCGGTCGATGCGGTCTGACCAGGTCTGCACGCTCTGCACTGGTGCCGTGACCACGCCTGTTAACATGTCTCGGGCCCAGGCGTAGCGGAGCTTGGCTTCCACGCTGGGAATCCGGCAGCCGGACTGTTTCAAACGCTCACGCGCACCGACGACGGCTGTGGCCAACGACGCCCCGAATTCCTGCACTAGGTGCTGTTCGATATAACCGCCGGGGTCGAGCAGCAACCGCTCGAAGACATACAGCGGCCGGGAATTTCCACCAAACTGCTGCCGTATTTGCCGGGCCTCGTCGTAAAATCCAGTAGGAAATAGTGGTGGTCGCTGCGTGACGGGAGCGTCGACACATTGAACGATCGCCGCTTTGATTGCCGCGATGTTCTGTTTGCGATGGGCCTCGCAGATGACCACCGGTACGCCCAGCCGACGTTCCAGTTCCGGAACATCAATTGTCAGGCCTCGCTCACGGGCCACATCCCACATGTTGAGCACAAGGACCACGGGCAAGCCCAGATCGAGCACCTGGCTGACGACATACAGATGCCGTTCGAGGTTCGACGCATCGGTAATGCACAGGACGGCATCGATGGGGCCGACATCGGTCTGACGCCCCAGCAGCACATCAACCGAGACCATTTCATCGAGCGTGCGGGGAGACAGGCTGTAAGTGCCCGGTAAGTCGATCAGTTGCACCTTGCACTGGTCGTGTTCAAACCAGCCGAGCTTTTTCTCGACGGTGACGCCGGGGAAATTGCCGATCCGCGCATGCAACCCGGTGAGTGCCGAGAAGAGCGTGCTTTTGCCCGTATTCGGGTTTCCGATGCAGGCAACATTCAGCGTGCGAGGCATAGCAGCGACCGACATACGGCAGGATCTTTTTGAAAGAGCGGTTTCAGGGGGTGGTCGGCAGCAGTTCCACCGCGATGCGTTCCGCTTCCGATCGACGCAAAGACAGGCGGTATCCACGCACCGCGAATTCCAGCGGATCTCCCAAAGGAGCCGCCCCGAGAAAGGCCACCTCGGTCCCTTCGATCAGTCCCATTTCCATCAACCGGATGGCAATGGCATCTTCGCCGATCAAATCGACGACCCGGGCCTGCTGTCCAATGGTGAGTTGATTGAGCGTCATCATCATCAATTGTGCGGGGTGGTTGAGCGAGTCTATGGCAGGAAAGAACTTACGTGGCGACTTCCACCAGAATCGTGGCCTGATCGTCGACCCGGAACGAGAGCCGCTGCTGATTGATATCGAGGATGCAAGGCGACCCCGGCCGCAGCATTTTGACAGTGACCCCCGCGCGAACGCCCATTTCTTCCAGGCGATGAACGAAGTCTGCGGCCCCATCGATTTCGTGGATCGAGCCCTGTTCGCCCGACTTAAGCATCTCCAGGGGAATGACTTGCGACACGGATGGCACCCTCGGCGATCGCCCGGAAAACTCATTGAGACTGAATCTCAACTTTGGAATTCTACGCCAGCCGCTCACAAAATGCACGGTGGACAGATCGGAATTACGAAGATTTGACGCGACGAAACCACTCCAGAAATCCCCATTGAGTCAAGAGGACGTAGCTGTCATCGCCCTCAAAACAGATCTGGCTCAGGCGAGGCTCGTCTGCCAACTTGTCGAAATGTCGGATGACAACGCTGACGGAATCGCGTGCGACCACTTCGTACCGCTGACGCTCCTGGTGACCATCATAAGTGGAAATGAATGTCCGCGGCCGATAGTGCAGCGTGAGCTTGCCGAACATGGCCTTGAATTTGCGCAGCGACTGGGGAGTCGAGTGCTGCTGCGGCTTCCACTGTTGAAATGTTCGCCGGCGATCCGATTTCCAGATGCCGATCAGTCTGGGTTCGAGCATGTCACCCCACCTCTCAAAATTTGCTGGAATCGAATTCACCTGGGGAATGAGTTATCGTCTCTCTGTTGATTCAACAACTTGAGGAATAGACCCGATGCCCACCGTCCTGTGTACCGCGCTGAATACTGATGTTGGACCCCACCTGGCAGCGTTGCAATCGGCGGGCTTTGACGTGGTCATCGCCGATTGTACGCGGAAACCCTTTCAACCCGAACGACGACTCGAGCAGGCCCGCGGCGTATGCGGAGTGATCGCCGGGTCGGAACCCTGGCCACGCTCGGTGATCGAGCAACTACCGGAACTGCGCGTATTGTCGCGCACCGGCGTCGGGTTTGATGCCATCGATCTCGCTGCGTGCGATGACCATCAAGTGGTGGTCGCGACGACACCCGGCGTGAATCACCACGCGGTTGCCGAACAGACACTATCGATGCTGCTGGGTGTTTCTCGCGGTTACCCCCGCCGCGATCAGGTGGTGCGCGATGGCACCTGGGAACGTTTTTCGACACCGCGACTGATGGGGCAAACCGTCGGCGTGGTGGGCCTCGGTCGCATCGGTCAGGCAGTCGTGCAGAAACTCGCCGGGTTCGGAGTCCGAATCCTGGGCTTCGATCCGTTTCCTAATGCGGAATTCAACAACCAGCACGGCGTGCAGATGGTCTCGCTGAGCGAACTCTTTCAGCGATCAGACTACATCACGCTACATCTCCCCGTGACACCCGAGACGAAGCATGTGATCAACGCCACATCGTTGGCAACGATGAAACCGACCGCTGTGCTGATTAACACCGCTCGCGGGGCGCTCATCGATGAGGCCGCCCTGTACACCGCGTTGAGCACAGGAAAACTGCGTGCCGCGGCTCTGGATGTCTTCGAGGTCGAACCGTTGCCCCTTTCCAGTCCCTTACTCACCTTGCCGAATTTGCTCACCAGCGGCCATATCGCCGGGCTCGATCACGAATCGCAGTTTGATACTCTCACGATGGCGGCGGATACGATCATTCAGCTTCAAACCGGACATTGGCCCCAGGAGCGGATTCAGAACCTGCGGGGCGTGACGGAATGGAAATGGTAGCTGTACAGCCGATGCCGGTCGCCAAGCCACGTGGTCGTCGCCGCTGGTGGTTGCGGTTACTGGTCCTCGTCGTGACCGTGGCCGTACTGAGACTCGGGAGCGAAAAGATGTTTTCTGCAACCCATCCAGGAGAACTCGAGCAGGGGCGACTCATGGCCTGCCCGAATTCGCCGAACTGTGTCTGCTCGCAAGACACCGCTCCGCAACATGCCATCGCCCCGCTGAGTTTTACGAGCGACGTTGCGACAGCCCGAGCGCGTCTACTCAAGGCGTTGGCGACACTGCCACGTATTAAAATTCTGGTCGACCAGCCGGAATACCTGCATGCCACCAGTACGACGCTCATCATGCGGTTCGTGGATGACCTGGAATTCCTGATCGATCCTCAGGCGAAAGTGATCCACGTCCGATCGGCGTCGCGGCTGGGCTATTCCGACCTGGGGGTCAACCGCAAACGCGTGGAAGCCTTACGCCAAGCCTGGGTGGCCCTGGAATAACAGCGGCTATTCGGCCGGGGCATCCGTCGCCGCGCCGCGCTGAATCACCCGGCGATCGGGAGCGTGGTGGGTCGCATGCTGGAACCACTCTGCTGCCACGGGTTTCTGGAGTGGTTGCAGCTCAAACGTGACGGCCTGCAGGCCGCGCTCTTCGGGCGGCGTCTGCCAGTTCAGTTGCAGGCGCTGGGCGACACCGGAATTGCGGGCGGCCCATAATTCGATGGTGTCCGGAGCCAGCGGGTCTGAGGTGGAACGCCGTCGCCCCTGCACATGACTGCAACGGATGTTTGCCTGCCCTTCAGGGCCGGGGAGATCGACTTCCGTGAGCAGCGTTAACTCATACTTTTGCGTCATGCGGTCGAGAATGGTGGTGATCAGCAGGTCAGGGCTTGAAAGCTGATTGCCCAGCACCGCCTGTTCGAGCAGTCCCGGTTGATCTCCTACCACGATGGGCCCCACAGCGGGGACCACCCAGTGCTCCGCCCCATTACTACCAACAATGAACTCGCCCAGCGCCCCTTGATGTCGCAGAACATAACGGTCGCCGCCCTGCACCCACAGATCGGCGGGCAACCCGCGGGATCCCGCGACCGGGCCTGCCCAATCCAACTGCACGCGATAGAGCCGATCGGTCCCGGCATGCGCGTCTTGTAGAGACGCTGTGACCGTCGCGAGCGCAGTTTGTTTCGGTTCTGCGATCCGCAACATCGCTGCCACAAGCACAATCGCTGCCGCGACGGCCACGGGGGCCCACCACCGGCGACGCGTCCGTTTCTCGTGTGACTCAACCGGAGCGACCGTATTCGCCAACTCCCGGACCCTGACCGCCACCCGCTGAATGCGGCGTTCCTTCGCAACGGCATCGGCCCTCAGGCTCTGTTGCAACAGACTATGCACCAGTTGCAAATCGGCTCCCCGTAACCGATCACGCTGTGACCAGTCGCCGGAAGTCTCTTCGGCCGCGGCGGAACCATCCAGCCAATCACTCACGGTGGGATCGACCGGATGCACGGGAAGTGAATCGTCATCAAACGTCGCTGACATCTGTGTTCCTGCTGTTTTTCAACTCAGCGACAGGGAAGTCCCGGACCCCGGGGCCTCCCATTTCAATTTGCGTTCCAGACATTCCAGTAACCTGGCACGTCCCCGTTGCAACCGTTTTTTCAACGTCTCTCCGGAGATGTCGAGCCGTGCCGCCAGCGATTCGGGCGATAACTCTTCGGCATACCGCAGTTGAATCACATCGCGATAACGGTCGGGGAGTTTATCGACACAATCCCGCAGGCCTTCCAGTTTCTGATCCCAGGTATCTCCTGGTTGTTTCTGAATCGATTCGCAGCGGGCACTCAGGTGATCCAGAATTTCCTCATCGCAGAGGGCAAACGAGCGAGCCCGCTGCCGGCGCCAGGCCATGACCGTTCTGGCGGCGATTCCGCGCAACCACGGGCCGAAGGGGCGTGATTTGTCGTAATCGGGGAGTCGCCGCCACGCGGTGAGCATGGTCTCCTGGAATAAATCGTCGGCGGAGGTGGCGTCGCGCACCACCGCCCGGAGATAAGCCAGCAGCATATCCGCGTTTTCCCGCACCAGAATTTCAAACAATTCATGAGCTTGCATGGCAGCGCGAAGGTGACCCTTCTGAATGGAATTGTCGCAGGCAACAATTCCGGGGACAAAAACTCGAATTCAGGTGAGCCACGAAAAGCTAAGGGTTGAGGGCGAAATCCTCCAGGCTAGTGTATCTCGTGGTCTCTGTTTGCGTTTTTTTGTGGCAAAACTGCCGTTCCTAAGACGGAATCTCAGCCGGCGCTGGTCCCCCGCAAAATGCCCGCCACTCGGCGGTGGCGGCTTTTCAAACCAATTCACTTAACGCGAACCCCGCAAGCGCGGATCGGACGCATCTCTTAAGGCCTCTCCCACCAGATTGTAGCAACTGATGGTGACGAAGATCGCCAGCCCAGGGTACCAGATGAGCCAGGGCGCGCGGAAAATCGCGTCGCGACCTGACGACAGCATGCCCCCCCACGACGGCGTCGGCGCACTGATTCCCAGGCCCAGAAACGACAGGCTGCTCTCCGTTAGAATCGCTCCCGCCACGCCGAAGGTCGCCGATACCAACACCGGGGCCATCGCGTTCGGCAGCACATGCTTGAAGATCAACCGGGCCGGTGAATAGCCGAGGGCGCGGCCGGCGAGCACGAATTCCTGATTCACCAGTCGCAGAAATTCCCCCCGAATCAGCCGGGCAATCCCGGTCCAACCTGTCAGCCCAATAATGATCATGATGTTGAAGATGCTCGGCCCGACAAACGCCACGATGGTCAGAATTAGAAAGAACGCCGGGAAGCAGATCACAATCTCGATGATTCGCGAAATCAGCAGATCGGCCCAGCCCCGGAAGTACCCCGCCACCGCCCCGACGACAATGCCTATGGAGACATAGATCGACACCGCCACAATCCCCACGGAAAGGCTGACGCGGCCACCCCAGATCATGCGGCACAACACGTCGCGACCGATTGAGTCGGTCCCCAGCCAGTGCGGACCATTCCATGGCCCGGCCTTGTTCGACTTCTTCTCTTCGGAAGCCAGCCACGCGGGCTTGCCTTCCTTGTAGGAAATGTCGTCTTCATCGAGACCGTAGGGAACCGGGGGCCAGGTGACCGATTCAAAGACGACCAACGCATTTTCCGCCGCCGTATCGGCTGCCAGGACACCAGTTTTGTAATCGGTACGATCGATGCGCGGCGGGACGACCGTATGCCACAGCCAGCCACACAAACAGGGGATGCCGATCCAGACCGCCAGGAATAGCAGCGTTCGTAATTGCGGGTGCTGAGTGGTGGCACGCCGAATGACACCTTGCCACAGCGGGAACGACAGCATCAGCAGGTTGAAGACCATGAACAGCAGGTCGGCCCAGGTGAGCGAGGCCAGCACCGGCCAGAACGTGCGCGTCTGCAACGGAATATCGCGGCGACCATAAGTCTGTTGAATGGTTCGACGGATCTCCTGCAGGCGCGCACTTTCGGAACCGACTGCGGCAGCTTCCGCTTCGTTAACCAGTGTTGCAAGCGGCTCGGCATCGGTCGGGGTGAGGGCCTGCTGCATCAGCGACCCCTGTAGCTTCACCGCGGTGATCAACGATTGCCGGGTTTTCTCGTCGGCGGCTTTCTCGGTCGTATCGGCCAGTCGCGCTAGCACTTCGCGCATGGTTCGCACAGCTTCGCGATATTCAAACCGGTTCGAGCCGCGATACATCAGCGGGCGGTCGTTCGCCAGAAACGGGGCAAAGACGCTGACGGTGATCAGCAGCAGGATGACAAAGGCACAAGCCACGGCGAGACGGCGTTTGCGGAATTGACGCCAGATCAGGGCCCATTGGCTTTGGTCGGCAGAGGCTGGGGGACTGGCATGCGTCACCGGCTAACGCTCCGACTCAAAACTGACGCGGGGATTGACCAGCACATACAGCACATCCGAAATCAGAATGCCGAACAGCGTGAGTACGGCCGAGAGGATCAGCGTGGCCATCACGAAGTCGTATTCCCGCCGCAGAATGCACTCGTAAGAGAGCTTGCCCATGCCGGGAATGTTGAAGATGTATTCGATGATGACGCTGCCTCCGACCAGGAACGGCAGCAGTGAGGCGAGCAGCGTGATGATCGGGAACAGACTGTTCCGCAAGGCATGCACCAGAATCACGCGCGACTTGCCGCACCCCTTGGCTTCCGCCGTGCGGATGTAGTCTTGCCGAATGACTTCGAGCATGCCGGCCCGCATCTGCCGGCTGATATAGGCCAGCCCGCCATAGGTGAGGCAGGCGACAGGCATGGCGATGTGCAGCAGATAGTCCGCGAAGCGACCCCCCGCGGAGAGCGAGGCAAACTCGGGCGATTTCAGCCCAAGAATCGGCAGCACGGGTGTCGTCATCCCCACCTGGGCCCACCATTCCGACATCACCGCCAGGCGTAACAGCTCCGCCACCCAGAACGAAGGCAAGCTGTACAGCAGAAACAGCGTCACGGTGAGAAAGGTATCGGATCGCGAGTAGGGAAACGCCGCGCTCCAGATCCCCGCGGGAATCGACAGGGCATAGATCAGCACGAAGACAATGAGGTTCAGCAGCACGGTGACTTTCAGCGCATCCCAGAGTTCCTTCCAAATGGGAACTTCCCGCTGAAAGAAAATCAGGTCTCCCGTGCCCAGCCGTTTCAGGAAGTAACCGAACTGGATGTGCAGCGGTTCGTCGAAGTGAAACTTTTCACGAAAGCGGGTGATCGCCGCTTCGGTGCCACGTTCCGAGTTGATGCCCGCCGCCGCCTGCTCGGCTCCGCCGTATTTCAGTTCCGCCGGGTCGCCTGGTGCCAGTCGCATCACCAGGAACGAGACGACGATGATGCCCAGCATGGTGGGTATCATCAGCAACAGGCGTTGCAGCAGATAACTGGCCAAGGAAGGACTCTCACCGCAGGTCGTTGGAACAAATCGGGGACGCCTGGAGATGGCGATCCCGGGGCATCATCAGCTTACTTGTGAAGCTGTTCATCCTTGGGGACATACCATTCGGTGAGATCGAAGCCCGGCCGGAGGCGATACCATTTCACATTGCGGAAACGCTGGTGATAGGCCCCGAATTCCTTCACGCAATACAAAAACGTGTAAGGCTGTTCCTGATCGACCAGGCGATGGAACGAGTAATGAATGCGTTTCCGCTCGTTCTCATCGAGTGTTACGCGGAGTTTCTCGATCAGTTCATCGCCCAGTGGACTGGCGAACGACACATGATTGCTGCCGCGACTTTCGGGCTTGGCGCCGGAACTATGCCAGATCTGATACGGATCGCTTTCGGTGGGCGTGGCCCAGCTTAACGTGCAGATATCGAACTCTTTGGCCCGAATCTTATCGATGAACGAAGCCCATTCCTGGAATTGAATGTCGAGCTGAATCCCCACGCTCTTCAAGTTCTTCTGGAAAAGTTGCACGCGCTCTTCCGCCACCTGGTTGCCCTTGGGCATCGGCAGCGTGAACGACATTTTCAATCCATCTTTATCCAGAATGCCGTCGTTGTCTGTATCGACCCAACCCGCTTCCGCGAGCAGGTCGCGCGCGGTTTCCGGGTCGTACCCAATCGGCGCGACTTCATGATCGTAGCCGGGTCCGAAGTAATACTGCGTGCCTGAGACCACGGCCCCCTGGTCGTACAGTTTCTCGTGCAGAAAATCCTGCTTGTCGAACAGCAGCGACAACGCAATCCGCACGCGGCGATCTTGAAACTGCGGCCTCAGCAGGTTGTAGCCAAAGTAGTTGAACATGGGCGAATACCACGCCGCCTTGACATATTTCTCCGCGAACCAGTCGGGCGGACCCTTCAGGTCTTCGTACTGCTGCTCGGGGGTCATGTTCCAGAAGAAGTCGATCTCGCCGGCTTTGAAAGCCTGCATCGCCGTCACGTTATCGGGAATGAACCGGACGATAATTTTATCGAGATACGCGGCCCGTTCCGGCAGCCAGTAATTGGCGTTCCGAACGAGCTCCAGCCGATCGCCCTTATCCCATTTGCCCTGCACATACGGCCCGGTGCCGAGCGACATTTCTTCGTTGTAGACCGGGTCGGTATTGAAGAATTTGCCGAACGTCGCGCCGTGGGCACTCACCTTGTTCTGGGCCTGTTCCTCGGCTTCCGTAAGCCGTTCCAGCGTCAGTTCCTTGTTGAGTTTTTCCTTGATCAACCGCTCGAAGAGATGGAACGGAGGACCGAATGCCGACAACCCCGTCGTGAACTCAAAGGCTTTGAAATACTGCTGCCGATACCGCATGCGGACGACGTGCGGCGTCAGCGCCTGGCATTCAATCAGGTCGGCATAATAAATCCGCAACGAGTCGCCATCGACCGTGCCATTATTGATGGTGGCATAGGCGAATTCCAAGTCTTTCGTGGTATACGGCGTATTGTCGGACCACTTCACATCGGGCCGCAGATAGAAGGTGTAATACGTTTCCCGCTGGATGTCGGTCCAGCCCCCCTTGGGGATGATCAACGCCTCTTTGCCGTCGGTTTTCAATTGTTCGGTGAGCGGGTTTTCGGCGGTTCCTGCGATCACAGAGAGGCTGCCATCGGGCAGTTCGGTGGCGATCCCGAAGAGTTCCGCTCCCACTTTCACGGCATACTTACCGCTGGGCATACCAGACAGCGTGACCTTCCCTGTCGCGTCACTCCACTGGTGATAGCCGGTGGTGGGGGCACCCAGAATGCGACCCACGGGATAGACCCCCACCCACACTTGGGACATCGGCTTGCCCTCGGCATCGGTCGTCGTCAGATCGACTTTGGGGGGCTCGGCGTCTTCCGCGGTGGGCAGTTCGTAGGTGAATTCCAGCGCATCGGCTGAGGCCCCGCCCTCCAGGGCAATCCGGCGTTCCTGACCGGGGGTCGTCGGTGACAGCTTGATCGAATCTTCCGTCACCCACTTGGAGGCAAGATGCGGCTCGTAGGCAAATGTCTCGGGATTCTGCCGGGCCAGACCTTCGCGGAGATAGGTTCCGATGTATTGTTCGACGGCCGATGTTTCGACGATCGAATTCAGCGTTTTGGGTTCGGAATTGAAGCGAATGCTGATCCAGTCGCCCGTCACTTTTTCGCCAGGGTTTTTGGCAGCCCGGGGATTGCCGACATCGGCAGGGATCGCCCCCTGCAATTGCAACGTGCTCTGCTCGACCTTCAGGCGGGGAATCTCGATGCCGTCGACTTCGGTCATGATCGGCACGAAGGGGACATCGGGAGCGTCGGGCCAGAAGGCCTGTTCGGTCGATCCAGCCGGGGTCGCAGGTTTCGCCGGAGTCGTTTCAGCGACGGTCGTATCCGGTTTCGTGGTACCGGCACCGTTAGATGGGGGAGTCGACGAGGAACTGTTGCAGCCCCACAGACTCGAGAGAATCAAGAGTCCGCCAGCCACGCGGGCAGTCACAGGTCGCACCATGCCAAGCTCCTTTGAATAACCCCCACGACCTGTGGTCTCACCCAGCCTTCGCGATCCCTCAGGCCCACTGGGAAACGTGGATGGCTGATTCTGGCAGAGACCGGGCCATCTGACAAGGTTGGAGAGGCCTTAACGATTGTATCACCCAAACCAACGGGACCGATTCGGCGGCGCACTTTCGAGCAGAATTCGGCCGCAGTGATCCTGATGTCCCGCAATCTTCAGGGCAGATGCCTGCAATCGCTACACGTGTTATCAAGCATGCAACCCCATCGACCGCGCTGGATCTTGTTCCCTGCGAGGGTTTGTCTCTCGCGCGGAATGCCAGGCGTGTTCCCTTCTGCCACAGGGTTTGCAGGTCCGATCTTGTGTCAGGGTTCTCTGCGCACATACGATGGTGGCAGACTCGAACATTGCGGGCGTGTGGTGAGAAAGCGCGGACATGACACGGACACAAACGGCAGCCGTTTCCCTGGTCGCAGCCATTCCGGCGGGCATCCTGGCCGCGCTGCTGGCGATGGCCTTTCTGAACCACGCCGAAAACCTGCGACTGATGACGCAGGTGCTGGTCGGTGCCACCTTGCTGCTGACGGTTGTCGTCGCGCTCATGCCCTTTGCCGTGCTGGTCTTTGGCGGTAAGAAAAAAGCCGCCGCCGCAGCCACTGGCAAGAAGGGGGCCAAAGCCGCCGCGGGCGATGACGACGCCGAAATGACCAGTGGAGAATATGCCGCCGACCCCGAAGCCGACGAAGACACGGAAACGGTGGTCTTCGATGGCGAGGCCAGCCAGTTGACTGACGAAGTTGACGAGTCGGACTATCTCGATACCGAAGACCTCGGCGACGACGACATGCTGCTGTCCGACGACGAGATTCTCATCGATGAGGAAGAAGACGAACCCCCCGCCAAGAAGAAAAAGAAGAAGTAACGACGTGGTGTGTCCGTCGAACAAATACTCAGCTACTCGCGCTGCGATAATGCCGTAGCGACCACATAAACACCATGCGGCTGGCGATCACCGAGAGAACGCCGGTTGCCAGTGTCATCGCCACCAGCCAGTTCGGTTCGATGACCATGCCCATCAGCATGCGCGCGGGGACCGTTACCACAAGTAAGATGGGGAGCACGTAGGAAAAGGCGAAGCGGATTACCTCACCGGTGGGTGTGCCACTGTAGATCGTCGACGGATAGCGGGCGAAGACCGTGATGTAGAACCAGAAATCGAGCAGACCCTGGTTCCGTCCGAAAAAAATGCTCATCGCCGCGAGCGAAATCATCAGGCTGTAAAAGAACGCCGTCGCGGAAAGCAGCAGCAGCAGGTACAGCACAACGCTGAAGGCACTCAGCGAGACGCCACTGGCCACAATCGCGTAGCCTAGCAGCCCGCAACCCATCAGCACCTGCGTCACCATCGCCAGGTCCATCTTCTCAAACGACACCAGAAACTGCGTGTCGATGGGCTTCACCAGCACAAAGTCGAGATTGCCAGTCCGAATCAGTTCGCTGAACTGCGCACAGTTCGGCATGAAGAAGGCTTCGACTAGCGAGTTCACCAGCATCACGGTCGCCATGAAGCCGAAATACTCAGACCGGCTCCAGTCGTTGATCGCCGGTACTTGGCGATAGATCAGGCCAAACAGCATGATCTGCATGGCGAACCAGAAACCGCGGGTGATCAGCGTCGTGAAAAAGTTGCTGCGAAACTGCAACTCTCGCGACAACGCATTCGCGAAAAACGTGCTCCAGACGCGGCTGTAATACCAGAACTGTGACACAGCAATTCTTCCGGGAACGATTTCAGTTCGAGAGGGAATCTGTGATGTCATGACAGGTCGAGTGTTGAGTGCCAAGAGCCAAGTGCCGAGGAACATACCGCAGCGGCTGTCAAACCTTTCTCGCTTAGCACTTGGCTCTTAGCACTCAACCCTTAACCCATACCAACGCTGTTCCCGGGCTGTCCCTGCCTCGTTAGTTCCGATAGTCCACCCCCCGCGCTTCGGCCGGGTGCATCTCACCTAAAATCCAGTGCGGCAGGTTTTGGCTGGTGAGTTGCTGTTGCACGGCCGACACGGCATCGACTCGACACAGCACGACGAAGCCGATTCCCATGTTAAAGACGCGGAACATCTCTTCCCGCTCGATGTTGCCCAAGCCTTGCAGCCAACCAAAAACCGGAGGCACAGTCCAACTGTTGCGATCGATCTCCAGTCGGCAGTCACTCGGCAGAATGCGTTCCACATTGTCCCGGATGCCGCCCCCCGTAATGTGCGCCAACCCGGTGATCTGGGTCCGCGGCGCGACCGTCGACAGAACTTGTCGGATTGCTTTCACATAAATGCGGGTCGGTTCCAGCAGTTCTTCACCCACAGTGCGGCCGAGTTCCGGAATGTATTGATCCGGCGTCAACCCCGCGTGCTCAAAGACGCACTTGCGAACAAGGCTGAAACCGTTGGAATGCAGTCCGGATGACGCAATGCCGATCGCCACGTCACCCGGGCGGATCGTACTGCCATCAATCAGTTGTGACCGTTCGGCGACCGCCACGCAAAAGCCTGCCATGTCGAACTCGCCCGGAGCATAAATGTCGGGCATCACCGCCGTTTCCCCGCCCATCAACGCCGCTCCCGACTCCACACACCCCGTCGACACGCCTTCGACCAGCGCGGCGACCAAATCGGGATCATCCTTGGGTATCGCCAGATAATCGAGAAAAAACAAAGGTTCCGCCCCCAGGCAGAGACAGTCATTCACACACATGGCGACCAGGTCGATCCCCACGGTGTTAAACTGCTGTAACTTCTGGGCGACTTTCAACTTGGTGCCGACACCATCCGTGCCGGAAACCAGCACTGGGTCGTCGTAGTTTTTCTGTCCCGATTGTGCGGAATGCTTCAGCCGAAACAGCCCGGCAAACCCATCGGACAGGGGCAATACCCGCGGGGTGTGAGTCCGCTGCATCAGGGCTGGCAGCCGCGACATGGCCTGATCGTACAAGTCGAGATCCAGTCCGGCTGAGCGGTAAGTCAATGAGGTCATGTCGGTCCTTCTGACAGCCCAAGGGTTGGCGATCCCGGCGGAACGGGATATTTTTGCTGGTGCTGCCCGCCGGACCATCGTACACGCCCGGCGATCAGAATTCATGACTCCGCCCCCGGACTGCATAGAAGAAGTCGGCCGCGCGATGCCCGATCTCACCTGGTATGCCCAAGGCTTGGCGTTCACCTGCACCCAATGCGGCAACTGCTGCACAGGCGCTCCGGGAGTGGTGTGGGTCAGCGAAGCCGAGATGCGGGAGATCGCGGAGTTTCGTCACCAGTCGTATGGCGAGATCCTGATTCACCATACGAAGCTGATGGCGGGTCGGCGGAGCCTGTCGGAGTTTGCGAATGGCGACTGCACGTTTCTTGACCCAAAGTCCCGAGGCTGCACGATTTACCCAGTTCGCCCGGCTCAATGTCGTACCTGGCCCTTCTGGCCGTCGAATCTCGTCAGTCCAGAGGCTTGGGCTCGCGCGAAAACCGTTTGTCCAGGAATGGACACCGGCGCGTTTGTCCCATTGGAAGAGATTGAACGTCAAGCCGCTGTGATCGATCCGTAACTATTTGGTATGTATGGGATTACTGAATACTGAGTCAGCCCCTGCGGCTGACTGGCAGGGATAATCCGCTGTGAAGCTGTAGCGATCTTGCGGAATTTAGTGATCATGACGGCGAGACTCGGCCGATGAATTCCCTACCGACCGGAGTCTGACTCTGGCCGGTAAAGTTCTGTTGGTTTGTTTAGATGTGAGGTTTTGTGCTCTGGGATCACCGGGGTCGGACTTCACAGGTCTTTTCAGGAGTTACGACCGGTACGGAACGAATCTGCTTGACAGTAAGTCTTGCTTGGATCTACACTTGAGTCTCGCCGACTACAGCCCATGCTGTCCCGTGGCGGCCTACCGACCACTAACCGGGAGACCTGAGTCGTGACCAAGAAAGAGATCGTCAAAGATATTTCCGAAGAGATCGGTCTCACTCAGCTAAAGACCAAAGAGATCGTTCAGAAAACATTCGACGCGATTGTCCGCACGTTAGTGGAAGATGGTCGCATCGAGCTGCGGAACTTTGGTGTGTTTGAAGTGAAGAAGCGGGCGGCTCGCAAGGCCCGTAACCCGCGGACGGGCGACAAGGTGTTTGTCCCCGAGAAGTTTGTCGTAACGTTTAAGCCAGGTAAGGAGATGGAAGAGCGGGTGCGGCAACTGGAAGAAGAAGCCGCACGCAAAGCCATGGCGGAACATCAGGCCAGCAATGGTCAGACTCACGCCCCAGCCCCCGCGACAACTTCCCCGCCTGTCATGACTGAAACCGCGCCGGGGTATCCGGCTGCCACGATTGTTACAACTCCGGAGATGCCAGCGACTTCAGAGAGCCACAGCCTGCCGTAACTACGGCGTGCCGACAGGACTCTGCCGCTGACCTGCTCCTGTAGGATAGGCCGACGTTGAGTGCAACTCCTTGGGGGTTGTCACTAGCAAGCAGTAGAGTCCTGATTCGGGCCACGCCGAGTGATTCTGTCACTTGGGGTGGTCCCAAACCCCGCTCAGGGAACGAGCAACCGGCTCATGGAGGAGCACATGCGGACACGTCTTGGACTGGTGATGGTGGTCGTACTGGCGGCCTCGATGCAGGTCGGGTGCATCGTCCCGATCTATTCGTCCTCACCCGATGTCCGTGCCCGACAACTGATCTTCGTATCAGAAGGGTATCGACACATTCCCGAAATCTGGGATCGCATCTGGGGGCTCGACATGCCCGATGTTGCGACACCGTATCGCACACACGGTGGCGTCATCTAACCACCGCCGCGGCCACAACATGGGGTGAGACTGCGCTCACCCTGTTTGCCACGCAGCGGTCAGACAGCTAACATTGGCACTCGCCAAGAGTGTTGCCGTAGCGCGCTGTTACGGAACATCTTGGCGTGGTCGGGCTGTCAGGCAATTTCGTGGTGGCATTGAATATCGATCTCGGGCGGTTGTCTCTTCCCAACCCGATTCTCGTCGCTTCCGGCACGTTCGGGTACGCGCGCGAGATGCAGGCCTTCGTCGATTTTCGACGTCTGGGCGGCATCATTCCCAAAACTGTCACGCCGCTCCCTCGACCGGGGAACAAGCCACCCCGCACGGTCGAAACGTCTTCCGGCCTGCTGAATTCCATCGGCCTCGATAACGATGGCCTGGAAGCCTTCATCGAGAAACATCTGCCGCACCTGCTGAACCTGGGAGCCCCGCTGATCGTCAATATCGCGGGGAAGTCACAGCAGGAGTTTGCCGAGATGGCCCAGCGTTTAAGCGGTTTCACGCAAATCGCTGCGCTCGAACTGAATATCTCATGCCCGAACGTGACCGGCGGAACCGACTTCGGTACGAACCCCGAGCAGACGGCGAACGTGGTGGCAAGCGTGAAAGCCGTGTGCCCCTTTCCGATCATCGCTAAGTTAACACCGAATGTGACCAGCGTACCCGATATTGCTGCCGCGGCGGCTGCCGCGGGGGCCGATGCGGTCTCGCTGGTGAACACCTTTCAGGGGTTGGTGATCGACTGGAAAAAGCGCCAGCCGATTCTGGGGAACGGCCTGGGGGGGTTAAGTGGACCGGCCATTAAGCCGCTGGCGTTGCGCATCGTCTGGCAAGTGGCACAGCGGGTGAAGATTCCGATCATCGGCATCGGCGGGATTCAGTCGATTGACGATGTCATGGACTTCCTTGTGGCGGGAGCCTCGGCGGTTCAGATTGGGACCGCGAACTTTTATCATCCCCAGTTGCCCGTCAAACTGGTCGACGAGTTGCAGCAGACGCTCGACCAACTCGGTTGCCAGTCGGTGCGCGACATCGTGGGCACCTTGCAATTCCCCAAGTAGCTTTCCGTTGTTGGCATTCACGAGCAAACAGAAAATCACGGACTCATGCGAGTTTTATCCGGCATTCAGCCCACGGGACGATTTCACTGGGGCAACTACTTCGGGGCGATTGCGCAGTACATCGCGCTGCAGAACAACGACCAGGCGTTCTACTTCATTGCCGACCTGCACGCGCTGACCACGGTGCGTGAACCACAACTGTTGCGCGATTACACCCGCGATGCCGCGCTTGATCTGCTCGCTTTGGGGCTTGATCCCGCACAGGCGACGTTGTTTCGCCAGTCGGATGTTCCCGAGGTGACCGAACTGACGTGGTTACTGATGACGGTCACGCAGCACAGCCTGCTCGAAAAGTGTCATGCCTATAAAGACAAAGTCGCGAAAGGGATCGCGGCTGATGCGGGACTGTTCACCTATCCCGTGCTGATGGCCGCCGACATTCTGCTCTATGACAGCGATATCGTGCCGGTCGGCGTCGATCAGGTGCAGCATATCGAAGTCACACGCGATATCGCGCAGCGCTTCAATTCCACTTATGGCGGCGAGTATCTTCATCTGCCCGAAGCCCGCGTGCTCGATGCCACCGCGAAGGTGCCCGGGCTCGATGGCGAAAAGATGTCGAAGAGTTATGGCAATACCATCGAGATTTTCGAGCCGGAGAAGAAGCTCCGCAAGAAGATCATGAGCATCAAGACCGACTCGACACCGGTGGAATCGCCTAAAGATCCCGAAGCCTGCCATATCTTCACTTTGTACAAACTCTTCGCCTCGCCCGAACAACAAACGATTCTCGCCGCACGGTATCGCGCCGGGGGCATGGGCTACGGTGAAGCCAAACAGGCGTTGTTTGAAGCGGCCTGGGCCTATTTCGAGACCGCCCGGCAGCGACGAGCCGAATGGGAAGCCCGCCCACAGGATCTGGAAGCGGTCTTAATGTCCGGGGCCGCCAAAGCCCGCGCGAAAGGGCAGCAGGTGCTGAACCGGGTGCGTAACGCCTGCGGATTGAGTTCGCGCTGATCTGCATGGCATGAACCTGATGATTCCCACTCTGTGGATGACCGCATGTCGACCGAGGGTTCCGAGATTCGGCGTGAATCTACAGGGCTGCCCTATCTGTGCCTCACGGTCTCTTCAGGACTGCTGGTCGCCTGGTCGGTTCCCCGCGTGAAACCCGTGCTGTGGTTCGGGCTCATCTTCGGCTTGCTGCTGGGCTTGCTCGCTGTTTTGCTCATTCGCTGGTTTCCCGCCGTGCGAGTGCTGCGCCTCTGGCTGCTGACGGCGCTGCTCTCGCTGGCAGGGACGATTGCGACCTTGGGCATCACCGCCACACGACACGTCCCGGCCGTACCTGTTTCTACCCAGGACGCCGCAGCAGAAGCCTTGATGAGAACTTTGACGGAGTTGCCCGCCGATCCACAAGCGCTGCCGAGCAATCCCGGGCAAGTCACCCCGCCGGGACCGTTGACCATCTGGCAGCGGAGTGAGACCTATGTCTCGCGGCGATACGCTCAGTGGCCGGCAGTGTCTGGCTGGGGATGGTTGGGACTGGAAGCCACGCTTGCTACGCTGGGAGCCAGTGTCGTGCTGCTGTTGATGCGACGCCGATCTCCTGAAACGAAGCCGATGGAACCGCTGCTGTGATTCTGGGACTGGGGACCGACATTGTCGAGATCGTGCGGATTGGTCGCATCATCGAGCGGCATGGCGAACATTTTCTGACGCGCATCTATACACCGGCGGAAATCAGCTATTGCCAGAAGCGTCGGGAATACCTGCAGCACTACGCCGGTCGCTGGGCGGCGAAAGAAGCCATCATGAAGGTGCTGGGGACGGGGTTTGTCCGGGGGGTCAGTTGGCTTGATCTCGAAGTGCTGGCGTTGCCGTCGGGGCAGCCCGAGGTGACACTGCATGGCCCGGTGCGCGACTTGGCCGGCGAGATGGGCATCGAAACCATTCATATCAGCATCTCGCACTGTCATGCTTATGCCACGGCGACCGCGATAGGCTGGGGTGCGATGCGTGCGAGTTCGCTGCTGTAACCGGTCACTGCGTGGGTTGTCGATGACTTGAAGAAAACCTGGGCATGATCTGGCTGCGGGAAGATTTGCGCGTCAAAGTCGTCATAGAATGACCGAACTACCGAGTTTCGCCAACCGATGCGAAATTCCGACTTGCCGCAGCGAGAAAAGTCGGTTTGTCGTCGATTCTTAGTTTGTCTGCCGTGGTGACATTCGCCGCCCTCAACCGCCAGTCAGGAATCAGGTTGAGACACGTTGCGACCGGCCGTCCCTTATCGATTGATGACGGACGTTCTCTGGTGGTAACGGATCGGTTGTAAGGATACCAGCGTTCTGCAGCACCGAATCAGCACCAGAGTTACCGCTCGCGTGGCCGGTCAGCGGCACGACGCAGGCGTGGATAGGAGATCACGCAATGCTCGTTTTGTCTCGTCAACGTGATGAAAGCATTTTCATCGGCGATAACATTAAAATTACCGTTGTCGACATTCGTGGCGACAAGGTGCGGTTGGGCATTGAAGCCCCTTCCGAGGTGCCCGTGCATCGTCAGGAAGTGTACGAAGCCATTCAACGTGAGCAGCAACGCACGAGTGCCACGATTGAAGTCCAGAAGTAAACCTGGGGATTGAGACCACGGCCGGAAGGCGGGAAGCCCGGGGCGGGATGGGCCCCTGGAAGTCAGCTTCCTCTGGCTGTGCCAAGTGTCGAGAGCCAGGTGCCAGGTGTGATAGATAGACCACGATGAAATGCGTGATCTGACACTTGGCTCTGGGCACTTCGCACTCGAGATGGCCTGCGAAAGCGGGTGCCAAGGCCGCACGGTAAGTCGCAGGGGATGCCGGGGTTTTGCGTTGTACAGTCGTTAGCACTTCGCCAAATGTCCGCTGTTTACGCAATCGATACAGCCGTCAGGGATGTTGAATTCCGGATTCACGAAAGTGTCCGTGAAGAAATTTCGCAACAGTGTTGCGGAATCTCACCTCACTACGAAACCTGACCGATAGTTCCAGCGAGAGACCGTTTCACGCCCCCGCCAGCCGAGACCCCCGCAAGGGAAGACTCGGATCGGGAGGGTTGCGGGAGACGCGGCTGGCATGTCAGTCGCGACTTCGTGCGCAGCGCGGGTGGGAAACGGGGCGATGCCCCGCCGGAGGCTGGGGAAGAACGTAACGAGGGAGCGTTCTTTCGCAGCGACGGGCCATTGGCGGCACGTCTGGCAACCCCGCATCCACAGCCCCTACTGGCGCAACGCAGAACGAGAGAAAGGCAGAACAGCCGATGACACGGATCAATACGAATGTGGAGTCGTTGCGTGGTCTACGCAACGTCCAGAAAGCCAACAACCTGCTCAGCACGTCGCTGCAACGGTTGTCGACGGGTCTCAAAATCAACTCGGGCAAAGACAACCCGTCGGGCCTGATCGCCGGTGAAACCCTGCGGTTGCAGGTCACCACGATCGAGCAGTCCATTAAGAACAGTAACCGTGCGAACAACGTGATCGCCACGGCCGACTCGGCCCTGGGCGAAATCAGCGGTCTCCTCAACCAGGTCCGCGGCCTCGTTCAAGAAGGTTTGAACAGCGGGGCTTTGAGCCAGACCGAAATCGACGCGAATCAAAATCAGATCGACGCCGCCTTGTCGGCCATCAACCGTATTTCCGCGAACACCACGTTCGCTGGTGACAAGCTGATCGACGGCAGCAAGGCCTTCGTGACGTCCAGCAGTGTCGCCGACTCCGCCAAACTCAGCGACTTCCAGATCAACGAAGCGCTGTTCGGCAGCAGTTCTTCTGTCAGCCTGGAAGCCACCGTGGTCGGTAAGGCCGAGAAGGCCGAACTGCGGTATTCCGGTGGTTCCCTCGCTTCGGCCACCACTCTCCAAGTGGCGGGTTCCAAGGGCAACCAAGTGTTGTTCCTGGGTGCCGCAGGGAGTGTCACCGACATTCGCGACGCCGTGAATGGCATCAGCGATGTGACCGGGGTCACCGCCTCGGTCATCAACTCGGCTCCTGGCGAGTTGACGGTTTCCAATGCGACCGCGGGTTCACTGTCGGTGGGGAATACGCAGGCGGCCTCCGCGACGTTGACCACGGCGGGTACCATCGGGGTCAGTCGTAACGCCCGCGCTGGTTTCGCCCACCAGGTGAGTGCGGAAGGTAACTCACAACTGGCCATCACCGATGCTCGCGCGACTGCCACGACCGGCAACGCGACGACGCTGGGTGGTAACATCACCGTCACGCTGGTGAACGGTGCCAACGGCGATGCCAACTCCACGGTGACCGGTGTGGCAGTCGATGCCAACGGTGACTACAACATCACCATCGAACTGGCTGACGACGGTAACGGTAACTCGACAGCCACAGCTACGAACCTGCAATCTGCGATTACGGCTCACTCCGGTGCTGCCGACCTTGTTACGATCTCGGCCACGGCTGATGGTGGTTATGGTGCCGCTGTGGGCACCGACACCTATGGTACCGGCGTGCTGAACCTGACTGGTGGCCAAGACACCACCAATAACGATGTGACGTTCACCGATGCTCGTGCTGTGGCCGACCGCGACGACTTCAACGTTGCCGTCGAATTCCTCGCCACCGCTGCCAGCCAGACGCTCGGCGTGACGATCAACACCAACGAGTTCGGTGACAAGACCGTCAGCATTACCCTCGCGACCAACGCCAATGGTGATGTCACCACGACGGCCGCTCAGATTGAAGCGTTGATTACGGGTGATGCGAACGCGTCAGCCCTGTTGAGCGCCGACGCCTCGGGTGACGGCTCGGGTGTGGTGCAGGCGGCCTCTGCGACGGCTCTGTCCGACGTCACGAACAGCCATCTGACGATTACCGATGGTCGAGCCACCGATCAGGATGCGACCTTCACGAATCCGCTGGCGATTGTGCTCAGCAATGGGGGTGCCAGCCAGACACTGTCAGCAGCCTTCGTCGCGAACGGCGACGGTGGTACCCTGACGGTCACCCTGGGGACCGACGCCAACGGCAACGTCACCAGCACGGCAGATGACATTGCTAACCTGCTGAACAACAGCACGAACGCCAATATCAATCAGTTCCAGGTTGAAGTCTCGGGAGACGGTTCGGGAGTGGTGGCGGCCGCCGCCAGCACCAGCCTGTCCGGTGCCGACGACCTCGCGAACAGCGACTTGACCTTCACCGACGCCCGTGCGACCAACTCGCAAGGTGAGTTCGATACCAGCGTCTCGGTGCAACTCCTCAACGGTGGATCGAATCAGGCCCTGAGCGTGGGCGTCACTCAGGATGGTGATGGCAACAACATTGTCACCATCAACCTCGCGACCGACGCGAATGGCGTGGTGACTTCGACCGCTGCCCAGGTGGCCGACTTCATCGCCAACGATACCAGCAGTGGTGCGGTTGCCGCGCGGGCTCTCGTCGATGTCGATGCGTCAGGCACAGGTGCCGGTCTGGTCAGTGCCAAGGCCGTTCAAGCCCTGACGGGTGGTGCGGATGGTGCCAACGACGACGTGACCTTCACCGACGTTCGCACGGGAACTCAGACGCAAGGCATCACGATTGCTTATGCCGACCCGGGTGCCAACAGTTCTGCCCTGAGCGTGACCGTCGGAACCGACTCCAATGGTGACAACCTGATTACGATCAGCCTCGCCACGGATGCCAACGGTGATATCACCACGACCGCGGCGGATATCGAAAACCTGATCACGAATGGCAGCAGTGCCGGTGCCATCGCGGCACGGGCGCTGGTCAGTGCCGAAGCGTCGGGAACGGGTGCCGGTGTGGTAGCCGCTCGGACTGCGGAAGAGCTGACCACCTCGACAGGTGATGACGTCCTGGTTTTCAACAGTACGGAATTTGGTTCGCAAGAGTTCGTGGAAGTGAAGGCTTTGTCCGGAACTTTCAACACCACCATCGGTGAAACCACGACAGTCGGCTCGCGAGATACCGGTGTCGATATCGATGTCCGCATCAACGGCCAGAAGGCTCTTGGTAGCGGGTTGAAGGCCTCGGTCAAGACCGCCACGCTCGATGCCTCGGTGAGCTTCGCCGAAGGTAGCAACGAAGTCGATGAAACGGCCACGATCGAGATCACGGGCGGTGGTGCCCTGTTCCAGATCGGCCAGGAAGTGTCGGCCGCTGGTCAAATCGGGATCGGAATCGAAGCGGTCAATACTGCCAAGCTGGGCGGTGTGGCCGGCAAGATCTACGAGCTCGGATCGGGCAACGGCAAGAGCCTGACGGACATCTCGAATGGTGCCGCCTCGGCTTCCGATGTGGTCGATATCATCGACCAGGCCTTGAACCGCGTGTCGGCCCTGCGTGGCCGTCTGGGTGCCATCCAGAAGAACGTGATCGAAACCAACATCACCACGTTGGGTGTGGCTTTGGAAAACATCTCCGAAGCCCGCAGCCAGATCGTCGATACCGACTTCGCGGAAGAAACGGCCCAATTGCAGAAGGCTCAGATCCTCAGCCAGGCCGGTCTGTCGGTCGTGGGGATCGCGAACCAGTCGCCACAACAAGTCCTCAGTCTCCTCCGGTAATTCCGGGTCTTGACTGATGGAATGTGAAATAGACGGCGGTGTCAGATTTCTGACGCCGCCGTTTTTTATTGGCTGCTCGCGGAACTGGCAGAGGACGTCGTCGATTCCAGAAACTGCAAGGTGTAGGCTTGTTCGATGTGGATCGCTCCCGGGGCCAGACTGCCCGCTTGCGTCATTTGATCGGCCAGTGTCGACCAGCGTTCCGCAGTCATGGCTCCCAGTTTCTGCGGATCGAACCCGTCTGGTAGACAGAGCGGTTGCAAGTCGCGCACGCCGAATTCCAGCACATCGAGCCCCATCTCCGGGTTGCGTTCGTGAATCAGTGAGTTGGTCGCAGCCGGGTTCTCCAGATAGGTTTGCCAGCCACGTTGAGACGCGGTGACCATGTGCTGCACCACTTCGGGATGCTGGTCGATCTGGTTGCGGCTGGTAATCAACAGGCTGGTGTAGGTGTTGAACCCCAGATCCGACAGCATCAGATTCCGGACCTTCGCTCCCTGCTGCTCGGCGACAAAGGGCTCGCTGAAGCTGTAGGCCTGCTGCGCGAACTTGCGGTCGAGCAGGAATTGCGCGACATTCCCCGGGTAGGGGGCCAGCGTAAGCCCTGTCAGGTCGAGCCGCTGACTCAAAAACTGGGCGAACGGCTGACCGGGGTTCATCGCCAGGGTGAATCCCGACTGTTGCGACAGTTGCTCGAACGATTCAATGCCCGATTCCGCATGCACCATAATGCACCGCGGGCTGTTTTGAATGGGAGACATCACTGCGACCAGGTCGGCCTGCTGGGCCCGCACCAGTAACAGCTTATCTGCATTATCGACCGCGAAAGTCACCTGCCCCGTGGCCACCTGCTGCAACACCGGTGACTTTGGTCCCCCCGGCAGAATGGTGACATCGAGCCCGGCCTCGCGGTAATATCCATGATGCAAGGCGGCATAAAACCCGCCATGTTCCGCTTCAGGAAACCAGTTCAGACCGAGTGTGACCGGTATCAAGGTGGTCGACGCGGGCGGAGCAGCAGGTCCGGAATCGACGGCGGGCGGCGTCTCACTGCACCCGCAAATCACGAGCCAGCAGACCCACCAGCGAGCGTTTGTCCCAACGCGATGCAGCATTCCGATTCTCTCCCGTGATTCCGGCGGTTTCGCGTGACGGATGCCCCCGCGCGTGATGCCTCGGCCGCAGGCACCGTCCCGGTCTCCGTGGCAGCCACCACGACAAATGGTATAGTACTTGCTTGATGAATACCCGTGTAGCGTTCTCGAAGATGGGTGAGATCATGGCATTGCATCCGCTGGCTGGTCAGCCGGCACCTGCTGAAAAACTGATCAATGTCGAGCGTTTGGTCAGCGACTATCATCAGCAACAACCGAATGTTGCCGATCCGGTTCAACAGGTCAGCTTTGGGACTAGCGGACACCGCGGGACAGCCGGGAATGCCACCTTCACCGAGGCCCATATCGCCGCCATCACGCAGGCGATTTGCGAATATCGGGCACAACAGGGTTACACGGGTCCGTTGTTTCTCGGCAAAGATACCCACGCACTGTCGACCTCGGCAGAACAGACCGCCTTGGAAGTTCTGGCCGCGAACGGAGTCGAAACCGTCATTCAAAGCGGTAATGGCGTGGTCCCCACGCCGGTGATTTCGCGCGCGATCCTGACTCACAATCGCGGTAAAATTTCGGGATTGGCCGATGGCATCGTCATCACGCCGTCGCATAACCCTCCCGAAGATGGCGGCTTCAAATACAATCCTCCCAACGGAGGCCCCGCCGATACCGATGCCACCAGCGTGATTCAGAAACGAGCCAATGACATTCTCGCGACACACTCCGTCGCAGTGAAACGCCTGCCGCTGGCTCAGGCCCGCACTGCCCCGACCACGCGCGAGTTCGACTACGTGCCCGATTATGTGAACGATCTGGCCTCGGTCATCGATATGGACGCCATTCGCCAATCGGGCATCCGCATTGGTGTCGACCCGCTGGGGGGCAGCAGCCTGGGTTATTGGCAGCCCATCGCCGAGAAATATGGCCTCAATCTGACGATTGTGAACACCAGGGTCGATCCGCAGTTTGGGTTCATGACACTCGATCACGATGGCAAAATCCGCATGGACTGTTCCAGTCCCTATGCAATGGCGAGCCTCGTTAAGTTGAAAGACAAGTTCGATATCGCCTTTGGTTCCGATCCCGATGCTGATCGACATGGCATTGTCACGCCGTCGCTGGGGTTGCTGAATCCCAACCATTTTCTGGCGGTGGCCATCCAGTATCTGTTCACGAATCGCACACACTGGCCGACCACCACCGCGATTGGCAAAACGCTGGTCAGCAGTGCCCTCATCGATCGTGTCGCTACGCTGGTCAAGCGGCCGCTGTATGAAGTTCCGGTCGGTTTCAAATGGTTCGTGGATGGGCTGTATACCGGCACGCTGGGTTTTGGGGGCGAGGAATCGGCCGGTGCCAGCTTCCTGCGTCAAGATGGCACCTGCTGGTCGACCGATAAAGATGGCTTGCTGCTGTGCCTGCTCGCCGCGGAAATCACCGCGAAAACCGGCACAGATCCAGGTCAGCATTTTCAGACACTCGCTGCGCAGTTCGGTGTCCCCAATTACACGCGCATCGATCAACCCGCCACGCTCGCCGAGAAAAACATCCTGAAGAAGCTCTCCCCCTCAGCGGTCAAAGAGCAGACACTCGCGGGCGACCCGATTACCTCCTGCCTGACCGCGGCGCCGGGCAATCTGGCGGCCATCGGTGGACTCAAAGTGGTAACCGACCACGGCTGGTTTGCCGCCCGTCCTTCGGGTACCGAAAATATCTATAAGATCTACGCCGAGAGTTTCCGGGACGCTGCTCACCTGGATCGCATCGTCGGCGAAGCCCGCGAGATTGTGTCGGCCGCACTCCGGCAGTCGGCCTAGCAGGCCTGGGATTACACACAAAGAGACATTTTGATCATGGATGGTAAATCATGCTGACGATTCGCGCCAGTGGCGTACTTCTGCACCCGACCTGTCTGCCCACGCGCTACGGGATTGGCGACCTGGGCCCCGCCGCGGAACAGTGGCTCGACTGGCTCGCGGGTGCCGGCCAAAGCTACTGGCAGGTGTTGCCGCTGGGGCCGACCGACTTCGGTGGGTCGCCGTATCAATCTCCCTCGGCGTTCGGAGGCAATCCCTGGCTCATCAGTCCAGACCGGTTGTTTGATGAAGGCCTGGTCACGGTCGAAGATTTGAATGCCGCCGCATTGCCTGACGGCGAAACGTCATCCACAGTGGCGTTTGAAGTTGTCATGCCGCGCAAGCAGGCCTTGCTGGAGACCGCCGCACGCCGGTTCCGTCAGCATCAAGCCAGTCCGGAACTGAAGTCAGAATTCCAAGAGTTCCGTCAGAAGGAAGCCGTCTGGCTGGATGGTCATGCGTTGTTCATGGCGCTGCGCGAAGCCAACGACAACCGCAGTTGGCTGGCATGGACCAAACTGGTCACCCCCGGCGGTTACCCCGCACCCGATGCCAAATCGCTGCTGGCGGAACGCATCGAAGTCCACGCCTTCTGGCAGTTCCTGTTCTTCCGTCAGTGGGATCGCCTGCGGCAATACGCCCGGGAACGCAGTATCCACATCATTGGCGACGCACCGATTTATGTGGCACATGACAGTTGCGATGTCTGGTCGGAACGGGAGTGGTTCCAGCTCGATGAGTTGGGCCAGCCCACCGCCGTCGCGGGCGTCCCCCCCGACTATTTTTGTGCCGATGGTCAACTTTGGAATAACCCCCTCTACAACTGGGAGGCTTTGCATCGCGATGGCTATCGCTGGTGGATTCGCCGTCTGCATGCGGTACTCCGTCAGGTGGATCTGCTGCGGCTCGATCACTTCCGGGCCTTTGAAGCCTACTGGTCAGTCCCGGCGGGTGACACCACCGCCGTCAATGGCACCTGGATTCCCGGCCCGCGTGATGAATTCCTGTCGGCGATGCGGCAAGCCCTCTCTGCCGATGGCAATGTCCCCATCATCGCGGAAGATCTGGGCATGATCACCGATGAAGTGCATGCCCTGCGGCATCGCTTTCTGCTGCCGGGCATGAAAGTCTTGCAGTTCCGTTTACCGGGTGATCCGTGGGAACCACCATTTCGCCTCGATGAATTTGAACCGAATTCGGTGGTCTATACCGGGACGCATGACAACGACACAACGGTCAGTTGGTACCAGACCGAGATCGCATCCAAGCCCGAGCGACTCGCCGAACTTCGCAAGTACACTCCGGCCGAAGCGGAACACATTGCGTGGGAGTTTATCGAGATCGCGTGGAAGTCGTCGTCGCTGCTGGCGATGGCCCCGCTGCAAGACGTGCTGCAACTCGGTGGCGAGGCCCGCATGAACGCCCCCGGCACGGTGGGCGAGCACAATTGGCGCTGGAAACTGCAGCCTGGAATGTTAACAGAAGGCTATCAACAGCGCTTACGCGAAATCACCGAACGGACGGGGCGACGCGTGTGAGTGGCAAGCATTTCGTCTTGGCACGGTTTCGACCCGGGTTACAATGTCGGTTTAGTCAGAGTCTTCCACCGAGAGGTGATCATGTCGACGGCCGAAGCTGGACAGCCATTGTCGGCTCAAGACACCTATGAACGGCGATTGACCGAGAATCCGAGGTGGTGCTTGGAAGAGGGTGGCAAATTTTTTGAAGCAACCAGTTCCGTCCACAAGACACTACGGGGAATCGCGGAGCGGTTGTCTGAGTTAGACATTCCCTATGCGATCTGTGGAGGCATGGCGTTGAATGCGCATGGATTCCGTCGCTTCACGGATGATGTCGACATTCTTGTCACTCAACAGTCTCTGTTGAAGATTCATGCCGAACTGAGTGGTCGTGGCTACTTAGCGCCCTTTGAGCGAAGCAAAAATCTGCGCGACACAGACACGAAAGTGAAGATTGAATTTCTCATCACTGGTCAGTTTCCTGGTGATGGAAAACCGAAGCCCGTCGCATTTCCTGATCCTGCGGTATCATCGTTCAACTATGACGGAATTAATTATTTGAAGCTCGAATCGCTGGTGGAATTGAAGTTGTCATCAGGAATCTCTGCTCCTCATCGCCGCAAAGATCTGGCAGACATTCAGCAATTGATTCAAATTCTTGAACTTCCACGGGATATGGCGGAAAAACTCAATCCCTATGTGCAGGAAATGTATCTGCAGTTGTGGCAAGAGGTCGCCGACGCGCCGGCTGACGAATGAACCTGATGCACCAACAGGTCGGCCTGCGGTGTTTGCAACTTACCCACCCAACTCCGCCAGCTTCGCGGCCACCGCGGCGACGTGGCCGTCGACCTTGACCTTGGGCCAGGCGGCGGCGATTTTGCCCTCTTTGTCGATCAGGAACGTGGCCCGTTGCACGCCCATCGACTTCTTGCCGTACATGTTCTTCTCGACCCACACGCCGTACTTCTCGGCGATGGCATGATCGGGGTCGGAGAGCAATGGGAATGGCAGGTCAAACTTCTCCGCGAACTTCTCGTGGGATTCCACCGCGTCACAACTGACGCCCAGCACCACGGTGTCGGCCGATTGAAACGAGTCGTGAGTGTCACGGAATTCGCAGGCCTCTTTGGTGCAGCCCGGCGTGTCATCCTTGGGGTAAAAATAGAGCACCACGTTCTGCTTCCCCTTGAACTGGCTCAGCTTGTACTTGCCGGACGGGTAGGCGGCCAACTCGAACGCGGGGGCTTTCGTTCCAACAGCAGGCGTGGGCATGGTTCGACCTGTGAGTTATGGATGATGGATGTTGCAAAAACTCAGACGTTATAGGCTCGCACGAGATTCTAACAGACCCGACCACAAGTCACAGGTCTGCCAATACGGTGGTGGTGGTGCCGTGAGTGCAACCGCGTCGTAACGCACGGGGTGAAACAGTTCCAGCCGCTCGGCATGTAGCAAAATCGCTTCGTCGCGATGTGCAGCGACCGACCATGGCAGGTGTAAAGTGTGGGCCGACCCGTATTGACGGTCGCCCACGATCGGCCAGCCACGTGATGCCAGCTGGACGCGAATCTGGTGCATGCGGCCGGTCTTCAGCTCCACACGAATGAAAGAAAACCGACCATTGGTCTGGAGGACTTCGTAGTCCAACTCTGCGAGTTTCGCGCCGGCTGTCTCTGGTGGAACCACGGTCACATGTGCGGCTTCCGCATCTTTCAACAGCCAATCGCGCAGTGTGCCTTGCAACTCCTGCGGCACACCTTCAACGAGGCACACATAAAACTTGCGGACCCGGCGTTCGCGAAACTGTTCGGCCAACCTCGCTGCGGCCTTCGAGTTCTTCGCGAAAACCATCACGCCAGAAACGGGCCGGTCGAGTCGATGTGCGATACCCAGGTAGACATTGCCGGGCTTTTGATACGTGTTTCGCAAGTAATTCTTCACCCAGGCTTCGACCGTGGGAATCCCGCCGGGCACACCCTGCGTGAGCAGTCCGGCCGGTTTGAGCACGCCCAGTAACGGTCCATCTTCGAGGAGCAGTTCCGGCAGTGGCATGGTCAACAACGGCGCAGGTTCGTTCAGCGGCGCTTCAGTCATGATAGTTCAACACGATCCGATTCCTCACAACAGGGCGGCTGGTTTTCGACGTGCGGTGACCGCAACCCGAATCCCAGCGCTCCGGCCATGATCATGACCCCGATCGCGACAGGAATCCAACCTGTCGGCCCAAACACCACAGTCGCATTGATGACAATAAACAGCAGAAAGGCCTGAGTCGACCAGTACCACCCGCGACGTTCCGGCCAGTGGATGTCTCGCCACCAGAAGGCCAGATCCGCCAGCCAGACCAGTAAAAACAGATCATTCACGATCAGCCCGGCCCCGGAATCCCAACCGGTCTTTGCCAGGGTTTGCAGGCGGGTATGTTCCCACGCGGCGGTGCGGCTCCAGTGATGATAGAAATGGTAGGCCGCCAGCACATGCAGGCAGAAGATCACACCGCCGATGGTCCAGATGCTGCGGCCGCGCGATTGCCAGTGCAGATCGCGCGGCCGGGCGACATCGATGAGTAACCGCGCGAGATAACACCCGACGGCAACGCGGGCGGTCCAGGCAGTCACAGCGATGCCAAAATCCGTGGGCATGCCGAGATCTTACCGGGCCAGTTCCCAGTTCCACCACCGTCGGTAGGCCTGCCTGAGAGACAGGGCCCCCAGCGCGAACAGCCCCAGCGCGGTCAGCCACAAGCTGAGGGAACTCGAGAACCAGTCGGCGATCAATGGCTGCAAAGGGCCTGTGGCGACAGCGACTATCATCATCATGAAGAGCGGAAACGTACAGACCAACGCATACGGGGTCCAGCGGTAGCTGATCAGCCACATCCCCACGCCATAGATCAGGAACCATGCCGCCGCACACAGCGCGACCGCTGCCGCGACGTTGATTGCCGAACGGAATGCAATCAGATCCGCACACCAGGCCAGGACAATGAGGAGTGCGCTACCCAGGACCGCAGGCAACATGCGGACCGCGGAAATGCGATACCAGTCACGAATCCAGTCGTGACGCGACACCGGCCGCAACAGTTCGCTGCTTAAGGTTTGGTGACGTTGAAACAACAGGAGGAGCGGAAACATCGTCGTGAGCATCAGGATGTAGCACACCAGTCCCCCGCTGATGCGGATCCAGGCCCTGACATCATTCCGAATTTCGTCGTTCCAGTATCCCATTCCCACCACGAACACCGTCGCGATGAATGTCGTGTTGCCCGTGGAACGCACCAGACTCATTTGTTCAGAAGCAATCCATAGACGACGACGATTCTGAACCGAGCGCGGCTTGCTGAGTTCGGCCTCCAACCGGCGATTCGCCCCCGTCAAGAATTCCTGCCACGCCGTCAACTTGCGTGAAGGTGCTTTCAGGCTGCGCAGTTGCCATTCCTGCCAGCCTTTCATATCCAAAGTGCCCAGCGGCACACCACCACGGTTCGAGGCCTCGACCAGTCGCGGGAGTTCGATCATCCAGCGGGCCATGTCGTATAGACCATAAATCGCGACACCCGCCGGCACGGCACACCACAGCGGCAAGTGTCCCCGCAACAGCCAATCGAGATGACTGCCACGAAAGCCAATGGCAACCAGCCCTGTCAGGGTCAGAAACATCACGATCGGAAAGGCCAGAAACGGCTGCGTCAAGCCGGGGACAGCCGCTTCGCTGGTACGATACAAACGCGTCATCAACCACACAAACGTCGTCGCGAATCCGAACACGCCCACACCGCCCATCAGGCTCACGCCTTGCCGCCACAGCAAGATGCCGCACACCAGCATCGCGAACAACAACACCCCTCCGGCGATCCCCAGGTGAGCCCGATGATAGCGCGGAAGCATCACAGCGGCTGACCCCACGCATTGTGCCGAGAGTTGCACCAGGATCAGGCAGAGCCAGCTACCAAAGGTGACCATCGTCACCTGCACCATCATCAGTCGCCGGGAATCGTAGGCTGACGGTCTCAACGTGATGCCCGGCAGATTGCGTTGCGCCTGCACGACTAATTCCGGATAGAGCTGGTTCATCTCCTGGAGATAGATCCGTTGTAGCGCGGGAAATCGGTTTAAGGTCGCGATCACCTCGTCCGGCAACCGAGACGTGGGATGCACCGGGTCCAGTCGCATTTCCAGGGTCTGCAAGTGGGGTAACTGCTGCAACTCCTGAAGACGAGCTAGCGGCAAGCCGCGCGGCCCCTTCAGCGAAAGCTGCCTCAGCGTGGCAGGCCAGCGGATCTCGCCCTTCGCCTGATCGTAACCGGTCGCCTCGATCACCTTCAGCGTGGTCAGTTGGCGACAATCGGCGAGCAGGCTCAATTCATCGGCGGTCAGGCCTTGCGATATCAACAGCGTCAAACTCTCCAGTTCCGGCAATTGAGACAACTGTCGCAGTTCCTCCACGGTGATGGGAACCATCAGTTGCAGCGACTTGAGATGCGGAAACAACGGCACTTCCAGGATCGACTTCAAGGCCTTGCGTCCGGGATCGCCAAACAGCACCACGGATTCAATTCTCTCCTGCTCCGCGGCAGACAAGGCGGGCAGTTCGTTGGAGATATCGAGCCGTTTCCCCGGTTGAGGGAACGAGGGAAAGGCGTTCTGCAATGACGGCCTGTCATCGGTGGGTGTCAAACGATCGAACTGTGCGCCATGGGCGATCAGCAATACTGCGACCAGCAACCACAGTAACTTCCGTCGCGCCGCGGAACACCAGGCCGCCCAGAGCGTCGATGACTTTCGACGAGTGTTATTCATGGTGCAACTCCAGGAAGATGTCTTCGAGGTTCAAGTCTTCCACCGCGACATCAGCCTGCCATGCCGACTGCAATTCACCGACCAGTTTGTCGTCGAGGTCGGCGACAGCCACCATGGCATTGCGGCCCTCGACCAATGTCCGCAAGGCACCACGCACCGTGAAGGTCGTGGGGAGATCGTGTGCCGCCGAAACGCGCAACCGCTTCACGCGATCCTTCATCACATCGAGTTCATCAAACATCGCGATCCGCCCGTCACGCAGCATGGCCACATGCGATGCCACACGCTCCAGATCCGACGTAATATGCGTCGAGAACAGCACGGTGTGTTCATTGTCGCCCGTGAGTTCCAGCAACGATCGCAGGAACTCTCGACGGGCCACGGGGTCGAGACTCGCGACCGGTTCATCGAGAATCAGCAGATCAGGCCGATGACCAATCGCCAGCACCAGTGCGAGTTTCTGTAACTGCCCCTGCGACAACGGCCCCACGCGATGATTCCGGGGCAACTGCCAGCGATCGATCAATATCGAGACCCATGCCGCATCCCAATTTTGATAGAACGCGCCGACATACCGCGTGATCTGATCGACCGTCATCCACGGATAAAGCTGCACCGTCTGGGGGACATAGCCCAGCCGCTCCTTCGCCGCGGCACTCAAGGTCCACGGGTCTTCGCCGAGGATCTGGATCGTGCCCGCGGTCGGTTTCAGCAGTCCCAGCAGGCATTTGATGAGTGTCGACTTACCGGCCCCGTTGGTCCCCACCAGGCCGACCACGCTCCCTTTGGGAATTTGCCAGTCAACGCCGCGCAGCACTTCGGTCGCACCAAAGCGCTTGGTGAGTCCCTGAATGTCAATCACCGATGCGGACATATCAATACCCCAGACAAAGAAGGGAATTCGCAGAGAGGGTCTTCACGATTTGTCACGGTTTTTGAGGGCCGATTTGACGACCGACAGCGTTTGCTCGTCGGTCAGTTGCAGTTGCCACGCGCGGTTCGCCAGGCGTTCGGCTTCGGGCTGCAACTCTTTTTGTCGCTGCGTCACACTGCCATTGAGACTGGCGGCCTTGACCCGCATGCCGACGCCGCGATCGCGCTCCAGCAGGCCGTCGGCTTCCAACCGGCCATACGCCTTGGAAACGGTCATCATGTTGACTTCGAGATCATCGGCGAGTTGCCGCACACTCGGCAGCAGATCGCCCGGCGACAACCGCCCACTGGCGATGAGGGCCCGCACCTGATCCATCAGTTGCCGATAAATCGGCACGCCCGAGGAGGGATGAATCTCGAATTGCCATGCGGGACTGGTCATGAAGCATCGCCTGACTGCCAATGTGTATTACGATAGTAATGCACGTCGGCGATGGAATCAAGAGGAGCTTCGATAAAAATAAAACTGGCTCGCGGCAAGACCACGTCGCACAGCTTGCAGGATGGGCACGAAAATGTAACGATCGAGCCAGAGAAGGCTTTGGCGATGGCTCTGCATCACGGGCTGGGCTTGCCGCTGTCGCTGGTCGCCACGCTGATCAAGACGACGAAGTACGTCATTGCCAAACAGGTCATCACCGGTAAAAGGCAGATTTACTGCCTAGCCGAAGTTGATGACGAGCTTACACAAAAGCTGCGGCTATTCTGACCGATCACCGATACTTTCGGCAGTTTGAGCAGAAAATCCCCAAAAACTCAGGGGCAATTCTGGATTGACACCAATAGTGTCGTCGACAGATGATGGAGTACATGAACAGATGACTGGTCGGGCGATGGAGCGCGCCTTTCAGATTCCCGAGGCGTAACATGTCTCTCGATGAACTCACGATAACCTTGTCTGACAAGGATGGTCGTTTGAGTGTCGATACGCTGATCAAAGCGCTGGAAAATGCGCTTGAGATGCTTCGCGGAATCGAATCGAACATCATCGCGACCGGGGTTGATGTTCGGTGGGAAGTCGTTCGAGTTCAGATGCGAAGCCCTCTGAAGATGACGCTTTCCCCGATTGTCAGACGAAATCAAGGCCGCGGTCGTCCAAATAAGACCATTGGGAAGCGACTCGTCAAAGTGGCTTTAGACGGGATTTCGAATATCGAGCACGGCAATGCGCCCCCTCGATATTTCAGTGATGCCTCGATTGACGCCACTCGTCGACTAGTGAAGTCTGTTGCAAAAGAAGGGGCTATACTCTCATTTGAATCCCAGTCTATGCATAAGTTTAGTCTGACAGAGAGAGCTGCAAAGACGATCGATGACTGGGCTTCAAAAGCACGGCTCTATATGGATTATTCAACAATCGAAGGCAGACTGGAAGCAGTCTCCGTTCATGAGCAAACGACATTCTCGGTGTGGGAAACTCTTACCAATCATCGTGTCGAGTGCATCACAGACGAAGCGCAGGTTAAAGAAGCCTCTCATGTGCTCGGACAACGTGTTGCTGTGTCTGGGCGGGTGAGTTTCAGGAACCACATTCCGAAGTCGATTCATGTCGAAGGACCGATTCGGGTTTTAAGACCATCTTCTGAATTGCCTCAACCGAATGACATTGGTCCGGTTGACATCACTGGTGGCCTCAGTTCCGAAGATTTTGTTCGGAAATTGCGCAATGCCTGATCCTATCTATTGCGACACTTGTGTCTTCATCGAAATCCTGCAGCAGGCCAACGCTAGTCGGTTTGATGCATGCGATGAGCTAAGACGATTGGCCGAGCGAAAAGACTTGGTCATTGTGACCTCATCCGTGACGATCGCTGAATTCAATAAGATGGAGAAGGAGAATACTCTAACAGCCAAGAAAAGCCGGGAGATTCTCGACTTTTTTGAGAACGAGTATATAGCCATCCGCTCAGCAGACCGCCGAACGGCGGAATATGCGCACGAGTTGGCAAGGGAGCATGGATTGATGCCTCTGGACGCGATCCATGTGGCAACAGCGATTTTGAGTCGAGCATCGGTTTTTTACACATATGATGGGGCTAAGGGGCGCCGCAAAGGACTATTGCGGCACAATCTTGAGTTTGGAACTCCGCCCCTGCGTATCGTGATGCCACCAGATCCGATGGCCGGTACCCTGTTCGACGAAGATCGAATGGCAAAGGGTTCGACTTCGCCGACTATCGGCCTACCGTTTGAGGGAGATGTGGCAGCTTCTGCTCCTAGCTTGGATGATGACAAGTCGCCTTCTGGCAAGCAAAGCAAAAAGTAATTTTGCCTATCAAATGCAATCGCTAAGGCCTTGCGACCGCGTCAGCGACCTTGCCTGCCACCGCTCCTCTCAACGTATATGGCAGTGGTCAGGCTTGGTTGAGTATCTACGACGAATCCTTCGTCGATGGGTTCACAGCGGCGGCCAGTTGGACACTCAGCTTCGCCAGGCAGAGCTGATTGAGCGGCATGCCCTTAGACTCAGCCTCGGCGATCAAAGCCCGATGCAGCGACGCCCACCGCCGAAACGCCGGAATGGCGACCTTACCCAGCCCCGAATCCCGATGTGCTGGCCGACCTTCAGCAGTTGTTGCCCCGGCTCATCGGCGAAGACGTCACCTGGCCCGAGGGGGCTATCGAACGCCTCGGCAATGATCTGCTGATTCATCAAACCCCGGCAGTCCACCGCCGCATCGGACATCTCATGCAGGTGTTGCAGTATCGATCCAGCAGCAGTCCTCCCCCCAGCAAGCCCCCGACGAGCGACTCCGACCGTCCGTAGATGTCGCATGGCAAAACGCTCTTGCGTAGGGAACCCTGGCAACTGATGATACTGAGAGACGAGATCACAAGCTCTGGAAGCCCCATGACTCAATTACTCGAACAGGCCGTCGCGGAATTGCGGAAGCTACCTGCGGACGCGCAGGATGAATTGGCTGCCATCATTCTCTCGGAACTGGCGGATGATGCCCGGTGGGACGAAAAGTTCACGGCGACTGATTCGCCGTTGGCGCAACTGGTTGAACGGGCGCGAACGCAGATTGCTGAGGGGCAGGTGAAAACTCTCGGGATGGATGAGTTGTGATCTCTCGGGTGACAGACGATTTCCGAGCACGCTTTTCTCGATTGCCTTCCGAGGTACAAGAATCTTCACGGAAAGCGTATCGACTCTGGCAGGCAAACCCGGCTCATCCAGGAATCCGCTTCAAACCCGTTCGTGGCCATGTCGGCGTTTACTCAGTCCGTATCGGATTGGGCTGGAGAGCGCTCGGGCTTCTTGATGGTGACACGATCACCTGGTTCTGGATCGGCTCGCATGCCGATTATGACGCCCGCATTTCCTGATCCTTGCATGGTTTGTCACTTCGGCGGACAATGCACGCCGCTGGACCGGTTCCGCCGGTTGTTTGCTCGTTTCCTCACGACCCCAGAAATCCCATGACCATCACGCACGATCTCATCCGCGAACACCGCAAGGAAAATGGCTCGAAAATCGTCCTGCTCGTCGGCGACGGTCTCGGCGGATTGCCCCTCGCCCCCGGTGGCAAAACTGAACTCGAAACCGCCAAAACTCCCAATCTCGACGCCCTCGCCCAACGCGGCACCCTCGGCCTCAGCATCCCCGTCCTTCCCGGCATCGCCCCCGGTAGCGGGCCCGGTCACCTGGGCCTGTTCGGCTACGATCCGCTCGAATTCAAGATCGGCCGCGGCGTCCTCGAAGCCCTTGGCATCGACTTCGCCCTCGGTTCGAACGATGTCGCCATTCGTGGCAACTACTGCACGATCGATGCGGCGGGGAACATCAGCGATCGTCGTGCCGGCCGCATCGCCAGCGACATCGGTGCCAAGCTGTGTGCCAAGCTCGATCAGATCAAGATTCCCGGCGTGGAAGTCTTTGTCCGCCCGGTGAAGGAATACCGCCTCGTCATCGTCTTCCGCGGGGAAGGACTCGGCGGCAATGTCGCCGACACCGATCCTCAGGCAACCGGTGTCCCGCCGCTGACCGCTGAGGCGCGCAGCGACTGCTCGAAAAAGACGGCGGAGATCGCCAACGAGTTTCTGCGGCAAGCCCGCGAGATTCTGAAGAACGATGCCCCCGCAAACTTCCTCACTTTGCGGGGCATCGACAAGTTGCCCGCGATCCCCACGTTCCAGGAAGTCTACGGCCTGCGAGCCGGGGCGATCGCCGTCTACCCGATGTACCGCGGCCTGGCTCGCCTGGTCAGCATGAACGTGCTCGACGCCGGGCAGACGCTCGATGATCAGATGGCCTGCCTGAAGGCCGAGTGGAACAACTTCGACTTCTTCTTCATCCACTTCAAATACACCGACTCGACCGGGGAAGACGGCAATTTCGACGCCAAGGTGAAGCGGACTGAGGAACTCGACGGCTGCCTGCCGAAGATCATGGAACTCAAGCCCGACGTGCTGATGGTCACTGGAGACCATAGCACTCCCGCGAAAATGAAGGCGCATAGCTGGCACCCGGTGCCGACCATGCTGGTCGCCGACACCTGCCGCTTCGACGGTTCGACCGAATTCGGCGAAGCGGCCTGCCTGCGCGGCGGGTTAGGTCAGTTCGAGGCCAAGTACCTGATGATGCTCGCGATGGCCCATGCCGGTCGGCTGGACAAATACGGGGCGTAACGCCGCCGTCATGTTGCGAGCGATTTCTGGTCGATGAGAACAGCCAGCGGGGTATATGACTCCGCTGGCTGTTGGTTTTACCGTAGAGCACATTACGGAACACATTGCATCAAATGTGAACCGCACGTGCTTCGTCCAGCAGCGGGCACGGGGTTGGTGGTTCCACCTAGAAACCTGCGGCAACACATTGACACATCAAAGATCTTTCCTGAATCTTTCGTGGTTTTTCGGGAACCCAATTGACATTTTGATGCGTCCTAGTGCTAATGATAAGGCGAATTCCCAAAGCGGCGTTCTGCTGCAACTTTGTCGGTCTTACATTCTTATCCGAAGTCTGAAATCGTAGCGTTGTTTTCAACGTGGGCACTCGTCGATGCGCAGGAAAGACATCACATCTTTCGGTCGCCGGATTGGTTCACGTACCGCGATTTTTCCTTGCAACCTTGAACACAGTTGATTGCTGTCAGAGTTTCCGAGCGGCTTGTTTCAGGATGACGCAAGCGGCGGTCTATGGAAAGCAATTCCCCAGATTGCTGACTCGGTTCGAGAAACGCGATTCTAGAAAGGTTCTTGTGGGTATGAAGACGAGTCCTGGCTTTGTTCGATGGTGTGGCTTCAGCCTCTTGCTGATCACCGGTCTGTTTATGTCGGGCTGCGGTGGCGGAGGCGAACGTGCAGCCGAAAAAGAACCAGATCCTGGGATTGATGCCTCGGCGGGAACCACCATCCCTCCCACCACCCCTAACAGCAAAAAATAGCCCGCTGGCTTTCGATAGGCAAAAAGACGATTCTTCTTGGTGCCTGAATTCATTGTGAGGTGCCGTTGGCACGCAACTTCTTGTCCGTCGTCGCGGTTGAAACCTTCACCGCAATTCATTTCTTATGTCGTCAGGAGTCTGATCATGTCACGTCGTCGAACGGGGTTCACACTGATCGAGTTGCTGGTGGTGATTGCCATCATCGCAATTCTGATTGCGCTGCTATTGCCCGCCGTCCAGCAGGCGCGGGAGGCGGCCCGTCGGAGCCAGTGCCGCAACAATCTCAAGCAGATCGGCTTGGCGCTGCACAACTATCATGACAACTTCAACTGTTTCCCCCCTGGCCAGATTCGTGGGGCTGGTGCTGGCGGAATTGAGTACGGGAATGCATTTGCCTGGGGCGCGATGGTGCTGCCTTACATGGATCAGGCTCCGCTCTACAATCGGCTTGACCCGACCATTGGCATCGCGCAAGGCAGCAATTTCACATTAGTGAATAGCGTTGGACCGCTGGCGATGGTGCTGTGTCCCAGCGATTCGGATCGTCCGGGTGTGCGTGGTGCTAATACATTGACAACCGCACCAGCCACCAGCTATTTCGGTTCATCCGGTTCGATGAATACTTGGAGTGACAGTTCGAATCGCAATCTCTCTGGTGGCTTCTTTACCATCGATCCGGGCCCGCGTTCAACGATCGCTGCGATTTCAGACGGTACGTCGAACACGATCGCGGTGGGCGAACAAACCTATAAAGTCTGGACGGGTGGTCTCTGGCTGGGGGTGCAGCATAGTACGCAAACAACATCTGTCCCAGGTACTGATACTGCCTGCTGTCAGGATTGGTTCCTGCATTGGGGACTCTACCCGATCACGAACAAGTACGTTGCTGGCATGCTGCATACCAATGTACGATTCGGCAGCGAACACGTTGGTGGAGCCCACATGTTGATGGCCGATGGTGCCGTGCGGTTCGTGTCTGAAAACATTCAGCACCAGCGAAATGCCTTGGCTGTGCCTGCCGGTTACAACGCTGATATGGGCTGCTACTGGGCCAATGGTGCTCAAGGCTGTGCTGACGGTACTCCTCCCTCCGCAGGCGGAACTGGTGGTACCTTCCTCGACAAGAACGCCTTCGGGGCCAATTTTGGCTTGTGGCAGCGGTTGCACCACAAGAATGATGGCTTGGTGGTCAGCGACTTCTAGCTGGCTTGTCAGAGAAGGAGCAGCGTTCTGGCCGGTGGTGTTTGCCTGAGTGTCAGGTTTTCGGCATCACTGTGCTTCTTGAAAGTGTCGTAAACAACAGCGTGGCAGGCAAGCTCCGGTTTGCCTGCCACGCTTGCGTTTTGGCGCTTTTCTTGGCGTCCATTTCGTTGGCGTTCCAGATTCTTTTGTTGTCTGTCTGCACGCGGTCGCGTTGAAGGTAGGGAGGCCCTCCGTACTATAGACCTGTTCTGCGATGATATTTGTATTGGGCCGCCACAGATCGGAGAAAGAAAACACCGTGTGACTTCAAAATTGAAAGATTTCACGCGGTCTCTTTGTTTTCATGCGGTGTTTGACTGAGGCGAAAGTTGGATTTCGTGATGTTTGCTCTGTCGCCGCATTCACGGCTGCCTTTCATAATCTCTCTCTCTGGAGTTCGCCCATGCTGCTGCGTCGTCGTTCGGGGTTCACGTTAATTGAGTTGCTGGTGGTGATTGCCATTATCGCCATTTTGATTGCTTTGCTCCTGCCCGCCGTTCAGCAGGCACGCGAGGCGGCGCGGCGCAGCCAGTGTAAGAACAATCTGAAGCAGATCGGCTTGGCACTCCACAATTACCATGACAATTTCAGCTGCTTCCCACCTGGTCAGATCCGCGGTGCTCAAGGGGGTATCGAGTATGGGAATGCTTTCGCATGGGGTGCCATGATCCTGCCCTACATGGATCAAGCGCCACTCTACAATCGACTCGATTCAACAATTGGTATTGCACAAGGTAGCAATTTCACCTTGGTGAATAGTGTAGGGCCGCTATCGATGGTGTTGTGCCCAAGCGATTCAGATCGTCCTGGTGTGCGCGGTGCAAATACTCTGACAACGGCACCTGCGACGAGTTATTTCGGAACGATCGGGGCATTCAACACTTGGGGTGACAGCACTAACCGAAACTTGTCTGGCGGCTTCTTCACGATCGACCCGGGGCCAAAATCTACCATTGCCGCCATTTCGGATGGAACATCAAATACCATTGCTGTTGGGGAACAGACCTATCGAGTTTGGACTGGCGGCCTGTGGCTGGGTGTGCAGCACAGTACCCAAACGACATCTGCTCCGGGCACCGATACTGCCTGCTGCCAGGACTGGTTCCTGCACTGGGGCCTTTATCCCATCACGAACAAGTATGTGCCGGGAATGTTGCACGCTGCTTACCGATTCGGCAGTGAACATGTTGGCGGTTGTCATATGTTGATGGCCGATGGTGCCGTGCGATTCGTGTCAGAAAACATTCAGCACCAGCAGAATGCCCTGGCAGTGCCCGCCGGCTACAATCCCGATATGGGCTGCTATTGGGCCAATGGTGCCCAGGGTTGTGCTGACGGTACTCCCCCGTCCGCAGGCGGAACGGGTGGAACCTTCCTCGATAAGAATGCCTTCGGAGCAAACTTCGGGATTTGGCAGCGATTGCACCACAAGAACGACGGCTTAACCGTCAGTGACTTCTAGAGTCGACTGTATTCGAGTGCTTTGACTCGATCGAAGTGCTATCAACATCACGCGGCAGGTTGGCAATCGCCAATCTGCCGCGTTTGCTTTTTACTGGTGCCCCAGTGTGAATTTTTTTGTAAAGAACCTGAGAATCGGGATCTTGAGGACTCACCCGCCCAGCATTTCCCGTAGCACTTCAGGTGGGGCGGGTTGGTAGCGGAGGGGTTCCATCGAGAATGAGGCCCGGCCTTGGGACAGGCTGCGGACCTGGGTCGAGTAGCCGAACATCTGCGACAGTGGGGCTTCCACTTCCAGCACCAGCAGATTGCCACGCAGTTCGGTGTTCATAATGGTCGCGCGGCGGCTGTTGAGGTCGCCGCTGATATTCCCCAGGAAGTCTTCGGGGGTGACGACTTCCAGCTTCATGATCGGTTCCAGCAGCACAGGCTCGGCATCTTCCAGGGCCTGACGAATCGCGGCAGCGGTGGCCGCGGTGATCGCGATGTCGTTCGTTTCGCCCTGCCGCTGCTGCACATCGAGGACGGTGATCTGCACCTGCATTAGTGGGTAGCCCACGGTGCCAGCCCCTTTCGATTCGCCATCGAGGGTCTGCATCAGCACTTTTTCCAGTTCCGGCACGATGGTGCCCGGCTTCATGCCGTTCTTGACCGTGACGGCCGCATCGCCCGATTTGGGTTCCAACCGCACTTTGACGGCGGCGAACGCGGGGCCACTGGCGATCTGGCGTTCAAACACGCCGGTGCATTCCACGGTCTTCTTCACGGTTTCGCGGTAGCTGACGCGCGGTTTATGGACGCGAATTTTCAGGCCGAAGTCGCGCTCCATGCGGTTGCGGATGATTTCGAGATGCAGCTCGCCCATACCGCTGATCATCGTCTGGCCGGTGTCTTCATTCATCTTGGCAATGAAGGTGGGGTCTTGCTTGCCCAGCACGCGCAAGGTCTCTTCGAGTTTTTTGCGTTCGGCACTGGTTTCGGGTTCCACCGACATCGAAATCACGGTTTCCGGGAAGGTGATCGATTCGAGCAGAATGCCGTGCTGCTGGTCGCACAGGGTGTCGCCCGTGACGGAGTTTTTCGGGCCGACGATGCCCACGATGTCACCCGCTTCGGCTTCTTCCAGTTGAGCTTTGGAACTCGCCTGGATTTTCCACAACTGGCTGACCAGTTCCTTCTCGCCCGTGCGCGGGTTCAACAGCCGCGAGCGACTTTTGAGCACGCCGGAATAGATGCGGATAAAGCAGAGTTCAGCGTGCTGGCTGGCCTGCACTTTGAAGACGAGCCCGCAAACCGGTTCGCTGGAGGAGGGCTTGCGAACTTCCGGCGCGGTCTTCTTCGGGTTGGGGTTGGTCCCACTCACGGGGGGGACGTCGACCGGACTGGGGAGGTAATGCATCACGCCGTCGAGGAGCGGTTGCACGCCGATGTAACTGAGTGACGCCCCACAAAACAGCGGTTGAATCTGGTAGGCGAGCGTGCCCTTGCGGATCGCTCGGCGCAGCAAGTCGGCGGGGACATCGCCCGTCGCATCGAACGCGGCGAAAGCATCGTCATCGAACAGCGTGACCGCATCGAGCAGCTTGGTCCGCCATTCTTCGGCGATGTCCTGATGTTCGGCGGGAATCTCACGCACATCGATATTCCGTCCCTGCTCATCCGCCGGACCAAAGTACAACGCCTTGCGTTCGATCAGATCGATGATGGCAGCAAAGCCGTTCGGGCGATCAGCCGGGCCTTCACCGATGGGAATCTGCAAAGGGACCGGAGTCGCATGCAGCCGGCGCTCGATTTGTCCCAATGTGCGCTCAAAGCTGGCGCCAATCCGGTCGAGCTTGTTGATGAAGCAGAGCCTAGGGACATGGTAACGGTCGGCCTGACGCCAGACGGTTTCACTTTGGGCCTCGACCCCTTCCACGGCGCTGAAGATGACAACCGCCCCATCGAGCACGCGGAGGCTGCGTTCCACTTCGGCGGTGAAGTCGACGTGACCCGGCGTATCGATGATGTTGATCGCCACGTCTTTCCACTGGCAACTGACCGCGGCAGAGTAGATGGTGATGCCGCGTTTGGCCTCTTCGGGGTCAAAGTCGGTGACGGTGGTGCCGTCGTCGACATCGCCCATGCGATGGGTTTCGCCAGTGTAGAAGAGGATGCGTTCGGTGGTCGTCGTCTTGCCGGCGTCGATATGTGCCACGATGCCGATGTTGCGAATGTTTTCGATGGCACGAGACATGGTCTGATTCCTGGCGATGGTGTCAGGTATGAGGCATGAGGGGCGGAAAATCGAGCGGGCGGAAGTTGAACGTCGGGTTGTTGGATCGTCAGGGAACAATCGCAGCCAAAAAACAGCAACGGCGTCAGTCCGGGGGGACTCACGCCGTTGCCAAATACGCAGTGGTCGCCGGGGTAGCCCGAGGCGACAATGAATTACCAGGCGAAGTGGGCAAACGCCTTGTTCGCATCGGCCATACGGTGGATGTTTTCGCGCGTGGTCACCGCGGTGCCTTCACGGCGAGAGGCGGCCATCAGTTCGTTGGCGAGCTTCTTCGCCATGGGCTGGCCCTTCTTGCCGCGACACGCCGCCAGAATCCAGCGGATGGCGAGGGTGAACTGGCGCTTCTCACGAACCGGGACGGGCACCTGATAGTTGGCACCACCGACGCGGCGCGAACGGACTTCGACAGCCGGGCGGCAGTTTTCGACAGCGTGCTCGAAAACCTCGATCGGGTTTCGATCTGGAAACTTTTCCTGAATGATGTCCATGGCATCATAAAACACGATTTGTGCCGTGCTCTTTTTGCCGTCATGCATCAGGCAGTTGACGAACTTGGAGGCCAGACGCGAACCGAACCGCGGATCGGGCTTCAACTGGGCATTGCTGGCGGTCATCCGCTCGGCCATGGGGCGAACCTACTTAAAACGAATCAATGTGGAAGCGAACTCGTGGGTGTCGACCACACTCTCGGAGTGCGGCATCAGGCTGTGCATTTTGTGGGCTACCGCACCCCGAGGGTACGGTCGACAATGTGTGTCCAGAAACTCTTCGGACTTATTTCGGACGTTTGTTACCATAACGGCTACGGGCCTGACGGCGCTTCACAACGCCGAGACAGTCGAGCACGCCACGGATGATCTTGTAGCGCACGCCGGGAAGGTCGCGCACACGACCGCCACGCACGAGCACAATGCTGTGCTCCTGCAGGTTGTGACCTTCACCGGGAATGTACGCCGTAATTTCCTTGCCGTTCGACAGGCGCACACGGGCCACTTTTCGCAAAGCCGAGTTGGGCTTCTTGGGGGTGGTCGTCTTGACCAGCAAGCACACGCCACGCTTCTGCGGGCACGATTCCAAAACGGGCGTTTTGGTACGCACCGGCTGAACTTTGCGGGGCTTGCGAATCAACTGGTTAATCGTCGGCATGCGAACTACCTGAACATCCGGGTTATCGAAAATGGTCAAACGGACAAAATTGTCGATAACCAGAGAGACCAATGATAATCATGACGCAGTGTGCGGGAAGCCAGCAGTTTAGAACTCTTCGTCCTAAACTGCAAGGGACCGAACTGGGAAGTCGTTTTTCTGTTGCGGCTTTTGCAAAGTTCTTTATTCAGCAGGGTTTACAACTTGCCGTCCAGGTAGCTGCCGCTGCCCGACAAGTCGGGTTCGTTCAGCATATTGGCCCGGGCTGCCAAGATTCGGTCGCGTTCCGCATAGATTTCTGCGAGCGCTTCCGGCTTGATCCGGACTTCGGACTGCTGATGCACCTTGAAGCCCGTCCCCGCGGGAATCAGGTGACCCAGGATTACGTTTTCCTTCAGACCGACCAGCGAGTCGGACTTGCCGGCAATCGCCGCTTCCGTCAGCACCTTGGTGGTTTCCTGGAAGCTCGCCGCCGAAATGTAGCTTTCGCTTTGTACAGCGGCCTTGGTGATCCCCAGCAACTGCGTGGTGGCGGTCGCGGGCTTGGGCTTGGCGGTTTTCACCAGCTTGGCTGACGCGGCTTCCAGTTCGGCGTTGACCTGCTGGATGGTTTCCGTCGGCACCACGTCGCCTTCCTGGAACTCGGAGTCGCCCGGATCGGTGACGCGAAGACACGTATGCAACTGCTGGTTGTATTTGCGGAATTCAAAGCGGTCGATGAGGACGCCCGGCAGCAGCGTGGTATCGCCCACGTCTTCCACCTTGAGCTTGCGCAACATCTGCGACACCACTAGCTCAATGTGTTTGTCGTCGATGGCCACGCGCTGGGCACGGTACACGCTTTGAATTTCGTGCAGCAGGTACTGCTGGACCGCTTCTTCACCGCTCACCGCCAGAATATCCTGCGGCACCAGCGGACCACGGACCAGGGCATCTCCCGCACGAATCAGGTCGCCGTTGTGGACCAACAACTGCTTACCGTGAGGAATGATATGTTCCTTCTCGGTACCATCGGGGCCACGGACCACGATGATTCGCTTGCCGCGCTTCTTCTCGGCACGCAGATCGACTTCGCCATCGATCTCGGCGATGATGGCCGGGTCTTTCGGCTTGCGGGCTTCGAACAGTTCGGTCACGCGGGGCAGACCGCCGGTGATATCCATCGTTCCCTGGCTTTCGCGGGGAACCTTGGCGAGCACGCTACCAGCGGTGACCTGCTGGCCTTCCAACACGTCGACGCTGGCCCGTTCCGGCAGGTAGTAGAAGTCCAGGATTTTGCCGGCCTGGTCTTCGAGAATGACCTGCGGATGCAGGTCGCCCTTGTGTTCGATGACCGTTCGGCGGGCGTTGCCGCTGGAGTCCTTTTCGGTACGCATCGACTGACCTTCGATGAGGTCTTCAAAACGCACCTTACCGCCGACTTCACACAGAATGGGAATGGCGTGCGGATCCCAGTTACAGATGGTCTGCCCGGCTTCGATCATGTCGTTCTCGGGGATCATCAGCACCGCACCGGCGGGAATCTGATAACGCTCGAGTTCGCGTTCCTTCGCATCGATGATCGTGACTTCACCGTTTCGGCCCAGCACCACGCTGCGACCATCGGCATTCACCACGCTGCGGATGCGAACGTAACGCACGCGACCGGCCCGGCGGGTTTTGAGTTCGTTCTCTTGAACGTCTTTAATGGCGACCCCACCGATGTGGAAGGTACGCATCGTCAACTGCGTACCCGGCTCACCAATCGACTGTGCCGCGATAATCCCCGTGGCGAGACCCTCTTCGACGAGAGCCCCGGTGGAGAGGTCCATGCCGTAGCACAGGCGGCAGAGGCCGAGGTCGGCCTCGCAGGTCATCGGGCTGCGGACCTGGATTTTTTCGAGACCCATTTCCTCGATGCGCTGGGCAATGTCGACCGTGATCATTTCGTTTTCACGGACGATCGATTCGTCGGTGATCGCGTTGACGATGTTGGTCCGACTCACGCGACCACGAATGGCTTCGGCCAGGCCGACTTCGACCTTCTCACCGCGGTAGACCACGCCACGGGTGATGCCCTTGGTGGTGCCGCAGTCGTGAGACGTGATGACGAGGTTCTGGCAGATGTCGGCGAGTTTACGGGTGAGGTAACCGCTATCTGCCGTCTTCAAGGCGGTATCGGCCAGACCCTTACGGGCACCGTGCGTGGAGCTGAAATACTCGAGTACCGACAGGCCTTCGCGGAAGTTGGCCTTAATCGGAGTTTCGATGATTTCGCCTGACGGCTTGGCCATCAGACCACGCATCCCGGCGAGTTGGCGAATCTGTTCCTGTCCACCTCGGGCCCCGGAGTCGGCCATCAGGAAGATCGGGTTGCAGTAAGCGCCGTCGCCCCGCACGTCGTGCTTGAAGGCATCCATCATGGCGCCGCGGATCTGTTCCGAGGCGTGCGTCCAGGTGTCGAGCACCTTTTCGTAACGTTCACGGGCGGTGATGAGACCCTTGTCGTACAGCTTCTGCGTTTGCAGCACCAGCTTTTCGGCTTCGCCGATCACCGCTTCCTTGTTCGACGGCGTGCGCAGATCGCTGGTCGCGAACGACAATCCGGAACGAGTCGATTGTAGGAACCCGAACTCTTTCATCTTGTCGAGCAGGCCAATGGTGGCACGACGACCAAGCTCGAGGTAGCAATCGGAAATGACGTTCGCCAGATCTTTGCTTTTCATGGTGATGTTGTAGTACGACATTTTGGCGGGCAGAATGTCGTTGAACATCACGCGGCCGACACTGGTTTCCACCATGCCGCCCATCTTGAACGTGTCGGACCCTTCGCCCTTGACACGCTTGTCTTTGGCAAGACGGACCTTCACGGTGGTATGCAGTGTCACCTTCTTATGCAGAAGAGCCGTATGCACTTCTTGCAGGTTGGCGAACTTCATGCCATGACCGGGGCGGCCCTCTTTGCGAAGCGTCGCGTAGTAGCAACCCATCACGATGTCTTGCGAGGGCGAAATAATGGGCGAGCCGTTCTGCGGGCTGAAGATGTTGTTGGTCGACATCATCAGCGTGGTGGCTTCGACCTGGGCTTCGATCGACAACGGCAGGTGGACCGCCATCTGGTCGCCGTCGAAGTCGGCATTGAAGCCCTTGCAGACCAGCGGGTGAATACGGATCGCGTTGCCTTCGACCAGAATCGGTTCAAAGGCCTGGATCCCCATCCGGTGCAAAGTGGGGGCACGGTTCAGGAGCACCGGGTGATTGGTGATCACCTCTTCGAGAATATCCCACACCTCTTCGTCACGGCGCTCGAGCATCCGCTTCGCCGACTTGATGGTATCGGCATGGCCGAGTTCCTTCAGGCGGCGGATGATGAACGGTTGGAAGAGTTCGAGCGCGATCTTCTTGGGCAGACCGCATTGATAGAGTTGCAGATTCGGACCGACGACGATGACCGAACGAGCCGAGTAATCAACGCGCTTACCGAGCAGGTTTTCACGGAACCGGCCCTGTTTGCCCTTGATCATGTCGGTGAGCGACTTGAGCGGACGGTTCGAGGAACCGAGTACCGGTCGCTTGCAGCGGTTGTTATCGAACAGCGCATCGACCGACTGTTGCAGCATCCGCTTTTCGTTGCGGACGATGACCTCGGGGGCATTCAGGTCAACCAGCTTCTTCAGCCGGTTGTTACGGTTGATGATGCGGCGGTAGAGATCGTTGAGATCGCTGGTCGCGAAGTTGCCGGAATCGAGCAGCACCAGCGGACGCAGATCGGGCGGAATGACCGGCACGCAGTCGAGCACCATCCATTCTGGGCGGTTATCACTGTCGCGCAGGGCTTCCGAGATTTTCAGCCGCTTGATGAGTTCCTTCTTCTTTTGCTGGCTGGTGGTCTTCTTTAACTCCGCCCGCAGTTGAACCGACAGTTCCGTCAGGTTCAGTCCCATCAGCAGCTTTTTGACCGCTTCGGCACCCATGTCGGCATCGAACGAGGTTTCACCGTACTTGGCGCGAGCCTGGCGACATTCCTCTTCGGTCAGCAATTGACCTTTGCGGAGTGGCGTATCGCCCGGATCGATGACCACGTAATCCTGGAAGTAGACGACCTTTTCCAGCGATGTGGTCTTGATGTTCAAGAGCGCACCCAGGCGGCTGGGCATCGACTTGAAGAACCAGATGTGGACCACGGGCGCGGCGAGTTCAATGTGACCCATGCGCTTGCGGCGGACGCGGCTGTGCGTGACCTTCACGCCGCAGCGGTCGCAGATCATGCCCTTGTACTTCATGCCGCGGTACTTGCCGCAGGCACATTCCCAATCTTTTTCGGGGCCAAAGATGCGTTCGCAGAACAGGCCATCGCGTTCGGGGCGATAGGTGCGGTAGTTGATGGTTTCCGGCTTCTTGACTTCGCCGAACGACCAACTGCGAATGTCGTGTGGGCTGGCCAGTCCAATCTTGACGGCCGAGTACTCGTTAACGCGATCGTAACTGGTTTCGACGGTAGCACTCACGGCATGTGCTCCTTAATGGACGTCAGGGCGAATTTCGGGGAACAAGAGAGAAGTCATTTCTCTCTCACGCGGTCTGTTTCAGGTTCACGCAGGGCGGGGCTGCGAGCGTGCTACACCACGGCCTTCTCAAGCTGGATATTGAGACACAGGCCACGGATTTCGTTGCAGAGCACTTCAAAGCTGGCGGGTGTGCCGGCTTCAAGCGTGTTCTCACCCTTAACCATCGACTCGTAGATCTTGGTTCGACCTTCGACGTCGTCGCTCTTGACGGTGAGGAGTTCCTGCAGGATGTACGCGGCACCGTAGGCTTCGAGAGCCCACACTTCCATTTCACCAAATCGCTGGCCACCGAACCGGGCCTTACCACCCAGTGGTTGCTGGGTGATGAGCGAGTACGGACCCGTGGCACGGGCATGCACTTTGTCTTCTACCAGGTGGTGCAGCTTGAGCATGTAGATGTAACCGACGGTGGTCTTCTGCTCGAAGGCGTCCCCCGTGCGACCATCGAACAACTGGGCCTTACCATCCACCGGCAGGTCCGACTGTTCCAGCAGATCGCGGATGATTTCTTCCGCAGGGCCGTCGAACACCGGACATTTCGCTCGAATCCCCAGTTTGGCCGCGGCCCAGCCGAGGTGCGTTTCGAGAATCTGTCCCACGTTCATACGGCTGGGCACGCCCAGCGGGTTCAGGATGATGTCGACCGGGGTGCCATCTTCCAGGAAGGGCATGTCTTCCTCGGGCAGGACTTTCGAGATGACCCCTTTGTTCCCGTGACGACCGGCCATTTTGTCGCCGACCGAGATCTGCCGTTTCTGGGCCACGTAGACCTTCACCATCTGCAACACGCCGCTGGGAAGTTCATCGCCCCGCTTCATGGTGTTGAGCTTGCGGTCGCGGGTATCGATGGCCTCTTCCACAGGAGCCCAGTGCTCCTTGATGACTTTCTTGCAGTCGGCCTTCTTCTGTGGACTCTTCAGGTCCATGCCATCAAACGTCGAGAGGAATTTCTCGGCATAGGCAGCCAGGAATTTTTCGTCGGTGCTGCGGAGTTCGCGGCCGTCGTCGTCCTTGAGTTTCGCGCCATAGGCCTGCTCGAATTCCTTGAGGAATTCCTTGAACGCCTCGGCGATGGTTTCGCTGCCCGTGTCTTCGGCCTTCTTCAGGTCGGCTTCAAATTTCTTGCGTTCGGTTTCCGAGAGACTCATACGACGCGAGAATTTCTCGGTGTGAATCACAATCCCTTCAACGCCCGAAGGAACTTCCAGCGATTCATTCTTCACGTCTTCCCCGGCACGGCCGAAGATCGCGTGAAGCAACTTCTCTTCCGGAGTCAGTTCGGTCTTGGCCTTGGGCGAGACCTTGCCGACGAGGATATCGCCCGGTTCGACACGGGTGCCGATCTGCACGATGCCTTCGTCATTCAGATGCCGCAGAGCCTTCTCACTGACGTTGGGAATATCGCGTGTGAATTCTTCGCGGCCGAGCTTGGTTTCGCGGACTTCTACGTCGAATTCGTCGATATGAATCGACGTGTAGACGTCTTCCTTCACCAGTCGTTCCGACAGAATGATCGCATCTTCGAAGTTGAAACCTTCCCACGACATGAACGCGACCAGCACATTCCGGCCCAGGGCCAGTTCACCTTTGCTGGTGGCGGCACTGTCGACAATGACTTCACCCTTCTTCACCTTCTGGCCGAGTTTGACGATCGGCTTCTGGTTGAGGCAGGTGCGTTCATTGAGGCCGGTGTACTTGCGCAGTTCGTACTTCTTGCCTTCAATTTCAATGCGGTCAGCATCGACATAGGTCACCTTGCCGGCCTTTTCGGCCTTGATGACCATGCCCGAGCTTTCTGCCACGGCTCGTTCCAGTCCGGTGCCGACCAGCGGAGCTTCGGCGATGAGCAGAGGCACCCCCTGCCGCTGCATGTTGGAACCCATCAGGGCGCGGTTGGCATCGTCGTGTTCCAGGAACGGGATCAGACCCGCCGAAACCCCTACCATCTGACACGGGGCCACGTCGATATATTCCACATCGGCCGCGGCAATCCAGACCACATCGTTCGAGTGGCGGGCCATCACGCGCTCATAGGTCAGCTTGCCATCGCTCACAGGGGTATCTGCCGGGGCGATAAACACTCGCGATTCTTCATCGGCCCGCAGCCAGATGATTTCCGCCGAGACGATTTTGTTGATCACTTTGCGATAGGGCGTGATCAGAAAGCCGTAGTCATCGACCTTGGAGAAGATGCTGAGGCTGGAAATCAGGCCGATGTTGGTCCCTTCGGGCGTTTCAATCGGACAGATGCGGCCGTAGTGCGAAATGTGTACGTCGCGCACTTCGAAACCGGCACGCTTGCGGTTCAAACCGCCGGGGCCCAAGGCACTGAGCCGACGTTCGTGAGTCAAGGTGGCCAGCGGGTTGGTCTGGTCGACCACCTGCGAGAGTTCACCCCGGCCAAAGAAATATTCAATCGCCGCGGAGACGCTCTTCGGATTGATGAGCGTGCGTGGTGACATTTCCTCCACGTCCTTCAGGCTCATGCGTTCCTGAACGGTTCGCCGCAGCTTCAAGAAGCCTTTGCGGATTTCTTCTGCGGCGAGTTCGTCGATCGTGCGGAGGCGACGATTTCCGAGGTTATCGATGTCGTCGATGTTCGCCGTGGCTTCGCCCGAGCGGAGTTGCATCAGGTAGCGGATGGAGTTGACGATGTCATCGGGCTTCAACGTCATTTCCGAATCGGGCACGTCCTGATCGAACTTCCGATTGATGCGGAAACGACCAACGCGGCCCAGACGGTAGCGATTGACGTCGAAGAACTTTTCCTTGAACAGGTCGACCGCTTTCTCGAGTTGCGGCGGATTACCGGGACGCAGCCGCTGGTAGATCCGCAACAATGCATCTTCGTAGCTGGAGGTGGGGTCTTCCAGGATGCTGTCGATACAGAGCGGGTCGACAATGTCGGGGATGATCTCGACCGTCTTGAGTGTCGAGGCGACGATTTCCTGGGCCACCGAACTGTTGATGATGTGGCCGGCTTCCACCATGATTTCGCCGCAGCGGTCGTGGCCGGGCGGATAAATCACGTCTTCGGCCGCGTATTTGCCGGTCATTTTTTCCGAAACATCGCCCTTGATCTTCAATGCCTCGACGGTATAGAAGAGCTTGATCAGCGAATTGGTCGGGCCGAATTCCGGGCCCATCGCCCGCAGGAAAGTCATGGCAGAGAACTTGCCACTCTGGTCGATGCGAACACCCAGCGTTTCCCGCTTGGTGGTGTTGACTTCGATCCAGCTTCCGCGTTCCGGAATGACGCGGCAGGAGAAGGTCTTGCGCTCTCCCAGTTCCGAACTTTGGACAAAATCGACGCCGGGCGAGCGATGCAACTGGCTGACCACGACGCGCTCGGCACCATTGATGATGAATTCACCACCACCAAGCATGATCGGCATGTCACCGAGGTAGACTTCTTCCTCGATGGCCTGCTCTTTCATGAGCCGCAGCCACACGCGGAAGGGGCGACCATAGGTCAGGCGGAGCTGACGACATTCCAGCGGCGTGTAGCGCGGCTTTCCGAGTTCGTACTTGACGTACTCGAGGCGGTACTTGCCGTCGTAACTTTCGATCGGGAAGATTTCACGCAGGATGGCTTCGAGGCCTTCATCCTTCCGCTCGCGGGGTTCCAATTCCAGTTGCAGGAATTTGGCATAAGCGTCGGTTTGGATAACCGTCAGATCCGAAATTGGAAAATCGGATTGCAGAGTTCCAAACACGCGCTCGGTGTCAGCCTGAATAACGCGGGTGGCAGGAATAGGCATGCGAGGCTGTTCCTCGAAATCCAGAAGATCGAAAAATATCACGGTGGGCTCAGGATTCCGGGGAATCACTGGCTCAGCCGCACAATCCTACGGAAATACTATGACGGTGGCAGGCAGCGGGCGTTGCCAGAGCGGCCACCAACACACTGAGTCGACGTGGTCCAGTAGACCAGGCCGCATGCAGGGATGGCAGACAGACTCCGGGTAGCCCCGTTCAAGGCTTGTTCTGTGTTCAAGGCTTGCTCAGTCAGGTGGTGACCGTGAACCAACGGAACGTCAGTAGACAACATCCGCAATCCTTGCCGACGCCGAGTGAGATGCGAATCCGTAGCTGTCAACGGCAGGTAGCCCGGAGAACCAGCAGATTCTCCAGGCTGACCTGACGTGCATCACCAGAATAAGCTCAACGACCGCAAAGGTCAAATCACCTAAAGGAGTGCCAAGCCCAATTCGCGCACAACTGGCAATCGTCCAGGGCGAATCGGGCCGTTCACCGATGAAATCAAGTGACTACTTGACTTCGGCCTTGCCACCGGCCGCTTCCACTTCAGCCTTCAGCTTCTCGGCATCTTCCTTGGGAAGACCGGTCTTGAGAGGCTTGGGCACGCCTTCCACCAGATCCTTGGCTTCCTTCAGGCCCAGGCCGGTCGTGCCGCGCACCACCTTGATCACAGCGATTTTGTTCTCGCCGAAACCAGTGAGGATCACGTCGAACTCGGTCTTTTCTTCCACGACGGCAGCCGCGGCACCAGCGCCGGGCATCGCCGCCATCATCACAGCGCCGCCGCCAGCGGGCTCGATACCGTGAACTTCCTTGAGGTAGTCCACGAGTTGTTTCGCTTGCAGGAGGCTCAGTTGGACAATTTTGTCACCGAGTTCCTGGATCGAGGCGTCGAATTCCGCCATTTCTGATTCCCGACCTTTCTTTAGCAGGACAATTTCCGAAGACATTTCACAGACGTTCGCGCCTCGCGACCCGTCGAACACCATGCACACCAACCAGGATTCGGCAACCAGGTTCCCTAGGGAACTCAGCCAGCCGAGGGGGTATCTTCTTTATCAGCAATCGCCTGAATGCAACCAGCGACCCGGCCACCAGCACCTTGAATGGCACCGGCCAGACGGCCACCAGGGCTGCGGATTAAGCCAGAGATCTGGCTGAGCAGTTCCAGGCGTCCGGGGCTCTTGCTCAGAGATTCGACATCGTCAGCCGACAGGGAAGTGGCGCCAATCGCACCACCCTTGATCTGCAGGGCTGTCAGCGTTTTGACGGCTCCGGTGATTTCCTTGGCTAAGGCGACGATGTCTTCACCGCCCCAGACAATCGCGGAAGGGCCTTGCAGAACATTGCGAATGCCCGAGAGGCCAATGTCCGACAGCGCTTTGCTGGCGACGGCATTTCGCACGCCGACCACGCGAATCTGCTTCTTTTGCAGTTCGAGCCGCCACTTGTTGCTGGCGACACCGGTGAGCTTGGAAACGTCAACGACCAGCACTTCGCGGGTTTCACCCAGCTCGGCCTGAAGGTCGCTGATCATCATATTCTTAACGAGTTTGCTCATGGTTTCTCAACTTTGTTCGCTGAAATCCGAGTTCGCTGAAGTCGCGCACACTGAAATCCGCAGACCAGGGACATAACGCATGGCAGTGACTGCCAACTCCGCGAGCTACAGCGAAATGCTGACGCCGGGCGACATCGTGGCGGTCAGGCAAACATTGCGGATGTAGTGGCCTTTGGAGGTGGCGGGCTTCAGGGACCGCAAGTATTTCATCAGGGCTTCAACATTCTCAACGAGCATCTGGGCACCGAAGGAAAGCTTGCCGACGACGCAATGCACGTTGCCGCCATCGTCGCACCGAAACTCAACCTTACCGGCCTTGTATTCCTTAACAGCGGTGGCGATATCCTGCGTGACGGTACCAGCGCGGGGTGAGGGCATGAGTCCGCGCGGACCCAGCACGCGGCCCAGCGGGCCGACAACACCCATCATGTCCGGTGTGGCGATCGCGACGTCAAAGTCGGTCCAGCCTTCCTTGATCTTGTCGGCCAGCTCTTTTCCGCCCGCGAAATCGGCGCCTGCGGCCTGGGCCAGGGCAACATTGTCCCCCTGGCAGAAAACCAGCACCCGCTTGGCCTTGCCGATCCCGTGTGGCAGCACCACCGAGCCACGCACCCGCTGATCCGCCTGTTTGGGATCGACACCCAAACGCACGGCGAGAGTCACGGTCTGGTCGAATTTGCACTTCTTGATCGTGGCGGGCAGGCCGGGTTCCAGAGATTGCAGCAGCTTGACACCGCTGGCAAGATCGAGAGACCCCACCGACTCAACCTGCTTCAGCAGGTGAGTGAAACGCTTCGATACGTGAGCCATAATTTGCTTTCTGAGACGAGCAACCGCGTGGCGGGTTCCAGTCATCGCCAAAGTTAATCGAGAACTTCAATGCCCATGCTGCGAGCCGTCCCGGCGACCATGCGCCCGGCGGCTTCCAGATCAATGGCATTCAAGTCTTCCATCTTAGCCTTGGCGATTTCCAGCACCTGAGCCTTAGACACAGTGCCGACCTTTTCGGTCTTGGGATTGTTGGCTCCCTTGGCCAGTTTTGCCGCCTGCTTCAACAGCACAGAAGCGGGCGGACTTTTCAGAACGAAGGTGAACGAACGATCGTCGTAAATCGTAATCACAGCCGGCACGACCATGCCGTTGAGGTCACGAGTTTTCTCGTTGAATTGGGAGACGAACTGACCCAGATTGATACCGTGTGGACCCAGCGCGGTACCCACCGGAGGGGCCGGCGTGGCTTTACCACCAGGAATCTGAACCTTCACCTGAGCCTTGATCTTTGCTGCTTTTTTAGCCATGCCGTATCATCATCCGACGGAATTCGAGTCGTTATGAATTATCTCTAAGCAGTCACCAACCGGGGTGACATCGTTCGAGCGTTACACGCGTTCGACTTGCCAGTACTCCAGATCGACGGGAGTCGGGCGGCCGAAAATCTGAATCAACACAGTAATCTTGCCGTTGGCTTCGTCAATCGCTTCAATCGTGCCGTCGAAGCTCTCGAAGGCCCCATCTTTGATTTTGACCTGATCGCCCGTCTGGAAGTCCATTTTCACCTTGAGAGGTGATTCTTCCTTCTTGCCCTCTTCGCGACCCAGCATTCGCTGGATCTCGTGTTCCTGCATGGGGATTGGTTTGCCAGCGGAGCCGGTAAAGTCGCCCACACCACTTGTGCTGCGGACCAGGTACCAGGTGTCGTCATTCAAGGCCATCTGGATCATCAGATAGCCCGGAAACAGCTTGTGCTCAATGGTCCGCTTTTTACCGCTCTTAGTTTCGATCACTTTTTCGGTGGGGATGACGATATCCCCAAAATGTTCTTCCAGGGCTTCCTGGCGGATGCGTCGTTTGAGATTGTCGCGAATGGTTCGTTCGCGATTGCTTTGCACCTTCAAGACGTACCACTGCAGACCGCTGTTCTGCGGGCTGGAGTCGACGACGTTGGCAGGTTGGTTGTCCATCACCATCTCCCTGACGGACCCTCTGGGCCGAGCGGTATCAGCGAACACCGGTGGCGCAGGAATCGGTCGGATGTGGGGAATCGAGAATCATGCCAAGACCTGCGGTCAATTGCAAGCAACTTGCCACAAGTCCCAATTGAGAACCCATCAAAACTGCAGGATTCCCATCGCTCGCAAGACCAGTTTCCAGATCAGGTCATACATGAACAGCATGAAACTCAAGAGAAACATGGTAATGAGCACCACGACGGTGGCTCGGAGCAGTTCATCTTTGCTGGGCCAGGAGACCTTCGCCATCTCACCCTCCACGTCGACCAGGAAGTCGGCGAAGGCTGGGTAGTTGACGATGCGATAGGCAAACCAGGCACCGGCGACAATCACGGCGGCGGTGATGCCATACTGGACGGGCTGGTCCAGGTCTGCGAGGACGGTTTGAGACAGCGCCCAACCGCCGATCGCAATCGCGGCGAAAATTGCAGCCGCCGTCAGTTGGCGCGTGAGTCGCCCCTGATTTCGCTTATATAAGCTGGCGGCCAGCATGCTGGGCCAGAATCCATCTGCCTTTTCGGCACGCGCCATGATCGTCTCGTCATCCTCCCTGCGCTGCCAGACTGCCGGGCAGTTGGTACGCAAGGCCGCTTTGGGGACTGATTTACCAGCACGGGCGGAGGGACTTGAACCCCCAACCTATGGATTTGGAATCCATCGCTCTGCCAATTGAGCTACGCCCGTAGGTAGGCGTCGGGTTCCCGGCAGGAGGTGTCAGCGCGAGCCAGTCTCGAAATCACTGCAGCCTCTGGTCTGAAGCCCGATACCCGTGGACTACTTCTTCCGCGATTCTTTGTGAACCGTGTGTTTGCGTAGTTTCTTGCAATACTTCTTGAGCTCCAGCCGTTCGGTACCGCGCGTCTCTTTGCTGACGCGATAGTTTCGCTCGCCGGATTCTGTGCATTCAAGCCAAACGTACTCGCGGGCCATTGCCGCTGCTCCCATTCATGCGGAAAGAACCCCGCCCTTACTGAGAAGGGCGGGGTCGATCCTGTTGGCTGTTGCGTAAAACGTGCGACAGGTCTGCCGCGCGTCTCAGCGATTATTCAAGAATCTTGGTAACCACGCCCGAACCGACCGTCTTACCACCTTCGCGGATGGCGAAACGGACGTTTTCCTGCATGGCGATGGGCTTGCCCAAGGTCACTTCCAGGCGAACGTTATCGCCCGGCATGCACATTTCCGCGCCGTCCAGCAGCCGGGATGAACCGGTGACGTCTGTGGTACGGAAGTAGAACTGGGGCTTGTAACCGTTGAAGAAGGGGGTATGACGACCACCTTCCTCTTTGCTCAGCACGTAAACCTTACACTCGAACTTCGAGTGGGGGTTGATGCTGCCCGGCTTAGCGAGCACCTGACCGCGCTGGACGGCTTCCTTATCGATGCCGCGGAGCAGCAGGCCGACGTTATCTCCCGCCTGACCTTCGTCGAGCAGTTTGTTGAACATTTCGATGCCGGTCACGACGGTGTCCTGCACCGGCGCGAGGCCGATGAGTTGCACCTTTTCGTTGACCTTGATGATCCCGGCTTCGATACGACCGGTGACCACGGTACCGCGGCCCGAGATCGAGAAGACGTCTTCGATCGCCATCAGGAAGGGCTTGTCGGCTTCACGCTTCGGCTCGGGGATGTTCGCGTCGAGCGCTTCCATCAGCAGGCCGATGCAGGCGTTGAACTTCGGGTCGGCCGGGTTGTCGAGGGCACCCTTGGCGTTACCACGCACGATCGGAATGTCATCGCCCGGGAATTCGTACTTGTTGAGCAGGTCGCGAATTTCCATCTCAACGAGTTCGAGAAGTTCTTCGTCGTCGACGAGGTCGCACTTGTTGAGGAACACGACCAGCGCGGGGACGTTGACCTGCTTCGCGAGCAGGATGTGTTCGCGGGTCTGCGGCATCGGGCCGTCAGCGGCCGAGACGACGAGGATGGCGCCGTCCATCTGGGCGGCCCCGGTGATCATGTTCTTGATGTAATCGGCGTGGCCCGGGCAGTCGATGTGGGCGTAGTGCCGTTTTTCGCTTTCGTATTCGACGTGGCTCACCGCGATGGTCACGGTTTTGGTTTCGTCACGGACCGTGCCCCCCTTGGCGATATCGGCATAGCTCTTGAATTTCGCCAGGCCCTTCGCGGTCTGCACAGCCAGAATGGCCGCCGTTGTCGTGGTTTTTCCGTGGTCGATGTGACCGATCGTGCCCACGTTCACGTGCGGTTTCGTGCGCTGAAAGACTTCCTTCGCCATTGCTGCTCCTACGCTTTCTCAGTCACCAGAAGGTTTGTGCGGATCAATACACTTGCCGGTGGGTGGGGAGACCGCGTGCTCCTCACTCTCGGCCGGTCAGATGACCGAGTCGAACAAGACATCTCAGGCCAGCGCCGGGCTGGATGAGCTGGCCACGAGAGCTACTGGTGGGATTCGAACCCACGACCTCGTCCTTACCAAGGACGCACTCTACCAACTGAGCTACAGCAGCGACACCGCGGACGTCCCGTGGCTCGACTGGCGAGACACGATGGTCGATCGCTGACGACTTGTCAACTGTATTGAGCCCTCAACCTGGAAAAGCGGGGGCATCTGTCCAGTGGTCTTGTCAGAAAATCTAACCGGTACCGTCTTTGGAGAGCGGGTGATGGGAATCGAACCCACACAGCCAGCTTGGAAGGCTGGAACTCTACCATTGAGCTACACCCGCGGAAAAAGCGGAAAGCTAAGAGCGGAGAGTCGAGAGCCAGAATTCGCATTCGGCCCTTAGCTCTAAACTCTTAGCACTTAGCTTTTCAATTGGCGGGAGCAGGATTCGAACCTGCGAAGGCAGAGCCATCAGATTTACAGTCTGACCCCTTTGACCGCTCGGGAATCCCGCCTAATTCGTTGTCTACTAACAGGTTGCGGCAGTACTGTCCGGTTCGCCGCGAGAGCTAGCGGAGGGATTCGAACCCACAACCCCCTGTTTACAAAACAGGAGCTCTGCCGTTGAGCTACGCTAGCCAACCGGGGGTTCGGACCACCCGTGAATCCGCGAGTATAGCAGTCGACTCAATCCTTGCAAGAGACGGCACACCAGCTGGCGAAGGGTGACACGGGGGTGTTGCGGCGGGTTCAGCAGCCCTCCGGTTAGGATTTCTGGTGAATTTCGCGTACAAACTGGTTCACCGAGCTTACATTGCCTGCCGCGGAATCGCTTAGGAAATTTGACAGATGCAGCCTACTTCGCCCGACATGCGGGAACACAGGCCGGAGGGCTTGATGCAACCGGTGGAACCTCTGGGGCTACCGGCTGTCGCGGGGGGATGGGTCGAACGTACCTGGCAGATTTCCAGCCATGAATTTCGCCTGGTGTTGCCCGCATCTCCCGATGCCCTGCTGGAAGATCCCGAAGTCATCGCGGCTCATGAGCGTGATGAGTATATGCCCTATTGGGCTTACCTCTGGCCGGCTTCCGTCTACATGGCACAGGCCGTTCTCGAGACCGCCTGGTCGCCCGGCTGCGCGGCTCTGGAGTTGGGGGCAGGGGTCGGTCTCGTCGGTCTGGCCGGATTAAAAGCCGGTCTCAGCGTGACATTCAGTGACTACGACGCCACTTCCGTAGATCTTTGCCTCTACAACGCACGTCGGCTCGGCTACCCGGGGGCTCAAGGCGAGGTACTCGACTGGCGGCAGCCCCAGGGGCCGACGTACCCCGTGATTTTCGGGTGCGAATTGCTCTATGAAGATCGCAATCACGAGTTGCTGATTCAAGTGCTGAATGCCCGGTTGGCTCGCGATGGGGTCGCCTGGTTTGGCGACGGTGGCCGCGTTCGGGCCGAGCGGTTTTGCCAGTTGCTCCCGACGCATGGATACCGCTTTGAACTCTTGGATGAGCATCAGCGGCCGCTACCACAATTGCGTGCAGGGCGTTATCAACTCATTAAAGTCTGGCGGGAACTTTCTGAGGGGCAAAGGGCCAAGAGCTAAGGGCTAAGTGTCGAATGCCACTCAGCACTTGCCACTTGACTCTCAGCACTTGACACTCATTTAGTCGTTTCAATTCGATACAATGCCGAGCGTGTGCGCAAGAATAACGCCTTGCCTGCGACTGCTGGCGAAGCCATGCAACCGTCGTCAAGAGTATTCACGGCTAATTCCGTGTATTCCCGTTGGGGAGCAATCACCGTGGTTTGTCCCTCGTGATTGCTGAAGTAAATGCGTCCATCGGCGACTAACGTCGAGGCAGAGTAGTTGCCTCCCACGCGTTGCTGCCAGACAACCTCGCCGGTTTTCGTATCCAGGCAGGTCGCCGTGCCCTGGTCGTGGATCATGTAAATCGCATCACCCACCAGCACGGCCGAGGGCTTGGATGGGACACTTTTGGACGCCATCCAGGCGATGTGGCTGTCGGTAATGTCGCCGTTCCCTGCGGTTTTTACCGCGAACAAATCGGCTTTGCTGAACCCGGAATTAATATACAGCAAGTCGAGTTTGGGGTCATAAATCGGGCGAGCCGTGGCGGAAAAACCTTTGTAGGTGATGCGCCAGTATTCCTCGCCTGTATCGGGGTTGAGTGACAGGCAGGCCTTGGATGTCGGACTAATTAATTCGGTGCGACCATGCAGTGTGAAAATGGAGGGCGTACAAAACGCTTTTTTGAAGTCCCCGTTGTCAGAGCCATAGTCGATGGTGCGATCCGCTTTCCAGATGGTCTCGCCAGTCTGAGTGTCCATGGCGATGATGTATTGATAGTCGAAGCCATCGTAGTGCAAAATCAGTTTGCCATTGTACAAAATGGGGGACGAACCGGGGCCGCGAAAATGTTCACAAGGCAAGTCGCGGCGGCTCCACAGGAGTGCGCCATTTGTGGTGTCGAGGCAGGCGGTTCCATAGCTGCCAAACGTGATGTAAACCCGGCCCTCTTCGATACAGGGCGAAGGTGAGGCGTAGCTGTTGAGTGTGTGGATTTCACTCGGTTTGTCATTCTCGAACAGCAGTTTGTCGTACAGAATCTTGCCGGAATTGCGATCGACACAGAGGGCAAACATCTGCTTGCCATCGTCAGTCGCCGTGGTCAGCCAGATTTGATCATTCCAGATGACGGGCGAAGACCAGCCTTTGCCGTGGATCGGTGTCTTCCAGGCAATATTCTCGGTTTCACTCCAGGTGAGCGGCAAACCTCGGGCAGTGGCATGACCATCTCCAGTGGGGCCTTGAAACTGCGGCCATTCGTCACTGCACCAGGCGGGAGTCATCCATCCTGCCGCGAAGCAGAAACAGATTCCTAACCATTTTGTAGATTGCATGTTACACTCCGCAGCCGAGCCCGAGTTTTCGTGTGATTCTCACCAGAGCGACCTGGGCTTGATCTGTACCCTGGCCAGATCAATTCTGGTTGATGGTTTTGGGTATCTTACTCGGCCGGTCTGGAAGATTGCACGTCATAGATGAGCCAAAATTGATGCCGCCACGCTTCTGGATCGATCGACCGTTAACCTGTGGAACCCACGAACTGTGCGAGTCCGAGGCCCATCATGCGCGGAGTGTCTTGCGGTTGGCCGTGGGCTCTGTCGTGGAGGTCTTTGATGGGCGGGGTGCGTGTGGTGTGGGCCCATTGCAGCGGGTTGATAAGAAAGTGGTCATGGTGCAAATCGACGCCGTCGAGACCACTCCGTCAGCGCTCCCCCGCATCGTCCTGGCGACCGCCGTACCGAAAGGGGAGCGGATGGACTGGCTTGTCGAAAAGGCAACTGAGCTAGGCGTTTCGCGGCTGATTCCGCTGAAAACCACACGTTCCACGGTCGATCCGCGCGACAGCAAACTCGACCGCTTACGCGGCCAGGTGATCGCCGCATGCAAGCAATCGCGTCGGAATGAGTTGATGGAGATTGCTCCGGTGGTTCACTGGAGTGAGTTCGTGGCCAGTCTGCGGGAAGCCGCGCCGTTTTTTGTGGCTCATCCCGGCGGGCAAACCCTTTCGCAGACGGTTTCTCAGGTCATGCCCGCTGCAACAGCGGAAGTGATCGTGGCGATTGGTCCCGAAGGTGGCTGGACCGACGAGGAAGTGGCCTTGGCCGAGAGCCGCGGGGCTCAACGCATTTCGCTGGGGCCCCAGATTCTCAGGATTGAAACGGCGGCGCTCGCGGCCGCGGTACTGTTATCTGGTTTACGGCACGACAGAGACCAGAATCTCTGATGCGGCGGTCAGACCGATTGAGCAGGGTTGGTCATTGAGTTCCAGTATCACACAGGCGGCTTCGACACTGCGACTGCGAACGGTCAGTTTTTGATCGATCAGCAAGCCCGCCTCGGTTAAAAATCGCAGGAAATTGCCGTCCTGGTTGATCACGCGGGCAATTTGAACCGTTTCGCCAGCGGCGATGTCTGAGAGAGGTCGCAGGTTGGTTTCCAAGCCGCGCATGGTTCCATCTGCGGCGGGAATCGGGTCGCCATGCGGATCGGTGTTGGGGTGGTCGAGGAAATCGTCGATGCGGTCGACCAGAAAGTCGCTGACCGCATGCTCCATGTTTTCCGCCTCTTCGTGAACCTGGTCCCACGTCAGGTTCAACGTGCGGACCAGGAAGAGTTCGATCAACCGATGACGGCGGAGCATGCGGAGAGCCAGAGACCGCCCCTGCGAAGTCAGCGTCACCCCTTCGTAGGGGCGATACTCGGCGAGTCCCGATTCCGAGAGCGACTTCAGCATGCTGGTCACAGTTCCGGGAGAAACCCCCAGGGCCTGTGACAATTGCCCCGTCGAGACCCAGCCAGACTCCGTCCCGGAGGCGATCTGCAAAGTCGCTTTCAAATAGTTCTCGACAGTCAGGCTGGGCATGGGACCGAGATTTCCAGATCAGGCAAAGGCAGATTTGACATCGGCGTTGCTGAGGACCACCAGAGACCAGATGCCAAACGGAATACCCAGAATCACGCAGGGGCCGCAGAAGGGGATGCAGGCCACGATGGCTCCGGTGAGTGCCATGCTGTAGCTCTTCAGGTTCTGCATGCAGTAGGCCCCGTACAGGACCAGGCCGTCCAGGGTGAGTCCAATGACTCCGCCAATCATGCCGCCGACCATGGCGGCCTGCTGTGCGGCGGGGTTCTGGTTCTGGAGCGCGTTGGCATCCATGAACGGGTTCAGATTGACCCCCATGGCGGCCATGACGATGCCGCTGCCGTGGTTGATGACCGATAACCCGGCGATGATATACAGGAAGACTGCCGGGAGAAACGTGCGGGATGCGGCCTGTTTCTTCCGCTTGGAGGGCCCTTTGGATGAGGTGGGCTCAGAGGGGAGTTCATCGTCGAACCCGTCGTCACCCAGGTCGTCGGCGTCCGGCACCTGCATTTTCGCCCCGCAGACCTTGCAGGGGAGTGTTTTTCCCGCTGCAGAGTCTTTCAGAACGAACTCTTCACCACATTCGGCGCAGCGGACTTCGATCGACATGTCGCGACCCTTACACGGAGAGTGAGAGCGGGAGAACACCCGGTGAGCGCTCGCCACAATATCCGCGCGCTTCCAGACCGGCAACCATCGTCGACAGATGGTCACGCAGTTTTTCTTTTTTTGCGTTGGGGTATTCCGTCCGGAATGCGGCTGATCTGTCTTGCAAGATTTCGGATCGCGGACTAACTTCCCGCGTTGCCGGGGTCACTTCCCGGTGCGTGGCCGATGGATCGTGCCACTCCTTTCATTCGAGTCCTATTCCGGCAAGTCGTTGACTCACGTCGGCACGGAGGCCTGCATGAGCTTTGGCCAACCCCCCCGCTCCTCGTCAACCGGCGCGTTGTGTGGCGTCCAGATTCGCTGGATGATCCGCCGCGACATGACCGAAGTCCTGGAAATCGAGCGGCAAAGCTTTGATTTCGCCTGGACCGAGGAAGACTTCCTGTGCTGTCTGCGGCAGCGCAACTGCATCGGCATGGTCGCCGAGCACCAGGAACGGATCGTCGGGTTCATGATTTATGAACTGTTGAAATCGCAGTTGCACGTCTTGAACTTTGCCGTCGACCCTGCAACCCGTCGCATGGGTGTCGGTGCGCAGATGCTGGAAAAGCTGGTGACCAAACTGGCTCAGCAACGCCGCAAGGAACTGCGACTGGAAGTGCGGGAAGGGAATCTCGCGGCGCAGTTGTTCTTCAAACAGCAGGGCTTCACGGCGACCAACGTGCTGCGGAATTACTACGAAGACACCACCGAAGACGCCTACGTGATGCGGTACTTGCTCGACGGTCCAGCGGAACTCCTCGCGGGACCGCACTTCGTCCGCAACCGGATTACGGAATACGAAGACGGCATGGTGGAAGGTTGAGTGGGCCGCCCGCCCGATTCCGTCGGTTCTGAGAAATCCATAAAGACAATCTAGCCGCAAAAAGTCACAAAAGACGCATAAAGTAGAGTTTCAGTAACACTCGTTTGTGCTTGTTGTGACTTTTTGCGGCTCTCTGTTTTTGTGATTCCGCGTTTCCTGGGTAGGCTCAAACAGGCCAGGCGCTGCTTTAGTTCGCGTCGAAGTGGCTAAAGTCTGGCGAGCGGGGGGAGGTGACTCCCCCCGGTGATTATTGCTGAAAACTCGCATTCCATCACCGAAGGGACTTACGTCCCCTCGCTCGCCTTGAGTTACTTCCACGCGTGTCAGTAGTTCGCGTTCTCGCTGGCTGGTTCTCCGGATGTGGTGTGGGGCAACTGTTGCCGCAACAGCGTTGCCATCCATTCCAGTTCGGCGTCAGCGCGGCCGGTGAGCAGGCCATAGGCTTTGCCGCTGGAGTCGACAATCTGCAATTGCATCACCGGCACATCGTTGACCGACATGCCGCTGGGGCCCTTCCGCACGGTTTGTAACTCGCTGAGTTGCCAATCGTTCCGACTCGTTCCGAACAGGCTCGACTGCATCAGTTTCAATTCGCCGTGGGTGACGGCGAGCACCGCCTGCCGGCGCCCCATGTTGATGGCGGCGATCATCAATCCGATGCCGATGGCCCAGAACAGCAGGCTGAAAAGTGGGAAGATCCAGAACATCTTGTCGTCTTTGATGTCGCCCCCGATCAGGATTCCGCCTGCGACCGCGCTGAAAATGACCATGAAGCCGCACCAGAGCAGCGAGAACGTGAACAGCCCGGCGGAACCTTTCCACACGCCCGGCGCGGGGACCAGCAGGCTGAAACCGCCGGGGATTTCCTCGTGAATGATCGGGCTGTCGGTCGGTTGTTCCCAGCGGTCTGTCAGACCCGGATCGGAGACCGTGACTTCCTCGACTGTGATCACCCGTTCCTGTGGAGCTGATTCGGTGGCCAGGTCGTGATGCAGACTGCGGGCCAGATCTTCGGCGACCGCCAGCAACCACGCTTTGGGATAGCCGAGAACCAGCCAGCGTGGTTTTCCTGTGGAAGTCTGTGCCATCAGTAGGGAGAAGTGATCGAGGTGATAGACCCGGGGTTGGCCGTTAGTGGTGCCTTGGAACGTGGACTGCACCTGAAACTGCTGGACGACATCGGTGGCGACCTTACGCTTCCAACGCAACAATCCGCAGCGCTCCCAGCAGACGATCTCGCCTTCGGTCGCGACCAGTTCTGCGTGGCCAAAACCGACCAGCATCCCCACGCTGATGAGGGTGCCCGCCCCGAGAAACCCCGGCAGCGCGACCAATGCTGCCAACCAACCGGCGGGCCCGAACGACTCGGCGAAGCCGCCTGCAAAGCCCACGGTCCAGAAGACCATGAAGCCGGCCATGCCGAGTCCCATCAGGATCGGAAAGACTCCGAGCCAGTGGTATTTCCCCAGATCGCGCCGGGGAAAAACGTAGCGTGTTCCGCTGTTTTCTGCAGGCAATACCTGAATTTCGACAGGTAGCGACATGGCGACTCACTCCGGCTGGAAACGCCTGGGACATCGGAAAACGTGTGTGACCTCGACGTAGATGACCCGAATTCTGAACAATTTTCGAGTCGGCTACGTTTTTTCCAACGGCAGCGTTACGTTGAATAAGTCGAGACGGCGATCCGACACTCTGGATTTCCCAACACCCAACACCTGGATACTCCCCGTGTTTGCCCCGCGGATTCCGCTGAAGCCCCTTTCGCTGTTGTGCCGGTCGCTGGGCACGATGCTCAATTCCGGAGTCAGCCTGCTGGATGCCCTGAAGGTGGTTTCCAAGCAACAGCAGGGGTTAACAACACAGGCGCTGACCCAGATTGCCCAGGATGTCCGCAAAGGGGCCGACCTCGCCGGGGCGTTTCGCGAACATGGTCAGTATTTCCCGGAGCTGATGGTCGACATGATCGCTGTGGCCGAGCAGACAGGGGCCTTGCCCGAGGTGCTGCGGGGACTGTCCGAACATTACGACAATCTGCTGCGGATGCGGAAGTCGTTTCTGGGGGCGATCGCGTGGCCGGTGTTTCAACTCTTCGCCGCGATTTTTGTGATTGCGGGTTTGATTCTGGTCATGGGCTGGATTCAAGGGAGCACCGCGATCGAGAATCGGTTTGATCCGCTGGGGTTCGGCCTGTTCGGCGAGACGGGGGCCCTGCTGTGGCTCGGGGGCTGTTTTGGTACCCTCGCCGTGTTGGGGTTCGGCTATCTGCTCGCGGTGCGCGGACTGGGTCAGGCCAAAGCGATCCATACGCTGCTGCTGGCGGTGCCGGTGGTCGGGAATTGTCTGCGATCGTTCGCGATTGCCCGGTTTGCCTGGGCGTATGCCCTGACGCAGCAAGCGGGCATGGAGGTCAAAGCCAGTCTCGAAGCCAGCCTGAAAGCCACGGGCAATGGGGCCTTTCAGGCGGCCGCTCCGCAGGTGATTGCGGGGGTGATGGCCGGTGAAGACTTTGCCGACGCGATCGACAGCACCGGGCTCTTTCCGACGCAGTTTGTCGAGATGGTGCGCGTGGGGGAACGCAGCGGCACGGTGCCGGAAACGCTCGAACATCTCAGCCCGCAGTTCGAGGAAGACGCCCGGCGATCGCTCACCGCGCTCACCTTTGCGATGGGTTGGGTGATCTGGTCTCTCGTCGCCGCACTCATTATCTTCCTCATCTTCCGGATCATGCTGACCTACATCGACATGATCAACAAAGCCGCGAACGGTGAGTTTTGAGGTGTGGGTGTTGGGTTTTTAGGTATTGGGTGTCAGGCATGAGGTGTCAGGCATCAGATAGCTGGATTCCGTGCCTTGAACCCTCGACCCTGAACCCTCAACCTTAGACCTTACTCCATGTTCCGTTTTGAACTCGACGCGATCGATCCGACCACTTCGGCCCGGCTGGGCCGCTGGATGACGCCGCATGGAGTCGTGGAGACGCCGGCGTTCATGCCGGTGGGGACTTTGGGGACGGTCAAGGGGTTGACGCCCGACATGATCCGCTCAACCGGCGCTCAGCAGGTGCTGGCGAACACGTATCACCTCGCCCTGCGACCCGGAGCCGAGGTCGTGCAGGCATTGGGCGGGTTGCATCGGTTCATGAATTGGGATGGGCCGATTCTGACTGACAGTGGCGGCTTCCAGGTCTTCAGTCTCGCCAAGCTGACGAAGATCAACGACGACCGCGTGGTCTTTCGGTCGCATATCGATGGGAGTCTGCTGGAGTTGTCGCCCGAGAGGGCCGTGCAGATTCAGGAGCAACTCGGGGCCGACTGCATCATGTGTCTCGATGAATGCCCGCCCCACGATGTCCCCCGCGAACGGTTGATCGAGGCGGTCGATCGGACCACGGCCTGGGCGCGGCGATGTCAGGCGGCACAAACCCGGCCCGATCAGGCCTTGTTCGGCATTGTGCAGGGAGGGACTGATCCCGATTTGCGGGCCCGGTCGGCGGCGGGACTGGTGCCGCTCGACTTTCCGGGCTATGCGATCGGCGGACTGAGTGTCGGCGAAGCCCCGTCGGCGATGTATGACACGCTGGATGTGACGGTGCCGCTGTTGCCGACCGACCGGCCGCGCTACCTGATGGGAGTCGGCCGGCCGGAGGATCTGCTGGAAGCGGTGTTAAGGGGTGTCGATCTGTTCGACTGTGTCATGCCCACCCGGAACGGCCGGAACGCGACAGCGTTTACCAGTCGCGGATTGGTTAAACTGCGGAACAGCCAGTACCGGACCTCGACTGAGCCGCTCGATCCGGCGTGCTCCTGTCTGGCCTGTCGGGATTTCAGCCTGGGTTACCTGAGACATTTGTTCATTGCCCGGGAAATGCTGGGGCCGATGTTGATCTCGCTGCACAACCTGACGTTCTACCAGACGTTGCTGCGGGAACTGCGGCAGGCGATTCGCGCAGGGCGTTCGGCGGAGTTCCGCGCAGCCCAACTTGCTCAGTGGCGCGGTTCTGTCTAGGATACCCGTTTTTCCGGGAGTTCGTGACGTAAGTGTCAGGGATGAACGGCTAAGGGCTTAGGGACGGACTGGCTCGATTCCCTGGCTTGAGCGCTGGACTTGAGGAAGCGGCAGGACTTGATGGACATGTGGGAACTGAGTGGGGGATTATTGGCACAGGCGAAGGCGGCGGATCCGCCGTTCTGGCTGTCGATGCTCCCCTTTCTGGTGATTTTTCTGCTGCTGTTTCCCATCGTGATCTGGCCACAGCGGAAAGAACAGAAAAAGCGTGATGGGCTGCTGTCGTCGCTGAAGAAGAATGACCGCGTGGTGACCATTGGCGGGATCATCGGCAGCGTGGCCAACATCAGCACGGATGGCAAGGAAATCACGCTGAAAGTCGACGAGAACACGCGCATCAAGTTCACGCGCACGGCCATTTCGCACAAACTGGAAGAACCGAAGGACGCGGCGATTCCCCCCGCCAATACCTGATCTGATCGCGGCCAATGACTTGTCCCACGACCAGGGATGTCGCGGAGACGAACCCTTTTTGAACACCTGTGATTGAGCGGAAGCAACGGATGGATGGCATGGGACTGATAGGGCTGTTGGCTCAGGCGGAACCCGTCGTGGAAGCGGTTGCCGCACCCGCGAAAGCGGTGGGCTGGCAGGTCTTCGTGATCGCCGCGGTGGTCTTCATTCTGCCGTTCGTGCTGGGGCAACTCCTCAGCCGGGCGCTCAAAATGAAAGAGACCGCCTTCCCGATCGGCGTGATTCTGTGCGCGATTTTTCTCTCCGCGGCACCCTTCACGTACCAGGCCCTGCTGGGGCATCCGGTGCTGAGTGCCATCCCTCTGGGGATTGACCTCGCGGGGGGGACCAACCTGATCTACGCCGTTGATCGCGAACAGGCGGAGAAGGATCAGAAAGAGGTCGACAATGCGACCATGAACAAAATGGTCGGCGCGGTGGCCCGCCGCATCAATCCCTCGGGAGCCGAGGAAGTCACTGTTCGCCGGGTGGGTGAAGACCGCCTGGAAATCATCATTCCGGGTGCCGACCGCGAAGTGGTGGAACGCAAGAAGCGCCAGATCGTCGATCTCGGCAGTTTGGAATTTGCGATTCTCGCCAACGATAAAGACCATTCTCCGCAGATCGAGGCGGCCCGCAAACTGCGAAGCGATCAGGACAACCTGATGCAGGGGGGCCGACTGGTGGCCAGTTGGCGGAGCGTTGCCAAGGGGGAAGATGTCACGCCTTACGCGGGTGACCGCACCGCCGTCCGCGAAGTCGACCGCACCATCGATGGCAAATCGGTGAAGGTGTTGCAGTTTCTGGTGGTGCATGAACCCACCGATCGCGCGGTCACCGGGCGGTATCTGACGCGGGTCGGTTCGGCGATGGATCAGAACGGGCAACTCGCCGTCTCTTTCAACTTCAATGCGCGGGGTTCGCAGCTCTTCTCGCTGCTCACGGGCCGGTATCAGCCCGATAGCAGCGACGGCTTTGAACGCCGGCTCGCCGTGCTGTTGAATGGCGAAGTGCAGACGGCCCCCAATCTGAAAGACCGCATTACCGGGTCGGGCCAGATTTCGGGCAACTTCGACAAGCAGGAAATCGACGACCTGATCAACATCCTCAATGCGGGAGCTTTGGAAGTCCCGCTGATCCGGCAGCCAGTGAGCGAGTTCACGATCAGTCCCACCCTGGGTGTGGACGTGCAGACCAAGGGCTTGACGGCGATCGTGGTGTCGCTGGCCGTGGTGCTGGTCTTCATGGTGTTCTATTACGGCGTGGCGGGTCTCATTGCCGACCTCTGCCTGATTCTGAACCTGCTGCTCGTGGTCGGAGCGATGGCCTTCATCGAGGCAACCTTCACCTTGCCCGGTCTGGCGGGCCTGGTCCTCACGATCGGGATGGCGGTCGATGCCAACGTGCTGATTTTCGAGCGAATCCGCGAAGAACTGGCCCGGGGGACCAGCCTGCGGATGGCGATCGAGAACGGCTTCGACAAAGCCTTCTCCACCATTGTCGACAGTAACGTCTCCTCGCTGATCACGGCGGTGATTCTCTACATGATCGGCAGCGATCAGATTCGCGGCTTCGCCGTGTCGCTGTTCATCGGCCTGGTGATGAGCTTGTTCACCGTGCTGTACTTCTCGCACCTCTGCTTCCAGATTCTGGAACGGAAGCGCTGGGTCCGCACCCTGAGCATGCGGCAGTTCTTTGGCGAGACCAAGATCGATTTTCTCGCGAAAAGCTCGATGGCCTTCGCCGCGTCCGGGTTGGTGATTCTCGTCGGGCTGGTCGCGTTGTTCGCCCGGGGAACCTCCAACTACGACATCGACTTCACCGGCGGCAGCATGGTGACGTTCGAGTTCACCGAGAGTCAGCCGACGGAAACCGTCCGCCAGAAACTGGCGGATGTGACGCTGGAAAAAACCGATAACAAGAACCCGTTCCTGGGGAATATCAGTCTGGAACGGCTGGTGCTGACCGGGGAAACCGCCGACTCCACTTCCGGTCATCGCTTCCGGTTGCGGACCACGCAAAAAGATCAGGAACTGGTCACCGCGGGCATCAATGCGGCGTTCGGCGAGGACATGGCCCTCAAACGGCTGACACTCGTGCCAGGTTCACCCGAGCTGATCCCTGTTCCCGAGAACACGGAAGCCGCCGATCGGTTTTCCGGTGGTCATGTGGCCGAGTTGACCTTCAGTGAACCGGTGGCAGCCGAAACCGCAGCCGCGTTGCTGACCGATGCGTTACGGGCCGTTCCGGGTGAGAATGGCGCGGCCAAGTATGATGCGGCCGCGAGCCTGATTGAAGTGGCCCTGCCGAAGACCGCGGAGCCCACCGAGGGAGGGGCCTTGAAATCGGCGACCCTCTTCGCAAAGGTCACACCGCAAGTGGGAGTTGAAGATTTTCAGACGACGTTGACCAAGGCGGCGAGCGATCTGGCCCAGACGCCCGCCTTTGAAGAGGTCAACGCGTTCGATACTTCGGTCGCATTGGAAACACAGATCGATGCGCTGCTCGCGATTCTGGCGAGCCTGGTCGCCATCGTGATCTATATCTGGTTCCGTTTTGAAAAGGTCTACTTCGGTTACGCCGCGGTGGCCGCCCTGGCGCACGACGTGCTGGTCACCCTCGGGGCTGTGGCCGTCGGGGCCTACCTGAGCGGCACACCGTTGCAATCGATCCTGCTGCTGGAAGACTTCAAGATCAATCTGGCGCTGATCGCGTCGTTGCTGACGATCGTGGGGTACTCGCTGAACGATACCATCGTCATCTTCGACCGGATTCGCGAGATCAAGGGCAAGAACCCGAAGATCACTTACGACATGATCAATCTGGCGGTCAACCAGACGCTGTCGCGGACGATTCTGACCTTCTTTACGACCTTCATCGTGGTGTTTCTGCTGTACGTCTTTGGTGGCAGCGGCATTCATGGGTTTGCCTTCTCCATGATTATCGGCTCGGTGGCCGGGGTGTACAGTACGGTCTATATTGCTAACCCTGTGCTGCTGTGGCTGGTGCAGCGGGAAATCAAAGCCCCTGCCCCGGCCAAGGCGACAGCAGTCACGGCGACAACCACCACCTGATGTGCAAGGGCGAGGGACTGTGAGCGAGTGCGTGTTGATCAAGCATTCCAACAGAAAGCTAAGTGTTTAGTGCTAAGTGCTAGGTGCGGAAAGCCAGGACACTTGACCCTTAGCTCTTGACCTTCAGCACTCGGCACCGTGACGAGGCAGGGACTGTATGACGATACGGGCCAACCATTACGATGCCGCGTTTGAGGAATACCTGAGGCAGGGACGCGTGCCTTACGTGGCGGTGAATGAGGCCCGGCGGTCGGTGCTCGCGGATGTGTCGCTCAAGTCGCTCGATTTCGTGGTCCACTCGCCCACTCTAGGGCCGCTGCTGGTCGATGTGAAAGGCCGTCGGTTTCCCTCACCGGGGGAATCTTCGAGCCGCAAGTGGGAGAACTGGGCGACCGCCGACGACCTGTCCAGCATGGCCCGCTGGGAAGAGGTTTTTGGTCAGGGCTACCGGGCGTTGCTGGTGTTTGCGTACCTGCTGCCGTCGGGCTCCGTGGCCCACTCCACAGAACTGGGTGAGCTGCCGGTGATGCTGACGTTTCGAGGTCGGGCTTATACCTATTTTGGTGTCTGGGCGGCGGAATACCGGCAGGCGATGAAGACCCGCTCCCCGAAATGGGAGACGGTGTGGTTACCGAGTCAATCTTTCCGCGACCTGCGATTTCCCCTGGCGGAACTGTCACGCTCCGTCACCATTACCGTACCGTAACCTTTTCTCCTGGCGAGCCTCACATGCATGCCCCTCGCATTTTCCCCTTGATCGGGCTGGTCTGCGGCCTGTGTTATCCCTGCGGGCTGTTGCTGGCTCAGGTTCCGGCCCCTGCCCCGGCACCCGGGCCCGTGGTGGTCCAGTCGGGGGGGACGGTCTTGATGGGCTTGGGGCTGTATGTGGTGATGGCCGCCGTCGCGGTCGTGGCGGTCTGCAAGAGCAGTCGCCGCGTCTAGTGCAGGTGGCACTGACCAGTGGCGGCTTGTGGGCAAAGAGTATGGTTAGACACTAAGAACATGTTTTCAAATGGAGAGCGAGTGATTGCGGTAAGCAGAAGGCCAGAAATCCGCAGTTTTCCCGCTCTCTGGCTGTCCGCTTTCTGCTTTTGGCTTTCCGCTGGAACGATTTGAACACAGGTTTTAAGTGCATTCCGACAAAACCTCTGCGGGATCAATACGTTCACTGCAACAACAGCGGTTTTCACGTACCGCAACCGGTTTTGTCGGATGGCTCTTATGATACTGACGCCGTTGTGAGTTTCCTGATCGACCATCAAGACCCCATTGTGATTACGGGCCTGGGTGTGGTGAGCCCGTGGGGAGCCGATCTGCTCACCTCCTGGCGGGGAGCCCTGGCGGGGCGATCGATGGCTGTGCCCTGGCAGTCCGCGGACGATCTCCCGGTGTTTCCATTTGCGTCACAGGCCCGGTGGATTGTCTGTCCTGCCGCCGAACTGCCTGCCAGAGACGCATGCGACCCCGTCACCTCACTGGCCCTGACGGCGAGTCGCGCGGCGCTCTGCGATGCCCGGGTCAAACCTGGGAAAATACGTCCCGAGCGATGTGCCTGTGTGCTGGGAACCAGCAAAGGGAGTCTGGCTGCGGTGACCGCCGCCCGGTCCAGGCCCGCCGATGAGACGCTGGACCACTGGTGGCGCGTGCTGCTGGGACCGAGCGTGGCGGCGGTCGCCGTCGCGAATGAGCTGGGTTTTCTGGGACCGCGGCTGTGCCCGGTGGCGGCCTGTGCGACGGGTCTCGCCGCGGTGCTGCGGGGCGTTGAACTGTTGAACCAGGGAGATTGCGACTTGGCGCTGGTGGGAAGTGCCGATGATTCGCTGCATCCGCTGGTACTGGCCTCATTTCAACGCCTGGGGGTCTTGGCGCAAGGCGAGCCCGGTCAGGCCAGCCGTCCTTTTGATCGCCGACGCACCGGCTTTGTGATTGGTGCCGGTGCCGGGTCACTCATTCTGGAACGCCGCAGTTCGGCGTTGGCACGGGGTGTTACGTGGTACGCCGAGATTGTCTCGGGAGCGCTGGCCAGTGATCCGACCGGTCTCACCGCGCTGGATGCATCGGGAGACACATTGGCCCGGCTGATTTCTGCCGTCGTTCCGCCCGGGAAAGTCCCCGATGTGATCAACTTGCATGGTACGGGGACGCGGTTGAATGACCCGGCGGAATGCCGTGCGATTCAGCAGGTCTTCGGAAGCCAGCTGCAAAACACGCTGTGTGGCAGCCTGAAAGGGGGGATGGGGCATTTGCTGGGCGCGGCGGGCAGCGTGGAACTCGCGCTCTGTAGCCTGATGCTGCGTGATCAATGGCTCCCCCCCAACGTGAATCTGGACGACGTCGCCGACGATTGCCAGTTGCCGTGGGTGCGGGGTGCGGCCGTGGCGAAACCGGTCACGTCGCTGCTCAAACTCTCGCTGGGCTTTGGTGGGCATCAAGCCGCGCTGTGGCTGGAGCGAGGGAATCGTTCAGCTAAGGGCTGAGAGCTAAGTGCTAAGTGCTAAGTGCTAAGTGCTAAGAGTTGAGAGTTGAGTGGCAAACTCCGCTGGCTGGACTTTCCGCCGAGGAGATAGGCCGTTCGTCTCAACAATCGCAAAAGTCAACCAGGACTTCACACACACTCTCTCACTCACACACTCTCCCACCACTTTTGCGCATTTTGTGCCTTTTTGCGGCCCCTCGCCTGCCTGATGTTCGGCTTCGTAGACCTGATGCCAGGCCGATATTGCCAGCGAGAAATCCGCGCCGATCGACATCAGTCGAGTTGGGCCGAGGTAACCAGTTCGCGAAAGGCGGCCCGTTGGCTGGCGACCGTCTCTTGGGGGCCGGTCAGCTTCAGAAAAAAGTTGGCGGGGCCGGTGGGAATAATGGCTCCCAGCATGCACCAGCCGGGTTGCGGACCCTTGCCCGAGAACCCGTCGGTAAAGGTTCCATGCAATTCGATCAGCACGGCCTCGCGCGAATCGACGCTCAGCGTTTCGTGGGCGGGTGCCGGATCGTTCGGGCCGGGTTGAAACTGGCCGGTCCAGCGCTCCAGATTGGCTTCGATACTGCCGCCCGCCGAAGACAACGTCATGCGGCCGGGGCCCGTCGGGCCGTTGATGCGGTACTCGGCCTGAATCATGTCCGAGGCGACCGGTCGTTCTTCCCAACCGGCGGGCAGAGTCAACGTGATGCCCTGGAAGCGCTTTTCAGTCGATTCGGCGAGTACCGTTCCTGTACTGCTGTCAGGATTATCCGCCTGGGCCAGCGGGGCCGCCGTGGGAATGGGGGCCTCTGAAGTCCCGGTCGTGCCTGGTCCACAGCCGGCCCACATACCGCAACAGCAGAGCCCCAACAGCGCTCGCATCCAACCGTCGCAACGCATTATTTCGGCTTCCGTGGTGTGGCAGGTGGAGTCTTGGCTCGCGATTTCGACGGAGCCTTACGCGTGGAACCCACTGCCCCGGTCGGGCCCGCTTTGCGAGTCGCAGAGCGACTCGGTTTGCGGAGCTTGATCAATTCCTCTTCCGCCACCACCCAACCGCGGCAGCGCTCGCTGCCACACAGGCAGGGGATGGCACCATCGGCACTCCAGGCGTAGTCGATGGTCAGTTCCGCCCCTTCCGGAATGTGGGTTAACGCTTCCAGATGAATCTCGGCGGGGGCTGGCGTACCGTCTTCATGCTCCACTTCCGTCATCACCAATTGGCAATTGGGAGTGCAGGAGTGGTTGAGGTAGCGGAAGGGGGCGCGTGGCTCCAGCGAATAGGAACTGCCCAGGTCGATGCAGTAGGCACTGGCATACTCGGCATCATTGATCACTCGGCCTTCGACCTGGCCGACGATGGTTTCCGGGGGGATCGCCGTGCGGGCGAACACGCCACGACCGAACACGACTTTCCCGACTCGTACCCAAGTTTGCGTCACGGGCATCCGGCCTGACTCCCAGGATTCATTCCTCGGATTGTCGGGCAAGGCGACAGCACCTTGCCACACAATTCTTAATCGCGACGATACCAATCTGCCACGCAACGTCAACTCATCGGGGTCGAGAGCGGAAATGCGGACACCATCGCATGGTGGGCAATCCAGATGCTCGATCGACCTGTCACGCTGAACTCCACTAGACCCGAGCGGCTCGACATGTCAGATTATGGTTGGCGGCTACAGAGACGGATGCTCATAGCTTGCCAGGAATCCTGGGTTCGCTGGAGAGACGATGTTCCGTAGCAGGTTAACGCAACGCGGAATGCTCGTGGGTGGACTGGTGCTGTGTGCCGGTCTGCTGGGGTTCGTCTCCGCGACGGCGTTCTCGCGTGAAAAGCCGCTGCCAGTCTCGGGGTTTCGCGTGGTGGCCACCTACCCGCATGACCCGCAAGCTTTCAGTCAGGGGCTGGCGATCCATGCCGGTCAACTCTACGAAGGCACCGGGCAATACGGGGCGTCGACCTTACGCAAAATCGATCTGGCCACGGGGCGCGCGGAACAGGTGGTGCCCCTGCATCGCGATTATTTCGGTGAAGGCATCGCGATTCTGAACGGGCGCATCTTTCAGCTGACCTGGAAGGAACGCCTGTGCGTGGTCTACGACGTCAACACGCTGCAACCTGTCGGTTCATTTCGCTATACCGGCCAGGGCTGGGGACTGACCACGGATGGCGTCGACTTGTTCATGAGCGACGGTTCGGCGACGTTGCGCGTCCTCGATCCGCAAACCTTTGCCGTCCGGCGACGGATCGAAGTTCATCAGGGGCGGTCCAAAGTCGATCAGCTCAATGAACTGGAATATGTGAACGGCGAAATTCTGGCCAATATCTGGTATTCCGACCGCATCGCCCGCATTTCACCCCAGAGTGGCGAAGTCCTGGGCTGGATCGATTTATCTGCATTGTATCCGCAAACGCAGCGTGCCAATCGCGAACAGGTGCTCAATGGCATCGCGTATGATGCTGCGGCCCAGCGCCTCTTTGTTACGGGAAAAAACTGGCCACGCCTGTATGAAATTGAAATCCTGCCGCCACGGTAGTAGTCCTCCTTGTTGCATTCCGACAAGACCTCTGCGGGATCGACCCTGACACTGCTACAACAGCGATTTTCATGGACCGCAACCAGTCTTGTCAGATGGTTCTTCAACTTCCTTGAAATCTTCCGGAGTGGGTTTTCGCATGTCTCAGGTCTCTGTTTCTGAAGGGGCTGCCCTGGTGGCAGACGTGCTGCGCACGCGTCGCACCATTGGAAGTTTTCTGCCCGATGCGGTCGATGAAGCGCTCGTCGCGCAGGCGTTGGAACTCGCCAGCTGGGCCCCCAATCACCGTAAGACCGAACCGTGGCGGTTCACACGCATCGGCCCGCAAACCCAAGCCGCGCTCATCGATTTGAATACCGCATTGATCACTGCTAAAGCCGGAGCCGCGGCGGCGGAGTCGAAACGCTTGCAATGGTCCACGATTCCCGGCTGGATCGCTGTCACCTGCCGCAAGTCAGCCGATGCCTTTCTGATGGAGGAAGACTACGCGGCATGTTGCTGTGCGGTGCAGAACCTGATGCTCGCCTTATGGAGTCGCGGCGTGGGCAGTAAATGGTCGACAGGTGACATCACACGGCATCCCCGCTATGCCGAGTTGCTCCGGTTCAACCCCGCAGAGGAGCGAACTGTCGGGCTGATCTGGTATGGTAAACCCGCTGCGCTCCCCGTGCAGACGCGACGCCCACTGGCAGATGTGGTCCGCGACTGTCCGTGACATTGCCGTTGCAAGAGTTGCCATTCAGAAAGCGAAATCGATGCTGACTCGACGCGAGTGTTTGAGGGCCCTGTCTCTGGCGGGCCTGTTGCCTCAGGGGTTGCTGGCCCATCCTGCGGAGACGGCAGGTCTCACGTTCGCAGCGGAACCAGGGCTGTTCCCCGGTGACGATCTTGTGTCGCAGATCTCTGCTGCCAAGCAGGCGGGGTTTCAGGGGTTCTGTGATGCCGATTTGCTCTCGCGTTCCGTCGCTGAGCAACAGCAGGTGCTGCACGCTGCTGAGGCGCAGGGCGTGCGCTTGGGCCCTGTCCATCGGCCCATCATGCCGGGCTTGCCGTGGGATCATAACACGTGGCAGCCAGCGCTGTTGCCGCTGTTGATGCAGTCCGCGCGCCTGCAACTGCCCGGTTTAAGGCTGTCGCTCGGCCCGCAATGGACGCTGGGTGTGGCCGCCCCGCGCTCCGCGTTATGGCAGCAGCAGGCCGAGTTCGTCGAGTTGGCTGACACCGCCGGACGCTGGGGACAGACATTGTTGCTGGAACCGTGGGATGATGGGCGCGGCGGGGCGCGACACTTTGCCGTGTGTCGCGATTTCATCGCCCAACTGGATCACCCGGCGATGAAGCTCAGCGTCGATACCTATCACTGGAACGCCGCGGGCGCCTCGGTGGCGGAATTGTTCCGACATGCGGCGGCTCTCATCGGACATGTCGAACTGGCTGACGACCTGACCACCGCGCAGTCCGCAGGCAGAACATCTGAGATCGTTGTATGGTTCCAGCAACTCCGCGTGTCGAAATATCGCGGCATGATCGCCCTGCGGCACGGACTCTCCACGCCCGGTGAGCCGGGACTGATCGCATTGAGCCATGCCTGTCGAGCCGTTGCCGTACGATCGTCGTGATTCGCCACAAAATTGCTGGGGAATTGTACGTTTTTCTGTCATGTGTGGCAGATCAGAACGTTCGGACTCTCGGACTTGAGAATCTGTTTTTCAAGGGGGTGAGCGTGATTGCGAAAAAGTGGATAGTCAGCCTTCCGATGGTTTCCCATTTCCTGGCTTTCCGCTCTCCGCTTTTTGCTTTCTGCTAAAATGATTTCATCCCCGCTACTGTTTGAGACTGCCATGACTGACCCGGCCCGCATTGGCATTGTGACGGTTTCCGATCGGGCCAGCCAGGGGATCTATGAAGACCGCGGCGGTCCGGCTATTCGTGAGTATCTGGCCGAGATCTTAACGTCGCCCTTTGAACTCGTGGCGCGTGTGATTTCGGATGATCAACCACTCATCGAACAGACGCTGCGCGAACTCTGCCAGACCCAGCGCTGTTGCCTGGTGATCACCACGGGGGGGACCGGCCCGGCACTGCGCGATGTGACTCCCGAAGCCACGTTGGCCGTGTGTGAAAAAGAGATGCCGGGCTTTGGCGAACTGATGCGGCAGGTGTCGCTGCAAAAGGTGCCAACAGCGATTCTGTCGCGGCAGACGGCGGGCATTTGTGGTACGTCGCTGATCGTGAATCTACCGGGGCAACCACGGGCCATTCGGGAATGCCTCGACGCCGTGTTTCCGGCCATTCCGTACTGTATCGACCTGCTGAACGGCCCGTATCTGACCACCGATGACAGCCGGATCGTCGCATTTCGCCCCAAGAAATAACCCTCGTGGCAGCGATTCCACGAGGGTTGTTTCGATCCTGCTACGACCTTTCGCCGGTTATTTGGCGGGACTGAAGTTCTTGAGGGCATACTGCGAACCGCGATAGGCCGACAGATGAGCCTGCTTGGTGCCCAACGCCTGCTGATACAGCGTGGTGGCATTCGCCGCATCATTCGCGGTGGCCCGCTTTTCCGCCTGGAAGTAATAGGCTTCGCAGAGTTGCGCGGCACGCAGCGCGGGCTCTTTGGGTTCTGCGGCATTCAACAGCTGTTGTTCCGTCAAAGAGCCCGATAGAAACAATCCCAGTTGGTCAACCCAGTCGCGCTGATCGGCCGGCTTGCTTGCCAGGTCACCCAGTTTGGCCGCCGCGGTCGCAGCGGGTTGCCCGGCTTTCACGCTCGCCCAATAACGCCAGGGGTTCAGGTACCGCAAGTTTTCACTCGCCTGCACCGCGGCATCCAGATCGGTCACGGCCCCAGCGTAATCTCCGGCGAAGTACTTCGCGAAACCCAGGTCCGCACGGGCAATGGGATTCTGCGGATTCAACTTCAGGGCTTCCTGGTAGTCTGTAATCGCATTCTGCGGATCGCCGCGGGATAAGCGGGCGGTGCCACGCAAGCTGTAGACGAGCGGCTGTGCCGGATCGACTTTCAAGGATGCCGTGAAATCGGCCTCGGCCGCTTGCGGGTTGCCTTCCGACATCGCGGCAAAACCACGGTTGGTGTAGGCCACGGTGTAGTTCGGGTCGAGTTCAATCGCCCGCGTGAAGTCGGTGATGGCCTGTTGCGGCTTGCCACGGTTCTGGAAGAACATGCCCCGGTTGTTGTAGACCAGCGGGTTATTGGGAATCGCCTGCACGGCGGCGGTGAAGGTGGCCTCCGCTTTATCCGGCTGATTCAACCGCATGAAGGCGTCGGCCATGCCGAGTCGGGCTCCCACATGGCCGGGTGTTTTTTCCACGGCCGCGCCGTAATCGGTAATGGCGTCCTGATACTTCTGCTGGATCACTTCGGCTGTGGCCCGTTGATAATACAGGTTCGCGGCATCTTCGGGCTTGAGTCCCGGGCGTTGCAGCAGTTGCCGAGAGAAGTCGACGACCACCTGGGCGTGCTCGGGTCGATTTTCCAGTTGAGCCAAGGCCGTCATGCCATAAAAGTAGGGCAGATAGTAATTGACCTGATCGGTGCCACCATGCCGCATCGCTTCGCGGGCATCTTCCACGCCGGTGCGCACCTCTTTGGTGTTGCCCTGAATCTGTCCCAATTCCACGCGGGCACTCGCCCGGAGATAGAGCGCCACATGGTCCTTCGGGTTTTCGTTCAACACCCGGCCGGTGAGTTCGATGGTTTTCGCGAACTCGCCATTTTGATAGGCACTTTCCGCATCGAACTTCAGGCGTTCATGGGCCGGATTTGCCGTTCCTGAAGCCGGAGCGGGAGGGGTTTGGGCGGCCAGTTGTGTCAGCCCGGCCCATCCCAGGACGATCGCGAGAAATCCCTTCAGCGGAGTCGCCATGTGCCGTGTCATTGGACGAAGTTCCTGTTCCATAACCGTGTCTGCGTGAACAATGGTTCTATTGCATCCGAAAAGCGACGACGGGTCAATCACCGGAATCGTGATTGTGACCTGATCTCGGGAGATGGTTCACAAGACGGACAATGTTACCGCGACGGACGTGTCGGCCGGCGCTCGGCTGTCGCGGTCCAGGGGTCTTCCGGCCAGGCATGTTTGGGATAGCGGCGACGCAGTTCTCCGCGCACGGTTTGATAGGCCGTGGTCCAGAACGATTTCAGGTCATCGGTGATCTGTTGCGGACGATGGTTCGGGGCCAGCAGATGCAGTAGCAATTTCACCCGTCCGCCGGCGATGCGCGGCGTTTCGGTCCAGCCGAAGATCTCCTGAATCCGCACAGCCAGCACCGGCGGTTGGGTGCTGCTGTACTGTATGGTCAAGCGATTTCCGCTGGGCACAGTGATGCGTTCCGGGGCTTCCCGTTCCAACGTCGCGAGTTGGGAACTTGTGAGTTGAGCTTGCAAATGGCTCAACCACGGCGCGGCCCGCACGTCTGCCAGAGAGCGGCAACCACTAGCCACCTGGGGCAGCAGCGACTCCAATTGACTCAGGTTCCACTCGGGAAGCTCGAGTTCAGGGCACCAGCGCCTCAGTGACTGAATACGGGCCAGAAACTGCTGCACGGCGGGTTGATCGTGGGGAAAGGCCTGGTCCCAATGAAGTCGTGCCGCCGCGGATAACGCCTCGGCCACCGCATCGCCTTCGGGCAGCGCGGTGGGTGATTCTTCCAGGACCAATCCCAGCCAACTGGAACGTTTGCGGGCCTGCACGCGCGATGACGTTTCATCGAATTCCACCACCGTGCAGGTGGAGATCTGAGCCTCGGGCAACCACGCTCGATCGACTCCCGAGGCCATGCGCACGATGGCTTCTGATCCCGCATCATCGACATCGATCGCCAGATACAATTCCGGTTCCAGCACGGCCGAATGGTCCGCCAATCGCACGCCGCGACCGCCCACCATCACCCCCTGCCGACTCTGAGGTCCACGGCGTTTGACCAACCGATCGGGAAAGGCGGACAGCAACGCCCGAGACAAAGCTTCGGTCTGGGACAGCGAGGGGCCACGGCTGGATGCGGCAGGCGTCGGACATTGTCGACGCAGTTGCTCGGCCACACGCAGCATCTGCCGGGCTCCTTCGCGATGCAAAATTCCCAGATCAAATTCGCAGCGCTCACTTCGGGAAAATTCCCGCAGGCATTCCACGCGATCGGCCAGATCTGACCAGCTCTGGTAGCGATTTCGTTGCCGCGAGTCACTCTTGAGAAACGGATCGCGCTCGGAAATTAACGCGGCGGCGATCGAGGCGGCTTCCAGATGGCCGTAGTCGCTCCCCGCGATCAGCAGCACGCCCAAGCGCGGATGGACCGGCAGCGTCTGGAGCGCCTCGCCACGCGCGGTCAGGCCAGAGTCAGACAGCAGGTCCAACTGCCGCAGTAACCGTTCCGCCTGGGAAAGTGCGCTATCGGAAGGGGCTTCAAACCAGGGGAATCGGGTCAACTCCTGTTCGCCCCAACTATGTAACGACAGAACGACTCCGGCGAGATCGACGCGCTGAAATTCCGGGGTTTCAAAAGCGGGGCGTGTGCGGTGAGCCGCCGGGGTCCACAACCGCAGACAACGCCCCGGTCCCGTTCGCCCGGCACGCCCGGCCCGTTGATCGGCCGCCGCCTGCGAGATTGGTTTCAGTACCAGTCGATTGAGTCCGGTTGCCGGATCGAACTCGGGCACGCGGGCGAGACCGCTGTCGATCACGGTGGTGATGCCGGGAATCGTGATGGAGGTTTCCGCCACATTGGTGGCCAGCACAATCTTGCGATCCGGCGAGGAGCGAAACACGCGGTCTTGTTCGTCCGCCGAGAGATCGCCGTACAACGGGAGAATCGTGACCGTCTCACCCCAGGACTGTTGCGCGAGTTCGCGCTGTGTCTGCTGAATTTCTCCCACACCGGGCAGAAAGACCAACACATCTCCCGCCGATTCCGTGAGCGTTTCTGCCAAGGCGGAAACCACCTGTCGACTCAGAAGCTGCTGAGACATCTGCGGCTGATAGCGAATCTCGACGGGAAAGGCCGGGACCGTACAGGTGACGACAACCGCCTCATCGAGATAGCGACTCACCTGTTCCGCGGCGAGCGTGGCCGACATCACCACCAGTTTCAAATCGGGGCGCACGGTCTGCTGCACGCGGCGGAGCATCGCCAATGCCAAATCGGTTTCCAGATGACGTTCATGAAACTCGTCGAGAATCACTCCGCCGAGACCTTCCAGAAACGGATCACTAAGCAACCTCCGGATCAAAACGCCTTCGGTGACCACGACAATCCGCGTCTGGGGCGATGTGCGTCGTTCAAAGCGGATCTGGTAACCGACCTCGGCACCCAGGGAGCATCCCCGTTCCTCGGCTATGCGGCGAGCGGTGGATCGGGCGGCGACCCGCCGCGGCTGCAACACCCATAACTGCTGATCACCGATGACACCCTGGTCGAGAAGTGCCGGGGGCACACGCGTGGTCTTTCCTGCGCCGGGAGGCGCCTGCAAGACCACGGCGGATGCCGAGCGCAACGCCGCGACGATCTCCGGGAGCAGGGAATCGATGGGCAGGGGCGTCAGCGTCATAGTCAGCGATAACAGGCTGTTGAACAATTCGCCCAGACAGGAATGTCTGTGCCACGATCAATGGGTTCTTTGGGAAAAAGTGGCCCAGACATTCCTGTCTGGGCGTCCTTCGCGAGTTTCCCAATGGATATTCGGTCTGCCCTCGCCGCAGAGTTCCCATCCACAGTATGATACGGATGTTGTAAAGACTGGGCTTCAGGATCGATCATGATACCGCATGGGCTGACATGCCGTCTGCTGTTAGGTCTGGCTTTCTGCCTGGTCGCATCTCAGCAACCGGCCGTTGCGGCGGATCTCACGGCGGAAGTGGTGCTGCGATCGATCGAAGGGGGCAAGCGGTTTCTGATCTCGCAGCAGCGCCCGAACGGTTCCTGGTCGAACGACGAAGATGGCAGCGACGGTCAGCACCCCATCGGCGTGACCAGCCTGACGGTGCTGTCGCTGATCAACAGCGGCATGACCTTCCGCGATCCCCCCGTGCGTCGGGCCCTCGACTATCTGCGGAAACAACAGCCGGCCCGCTTCGATCAGACGTATGACAATGCCCTGGTGATCATGGCGTTCGCCGCGGCGAAAGATCCCACGGTTTCCGATGCGGCGCGGATTGGCGCGCTGGCGAATTGGCTTGAAAACGCCCAAGGCCGTGCCGGCCGCGTGGGGGCCTGGGGCTATGGGGCCCAGGCCAATGGCGGGGGCGATCCGAGTAATTCGCAGTTCGCGATTCTGGGCCTGCACGAAGCCGCCGAAGCGGGCATCGAGATCGATCGTCAGGTCTGGATACGGGCCCAGCAATACTGGGAAGGCTTACAGAATGCCGATGGGGGCTGGGATTACAGCGGCGGTCAGGCGAGCACCGGCAGCATGACGGTCGCCGGGGTCGCCAGTTTGACGATCATCGATTATCACCTGAAGACCGATCAAGGCGTGGCACCCGATGGCACGCCTCCTTGTTGCCGGGTTGATGACCCGAACCCGGCGCTGGAACGCGGCCTGCGCTGGCTGTCGAATCATTTTGCCGTCGGTCACAATCCCGGTTCGGGGTCGTGGCTGCTGTATTACATCTACGGAATTGAACGGGCCGGGCGCTTATCGGGCCAGCGATTTTTTGGTGATCACGACTGGTATCGTGAAGGGGCCGGATTTTTGATCGCCAATCAGAACCCGCGCGATAGTGCCTGGGTGGGTGTCGGCTCGCATGAAAACCGGCCGGTCGTGGGGACAGCGTTGTCGCTGCTGTTTCTCTCCAAGGGGTTATCGCCGGTCCTCATTGGTAAGCTCAAGTTCGGTGAGCGCGATCCCACGCGACCACTGGAAGTCGTCGGGAGCGATTGGAATCAGCATCCGCGCGATCATCGCAACCTCGCCGAGCACATCAGCGGTTTGCCCCGCTGGCCGAAACTGCTGACGACGCAGGAAGTCGACCTGCGCAAGGCACTCGATACCAGCGGGGTCGATGCCTTACTGCAAGCGCCGATTCTGTATATCACGGGCACTCAACCGCTGAAATTCACGGAGCCCGAGAAAAATCTGCTCAAAGAATACCTGCTGCAAGGGGGCTTCATTCTCGCCACGCCTACTTGCCAGAATGCCGCCTTTGAAGAGAGCCTCCGGGCCTTGTTCGCGGAGCTGATGCCGCCCGGCGAAGGCGAACTCAAACCACTCACCGCCGATCATCCCGTGTATCGGAGCGAACATCTGCTGCAACCCGATGGCGTGCCCTTGTTCGGCGTTGATATCGGCTGTCGCACGGCGGTCATTTACAGTCCGGAAGACCTCGGTTGCCTGTGGGGTTACTGGCGGAGACACGATCCCCCCAAGCGAAATCCACAGCTGAAAGCCCGCATCATTCGGGCCATGCAGATCGGTGTGAATATCGCGGCGTATGCCACTGGTCGTGAACCGCCGCAATCGCTCGATGCCCCGAAGAAACGCCCGGAAGATGCCGAACTCGATGCGGTGGAGCGCGGGCTGCTGCAGGTCGCCCAGATCAAGCACACCGGGCAATGGAATGCGGCACCGCGCGCCTTGAAGAACCTGCTGCTGGCGTTGAATGATACCGTAGGCATCACCGCGGCGTCTCAACCCAAGGACATTCCGGCCGACGACCCGAATCTGTTCCAGTATCCGTTACTCTACATGCACGGCCGCACGCGGTTTACGTTGACGGCCGACGAGCAGCAGCAACTGAAGCTGCATCTGTCGCGCGGCGGCGTCCTGTTTGTCGATGCCTGTTGCGGGGCCGTGCCCTTTGATCGCAGCTTTCGAGAGTTGGTCGCGGCGATGTACCCCAATCAGCCGTTGCAACCGATTCCCATCACGCATGAGATTTTCAGTGATGCCGTGGGTCGCGATGTCCGCCGGGTGCGTCGCCGCTCGATCGACAATTCCAATCCCAATGCTCCGCTGGCCACATCCATTCGCGAAGTGGAACCTCTGCTGGAAGGGGTCGAGGTGGATGGCCGCTATGTGGTGATCTACAGTAAGTACGACATCAGTTGCGCGTTGGAACGGCAGGCGACCTTGAGCTGCGAGGGCTACATCCCGGAGGACGCCGTCAAGCTCGCGACCAACATTGTCCTCTACGCCCTGCTGCAAGACCTGCGGTTGCCGGAAGAACAGGCGAAGTGAAGTTGATGGAGGGCTAAGTGCTAAGTGCTAAGTGCTAAGTGCTAAGGGCTGAGTGCTAAGTGCGAAGAGCGTTCCCGAGTCCTGTGGATTGCCAAGGTAGCCCTCAGCACTTGACGCTTAGCACTTGACCCTTGACTACTGTGCCCGTGGTGTCAGTTCGCCCGCGTCGTATTTTTTCCAGAATTCGTCCGGGGACCACGGCTGGGGTTCGCGGAATTCCACATCGAGTTCGCGGAGCGTGGTCATCGCGCGGACCACGTCCAGGCCTTGCTGAATATTCGTCGGCGTGATGATCAGCCGCGACAGTCGTAAGCCCTCCAGTGGTCGCAGGTCGGTGACCTGCGATTCCCCGAGGTGCAGCCGCTGCAACGTCGGCCAGTTGCGGGCGATGCCGATGTTGCTCACCGGTGTGTGATGCAGCGTCAGGCTGACCAGCGGGCAACCTGCTAACGGTGACAGGTCTGTGACGGCGGTGTCATTCAACCACAGGCTTTCGAGCGGCGCTCCGGCGAGGGGGGCCAAGTCACTCACTTGCGTGCCGAGCAGACTCAGTTGTGTCAGCGGCGCTCCCATGAGGGGTGTCAGATCGGTGACGGGTGTCTGATTCAGCCAGAGACTCTGTAATGGCATGCCGGCAAGTGGCAACAGGTCCTGCACCTGAGTCCGCTCGAGATCGAGTTCCCGTAACGGCATGCCCCGCAATGGCGTCAGGTCGGTCACGGGGTTTCCAGCAAGTCCCAGCACTTCCAGTGGTAACCCCGTTAACGCAGAAAGATCGGTGATGTTGGCCTCGCGCAGTTCCACGGCGACTATCTGCCCGTCGCGCGGTTCCATCTGAATCGCTTCGGCGACCAGTTGGGGGTTCTTCGCGGCCAACCTGGCTTTCAGTTCCGCCAGCGGGTCGGCCAATGCCGGGGCCGTGGGGATTGCAGAGGGTGTCGTTGTGGATGCCGGGCCCGGGGGGCTGGCCGAGCCATTGCAGCCCGGCAGCATGCCAACGAGCACTCCACTCACCAGTCCATATAAGACCACGATTCGAGAAATCGCCATCCTCCAGTTGCCCTTTCCGAGATGAAAATCGGTGAGATCGAACCGGCGTGGCTGCCGGTCATTCACGATTGCGCAGATGGACTCGTTTCCAATACGCGTGTTCCTGCGACCAGTCATTGGATGCGTTCAGGACTTCCAGCAGCACGGTTTGTCCCTGGAATTGGGACAAATCGACCTGCAGGCTGGCATAGCCGCGCTGGGGAATCGTCAAGGCATCGTTGATGACCTGTTCGTGAAGGAGGGAACCATTCCCACGCACTTGCAGCAGCCAATCGTGCTGGACCTGATGCGAAACCAGCAGATCGAGTTCCTGCGGGCGATCTTCAGGCAGGGTCGTCACCGTGCGGAGCACGAAGGGCTGATCGCGATCGTGGGGATGCGTCTGCCAGCTTCCTGATTGTCCCTGATGTTCCGGCTTGAAGACCATGCCATGACGGGCTTCCGCGGTCGCAAACATGGGTGCAAATTCCGCGATGGCCTGGTTCCAGTCTTCACGTCGACCAGCATAACGTTCCTTGGTGAGATCGATCGCCCCGGCGGGTGGTTCGCTCCAGTGTTTGCGCAGCCAGTCGAGATCTTGCGGCGTTCGCGCCAAGGCGATGGCATCGAACCAGCCGCGACCCGAGTCGACGCATTCCAGACCGAACCCGGTGAGCAGCAGCGGTCCGAAATCGCCCACGACATCGCGGGTTTCCAGTTTCCACTCGCTGTGTAGCTTTTTATCGAGCCTGAGCGGAGCCCCCTCGGCTTGTTTCGCGCTGCCCATGTCGTAAGAAAACCCGTAGCGCAACCCGCGGTCTTCCATCCGCCGCCAGCGAGTTCTTGCCCCCAGCCCCAACCCACCGGCGATCTCTGCGCCCAGGCGGCCCTCGTGGGCCAGCCTGAAGACCAGCCCCGGCGTTTCGGAACCTTTCCAGGCAAACGTGAGATAGCGGTACTGACCCAGTTTGGGTAAGTCCACCAGCGCGGCTTGCAGCCCCTCAATCTGCGGCATGTCAACGGCCCCGGCCGCAATTTCCAGCGACTCTCGCCCGTGCATCGGCTGTTCGCTGCTGGTGGTTAAGGCTGGCCCGATCGCGGCATTCCGAAAGGCTGAGGCGTCATCGTCATACAGAAACCGCAATCCCGGCCGTTCTGCGGTGACGGCAAAGCCACGCCAGTCCAGCCAGCTATCGGCCCCCGAAGAATAAATCACCACGTCTACCTGTACCGTTCGGTCGGGGCCTGTGGGCAGAGGGACAGTCAGCGGATCGGGGTCGATTGGGCCATAACGAATCGGAATCTCATACTCGCCGGCCGATCGTCCATCGATTTTGATCTGTACCAGCGTCGGTTTCGACAAAGCCTCAAAGCGACTGACCACCAACGAAAACCAACGGTCAGCCGCGGTGACCGGCATCGTGCGCGAGAGCAGCAGATAGGGTTCGGCGACCGCGGCCAGCAGTCGATAGTGGGGGTCGCGCCCTTCACTTTCATCGAGGTGGTTCCGTGTCAACAAAGGGGCTGCCGCAGCACTCGGGAACTGCCAGCCCGACCAGCCGGGCAGGCATTTCACTCGCTCGGAATCGACAGCCTGTTGCAGCAATTGACGATCAAAACGCACCTGAGGATCGACCCAATTCACGATATCACGGATATCAAAGGGGTCTGAACCTGAGGGGCGATCGCCACGTAGCATATCTGCCCGTAAAACGATCGCCGTGGCTTCAGGCGGTGTCGCACCGATATCGATCCAGCCGGAATCGACAATTTGCCGTGAACCAACCAGCGGGTCGCTCTGAAATTTTGTGTTGGCAGATGGATCCAAAACGGACAGCCGCACGCTGCCCCCCGATTCGGCGCGGCGATCGAGCCCACCGGCCACGCGAACCTGGCGAGCCATGGGGGGAAGTGGAAAGGTCAGGTCGGTGGTGGCATGGACTCCCAGGCCGCGCGCAAACGGCGAAGTTCCAATGTGCAGCCGCTCTCCCAGCGTATTCCGGTCGCGCTGCCACTGCCAACTGGCACCGAACACGCTGTCTCGCTGAATGTTGGAGGGCGAACTCCAGGAAAGTGGTGGCTGCGTGGCGTCGAACCAGGTCCAACTGGTGACCTGGGGAAAGCGGATCCACAGCGGATCGAGTGACCACGCGGGTTGCACCAGTTGTAGCCAGGCGTCTGTCCGCTTGCGGTCGCCCCAATGCCGCGCGACAAATCGCTCGAGCGAGGTGGTCAGGCGGCTGCCATCCTGGAGATCGAGTTGCATTAACCGCGACGACAGGGTGGGCGAGAGCACTGCCAGTTGAGCCTGGTACGTTTGCCATTCGTCTTGATTCGGGAAGTGAATTTCAGCGACTTCCGCGAACGAGAGATTCCGCAGACCCGTGGAGGTCAGCAGAATCAGGCTCCCTTCGCCCCAGCGCAAGCTGCGGTACTCGATTTGGCCGCCACCGCGCAGCCAGACACTTCCGGGCGTGTACTGATCGCGCGTGACGGGTTCCCAAACCACCCGCTTGAGCCAACGGGCTGTCAGCCGTACCGTTTCCGAAACAGGGTCATCCGGGCGTTGAAGATTTCCCGTGGTGCGTAAAATAACGTGCGCTGGAAGTTGTTCGTAGGGGTTGGGGCTGGCAGTACGCTGCTCGAGCACCTCGCCAGCCAGCCGATCGCCTCCAAAGAATTCAACGAACATGGTGGGCTGCGGAAGCTGCATTGACGATTGCAGGTCGAGCAGCAGAACCGCAGGATTCTGTGTATCGATCAGTTCGCGATCTTGAATGCGGGGGCGAGCGGCCGGTTCGGACCAGTCACTCAGTTCCGGACTGGTGACCACGTCGCCTTTCGCAAACCGTGCCAGCCAGCGATCCTGGGCCGGGAGATCACGGCAACCCCAGGCCACAGCCCACCCGATGAGGGCTCCCATCCAGACGTAATTCCGCCCGCACACCATCAATCGATTGCCGATCGCTAGAGATAATGTATCGATACGGTCAGCATGACGACTTACGGCGCGAGCTGTCCAGCGGGACGGACTTCGCTGCCACGCACTTTCGTCAAACTGTCTCCCAGTTCCCGCCGGGCCTGCTCTGCCAATGTGGATAACCGGGCGACCACTTCTGGCTGCATCGCGACCAGGTTGGTCTGCTCGCCAACGTCGTCACGCAGATGATACAACGCCAGTTCGGTGGTTAACTCCTGATAAGGCCCCGGTTGACCATCGTTCCCGGCTTGTTTCACGCTGCGGTAGCTGTGCGGGAAATGCAGTTTCCAATCGCCACTCCGAATGGCGTGGAGTTCGGTGCCCCAGTAAAACCAGAGCGCCTCGTGCGGTGACTTCGCCGTGCCGGGTTCACTGAGCAGCGGCCAGATGTCTGCTCCATCAATTTTTCGGGGTGGTAACTCGGCCCCCGCCAGCCGGGCAATGGTCGGCAAAAGATCGATGGTGGCTGCGGGCTCACTGGACGATGTTCCCGGCGGAATGCGACCGGGCCAGCGGGCTACGAAGGGGACCCGCACGCCCCCTTCCCAGGCCGTGCCTTTGCCCTCCCTCAATGGCCGCGCGGAACCCGCATGATTTCCATAAGACAACCACGGTCCATTGTCCGACGTAAAGATCACCAGCGTCTCTTCGTCCAGTCCACAACGCTGGACCGCTTGCAGAATTTGTCCCACCGACCAGTCAATTTCGGCAATCACCTCGGCAAAAAGTCCACGCGGATCTCGCCCTGCGAATTTGGCGGAAACAAACAGCGGTACATGCGGCATCGCGTGCGGGACATAGAGAAAAAATGGCTGTGCCTGATGCGCTTCAATAAACTGTACGGCCCGCTGGGTGTACCACGATGTGAGTTGAGTCTGATCGGGATTGAGTGCAATGACCCGCTCGGCCTCCATCAACGGCAAGTCCGGGAACTTGGCCGTCGGATGTTTGGGCCACATATCGTTCGAGTAGGGCAGGCCGAAATATTCATCGAAGCCGTGCTGAGGCGGCAGGAATGGCGGGATATGACCTAAATGCCATTTTCCGAAGATCGCCGTGGCATAACCCCGTGGTTTCAGAACTTCGGCGATGGTGGTTTCTTCATCATGAATGCCATGCCTGGCATTAGGGCCCAGCGCTCCCAGCAGACTCACGCGATTGGAATAACACCCGGTGAGCAACGCCGCCCGGGAGGCCGAACAGACCGCTTGTGAGACATAGAAGCTCGTCAGTCGGCAGCCTGCCTGGGCCATGCCGTCGAGGTGCGGAGTCGAGACCTGTTTGCCACCAAACGCACCGACATCGGCATATCCCAGGTCGTCCGCGAAAATCACAATCACATTCGGCGGTCGTTCCGCGCAGTTTCCCGATTGGGAGGCGATGACACCAATCAGGCCCACGGCATAGCAGAGCAAGTTGTGACGCCGGGTTTTGTGTGCATGGTGAATGTCGGGCATGAGTGCTCCTGATGCGGCCAGGGACGTGGTGGATGAAATGCTTTCTTTTCCGAGAGAAATCGTGTTGAAAAACTCTGTAGTACCTGTTTTCAATCCTTCCAGCAGAAAGCAAAACGCTGAGAGCGAAAAGCCAGACTATAGGAGACATGCGAGTTTCTGGCTGTCTGCTATCCACCTACTGCTACCTGCAATCACGGGTACTCCATGGGATAACAATTTCTCAGAGACAGATGAAATCGCGTGATCTGCAAACAGCCAGTTGCTCATCTTTGCAGAGTGGATCAAGCCTGTCACGCGACTCAATAGGTGTGTACAGATGCATTGCTGTTGTCCATCGGTTTCGCTTCTTTTGTCATCGAGTCATCAATTCATCGATTCTGGCGTTTGTATTCCTTTCAACAAAGAGTTACTTTCAGCGACCTACTGTACGGTGATCAATTCTATTCAGCGAACATTAAGAGGTTAGACATGGCCAAGGCGGCTGCGGCGGGCAAGACCAAGATTCAGTTGGTGACAGAAATTCTGAACTCCGGTGTCACCAAAACTTCAGAAATCGTGATCGCGGCCGCGAAAGAGGGCGTCACAATCAGTGAGTCCACGGCGGCCAACTACAAGCATCAAATCCTCAAAGGCAAAGTGGGGGGCAAAAAAGGCCGTCGCGGTCGCCCTGCCAAAACCAAAGTCGCGCGGGTTGTGCGAACCGCCGGGGCGACACCCATGGTCTCGACCGACCTGGAACTCGAAAACCTCGCGCTGCGGCTCATCATCAAGTGCGGCTCTGCGGATAAAGCCCGTGGCCTGATCGACAAGCTTGCCTGAGCGAGTGCCGCGTTGGTGACAACGCTCATTCTGTAGAACAACGTTCAAAGACAGCCGGACTGGGATTTCCCGTCCGGCTGTTTTTGTTGGTCGAGAGAACCTGATCTGGTGTTCCCGCGGCTTCTCAGATAGTGTTCGCCGCCCTGCGGGCAGAATCTCGACTGAAGAAACACGGGCGGATTAGCCGACGAAAGAGGGTAGATTGTACGGATTGTGACGATTGCAGGGCCTCTCGTGTAAAGCCGGGAAGGCCAGGTAATCCGGCGGATGGGCTGGTTAGTCCAGGAAGGGCTGCTATGGATCGGCGCGTGTTTCTCACCCGTGTTTCGCTCGGATGCTTGACTGCGACCACGGCGTCGCTGGTCGGCTGTCGGTCCAGCCAGAAGGCCCATGTCCTCAAAGCCGACGAGCAGGACATGATCGGCAGCCACACCGCGGGTGCCGAAACTTGGGAACCCCTCATCGAACAATCGGTCGGCCAGATTCTGGGTCGCCAGGCCGATGATATCATCCAGACTTCGGGCGGAGAAGTCTTCCCGGCTCCCAAGAAACGGGTCTGTTTTGTCGGCGTCGAGAACAAAAGCGTGGAAGAACTCGGGGACTTTAAAGAGCAGATCTATCAAAAGATCGATGCCTGTATTTCCTCGGCCGATGCCTTTGACGTCATCCACCGCAAATTTGTAGAAGCCGGGTTGCGGCAGTGTGCTCTCCGGCCAGATGATCTCTTTCTGCCCAGCAATCGCCGGACATTTTCCGCGGCGATGGAGCAGTTGGAGCAACCGTTCGACTACTTGATGTATGCCACGATTACCTCGGGCACGACCAAGAGCAACGAGAAGGACTACCAGCGCGATTATCTGCTGACGCTGGAACTGATTCACATGGAAACGGGCCGCGCGGACAAAGAATCGGCCGAACTTCGCAAAGGCTATCACAAATCGAAGCTGGGCAAGTTGAAGCACTACGGAGCCTCGTAAGCCTGCGTGCTCAGATCCAGCGAGTGATGCCTTTTCGCGGAGTTGGCGAATGGTGATGGCCCTGACATCGATCGCGCAACGCGGAATCGCCTGCGTTGGTGGCCTGCTGCTCTGCGTCGCCGGTTGTGCGACGCATCTCGACCATTTGCAGCCGATTCGTAACGATTTCTACCAGGGCAACGTGCAGGCGGCACGCATCTCGCTGGAAAAAGAACTCCATAAACACCGTGGCGAGAAAGACGTCCTGCAACTCGATCAGGCCATGATCGAACTCGCTGCGGGTCGTCCTGCTGAAGCCGAGAGGCTGCTGCGCACCGTTCGCGACCGCTTTGATCATCTGGAGCAGAAGAGTGTCGCCGAAGGTGCCGCCTCGATGCTGACCGATGACATGGCCTTGGCCTATGCCGGCGAAGACTACGAACGCGTGTTGATTCGGGCCATGCTGTCGCTGACTAACCTGATGACCGACGGCGGCGATGCCACGGCCTATGCCCTGCAAGTGACGGAAAAACAGCAGGAAATCGTCACGCGATTGGAATCGGAAGAACTCGACGATCGCTTGCGGATGGAAGCCTACAAACAGGTCGCGCTGGGGCCCTATGTCCGGGCGATGATCGCCGAGGAATCGCCGCTCACGCTCGATGATGCCGTGCGGGCCCGCGTGGAAGTGGCCAATTTCGCCCCCGAATTTCCGATGGCCAAGAGTGATTTGCAGCGGGCGGAACATGAAGTACCGATTCCGCCCGGGCATGGTGTGCTGTATGTGTTTGGATTGGTGGGACGGGGACCGGTGAAAGAGCAGGTCTCGGAAGTCACCACGCAGGCGGCCTTGCTGGTGGCAGACCGTATTGTCTCTGCGGTCTCTCCGCGAGGGTTGCCTCCCACGTTGGCACCTGTCCCGATTCCCCGGGTGGTTAAAACGTCGTCCTCGCTCGATTTTCTGCAAGTGCAGGTCGACGGCGAAGTCGCCGGTCAGACCGCCACGCTGGTTGACATTGGTCAGATGGCCGTGTTGCAGAACGAAGCTCGCAAATCAGAAATCATTGGTCGCGCGGTGGCCCGGCGGGTGCTGAAGAAAGGGGCGATCTACGCGGTGAAAGAGGGGGTGAATGCCGCTCCCAATTCTCCGACCAGTCTCGCGCTGAACGTGGTGGGGATCGCCTGGGAGGCGACCGAACGAGCCGATTTACGGTGCTGGGGCCTGTTGCCCGACCGGATTCAGGTGCTGCGGGTCACGTTGCCAGCGGGGGAGCACGAGTTGGAATTGCACCCCGCGAACCGTCACGGAGCATTCGGGATACCTGCACGTAAAACCGTCCGAATTCATGACGGGCGCAATACTTACGTCATGGGACAGTTCCCAGATAGCCGCCCCGTGGGCGAGTTGCTGGTGAGTGGCAGTCACGAAGAATAGGCCAGCCAGATGCGGCCGTCGATCCCCTGTCGGGCCATCCCTGTTGCGTCGTCTGTTCATGCGGGTCGTTGATCGCCAACCCGTGCGAACGTTGTAGGTGTTGAAGTGGTCGTTTGGCCGAATTCTTTCGGCGGAGGCGACAATTTCGCTTTCATACCTGCACGGCGTTCACGAAATGCCTACGATAGACGAAGTTTGCTCCAAGGGCCCCGCCGGTCAAGACACGCCGGTCGAGCAAATTCGTGCGGGCTTGCCGGTTCTGGCAGGCCCATCTGTCGAAGCGGCCGTGGTGTCCTGCGTTCATTTTTCGCCCGGAGAGGTTGGGGTGCAACCCGACTCCGATGCCGACGTTGATCCCGAATTGCTTGAGCGATTACGCGCGGGCGATACGCAATCGCTCGCGGTGATTTTCGAGCTCTATCGGACCCGTCTCTGGCGGATTATCAATTTCCGACTCGATCATCGGCTGGCAGGCCGGGTGGACGCCGAGGATGTGCTTCAGGAATCGTACCTGAACGCGGCCCAGCGGATACAGCATGTCTTCACGGATAGCCCCGATGGTGTGTTCGTCTGGCTGCGATTGATTGTGCAACAAACGCTGGTGCAGGTGCATCGTCGCTATTTCGGCGCGAAGTCGCGCGATGTGCTGCGGGAACGCAGCACCACGCATACCACCTGGGGCACACGCGATTCGGAATCGTTTTCCATTTCCTCGCATCTGCTGGGGCATCTCACCTCGCCCAGCCAGGCGGCATTGCGTCAGGAATTGTCGCAGCAACTGCAACTCGCGCTGGAAACCATGAGCGATCTCGATCGCGAAGTGTTAATCCTGCGGCATTTCGAGGAACTGACGAATCAGGAAACGGCCCGTGTGTTGCAGATCTCGCAGCAGGCGGCCAGTCTGCGGTATGTGCGGGCCTTGTCGCGGCTGAAGCATGTGTTGACCGCCATTCCCGAGTTTCAGTGACTACGGGGCCGCAGCCACCATGACTCAGCCTGCAGACGATGACGTTTATCGCCATCCCTGGGAGAAACTGGCCTCCCAGTACCTGGATGAAGTGCGCGAAGGCCGCAACCCATCGATTGAAGACCTGGTGGCTCAATGTCCGGATGATGCCAAGCAGGTGCGCGAAATGCTGCAACTGGTCGCCACCATGGAAGGCTGGAAGACCCGCCGCGAATTCTCGGCGATGCGGCAAACCATGCCCGATTTGTTCCGTTTTGAGCGTCTGGGCGATTGCCAGATCCTGCGCGAAATCGGTCGCGGTGGCATGGGCGTGGTGTTTGAAGCCGAACAGCAATCGATGAAGCGGCATGTCGCGGTGAAAGTGCTCCCCTGGCGAATTCCCAAGTCGTCCCGCTTACGTGAACGGTTTCAACGGGAAGCCTGTCTGGCGGCGAAACTGCGGCATAAACACATCGTGCCCGTCTATCAGTTTGGAGAGGAAGATGGCTGGTGCTACTTCGTCATGCATCTGGTGGAAGGGATTGGGCTCGATCGCGTGATTAAACAATTGCGAGAACCCCCGCACGAAATTGGCGCAGAGGAGATTCTGCTCGAGTTTCAACGCCGCACCGGGCGGAGCACCGCACCTGTGAGTGATGGTGAAATGAAAGTCGCTCCCCGTACGCATCGCAACGGATGGCTGACCTGGTGGGGCCAATCGACCGCCCCGGTCGAGACGCGCCGTCCCGATGGAAGCTGGGTGTACCCGCATGAAGCCTGGAAGCATATCGCCAAATTCGGCATGCAACTGGCCGATGCCTTGAAGTATGCCCATGCGGCGGGGATTCTGCATCGCGATATCAAACCGGGGAACGTGATTTTAGACCATCATCGCCGGTTGTGGTTGGCCGATTTTGGTTTGGCTCAGATCCATGATCGCGATTCGGAACAGGATCAGGACAGTGTCGCCGGTACGTTGAGATACACCCCGCCCGAGCAATTAGCCGGCTCGCCCGATGCCCGCAGCGACCTGTATTCGCTGGGGATGACTTTGTATGAATTGTGTACCTTGCAACCGGCGTATCTCGACAGGGATCGGCAGAAACTGATCAAGAAAGTACGCGAGGAATTGCCCCTGAGTCCGCAGGAGGTCAACCCGCGTTGTCCCGCCGAACTGTCGGATATCGTGATGCGGCTGATCGCGAAAGACCCGGCGAAGCGCTATCAATCGGCATCGAGCCTGATGGCCGCGCTGGTCAAATACTTACGACCAGAGACGCCGCTGGCTCCAGTCGCAAAACGTCGCTTCTGGTGGTGGTAGCGTGACCTTTCAGGCAACGCTACAGGCTCTATCCGCGGCTGAGAACCAGTTATCAAATGGAGTGCGAGTGATTGCGGAAAGCCAAACGCGGAAAGCAGAAAGCCAGAAATCCGTGAGCATTCCCCATCTAGCTGTCCGCTTTTTGCTTTTTGCCTTCCGCTTGAGCGATTTGAAAACAGGTTCTGAAAGCCTCAACCTTCCAGAATCTTGGATTTGCGTTCGTGCTGAATTCCGACATCGTTAATTTTCAAGCCGAAGTTTTCGCCAATTTTGACGGCTTCTCCGCGGGCATACAGCGAGTTGTTGACATACAAATCCAGCAGATCATCGCACGATTTGTCAAACGTAATCAACGCACCGGGAGCGATGGCGAGCAACTGTGCCATGTTGATGCGTCGTTCGGTCAGACGCACGCTGACTGCCACCGGCAACTTGCGCAACCGGGCCAAGGGGTCGGGTTGATTCGGTTGGCGAACGGCAGCGGCGGGGGGGGCTGTAACGGTCTCAGGTTCCAGGATCGTCGCCGCGGGTTCCTGCGGCTTGGGCAGGGGTTCCCAGCGAGGCTGTGTGACGGGCCAGACGAGAAGTAACCGCGAAAGCTCGGTCCCGGCGGCATCGGTCACCGGCAGCTGAATCAGTGACAATTCTGGCACGGGTCGGCAGTCTTCCACCAACGCCCGCAAGTCATCGACACCGAAGCCCACCGTGCGCTCGGCTTCCAATTCGGGGGGAATCACGTTCATTCCCCATTCCATAGCCAAGGTATCGAGTCGGGCCTTCTGGCTATCGTTCGGCGTTTGATACCAGTCGGGCAACCCCAGGGCGGCGGGGACCAGCATGAGCGCGGCGACGGTGCCACATTGAAACACGCAAACCGTGCCCGGAACAGATAACGACTCGGCTGCCTGCATCCACTCGGCACGCAAGGGTGGACCAATCTTCCAGGACACATCGAAGCACTGATTCAGTGACTCATCCAGGGCGCTGGACTGCGTGGCCAAATGGGCTTCCAGACTCGCTGCGAGTTCGACATTCAATTCCGACATGGTCCGTCATCCCTGCCGCGCGGTGCAATCTGATTTCCTCATGAGAAAGATCGGCAGGACCGACAGCAAAACTTCGGTCGGCTGGGATGGGAAGTGGCGCTGTCGGCGCAACGTGTTGTTTTGTAATTAATTACGTGTTGCGGTTTTCCTCTGGACAGCAAGCGGACTTTCCGGGTTAATGTGTGGCTGAATGGGTGATTTTCGAATTCCCGAGAATGGATGCTCGTGGATAGTTTTCAGCAACTCTGGCCGTTAGTCCGTCCGCAGCGCTGGTCGTTGGCGGTGGCGGTCGGGTGTGCCGTGCTGGCCGCGGGCTTATGGGCTTGTGGTTTGCTGCTGGCGTTTCCGGTGACGAAAGTCTTGCTGGAGCAACAGAGTTTACGCGGATATCTCGCCGAACAAATCGCCGAGGCGCGGGCCAATGCCACTTGGGAAACCCAGGTGCTGCACGACCTCGACCAGCAGGTGGCCACTTGGGAAACGTCGGGGCAGGCGTTGGATGCCGAGTCGGTCGAGCTGTTGCGGAGACGTTCACGAGCCCAACGGAATTTAAGCCGTGCCCATCGGCAGATCTGGTGGTACAGCCTGGGCGAACATACGTTTGCCCCCTGGCTGCCGACCGATCGCTTCAACGAACTGGCCCTGTTTCTCACGGGACTGTTGATTGTCACGGCGGGTCATGGAATCGCGGTGTATTTGCAGGAAATCTGGATTGGGAGTGTCGTGCAACTCTCGATGCGGTCCTTGCGATCGCGCCTGTTTCGACATGCCTTGAAACTCGATGTGCAAACTCTGGGGGTGGACGGCACCGCGACGTTGATGTCGCGCTTCACCAACGACCTGACGGCCATTTCCCAGGGCATGACGCTGGTGGGCAGCAAAATCGTGCTGGAACCCCTCAAGGCGGCGGCCTGCCTGGGCTGGGCCTTTGCGCTCAACTGGCGTTTGACCTTACTCTCACTGATTTGTGCGCCACTTGGTGCGTTCCTGTTTGCCCGGTTGGGCCGCAAGTTGAAGAAAGCCAGCCGCCGCCAGATGGAAACCGTGGCACGTTTGTATCAGGTGCTGCAAGAGGCTTTGACCTCGTTTCGATTGGTCACGGCGTTTCATCAGCAGCGGCACCATCGTCGGCGACTCTACCGCGAAAATCGCGAGTATTTTCGGAAATCTCTGCAGATTAACCGGCTCGATGCCCTGGTGAATCCCACGGTGGAACTGCTGGGCATTACTGCGGCGTGCCTGGCCATTCTGCCGGGGGCGTACCTGGTGCTGCGGCAGAAAACGACAATTTGGGGCGTCCAGCTCACCAGCCTGGAAATGGATCTGGCGTCGTTGGCGCTGTTGTACTCTCTGTTGGCTGGCGTGCTCGACCCGGCTCGCAAACTGTCGAGCGTGTTCTCGAAGCTGAAAAAGTCGGTCGCGGCTTGTGAGCGCGTGAATGATTGGCTGGACCGCAAGAGCACTCTCGCTACAACGTCAGACGATGCCCTCGTGTTCCGACATCAGAAATGCCTCGAATTTCAGCATGTCACCTATCGTTATCCGGGGCCGCCGGGTGCTCCACCCATTCTGGATGATGTCTCCTTCCGAATTGAGTTTGGTGAAACCATCGCGATTGTCGGCGGGAATGGTTCAGGCAAGTCGACCTTGGCGGGGCTTTGGCCACGCTTTTATGATCCGCTGGCAGGGTCGGTCAGCATCGATGGTTGTGCCGTCAACACTTTACCCGTGCGAGTGCTGCGCGAGCAGATTGGCTGGGTGCCGCAAGATCCCCTGCTCTTCGACCGGACTGTCGCGGGTAACATTGCGATCGGATCACCCCAAGCGACGCGCGAGCAAATTGAAGCGGTGGCCCGGCGCGCCTATGTCTGGGACTTTGTCGCTGCCTGGCCGGAAGGGCTCGACACACCGATTGGTGATGCAGGACACCGGTTATCTGGCGGGCAACGCCAGCGCATCGCTCTTGCGCGGGCCATGTTGCGAGACCCGGCGATGATGATTTTGGATGAAGCCACATCCGCCGTCGATGCTCAAAGCGAGTTGCTGATCTACCGCGCGCTCTCGGAATTCTGCCGGGATCGAACCACGCTGATTATCACGCACGCGTTGACACCGGCCCTGTTAGAATTCGTCGATCGCGTGATGCTCCTCGAGCGCGGTCGCATTCTCGCACTGGGCCCGCATGCCGACCTGCTGGAAGCTTGCCCGCAGTATCGCGAACTCTTCGCCGCTCAAAACTCGCGCCGCGCGGCCTGACAACATCGGGCTGAGACTGCGATTTCCAGGGATCAGGCCGGGTGACTGGTCTGGCAGGGAAGCACGGCGGAATGCGATGTCTTCCAGTGTCCATCCGCCATCCGCGGGCGGGCTTCGTTGGGTTCAGTCGTGGGGCTCGCACGGCGGATGGGTGAGGGAGTCGGTGCCGCTTGCAGGCCCGTGTCATTAGACCAGGCAGCCGCAAACAGCAGCACAAATAAAGCCAGGAAGGTCGCACGCGCGGCAGGCATATCAGCAGATCCTCTGTCCATAAGCATCTGAGGGAGTAGATCGGCACACCGATTAGGCAAGATGGGGCTCTTACGCAATTCCGGGCGTCTTGGCCCGGTGCGCCGTTGAGATGTTCGTCTGTGTCGATTGTGCGAGCGGGTTGTGGGCGCGCTGCGGGAAGACTCGGCGGTTTCTGCCAGACTCGACCAAGTCGGCCAGTGCGATTGTGCCTTCCGTACCAATTTTGCCGATGACAACGACAAGGGCACTGCGCGAACGCGGGGGGAGAGATTTCGAGATGTCAGCCGTGTATCGAGTCGAACTCGATCTCTATTCCGGTCCCATGGACCTGCTGCTGTATCTCGTGCGACGAAATGAGTTGCCGGTTGCGGATTTGCCCTTGGCCCGCATCACGGCAGAGTACCTGAGGTTTCTCGATGTCCTGAAATTTCTGGATCTGGATGGCGTGGGAGATTTCGTCGTCCTGGCCAGCACGCTGATTGAAATCAAAAGCCGACAGGTTCTGCCCCAGATGGAAGCAGAGCCCGAGGCCGAAGTCGTGGGCGACGATGACCCGAAAAGTGAATTGATCACACGCCTCCTGCAATACAAACGCTTCAAGGAAGCCGCCGCCGCACTGGATGACCGGGCCACCGAATGGCAGCAACGTTTTCCTCGTTTGAGTGACGAACGCCCGCAACTGGGCCGAGATCACGCCGCCGATCCGATTCGTGAGGTGGAACTGTGGGATCTGGTGAGCGCACTCTCTCGCGTGCTGCAAAAGAAAGTGGTCGAAGAAACCTCCGCCATACGTTACGACGAAACGCCGATCGCCACGTATGCCGAGCGCATCTCGCAGCGTGTGCGTGCCGCGGGGCGGGTGGCGTTCAGTGAATTGTTTGAAGGGACCAACGAGCGGGGGCGCATCGTCGGGATCTTCCTGGCGATCTTAGAGTTGCTGCGACATCACGGCTTCCATGCCGAACAGCCCGACGCCTATGGCGAGATTTTTGTACTGCCCCCGGCTGATGCCTCTCAGGGAGTTGCCGGGGTATCGGCGGAAACCTAATTGAGACCTGGGGAGCACAGGCCAGCAAGCAAAACAGCCAGACCCTTGTGAGGTCTGGCTGTTGAGGCCTGCAAACGAGGCCGACGGGGCTCGAACCCGCAACCTCCGGATCGACAGTCCGGTGGCAGTGGTGGGTCCTGATTTCGCTGAAATCACTCCGGCGGTGTCGGGGGCAGCAGCGTCTTGGGATCCACGCCGTTGGCGTAATTCCGCAGCTGCTGGGTGTCGTGATGCACGTAACGCCGAATCGTCTGCAGGCCTGAGTGCCCCAGCACGGCCGCGGCCGCCTCGATGCCCTGGGCATGGCAGAGTTCCGTGGCAAACTTGTGGCGGGCGGAGTAGAGCACCAGGCGGCGATCGAGGCCCAGGGCGTCGCGACGTCGGCGGAAGGCCTGCGAGAGTTTGCCCGACGTCCAGGGCTTGCCCGCACTGGTCACGAACACCGTCCCCTCGGTGCGGTCTCCGACCGATTGCGTGATGATCGCCCGACAGTGCTCACTGATGGGGATGATGCGCGAGCGGCCAGTTTTGCCACGGGTCTTGTGCTCGGCGAGTTCGATCACGTTGTCATTGGGCCGATAGTCCGCGATGGTAGCCCGGCACAGTTCCCCGGGTCGTGCCCCGGTCAGCAGCAAGGCCCGATAAATCGCGTTGAACTCCGCCGGGGCCTGGTCGAGGATCCGCGTGATTTCCTCGATGGACGGCAGCCGATCGCGATGGCGGCCGCTGGGCTTCTTCAGTGGCTCAGGCAGCACTGCGGCCGCACACCGGCCGGTGGCCAGTGCCCATTTCTGGAACTGCTCCCACGCGATGATGTTGCCCCGGATCGTGTCGGGGGCCTTGGTCCGGCCGTCCGGCCAGCGATTCGCCTGGTCGAGTGCCCGGAGCACGTCGGGCGGTTTCAGGCCCGGCCAATCCTGCTGACCCAACTTGGCTTCAACCCAGCGGGATCGCGATTGATAGAAGCGGGCCGTGGTCGGCTTCCGCTCTTGCGCGACGTCGGCCAGGAACGCGGTCAGATCTTCGATCAGCATGCGTTGCCTCGCTTCATTTGTGGACGAAACAGACCGGGGCTGTGATGTCGTATGACTTGAACGCGGAATGCAGCGGAGCCCCTCGACGCCAGATGCGATCGAGGTTGTGGCGGCGGTAGACCAGTTGATTCAGCGCCGCCATGCAACTGGCGGTCTTCTCGCTGCTGCCCTTGTGTCCCAGTGTGGCCCAGATGTCATAGAGCAGCGACAGCAGCGGAGCGCGGAAGCCACCGAGGATGCCCGCATTGAGGATTGGTCGATCGAGCAACGCGGGATCGACTGTCCCGAAGGTCCCCTGCAGGCGTTCGAGCATCCAGCGGCCGGCGGATGTGTGCGCGTTGATGTGCCAGGGCTCGATGCCGATCCACAGATCGTGATCAGTGCGGAGCAGGGCAAAGGGATTATCGTTGATACGGACGTCGAACAGGTCGGTCATGAAAGCCGTGGCCACCCCGCTCTGGGCGATGTACTCCGCCGCCAGGTGAAACCGCCATGCGTTGGCGTGGGTGTCGGCAGGGATCGGATCCACCCGCACGGCCTCAATACCAGCGGCCTGCAATCGCTCGCAGAAGGCCTCAGAGAGACCATCGTGCAAAATGACACCACGCAACCGCTGACGCACGATCCCGGTAGCCCAGGGTTCGACCAGGTCCCAGCGATCGGCGGCGATGCGATGCCCGCTCTGTGGATCCGCCGCCGAATTCAGATAGACACTCACCACGAGGCGATCGAGCCGCCGCGGCCGCAACTCCGAGCGGCTGCCAGTGTGCTTGCGGTAATAGTACATCGCGGGATTGCGGGCCACCTGCCAGCCATCGCGCAGGATCCGCTTCCAGACTTCGACATCTTCCACCGTTGCTTCATTCGGCCGGTCGAAGGCCCGCGAACGATCGGCTGCCGCGCGGCGGAACACCGCCCCCGCATGAATGAAGTTACTGTCCTCGATGTCACCGGGGACCGGGTTCCACACCAGGTCGGAATCACCGAAGTCAGTTACCGGGGAATAAGCAATCCCCACGCGGGGATCCGCAAACAACGGCACGGCAGCTGCGAGGTAATCCGGGGCGATCCGGTCATCGGCATCGAGGCAGCAGACGAGCGGGGCCGACGTCGCCAACAGGCCCGCCCGGCGGGCTTCGTGCGGGCTCCGGGCCTCGATGCGGAGACAACGCACACCACGACCGGCGAAGCGATCAGCCACGGCCCGCGTGTGATCCGTGCTGGCATCGTCGATGACCACGATTTCCGCTGGTGCCAACGATTGAGCCAGTACGGACTCCAGGCACTCGGCCAGGTAGCGGCCGTAGTTATGACAGGGAATCACGACGGCGACACTCACGGGAGGAAACTCCATTCGTTTTCGCCAAGAGTCAGGCGGGGATTGCAGACCGCCACATGGCCATCGAGGCCCACGGAAACGCGATAGCTGGCTGAGCCCGGTCCGTGTGCGTGCTGCCAATCCAATTGACCATCAGGAGTCAACACGACCAGCGAGGGCAGTCGTGAGGTGAGGTCGGGATCGTCGCCGAAGTCGCCCTGTGTGATGCCCGCGATGCGCCCTGAGAGATTGGCATCGATCGGACCGAGCCACGTTTGACGAGCATAGGTCCACAGCAGATTTAAGTCGGAGTCATACTGCCCGACCGGATGCGCGGCCCCCACGTCGGCATTCCAGAAAGGTCCAACGCTGAACGTCATGCGGCCACTGCCATCGACCGCCACGCCGCGACAGTGCTCCTCATCCACGTCGGGATCGCCCGGCCCTGCTGGTGGCAGGTAAGTGTGGGTGGAGTCGATCACGACAGATGCATCCCGAATGAAGATCGGGGCATAGCCGCGCTCGTCCGGATACTCCTCCAGGGGATGGTCCTGGTTGCTGCTGGCGGCGTAGACCCGATTGACGTCGGTCAGGTACTTGATGTCATAGACCGGGCGTCGACCAGCGAAAAAGTCGGTCTGATACCACGATGTGACATTCCCCGTGGGGCGATGCACGGTCAGGCCAATGTGGTATGCAATTAACCCGCCCGAGGGACTGTCAGCCGTGGTCATGGGCATGCCGACAAAGTTTCCCTGCCAATCAAATTTGGCGACCACCTGGCCGAAGATTGGGTGGTCGTCCGCAACGAAAAACCAAAAGAAGCGATCTGAAAGCACATACACATTCCCCGCGTCGTCGACCTCAACAGCGAGCGCGGATGGGTGCGGGTCTGGATCGGTTGTCAGATAGTCAACAAATGGCCCCAGATCGATGCGCCAGCGCGTTGTGCCATCATTCTTGTAGCAACGCAAAGCCCATTGCCGCACATCGTCTTCATCGGCCGGACTGACCGCCGACACCACCGGGCCGCAGACGATCACATCACCATTCATGGGGCTGATGCAGACGTCGGCGGGTGTGATGCCGACCGCGCTCGGCACGGACCAATCCCGCACCCACTGCGTGTGCCCCTGGGGATCGTAGAGCCGCACGGTGTATTGCTTCGGATCACAGCAAGGCCAGGCGTGGCACATCAGAGATTCCTCGTCAGGCACTCGCCGTGGACCCACGTCCAACCCAGCGGGTCGAACGGCAGACACCAACCGAAAGCCCCCGGCTCTAACTCAATGTCCGAGGGCAGGCCGGTCCACACCGTTTCGGCTTGCGCCGTGGGAATCCACCAGTCGCGATACAGCCTCAGATTGTGGCCGGTGTCAGCGAGGCCGGGCAGAGTTATTGCATCAAATTCATCGGCGTACAGGATGTGCCACTGCCGGGCGGTATAGGTGATCGGGACGTCATCGGTGCCCAGGTTGCTTTGATGCCCGATCACTCCCAAGACATCGGGCACGCCCACCAGGTCGATCAAGGCCTGCTGCAGCTCGGCGGCCGTCAGATCGTCGTCCAGTTCGGGGGTCTGTCGCCCCTCGAACTCGAAGCGAAAGGGGGTGGGCTCATCCCAATCGAGATTGCGGATCCGCAGCGTCTGCATGCGGAGTCGGGTGGTCTCACAGCGTAGGGCCTCGGCCGAGAAGCGCCGGCCGTACTGGTATTCCCCATCACCAGCCCCGTCGTCGTCCTCCGGGGCCTCGAATGCCCCATTGAGCATGAACATCGACAGCCCAGGCTGGCGCTGACTCTCGCGGGACGCGTCAGTCGGTTCTCCCGCTTCGTAGGCGGTCACCACGCGATTCATGCGGGCGATGTCGGCAGCGGTGAGACGATAACCTTTGGCCATGGCCACTCATCCCGAAATGGAATCTCAGATCTCGACAGACCCGTCCACGGTGGCACCCAGCATGCGGAGCGATCCCCCGGTTCGCTCGATGTCCCCGGCGGTCACATTCGGCCCCACGAGCACTTGTCCACCGCGAATCTTCAGGGCATCGAATTCGGATGCCTGGTCGGCATCGATCGCGATTCCGCAGTCTCCCGACAGGATCTCCAGAGTGTTGCCGGCACCGTTGCCCAGCCATTGCACGGCGGGCACGTTGTCGCTTGATCCCGAGGACGCGACTTGCTGGAGATTCACCGGCAGTCCGCGCGTGTCGACGTGGAACCGCGTGGATCCATCGCCATCACCGCGCCCGATCCGCAGTGCATCGATCCAGGCTGCCAGGAAGCGGGTGCGGTATTCCAGGAAGGCCGCCTCGCGGTTCGTGCGGGCCAGTCCCAGGCGGCCCCGGTACTTCGCGTCACTTTCCCCATACGTGAAGTGCACGCCGAGGTAATGCGGGCCAGTGCCCGCGCTGGTGATGGCCACCGGCGGGCCGTCCAGCGTGGTGGAGACGCGCACATAAGGGCCGCTGGGATCCAGGTCACGAATGTAATACGTGGTCTCGTCACTGAGGCCACCCGGGAGCGTATCCTCGGTGACGAGCTCGACCGCTTGACCCTCCCACAGAGCGATCTGTGGGTCCGCGAGCAGCAGCCGATCCGTCGCGGGATCCGCGGTGAAGGCCGTGCGCTGGCAGAGACCATAGAGCAGGTCGACCTGGTTGTCACCGAGATAGAACTGATCGAGCCGCTGCGGTACGCCGAAGGCTCCCGCTTCGTCCTGCCAGTTGAGCGGATCGTCCCAGTGATTGGGGCCTCGGCTGCGTTGCTCTTCCACGATGGTGACCGCCGGACCACCCGAGGTGACCGTGGTCACGATGACATTGGCGTTGACCAGCGTGTCAGTCGCCGTCATCTGTGGGAGATCGCCCAGCGAAGCGGCGAAGCTGAACGTAATCGTCGCCGGCCACGGTCCGCCGGAGCAGAGCACGTTCCCCGCGCCGACGTTCGACAAGGCTTCAATCGCCGCCTGGGCCTCGGCGGCCGTGGCATCAAAATCGAGGGCCGCGGCGGTCTCGCCATCGAGATCGAGCGTCACCTGGCCGCTGCGAGGCGTCCCCGTCAGTGCCACGGTCTGGATCTCGGCCAGCCCCCCGGTTTCGACATGCAGCGTGGGGACGGTGCCGTAACCCGCGCCGTTATTGTCGAACACTGCACACAACCCATCACCCGAGTTCACGCGCAGGTGCAAATGCACGCGCTTGTCGGTCGCGTAATAGGCTGAGTTCACCAACTCTTGAATGATGTGCGCGATATCCCCCATGTCGACCTTGGAGTCTCCCAGGTCACTGTCCCAGCCGAAGGGCTCGGCCGCGGCCGTCAACTCCCGCGTCATCACATCATTGGCGATCGCATTGGCCGTGCCCGCAAACGAGGCCACATCGGGTGAGCCGTAACACACCCCGCTGATAGTCATGCTGACGTTGCCGACTGATTGCACGTGCAGAGAAGCTGCCGTGATGCTGGCCCCGAAAGGGATCGTGGGCAACTCAAACACCAGCAGCAGGTGATGCATTTGCTCATTCAGCACGTCGCGGCCCAGATATTGCGCCACGCTGTTGGCGAACCAGTTCGCACCGGCTTCGGGATTGTCGTCCGGCCAGTAGACCGTGCCGATCGTCGTGTAGGTGCGATCGACGGTGAGACCACCCGTGCTGTCGCCATCTTGGACGGTGTCGATCGAGGCCCCGGAGTTGCCGCCGGTGAGGTTGCTGCCATCAACGACCAGGCTCGACACATTCTGCTCGGCGAAGCGGCCGCCGAACGTCACTGTCCAGGGGCCACCTGCATCGCCAGTGACAGCCACATCACCCACCTCGATGGTGGAGAGACCTTCCAGGGCCGTCTGCACGGTCGCGGCGGAAGCGTTGTAAGCGATGTCGGCGTCGTCCCCATCGAAGGCCACATTCCACGTGCCGCCGGCAGGAGCATTCACGAGGGTGATGATCTGCACTTCGTCCTGGCCCTCATCTGAGGCGATCGTGATCACCACAAAAAACGGCACGCCGGCGGTGCGGGCCGTGAGCAGCAAGTCGCTGCCCGAGGCACTGGCCACGGCACCCCGAAACTCCGCGTGCGTGCTCCCGTTCCAGGCCGTGGCGATCGCCGCCGCCGACCAGGTGGAGAAGGTCAGGGATTTATTGCCGATCTGGAACGTGATGGCTCCGTCCACCAGCGGCGGCTTGATGCGCTGCACTTTGGCCACGGCGGGAGCATCACCACGAAAGAAACGCTTGGCCATCAGATCACCTCAAAGGCAGGACACCGAGGGGCGCCTGTTCGTAAATTTCCTCTTCCAGAATCACCACGTCTTGCGGCTCTGGTTCCGGGATCCAGAGACCATTCCTGTCCAGCAGCTGCGGTTCATTGGGCGGCTGCCCGTTGATCAGGATCGGCCGTCGCACCTTGACCGGCTGCCCGAATCTCGGGCCCGGGGTGCGAGACGTCTCCGGCACACGCTGGTTGTAGCCCACGGAGGGGTAACGGTAATTCCACTTGCTCTTGCGATAGGCCAGCTCAAACGTCGTGGGATAGAACTCCACGTCGTTCTGTTCCTGCATCTCTCCAAAGTCGACTTTGCGCAGCAGTAACGAGCGCGGCTCGCGATCGCGGCCCCCGATCCTCAGCGTCTCGGAATTCACCACGTCTTCGAGGTCGGTCATCCATTCAGCAATCTGCGGGAGATTCTTTTTGAAGACGAAGACCCGGATCCGCTCCGGCTTGTCGATCGGCTGCACAATGTCGCCCGCACTGTTCAGGATGAGTCGGCCCCGGCGATTCAGGATGGTCGCCGAGGGCAAAGTTTCCGTCCGCATGCTGTACCGCACCGGTTCATCGAGTGGATTCCTGGTGATGGTGTCGGTGTAGCGCACCGAGGCCATCCAGATCTTGGCGTGCTCCAACTGGTCGGCACCGAACTCGTCGACAAAGAACGACGCTTGCGAGGGGTGCGGTTGCCAGCGCTGAAACTGCGGCAGATCGCGCTTGATCTCCAGCAAGGAGTCATCCAGCGAGCTCACGTAGATCTGTAGCTTCTGCGTCAGTTCCTGCCCGGACCGATTCGAGCGGATTTGACCGGCATCTTTAACATCCCACCGCACCACGCCCATTAGTTGGCTCCATCCAGTGACAGCACGTCTCCAGAATCGTCTCGCCGTGTGCGGTCTAACTCATCCTGGATGCCATCCAGCTTTGCGTTGGTCTGTTCGACCCCCTTGGCCATGCGGGCGGTGTTATTCGCCGTCTGCTGGTCGGCTCCGCCGCCACCGAAGGCCGACAGGATTTGCTTGAGACCCTCCGCAGAGCGGATGTCAGCCGAGTTCGCGGCCTGCTGCGAGCGGACCGCCCCGCCGGCCAACTGGCCCTGCAGGGAGTTGCCCCCGGGCTTTTGCTTCGTGGCCCGATCGGCTTGCAACTGATTGGCCTTCGCGGCGGCATCGGCCAGCCGTTTCTGGGCCGCTGCTAGGGCCGCCTGCTCGCGCTGGTCGGCCGCGTCGCGCGCCCGTGATCGCTGGTCGCGCTTCTGCCCGGTCATGTTGTCGACTTCGCCGAGCGAGCCTTGCCGGTTCTGTTCGATCTGGGCCAGGCGGCGTTGTCGTTCCTGTTCGCGGGCCAGGATGCTGGCATCGGCCGAGCCACTCGCCCCACTGTTGCGGCGGGCGAGATCGGCATCCATCTCAGCCATGACCTCGTTGGGGTCGAGGCCTTCCATTTTCGCGATCAGCCAGGCGAAGCCCTTGCCCACGAAATTCTGGGCGGTTCGCCAGCCGTTCATGAATCGCGTGGTAAATGACGTCCATGCATCGGCCAGGAAGTCGACCGATTGCACCCAGGCGGTTTCGAGCACTGCGGCGGTGTTGATAAAGGCCTTGGAGACGATGGCCTGGGCCCGCTGCCAGACGTCCAGGAAGGCGTCCCGGAAATCGAGCCATTTTGATTCGAGGAAGTTGGTGACGCGGACCCACTGCAAGCGCAGGAAGGCCATCGCCACCTCAAAGGCCGTCTGCAAGTCGCCCGCCTGAATCGCCGCCACGATGCCACCCCACGCGGTCAGGGCATCGTCTTTTAGTGTGCCGAAGGCCTCGGCAATCCAGCCCAGCGAGGAGCGGCCCGCCTCGGTGAAGCCAAAGAACCAGGTCGCCAGGCCCGCGAGCGCGATGATCACGAGGCCAATCGGGGAGAGCACAAACGACAGCACGGCCCCGAGGCCCACCCACAGCGTCACAAAGCCCCCGATGACCATGCTGGCCAGGCTGATGACACCGCTGAGCCCTACCAAGGCCACGCCGATGCCACCGATGCCGGCGGCGACGGCGATCGCCGTGAGAATCAGAGACCTGTTGTCACTGACCCAGCGGGCCACGCCCCCGGCGAGCTTGGTGACCCACTCGAAGGCCGCGGTGATGGCGGGTGCCACGGCGGTGAACAGACTCACCGCCACCGCTGTCAGTGAGGCCTTGAGCTTTTGGATGGAGTCGGTCATGGCCGCGAGCGATTCGGCATCTTCGCCGCTCATCGAGCGGCCGAGATCTCGGGCTTCTTGTCGCAAGGCCGCGATGCCGGCCGAGCCCTCGGAGAGCATGGGCAGCAGTTGCTGCCCCGACTTACCGAACACGGCCATCGCCGCGGCGGTCCGCTTGGCGGGATCCTCGATCTGGTTGACGCCATCGGCCAGCGCCGCGAACTGATCCTCGGGCGACAGCTGCATCAACTGTTCGGCCGACATGCCGAGGTCGGCCAGGGCTTCGCGTGCCGACTTCGAGCCACCGGCCGCATTGGCGATGGTCTTCTGCATCCCCATCCAGCCACGTTCGAGCGTGGCGGCATCAGCCCCCGCAAACTCGGCCGCATGCGACAGTTCTGTCACGGCCTCCGTGCTGGTGCCAATCCGGTTGGCCATGTCAGAGGCCTGGGCGCCCATCTCGCCGAACTGTTCGCCCAGCGTCATGATGGCCGCCACACCGGTGACACCGGCGAGGGCCAGGGGCGCGGCAATCTTGGTGCCGATCGAGCGCAGGCCCGAGGCCCAGCCGGTCAGTTGCGACTGAGCCGCTTTAAGGCCCCGCACCAGGCGGCTGTTGTCGCTGAAGATTTCGACATAAGCACCGCCCGCCTTGACGTCACTGGCACCCATCGAGACTTACTCCTCATCATCCAGGCCAAGCAACTTCTCAAACGTGGACCACGAAATCCGGTCCTGTGTCGGCGAGCGGTTCGCCGCCTCGATCGGATGAAACTCCCACGGCTGAAAGGCCGTGCCGCGCTTCTCCGGGTTGCGGTGGCAGTTTGCGATCAGGCACAGCAGCTGCGATGTATGGTCCCAGCGGTCGCGGTGATGGGCCTCGACCATGAAGACCAGTTGCCGCAAGGTCAGGGGTTGCGGGTCGAGTCCGAGGATGCCGGCAAGTTGCCAGTGGAGTTCCCAGAGATCGATCGTTCGATGCCCGCCTCGATCTCCTGCTGCAACTCTTTCAGGTCGGAGTTCGCCATCGTTTGCTGGATCGCCCGGAGATTCCGATTGCGGACATTCGCGGCCGCGCTGAGCACTGTCTCCACCAGTGGCTTCAACGCGGCCCGCTTCTCCGGGGGGTAGTAATCCACCATGCCCGTCAGCAACGCAGCCACGGCATCCCACGAGTGCTCTTCGTGCAGGGAGTCGGCAAACTCCTCATCGCCCACACCTTTGTCCCGCAATTGCGGTCGCAGCTGCACCAGAAGCACCTGCAACAGCTTGAACACGTCATCGCGGATCACCGCGAGTGCTGGGGAATGGGGATTATGCAGGGTCAGCAGATCGAGGCCTGTTTCCGCCTTGACGCGGGCGATCGAACCGAGCGTGAACTCGATCGACCAGAGGCGTTTTTTATTGTCCGTAAACGTAGCCACGGTTCAGCATCCTTGCAGCGGGCTTGTGGTTGGGAGTGGCGGACGGGTGTTTGATTTCAGTCTTCGACCACCGGCTGCTCGGCGGGGATGAGTCCCAGCACGATCTTAAGCTGATCGGAGCGGATGCCGACTTCGCGGACATTTCCGGCACGCTCGGCACCGAGACGCAGATCGGCTAGCAGCTTGGCCTCATACGTGCCGGCGGGTGCCACCGCCGCAGCGAGTCCTCGCAGCCAGTCACTGAGCGGCACCCGGACGACGCGTGCGGAGGCTTTCGCGTGGCTTGCTGCAGGCTTTCCGTCGAGAGCGTTTTGCAATACCTGAATCATCGAACTGGCCTTTCGGTTGAACTGGGATGGGGTGACGACGTGTATTGCGATGTGGAATTACGCGCCTTCTTCGGTGACGCGTTCCACCACGGGCGTGGTGGAGTCGTCCGGATCACGCACCACCAGCTTCACCGTGGTGTTGGTGTGCCCTTCCTGGTCCTGAGTTTCTCCAAACTCGGAGACTTCCATCTGGATACGCACGCCCTTGCGGTCCCCGCTGGTCGCATCGGCTGCGCGCAGCACCATCAGATCCAGCTGCGTGCTGTTCCAGTAGGAATCCTCAAACGCCACATACTGGGTATCCCCATCATCAGCGTTCATCTCGAATTCCAGGCCGAACTCTTTCAGCGTGCCGATGAAGGCCTTGTAGCCCCCATGCCGACGCGTGGTGACTTCGCCCATGGTTTTGGTTTTCGGGATGCCGGGGTTCCGGACATTCTTAACTTCAACCCAGGTGGGGGAAGCGTACGTGCCGGTGTTCCGTTTCAGCACGCAATCGAGACCAGCACGAGCACCCATGGTGCAATCCTTTCAGGGATGAGACGAAACAGGGTCAACACGAGACGGACCGGCGGTGATTTCGGTGAAATCACCGCCGTCGCGAGATGTAGCGCGGCGTCGAACACTGCCAGCCCTGCGGCGTCCAGCGGCAGTTGCTGGCCGTGGCCGGCATCGGCTGCGGGGTAAACCGAACGGCTGGCAGGGGGGGCGACGGAGCGGCCGTCATCTCGGGCGGCACAGGTCGCTTGGCCATGACCTCGAACGACAGCGCGGGCACGGCGGTCGCCATGGGTGCGGAGCGCATCGCGGCGAAGTCGATCGCCGGAACGGCCGTCAGCGGCCGGTCGGGCAGCATGGCTTGGAATGACAACTCGGCCGCGGCCGCACTCGTGGCGATCGAGCACAGCAGCGCGGCAGTGGCCACACGCACACAGCAGCCCCGCACCATCAACAGCGACGCCAGGCCAAAGGCCAGCACAGCAAAGAGCAACAGCATCATCAGAACACCCATCCTTTCCATAGAATCAAGGAGCCCGCTGAGGTCGCAGCGGGGAGAAGTCGATTTCCTGAGCCGGGAAGCCCGTCACGGAACTGAAAGCCCAGAACGTGCCCCCTTGGAGCATCCATTGGAGTGTGGCCAGCGAGACTCGGAAGGAGCCCGGTGGATCTTCGCCATTGGCAGGATGTGCATCGATACCGTGCGAGTTATGCAGCACACACTGCTGACGTGCGCCATCCCAGCCGACAAAGGCCACCTGGTGCCCACCCTGGTCCGTCCCGTCGAAATGCGTGATGATCCGCCCCGATTCTGTCCGCGTGCGGCCTGGCGACCAGGTGAAGGCCGCCGTCCCCGCGTAGCCGTTTTGCAGGGCTTCGATCAGCTCGTCCACGGTGCGAATCGGATAGCAGTCGCCACCCGCGCGGGCCTTGGCCAGTCGCAGCCATTCAGCGGGCGGACCGCTGCAGCCGAGCTTGCGGGCCAGGGCTCCCGAATAGGGCTGCTGGGCCTCGCCATAGGTCAGCCAGCCCCGCGCCTTGAAACCCTCGGCACAATCATCAGGATAAGCGCCGTCACTGCGGCAGCCGGGGCGGCCACCGCCAATAGTGACTCGCATCACGCCATACTGAAACGGCTGAAACGGGTCATCGATACCGCTGGCGTTGCCCGACAGCACCGCATTGGCCAGCGTGTAATAGACCGCCGTGGCCCAGCCAAAGGAGACACAGTCGCCGATCTGCTGCGGCCCCGGGGGATAGTGCTGGCCGCGCGGCTTGCGCGGCGATTCCACCTGCAGCACGGCCTGCCAGAGCAAGGCCGATTTGCGGCGGTCCACCGCGCCGGCCACTCGAAAGGGAGCAGGATAGCGGGCCTCGGCTGCCCGGGAGACTTTCAGGAAGTCGGCAGGCAGACCCGCCTGGAACTTTTGCGGAGCCGCTGCGGCCATCACCGGCGGGTCAGGTGACTGCGGGGCTTCGGGCGGGCAACTGCGCCACACGAGTGCCGCCAGGCTGACCAGCAGGCAACAAGCCAGCAGGCGATTCAAACCCAGCTGGGACCAGGCCACACGGAATTCAAAGCGGGGCATGCGGACCATCCTTGGTCAAAGGGAAGAATGACAAACAATTCACTTCGCCGCAGCGTTCAGTCCCGTGAGCGACTCTTCTGCCAAGGTCTTCCACTGCGCCATCGTCGGCAGTTGTCCCGACGTGTAGAGTTTGATCACTTTGTCCGTGAAGGCCGTGCGGGCATCATTCCAGGCTGTGGGCAGGCACTCGTTGAATGCGGCACCGATCGCATTTACGACCGCCTGCGGCGTGGTCAGCTTCTTGTCCTCGATATCAGACGCCAGTTGCGACACTTTGCCCGCCAGGCACAGAGTCTCACTGCGGCGGTTGCTGGAGTTGACGAACTTCACCAGGTCATAGGTCGCCTGGGCCATGCCGAACTCGCCCACGGGAAAGGTGGGCTCCGGATCCGGCTGCGGAGTCGGATCCGGAGTGGGGGTGGGTTGCGGCGGCGGCGCGGGGGCGGGTTTCGGGGTGGGAACGGGAGGCGTGGGCGGGACATACGAATCACCCGGCACGAAGAAATCGTGATAACGCAGCACGGGCTCCTGACCAGGCACGGCGACCGAGACAATCAGTTTGTACATGCCGGACATTGTGTTCATGCGGGCGATGCGTCCCCCCTCTTTGGCTTCGAGCAGGGGCAAGTCGTCGCGCTTCGGGAAATGGTCCCAGGCAATGCGCGTCCCCTCGGGCAAGTCCCCTTGCACATAGAGGTCGCAGGGATAGCCCGGCACGGGCACAGAAGAAGGCCCGACGATGCGAATGTTATCGGCGGCCACGGCCTGACCCGCCAGCCCGCACAGCAGCAGAGCGGGGAGCAGCTTCTGCCACATCGCGGTCGTGATCGCGGAGCCGAGATGGCTCTGCACTGATTTGAGGACCGTATTGACCAGGACAGGGATCCCGGCCGCGAGAATCGGCGTCCAGACCGGACCGAAGTCCGTCGACGTAAAGAACTGAATCACATAAGTGGCCAGCACGCCGGACAGACCGAGCAGAAACGATTTGATGTAAGTCGACACAGCGTCACTCCATGGAGTTGCGGTAGAGTTCGGGAAAGTTATCGATCTCGGCATCCAGGGCCGGGCGCATGTAAGGCCGCGGCTCGATGTAAACTTGGCGACCCAGTCGCTGGCTGGTCACGTACCCGCCAAACTCCAAGGCCTGCGGAGCGGATCCCGAGGTGCCATTGAGCTTGGCCGGTCCCACCACCACGGAGCGGCGACTGGGGTCATACACGAAGTAAATGTGATCGCGGAGCAGACCCCAGATCGAGCGGGGCGGCTCGCCGGGTTTACTGTGGGCGAACCACCAGATGCGGGGCTTGGCTCGCCCCTCACGCTGGGCACGGTCGACAGCAGCGTAGTAGGCGATCCGTTCCTGCGGATCGAGTTCCGACTCGCGTTTCCGCCGGGCCTTGCGGATGCTGCTGCGGGAGCGACGACGGACGAAAGCCCCCGCCTTGCTGAGGCGATTCTTCTCGCCCCGATCCAGGCTGCGAATCACGCGCTCACGGTCGAAGAAAAACCGCCCGACCGAAGCCCCCACTCGGTTGCCGAGTTGTCCGGAGAAAAACGTCATGGCGCCTCCTCCGGCGGGCTGTAACCGAGCAGGCACTCCACGCTGACGAAGGCTAGAAACACCCGCGTCTTGGAGAGGGCTTCCAGGTCATAACGCGGCACCATGCTCCGCCGAATGACCCGCGCACCGGCGAGCCGGAGTTCCCGGCAGAAGTCGTGGATCTCACGCACGAGGTGCAGCAGGGGATCAATCGTTTCGCTGCCTGTGCTGCCCACCTTCTGGTGGATGGCGATCATCAGGCCGTGGGTTTCCTCGTCCGCATAGCGGGTGTCGAGTTTGCTTTCCGTCCCAACCATCAGCACTGTGACGGACAGCTCCTCGGACGTAGTCAACTGCTTGCGCTCGAGGTAACGACGCACCGCCGTGAACTCCGCCGAAAACGCATGAGCGTTCAAGGCGGTCACCAGAGCCTCGGCGATATCGATGATCGGTTCACTCATCGCTGCACCGTATGGAGACGGAAGCCGCTGCGGTTGCTCGCCAGCGGCTCCCAGACGTGGTCATTCATGCCCGGCGAGACCATCCAGGTCTCGGCCGGCACACCATCCACGACACCCACGAGGATCAGGTCACCCACCTCGGGCTGCGTGGCCTCGCCATCGAGCACGTAATCGGCCAGGAAGCCGATCCAGTCGCGCTCGCCCCATTGCCGCGTAAAGCCGTGCTGCCCCTGGGCGGCGTTGTCCTGGTCGGCGGGCATCAGGCGGAGTTCCGCCTGCAGTTCGCCGCGCTGCAGGACCACGTCGAGACCGCCCACACGCAGCAGCGTGCGGAGCGGCCCTTCGGTAAAGAAATCCAGCGACATGACACAGACTCCCGGGGCCAGGCGGCCGGACCGATCAGAACATGAGCGACACGGTGAACGACTTGTCCGAGGCGTCGCCGGCGTCGCTGTTGGTGGCTTTCACCCGCACGTAGCGATTCACGTTCGAGGGCAGTCGAAAGCGGGCCGAAGCGGCCGCGGCTCCGGCCCCGCCAGCGCCGGTTTGCACCAGGACTTCCTTCGCGATGGCGACCGCTGTGCCAAACGCCGGGTCCGTGTCATGCTCGATCGAGTATTTCATCGTGTCGGCATCGCCCAGGTCGGCCGTCACCAATGCGGGAGCCTCAATCAGCAGTTCGCACGGAGCCAGGAAATCCCCGTTGCTGCCGTGTCCGAGATCGAAGCCATCGGTCGACGTGGAGCCCGCACCGTTGGGCAGGGCCTTGGTTTGAATGAGTTGCGCGTCACGCACTCCGAATTCCATGATGATCGCCTTTCAGGTGGCCAGGTGACCGGCGGTTGCCCGCCGGTCACGGGAAGTTACAAGAACAAAGAGAGTCCGCTGATTACGCCGAAATCAGGCGATGGCTTCGGTGTCGACGATGGAATCCGTGGGCACGAGCGGAATGCCGTCGAAGTCCTGTGGCGTGGGCACTTCCTTGCCGGTTTCGGTGGTCGCCGTACGGCTCTTCCGCAGCTGCGTAATCGAGCGTCGAGACGCGAAGATCACATCCGGCTTCCAGCCCACCGGGAACTTGGCCATCGCATCAGCCATCAGGGCGTCGGTCAGGCCCTTACCGGCCTGGGCCGTCAGATTCTTGATCCGCACCACGCTGTTGAGGCTGGCCAGCTTGAGGCCGATCCACGCCAGCATTTCCTGGTGATAGACGGTCATCTTCTTGCCGTTGGAGTCGGTCTCCACGACCTCCTTGACGTCGGACAGCTTCAGTTCGGCGTTGTTCCCGTAGAGGAACTGCAGACCCATCGGACCCCACTTCACAAACCACACGCTGGAGCCGGTGTCGGCCGTGGTGCCGGTGGCATCGACCGTCATCGCATCGGCGTTGTACATCGCCAGGAGCCCGGGGAACCCCTTCGCATCGTTGCCGGTGCCGTAATAGAACTGCTTGCCGACGTGAATGAACTGTCCCATCGTGATGCCCGAGGCCTCGGTCGCGATGTAGGACGCGGCCCCGTCCTCGTGGGCATCAGCGACGGCCTTATCGCAAGTCCAGATAGGGTTGGCGATGAAGCAATTGAAGAGCCGCTCCTCGAAATTCGATTTGACGGGGGCCGTCCCCTCATTCGCATTGCGGAAGCTGCCCCCGGGCAGGGCGGTGCGGACGTTTTGCTTGTACTGGATCCCCTTGATGGGCCGCGACGCCCCCATCCGGATCTCCGGCACCGCCAGTTGGACTTCGTCCACGAGAGCCGACAGGCCCTCACTGCCGAGAGATTTCGCGATATCGAGCAACGTAGGCAGAGGCATGACAGCATCCTTGCGGGTGATAAGTGAGAATCAGTGCTCCCGGTCCCACAGTCGCAGTGATCACACATCCGCAGTGCCCGCGGATCAGGCTTGCCCGGGCAGCTTGATCGCGGCCGCGAACTTGGCTTGATTGTCGGTGAGCCCCGCGAAGGTGTTTTTGAATGGGGCTTTGCCGGGATCCGGCGGTGGCGTGGTGCTGACGGGCGTGCTGCCACCCATGCTCCCGGCCGCAGCCTCTTTGAGCGCCGTCATCTGCGACGTATGCTCATCTTCCTTCTTTTGCAGTTCGGCGGCGTATTCCGTCTTGGCCTTCTCCAGGTCCGCCGACAGCTGCGTGATCTGCGAGGACAACTCCGTAATCTTGGTGTCCTTGGTTTCAGACTCGGCCTTCATGTCGGCGGCGAACTGGGTGAAGCAATCCTCAAACGGCTTGCCTTCGGCGTACCACACGCCCCCCTTGGCTCCGAAGGTGGCGAGATAGTCCTTGCCGGTTTTGCCCGGCGTGTCGGCGGTCTTGGTGCTCACGGGAGCATCCCCTTTCTGGAAAATGGAAACAGAGACCTCGCCGGGTTCACCGGCACCGAATTGCAGCGACGTGTTGGCATCCGCCCCGTAGGGCAGAGTCGCGACACCCCACAGTTCCCAACTGCGGAAGATATTGAGCGGCCCCTCGACGGGGACGCCGTTGACTTCCGCCGTGTACCCTTCCGGGAGAAACTCAACCTGGAGTCCTTCCCAGTTGGTCGTGATGCTGGCTTCGTAGGGCACACCGGCCTTACGTTTGCCTGCGACTTCATACGCGCGGTCACCCTCTTTGAGGCTGACCATGGCTCCCCCGAGACGCAGGGTGTTGTCCCGCAGTTCAATGCGGTCCGCGAAGCCGATCACGTCCGAGGGGTTGTGGCAGTAGTCGACCGAGATCGAGGGCTTCGGTTGCACCATGCCCGCGAAGTCATGGACGCAGCGGCCCCAAAACGGGTGATAGGCCACGCCCCCGGTGCGGGCGAGCATCTCAAACGGATAGAGCGTCGTGCCATCGTGCTGAGACTGTGGCACCTCGGCAGCCGCAAACTCGGCGGCGAACCGCAGGGCCGACCGGGGCACGGGACGTAATTCAGGCTGCGGCATGGGCGGCCATCTCCCGAATGAGGGCGTTGTCGGGGCTGACGTTGGTCGGCAGACCCAGAGACTCCAGCAACTGATTCTCGGCGGAGAGCTCGCGGGCGATGGTCTCAAAGTCCTCGCCGCGGGATTTCATCAGCCGCGTACGGGACGTGAGCGCACCCGAGAGCGCGGCCAAGTCGCCCTGCACCTCTTTGAGGGGGTCAATCCATGGCAGGCCCACGGCCACCCATTCCCATTGCAGTTGCTCCAGCGGCATGATGGGGAGCAACCCCTGCAGCATCATCAGGCGGAGCCGCCAGGCGGTCAGAAAGTCGAGCATTTGCCGCACGTTAGCACGCTTGATTTGGGCGGATTGCTCGTACTGAAGCAGCGCCTGTCGGGCACCGCTGTAGTTAGTGAAGTTCTCCGCAAAGAACGAGTACGGGATGTCCAGGGCCTTGAGGATCAGTTGCAGCAGCAACTGCGTGAAACTCTGAAACTCCGAACTCGGCGTCTTGGATTCGAGGAATTCGGCTTTGTCGCCGATGTCCAGGTCGAGAATGATCGGCTTTTTGCCCAGCTTGATCTGGGTATAGTCCTGACCCGCTTCCCGCTCCTCGGACGTGACACTGGTCGGATCGCCACGATAGAACGCCAAGGCAAACAACTGGTGAATCTTCATCCGGCACAGGGCCAGATCGAGGCCTTCGTACAGATCAATCAGCGAATTGAGAGCCGGTGCCAGCGGGGAAATCCCGCGCACCTGGTCGAACCGCTCGAAGTAGCCGTGCAGGTACAGGTGCGATGCAGGCAACATCCGCTCGAACACGAAATCCTGACCGTTCGGCGCAAAGTCCGAGGCCTTGCTGCGCTTCGTGATGCAGTATTGCTGTGCCCGGCCGTAATCGTCGATTTCCACGCCGTGGATGACATTCTCCGGATTGACGCCGAGCGGCAGACCTCCGATCGGCGTGCGGACGCGGTCCCCCTCGATGCCTTGCACGTGACCATCCCGCAGCAGATGCAGCCCGCAATCGCCATCCACCACCGCCCGGCATTCCGCCATGCGGATCATGGCCATCAGCCCCAGTCGGGCCGCCACGTCGCATTGATCGCGCCGCGACCACTCCCTGATGCGGCGTTCGATGAGCTTATTCAGCTCAGAGTTTCCCGTTTTCGCCTGAAAATTGAACGTCGTCACATAATCCAGGTGGCGGCGAATCATCCAGCCGGCGGTGGGGAAATTGCGGGGAATGTCGCGCGTCTGGCTCAGCAGCTTGCGACGCTCCAGCGGCGGCAGTTCATGGTCTTCCGACCGCAGAATTCCGGTTGCGGGACGCCGCTTCCCCTCGCTGCTGGCCGCGTCATAGCCGAACAGATTGATGCCGTGAGCCGTATACCGGGAGTCGACGTCGATCATGCCGCAGGCTGCGGCGATGTTGGCCGCAACCATCAAACCACTCCTCGGAAATCGACCTCGATCAGCTGCGACCGCTTGCCCTGCTCTTTCGCGACCCGACGTTCCCAGTAGTCCAACTGCTTCTGCAGGTCGCCATAGCTGACCACCTGCCCCGCGATTGTGACGGAGGCCAGGCCAGCGGACTCCAGCAGCGTCTGCTGGAGTTTCGTGACCATCTGCTCGGCAAAAGTCGGTTCAGGTTCGGGCATGCCCTGTTGATAGAATTGGCACCATCCGACCGGGAAGCCGAAGGCGGTGATTTCAGCGAAATCAGTCACGGAAAATCATCGCGTTAAGATGATCTCTCCGTTTTGCGGTTCTCAAAGCAACGATCCTTGCGGGCTTGACCGCAGGCGGCACACTTCGTCGATCGCCACAGGATGTGCGTGTAGGGCCGATGGTCGGATGTCACTCCGCTGATCTCCCGTTCGACCGTGTTGGTGTAGGCCGTGCGCTCGGTGGAGTGGCATTTGCGACAGTGCGAGACCTTCACGTCGACCACCTCGGTGACGTTGGGGCCGCGAGATTTCGCCGCTGGGGGCTTGGCCGGCGTGGACGTGGTTTGGGCCACCGGTGGGGATTGGGGCTTCCGGGGCTGCGTTTGCGGGGGCTTCTTGGCCATGTGAGCATCCTTTGTCAGTGATAGGAGACTTTGGGGGCACGTTTAGTTTTGGAACGCGGCTCGCCCATGCCCGTGTAGGTGGGCTGGCAGCCGAGCTCCTCGCCGCCGATCCAGGCGAGTTTCGTGGCATCGAGCCAGTGATTGTCTGCACCGGGACGCAGCAGATATTTCCGCACCTTGCTGCCGTCCGGCCGTGGTTCATCTATCGGATCCTCGGAGGTCAGGTGATCGCAGAAGCAGCGGTGCTCGGCGTGCTGGGCCTCGAACATGAGCCAGGCCCCGGCCGCTCCCTTGGGCGTCATGAAGGCGTTGTGCACCTTGGAGATCCACACGGGGCTGTTGACCACGGCGTACCGCACCGGACGTCGACCAGGTGGCGGGACGTAATAATCCTCGCCCTTCGACCAGCGCGCCCCGCCGCTGGTTTTGCGGGCCGGGTTCGGCATCTTGGATGCCGTGGCCCCCTGGGTGGGAAAGAGCATCGCGGAATACTTGGACTCACGGCAGAAGCGAAAGACGACGTCGGGCAAATACCCGGCATCGATCACAATCTTTCCCACACGCACGATTTCCGGGGACTCCTCTCGCTGCAGCTCCATTTTAATGAGCTCCGTCGTGGCCGCGTCCAGGGCCGCATACAGCCGGGCCTTATCGTCGCGCTCGATCTTGTCACGGTCAAACAGGGCTTTTTCAATTGTGGGGGAGGCATCCCGCTTGAGAAAGTAGCGGGTGTTCTGTTTTGGCCAGGTGCCATAATCGAGCACGTAGCCGGTCGGGACATGCTCCAGGCCGGCGATGACCCAGTACAAGAGATCGTCATGGCAATCGAGCCCCGCAGCCACATATTGCACCGGCTGCGGGACGATGCCACGATCGCGGCCGCTGAGACGCTTGAGCAGATGCTTCACTTCCAGCTTGCGGATATCACAGACCATGCCCGTGGCGGGATCGTTCTGGGCCTCGGCATAGAAGGCCTGGCGATCGCGGAGCCATAAGTTGATCGCGTGCTGGATGGCTGACACTTCGCCCGGATCGAAGTGTTCTGCCCACGTCTCTTCCGCGAGCGCATCGATGACCTTGCGGTTCTTTTTGTAGTGCGCGTTGCCCGCGGCTCCCTCGTCTCCGTTGCGGAGCCCTTCCCGCCGCGCTTCGCCGTACTGCCGCCACGGGCCGAGGTCTTTCTCCTCGGCCATACGCTTCAGCATCTTGTACCGCCGGCCGCCGTACTCCGGATGGAGATCACGGTTCAGGATCCGGTCCGCCATATCGTTTGGCTTGATCACGGTGCACGGCACAATCCCCGACAGCGGCGCGCCGGGCCCAGCCATGCCGAGCACTGCCCCCGCCAGCAGCCCCTCACGCTGATCGTTCTGTTTAGCGCTGGCGGCAGATCGATCAGTCTGGGGATCGTCGGCGATGAATAGTGTGGGCCGCACGCGATCGCCATTCGGGAACACATGCGATGTGCCGCGAATCTCCGAGCCCAGCAAACCACCACAGCGGATGATGGATCCGCGAAAGCTGGTCCCAGTCAGCGGCGGTAAGATGATCTCGGTGTTGTGGGCACGGACCACGATCCGCTCGCCATTGAAGAGCGGCTTCCGCTGATTGGTCCCTTCGAGGGACTGGATCGGCAGGCAGACTTCGGGGAAATCCTCTAGCAGGAGCTCGTTGGATTCCAACTCCGTACGCACCGCCTTCATCAGATCGACGGCTTTGCCCTTGCTCGCCGCGATCAACATCACGAACCGATGGCCATGGCAGAGGATGGCCCACAAGACCGCCACTTCGCACAGGGCTGTCTTGCCACTGCCGCGCGGCATGGCCAGCGACACGATGCCGGTGCCGGTGATGATCCGCTCGAAGTCGGCCATCACTTCCAGATGGTGCGGCCCCCACTTCTTCGTGAAGCGGGCCGCGAAATAGGTCTCACAGAATTTGCGGAGCGACTTGGTGGCCGCCGCGCGGCGTTTAGGATTTACGACCTTGGGCAGCGGGCCGATCTCGCGATCTTTCGCCGACTGTTCGCGCTGTCGCTGGCCTTCACGCTCACGTTTGCCGGCATACTTGCGCTGCTGCGGATCCTGCTGGGAATCGTTGGCATTGGATCGCTTGGCCATCCATCAATCCCCAAAGCCCCGCGGCCGGCAAGAAAGTTTCTCCACCATTGCGACTGTTCCCGCAGGGGGGAGGAGCCGACCGCCGGGGGAGTACCTTTTGCCCGGCGGTCGGTGGCCGCTGTTGGCGGCCGTCGTGGCCCAGCGGCCCGGGGCGTCGGGCAGTCCCTGCCTCGCAACACCCCGGGCCGCGCATCGACTAAGCCGTGGTCTTCGAGACCTTCACCTTCGCAGGTGAGACCACGATGGCATCATTACAGCCAGTGACGTTGATGCCGAGGTTCTTGAGTGTGCCGCGGTTCTTTGGGAACTGCTCCCACACGGCTTTGATGCCGTCCTTGTCGAGTGACGGCGTGAGACGAATGATCTGCTGCAGGCTGAATACCCCCAGTGTGATCTTCTTCAGCAGGTTCGCCACCAGACTTGGCAGCTTGATCTTCTTCTCGATCGCCGCGACCACGGCCTTTTCATTGACGCCTTCGCCCAGGGTGACGGCCAGGGGTTGCAGCTTCAGCGAGAGATCCCCGTGAGCCAGCTTCAGCGTTTTGCTGTCGCGGGCGAGATGCTGCTGCAGATGCTCTTCAGCCCACGCCTGCAAGGCGGTCTCCAGGGCCTCAGCCCGTCTATGCACCGTCGTGCTGGGCACGTCTTCATCAGCTAGCCGCAAAGCAAACAGGGCCTCTTGCGCGGTCTTCAGCGCTTCGACCTTAGCCTTGGTCTCCGCATCGATGGTGGCAATGCGATGTTGACACCAGCCGAGCTCATGCAGGGCCGCGTCGACGTCGTCCAGGCTAGTGAGGGTGAATTCGGCCGCGAGAGCAGCCGGGCGGGAGGGGATGGCCATCAGAGCTTCCTTGCTTCGATCTGCCCGGTTGGCCGTGAAAATGATAAACTGCCCCGCTCACATCGTGTGGTGGCATCCGTGCCACGGGGCAGTTCTGTCGACCGAGGGACCGGGTGACATGTTCAGAGCACAATCTTGGCGCTCTGCAACTGTCAAGGCCGAACTGTGAGGAAACGATGGCCAGGGCTAAAGCACATAAGAATGTCGCCTTCTCCATTCCGCTTGAAGACTTCAAGCGGTTGGAACGATACGCGTCAAAGCAACGGCTTTCAAAGAACGCGTTGCTGCTGAGGCAGATCTTCCCACTGCTGGAGACCTTGCGCGAGCTCGATGAGCAGCAGGAAGATGCTGAGGGTCAATAACCCGTAGTTACCCGCCCTTTTTCGGTCGGCCCCGGCGGCGCTTCGGGGGGGCGGGCTGTTCGTCATTGCGCGGCCTGCCCTCAGGCCGCACGGTTTCGAGCAATTCTGGACGTCCCATTTTTTCGCACATCGCTGCGAGGATGTACTGAGACAGGTTGATCCCGTGGGCTTCGCACCAAACCTCTACAGCTTGGTCGATCGCAGCGGGTACGCGGATGTTGACTTTGCGACTTGGTGGCATCATGCACATGGTGGCTTACTCCGTTTTTGATTGCAATTCAGGGGCGGTGGTCCACGGTTGCGGGATCTTGCTCTGCGCGGGCCGCAACACGGTCTCCAGCGACTGGATGTAGTGCGTCCATGTGATCGTCGATGCGGCCCACTCCTTGGGCAGGGTGTGGCCCAGCAGCATTGACCCTGCGATGGTGTCGACAGCGCTGTAAGCGTTGCCCGCCGTGCGCCTGAGACCTTGCGCAGTGAATCGCGGCACGTTCGCTGCCTTGCAAATTTCGGTGAGCGTTTTCCGCAGCAGATCAGGCTGATACCTGGTCTTGATCGCGATGAATATCGGCACATCGGGACCACGATCGGGCAGCGTATCGAGATGATCGATCATGATCTGATTGAGCGGCAACAGCAGCTTTTTCCCGTGTCGCTCGGTCTTATGCGGCACGATGCTGATCATCATGTTTTGTCGATCGATCATCGATCGACTCAACCGCTCGGTGAGGTCCCCGTATCGCAAGCCGGTGTTGTACCCAATGACCAGCCATGCGCGAAAAAACGCACAAGGATCACAGTCGGGCGGTGCCCACATCGCGTCCTTGCAAGCGCGATAGACTGCGCGGAGATGCTCGGTCGGAATCGGCGGCTCCACGCGTGTCTCAATCATCAGCTTATCCCCAATCCAGGGGCACGGCCCGATCAGCCCCAGCGCGCGTGGTGTGCTGCTGGTGTTGGGCCCGACGTGCCTCAGAACGGTGCGCATGAGTGCGATGTGCGTCTCGATCGTGATGGGTTTCATTCCCTTCGCCAGCGCGGCTTCGCGGAATCGATTGAAGTCGGCGGTCGTGATCTTTCCCGCGCGCTGCTCGCAGCCCACAGCCCGCCAGTGCCCAGCCAAGGTAGGCAGCTTGAGTTGTCGTGCTCGGCTGATCTTGCGTGTCTGTGCATGCTGGTAATAGATCGCCACGGCACGATCGACAGTGAGCGCAGGTGTGTAGATTTTGCTGATCATGGAGCGAATGAAATTAAACACGAATGCACCTGATAAACAGGGGCATCCGTGCCCGGACTGAGAGAATCGAAACGCTTCAGTGCCCATTTGCTCGGGCTGGGTTATTCAATCGGCCTGCCAGGGCGAATCTCGACATTAGTCACGTCACCGTTCACCACGCGCTCGGCGTACCGCAGCAGATTGACCTGCCGCGTGATGGCGTCAACAACTCGCCGTCTTGCGTCGTCGTCAGTGATGTAGCTCGGCGATGATGGATAAATCACCAGTCGCTTGATGTGGTCTGCCCACTCGATTGCGTCAGCGATGATTGATTCGAGCCGGTCGCCGTCGATCAGATGCTTAGTGCTCATGACGCTCTCCAGAAAAAAGGCGGGTGGCTGTCCCCGCCGTGAGGTGGGGGGCATGCGATCAAACCGGGGTCTGCTCAGACTCAGGTGAGTCATTGATGTCGCTGACGCAGCGACTCACCAGCGACAGATGATGCAGCGCGTCATCGATCGCCACGCCAGCACACTGCGGGTCGTTGTTGACCCACAGGGCCTTTTCCGCGACCAGGGCGTCACGGAGATCGGCCAGGGCCTTGAGCACGCGGTCGCTGGCCTGGCGGGTGGCAGCGACCGCCGCCCCCGCCTTTGGGCGAACCCTTTCGGCGGGCGTCATCGCCAGCAGCTTGCGCGCTGTGGCAGCCAAGGGACCGACCCATTTCGCGTCGTTGGTCACCTTTTCCCACGACACTTCGCCGTCTGGCTGCACCACGCCAATCCCGGAGTTACTTGACTCGTCGACATGCAGGAGCACATCGCCGACGGCCAGTTCCGCCACCGCATCGACCGAGACGAATTCTCCAAGATAGGCGTAGCCATTGTTGGCGGGAGTGGCCACTTCGGCCAGATTCTTGCACCAGCATTTCCATCCCTTTTTCTGCATCTTTGATCGACTGGCGGACGGCCCGGGAATCTTTACTGTGACGAGATTATTCATGCTGCTTTCCTGATTTTTTGGGAGTTATAAGAGGCCCCGGAGCTTGGCTCCGGGGCACAAGATGGATGAGGTTAGGCGAGCCGCAGCCAGTCGCCGGGCACCATCATTGCGACCGGCTGGCCATCACGATCTTTGATGTCGTCGAAGATCACCGACACGATGAGATTTTCGGCGTCTGTCACAAACTCGACCGTCCCGCTCTTGCCAGCGGCAACATGCGGCGTGATGTGTTCGCAGCCATGCTCCCAGGAACGATAAGTGGCTGTTTCACTCAGACACACACGCATACCAGGCACGAAGCCCCCAGTACGGTCAGACTTGTGAATCGCACCGATTCTGGGGCGTTTGTCTGCGGCACGGGACGAATCAGCGTAGATCTCATACGACCCACCACCCAGGAGGTCGGCCCGTGTGCCACGTGGTGTGCAGCAGAGCACCCAATAGCCAGCGTCGAGGGCGTCTTGTGCTTCGCGATTGCTGTTCGTAAACTTGCTCATGGTCTCGATCCTCTTCATCAGGGTCTTGATCAGAGCCGCGATCGACTTGTCCTCGATCGCGGCTCACTTCATTTCCGCGACTGACTGCCAGTCGCGTTGATGAGGTAACTGTACCACAGTTATCGACAGACGCAATATCTGTGGTACAGATTTTCTTGGATTTTCGGGAAGTTGTCAAAAGGCCCGAAAATCAGGGCGTTGGCGGGGCTGCTGCTGATAGTTGGTTAGCGTGCGTTGGGCTTGAATTCGACAACCCACACCCACGGGTTTTCGCCCCACGATTCCGGCCCGTTGATCAACTCCCACAGCTTCGCGAACGCCCCGCGATTTGAGAGAGACGCAGGGAAACCTGCAAATTGAGCACCTTCCGCGATCGCGTCTTCCTCGGTGATGTCTTGGAGCAGTTCCATGCGTACTGAGACGATCTCCAGCGTGATCCGCGACATTCTGCGGGGCATGTGAATGGACGGCTTCCACTTGCCCTCTGCCCACATCGGCCGATCGTTGTCTGCTCGATACCACGCGGTCTTCTGATCGTAGATTTCCGGGTGCGGAATCGGTCGGTTGCCGGGCATTGGCGACCATGTTTCCCTCACCCACAGTCGGTCACCAGCAGAGCCATATGGGCAGCGGATAACTGTCGGGCATCCAAGCTGACGCACGGCCCAAACCGGACCAGTCACTCTCCACTCCTTCGGACGGCCAATGTCCCCGGAGCACATCCAGTGGTACCCAGACCCGGACATCTTGCGCACAGCCTCAAACGTTTTCCGCATGGTGAAACGAAAACCCTTACCATTCAGGTAAAGGGAAATCACGACACAGATGCGGGGACCAGTTCATCCGGGCAACGCCACACGATCACGGTTCCGTCTGGCAGTTGGATCTTCCTTGGTGCGATCGCTTCCAGCCTCATCAGCCGATCCACCAGGGCACGATTCATGCGAGCCAGGGCACAGGCAATCTGTGCATCAGAGGCTCCCGACTGTTTACCGCCTCTCACGAGAGCATCAGTCTGCTGAAACCGTTCCCACTCGATTTCCCATTCGTCCCGGACGCACTCCTCATCTTCGTATTCCCGCACTGAATCCAACTTTTCCGGCTTTCCGGGAATCCGTGAAATCACGGTGGCACCGATCGGCACAACGGCTTTCAGTCGTTTGATGTCCTGGGCATTCAGCGAACGGTTCTTGTAGTTCTGCTCACCCACCAACAGCACCGTGGGCCGCTGCGACTTGCCGTTGATCTCTTCACACAAACCCCGCACATTTGACACCCGGTCGAACATCGCACAGAGCGATTCGGTTCCGTCCGGATGATGAATCCGGATGAAGGGCTTTCGGTGGCGATTACGCACGGCTAGGTGATCCACGTCGAGCAGGTCAGTGATCGACATCAGCATGTTCTCAGAGTCCGGGCCGTAGATCACGACAAAGGGCTCTCGCCTCACGGTCAGGCACCAGCACGCCGCCGCCAACATGATGGTGGTCGTCCCTTGCCCGCGCGGCAGCGAACTGAGTTCCCGCACTTCTCCCGCATTGATCGCGCCCTCAATCGCGTGCATGTAGTGCAGTTGCTCAGACGTCGACGGCTGGCTGAAGCGGTCGGGCATCGTTGAATGGCAGAATTCCAGAAATGTCATGACTCGATTCCTTTCCTGGGTAAGCGACTTTGTTTGCGGGAGTACTCGATCACGCGATCGAGATGGCCCCGCATGAATTCACGGACCTGGCCTTCGTCGAAGCTGGTGGCCTTGCCAGCGAGGATACGGTTTGCCTGGCTGTCGGCGACCACGTGCGGCGAGTGCGAGAATGTGCCGAAGCCATACGTCCGGGCGGCGGCACAGACCCCGATCACGTACAACGCCTGGTCGCGAGGTGACAAGGCGTCGATATCGAGCGACTCGGCCCCGATGAAGGGTGGATCGATCATGATGCCACCTGCGGAAACTCATCCCACGTGCAACCGTCCAGTTCTCGACCGGCCGCGTCGCGGCCGATGCGTTGCATCCATTGATAGCCAGGGTCAAACGACTTCTCGATCCGCTGCGCTTCGGTTTCGTCCTTGGCGTTGTGCAGTCGTCTGCAAAACCGAGTAAACCGGCTCAGCGCATATTCGTTCACGAGCGTCAACTTGCCCGCTGGACATTCGGCATTCGACATCAGGCACACAGAACCATCACGCAGCATCGCCAGGCCAGCCACCTTTCCATAGCGATATTGGCCTTCTCCCGTCGCGTAGTTCCCGCTGGCTTCCGAATGCCATTCCCCCCATTGCTTGAAGAAGAACGACACCCCAGCGGCTTGGCACTCATCTCGGGTCGAGCGTGCCCAGTCGGGATGCATTGGTCGGGCCTGTGGACCAGACTCGCCGCCACACACAATCCAGTCGAGTTTTTTGAGATGCTGCCCCCACTTGATGGGACCGAGGGCAGGCTCATAGCTGACCCAGCGGACGGCAGCAGGGATGCGGGACAGAATCGGCAGCCGCTGTTTCGCTCGCTCTTGATCCTCGACGGTCGTGCCCACCCACACGTGCGGCCAACCCTCTCCCCAGTCGGCTGGCAGATGATCCAGAATCCTTTCCGGTCGCTTGGTGACAAGTTGGTACACCACGTCCCGCCGGGTCCGCATGATTTCCCACGCATCATCACGCCAGGCGTCAGCCCATTCGTGAAAGAAATCCGACCACGAACAGACAAAGATCTTCCAGCCGGAGGGGATAGCGTGTTCTCCGGTCCGCTTTTGCTTCAAGGGAAGTCGGAACGTCGAGGGCATCGATCGCCGCACGATGGCTGGGTCTTTCCCGTAGCGCTTCATTTCGCGGAACATGTAGCAGTGGGCACACGCGGGGCTGACCTTCGTGCAGCCCTGCCACGGGTTCCAGGTCGCGTCGGTCCACTCGATGGCGGATGTCTGTCCCATCATGCCTCCGCTTTCTGCCGGTTGGTCAACGCACAGCCGGTGCAAGTCGCTGTGACGTTGGGCGGGAGTTCATCGGGTTCGGTGGCCATCTTCCAGCACGCGGCCCCACAGATGTCACAGGTGGTTTGTTCCCAGCCCTGGGCACCTTTGGGCACGTTGGCCACCAAAGGACGGCAGATGCGAAACTGCTGACCCGCAGGCCAGATCGCATCGCAGATCAGCCAGACTTCGGCTTCGCTGGGCTTTCGCAACGTGACCCACTGACCGTCAACATGTTTGTAGGCCAGCCAGCCCTTGCCGGGGCCGCTGGTGACCAGCTTCATTTCCCGCTGGTTTGCCACGTCGTAGAAACCGATACCGATCGGCTCATGAGGCTGCGGCTGCGTCCGATGCCGATGGTCGTGCAGATCATCAATCATCGTCCGGTCGTGTTGCACTGCGCAGTCAACACAAAAGAACTGCACCGGCCGGCCGAGTCGGCTCGGCAGGCCGTTTGCAAATTGCAACGCGAAGGTGTCCGCATGCAGGGCTTGGCCGCACCGGCGGCACGCACAGGGATGGATGCCCTGCATGCGTTCGCGAATCTCTTCCCCCGCATTGGCAGCCACGATGATCACGGCATCATCGGGCCAAGGGATCGAGCCCGCCTCAGTGTCGAGACGTGGCCCAGCGTTAACGCACATGGTTCAGTTCTCCGAAATGGAATGGGCGATCGCTTCGAGGACCGCATACCGCAGGGCCGAATTCCGCTGCTGGATGCGCTCCCAGCTTTCGTACTCGACCAGGCGGTTCCGGATCGGCTCAGGGATCGCGAACGCATCCGCAATCGCCTGGGGCGTCTTTCCGGCCACCTGGTCTTCAAACAACTCCAGTTGCCGGTACCGCGCGTCACTCTGCCGTTGGGCGGACGCATCCGACCCAGACGGCAGCGTGGAGCGCGCGGACTGTGGCACGCGGTCGGGACGATCGGGTTTCATCCAACCGTGCGGATCGCGGGCATCGTCGCCCGGACGCAGGTTGATCAAACGCCGCCGCACCTTTCCCGGTTCCCACGCTCCGGTCTCGCTGGCGTACCGCAGCACGTCGAGCGCGAGAGCCGGTGGGACGTGGTTTGATGCCAGGCTCTCCAGGGGCTTCCTCGCCTCGTGGATGCCTTGCCGAAACATTTCCCGTTCCACCACCGCCCACGTCGCCTCGGAGGGTGATGGGGATGGGGGGGAATTAGGAATAGGGGAATTCAGGAATGTAAGTCCCGCATTTGCATCCGCACTATCCCCCGCATTTACATCCGCACTATCCCCCGCACCGGTGCGGGTAATCGGTTCCATCCCCCGCAAAATCGGGGGTAATGGTGCGGGGGATTCCGGGGCAGGTGGCAGCGTCTCCAGCCAGGCTGGGGAGAGCACCCAGTAAAACCCCTGGGACCGACAGCCGTCACGATCATAGTGCAGCAGGCCCGCGTTACAGGCCTTCCGCCGCACGCGGTCGAGTTTGTCCTCGGACCAGTTCAATTGCCGTTCCAGCGTGGCATTCCAGAAGCAAGGGGGCCGCTGGTAGCGCATCAGGTCTTCGGTCATCACGATCACGGTCAGCAAGGCGAAGGCCTCGGTGCCTGTGATCTGCACGGCTCCCGAGTCGAGCAGTTGCCGCAGGTAGCGGTTGGCGAAGAAGGGAGGCCGCTGGGGATAATCCGCTCCACCAGGTGGCAAGGTGTGTTGTGTCATCGCTGAGGCTTCCATGCTGGTCTAGCGTTCCCAATATTCGTCAATGGACCGCTCCTGGGACTTTTCCGCGACCGCGGCCGCGGCTGCGGCTCGCTGGGCCTGCCAGTTCAAGCGGCACAGCAGGGCATCCCGCACGAACTGATTGCGGCGTCCGCCAGTGTGCAGCAACCGCACCAGCCAGGAGCCGGTCAAGTTCCCCGGGTGTCATTGCGTCGACGGTCGGGCCGTACTGACTTTCGAGGGGGTGCGGAATCGGATCACGCTGGGGCTTTGGGGCAGCAGTCCGGAGCGGCTTGCCGACCACCACAAATTGAGTGCCTCGCATGCGCAACATGATCACGACTCCTTAGGTTTCACGTCGGCTGCTGTCCCGTGGTCCGAGTCCACCCACGGGTCAGCAAGCCGACGCTATCCGTGGCCACAAGCCACGGGGAGAGAGTTTCAAACGCGGAGCGGGCCGCCGATCTGCACCACCAGGTGCCCGCCGACGGCAACGTCATCCGACAGATCGAGCAGCAACGCTTCACCCGGTGGCGTGGCAAACCAGCCCGCCGGGTTGTACGGACAGGCAATGCCACCATTGGGGGCAAACGGCATCTCGCCCGTCAGTGCGCCACCATCGACGGCGAAGCTCACCGCCACTTCCCCAGCCACCACCAGGGCATACGCGAGAACCACAATCGGTTGGCCTTCTGACGCGGGGACCAGTTCGTGTTCGCCGCTCGTGTTCGCGTCGATCTCGTAATGTCGGATGGTCATGCTCAGCCAACTCCTAACAGGGTGATGTTGCGACCGCCTGGCAGGGCGATCGAAAGAACGAGTGTTTCCGTGTCAGTCCCAGTGCCATTTGTGGCGGTGATCGAGACCTCGAACTCCCCCGCCTCGGTGGGAGTGCCGGTGATGGCCCCCGTGGCCGTGTTGATCGACAGGCCCGCGGGCAGGCCCGTAGCCCCATAGGACGTCGGGTAATTGTCAGCAGTCACCTGGTACGCGAACGCGGCATCCTGCCAGCCTGTGGCAGTCAGGCTGCTCGTGATCGCAGGGGCATCGACGGGGATCAAACAGAGCGAGGCCACCACGCAGTTGGTCGCGGACACGCCGCCGGTGAAGTTCCCGATCGTGGTCGTACCCGCTGACAGGGGCATTTTCTTGCCGACTGTGATGCGGCTGAGTGGCTCACTCCCTGGCCCGGCCGCCGAGGCCATCTGACTGACGGTCGTGGTCTCGCTCGGCACGGCTGGATTGGTCGTGCTGATCCCGGAGTAGAACACCACGCCACAGCGATCGTTGCCCGATGATGTCAGGTCCGGACAGTTGACCGTGTTGTTCGCCGTCGCCACGTTTTCGGTCGGGGTCGCATGCTTGCACCCCGTGACGCGGTAGAGCCGGGCCGCGATCGTGGCCGTGAAGGATGCCGAGACGTTGGTGGCATAGCTGGCGGGCTCATTGTCGATATCGGTGATGGGCTTGGTGGCCACCACCAGGCGACGCGACCCATTCAACACATCGACCACCTTCGTGAAGCCGACCGGCAACGTGATCGCGTCGAAGTCATAGGCGCTGATGGCCCACAACAGCAGGTCACCATTGGCCAGGCTGCCCGGTCGGGCCGGTGCGATCGAGGCCCCGGCTGAGCCAGTGCCAGCGCTCGCGGCCGATGTGCTGTTCGGCAAATCGGGTGAACTCATGCGGCCCCCTTCCACTCATGGCGTGGCATCACCAGGCCACTGTCGGAGAGTTCGTAACCCAGCGCCGCGAGGGCTGCGGGCGAATGCTGGTAGATCGCCAGCAGCACCTCGTGGCGATGGATCGGGACAGATTGTGGTGCGGCGATGCCCAGGCGGACCTTGTCGCCACGAATGTCAACCACGGTGATTTCCACCGGGCCTGCCAGGATGCGTTCGTTGCGCTGACGTGACAGCACAAGCATAGATCGGACTCCTTTCCGTTCGGGTTGCGTTCTTACTGACGACAGAGCACGGCCCCGGAATCGAACCGGGCGAAACTCGGGCCAAGGGTGGCAATCCTGCACCGTGCATTGGCCGCTGCTCTCCCGGCCTGGTCACGCGATTCCGGCAGCGTTGCCCGGCTGGTTTGTTGAGCGAGGTGCCAGCCTCTCGCGCATGTGGGATTCCGCGTCATGCTTTGCGTCGCTTTCCCCAAGTTCGCAGGGTCGTGTTGGTGGACATTTAGCGACCGTCTTGAACACGCAAACCATCCAGTCGGCTTCAGTGGCACATCTCACGAACCGCCTCATTCTTATTTGGCGAATCGCTGACGTACTCCGTGCACTCGAGTCGAATCGCTCCGACGTACATCCATCGATCGATGGTGACGCCACTCCGCTTGCTCATCACCAGCCGACCGGCAAACAACCGCCGGAAGCTGGGCTGGTCGATGCTGATCAAGTCTGAGCCGCAATAGGTGACATGCACCCAGGCGGGCAACATTCGCAAGGTCCGCTCCATTTGCTGCACCATGCGAATGTGATGCTCCCGCGTGTTCTTCACACCACGCGGCACAACACGCCTCTCGACGCACGCGGCATCTGCCAGTGTGGCACCGTCGATCGCCAGGTAGTCTTCCAGGGCGTCGAAATAGGGTACGTCGCTAAAACAGTTCGGGGCGTCGAGAGTCTCAATCATGATCGCTCCTGTGATGTTGGGAGTGATGAAAAATCAGCGTGTGGCTTCCGTTGAGAGATGCACGCGGCGAATGTTCCAGCCCCCCACACTGTGGTAATCGATCATGGCCATCTCAAACGATCCGAGAGCATGGCCAGGGGCGTAACGTCGCAGGCCCCACATCGTCAGATCACGAGCACATTCCCTCGTGATCCAGACGGGGTTCCCAATCTCGATCCCGAACAGCATCTCTGCGGCGTCGGCCGGTGAATCAACTAAGGCAACGGCTTCGGACATGATGACTCCTAAAGGATGGCGGACAACGGCACAAACCGGCCGGGTGGCAACTGCTCTTTCAGTTGCTCTTCAAACTGCGTGTTGTCCTGATCTTTGTGGACCGCGATGCGATGCACGAACACCAGGCACTCGACACCATCCGAC